>Ga0182013_10001223_pt1 | contig 35390 bp, 28 predicted proteins | sample 612S2MmetaG_FD_120487 | JGI IMG/M metagenome (GOLD analysis project Ga0182013, IMG submission 120487) | Permafrost microbial communities from Stordalen Mire, Sweden - 612S2M metaG | ecosystem: Environmental > Terrestrial > Soil > Wetlands > Permafrost | place: Sweden: Stordalen | collected... | reverse complement strand
TTCCTGCGGGCGGGGCTTGTAACCCCGCTCCCGGGCGGTCCGGGCATCGGTTCGGCCGGCATTATGACCGGTCCGCGAGGTGCATCGCTGGACTGGGACAGGGTTTGGCGGGTAACGCCCGTTTGGCCCACGTCCCAGGAAACACGGCCTAGGCTGAGCGGTGGCATTCATTTGCGCCGCAAGCGCCGCGGTGGAGCGCCGAGAGGCGAGCCCCCTCCGTATCTTCTTCGCTAAAGCGTGATCCCGAAAAGTGGATGCCGGTTTTCGGATAAGATCACGCTTCAACTAAAAGCGAAGAGGATACGGAGGGGGCGCCGCACCCGCTGGTGCGGCCTCTAGTACGCGCCTTTCGGCGCTCCGCTCCCCTCTTTATTTGGGGAGGCTTTTTGGAATGGCGTAGGCAAAACTCGGGCGCATGTGCGCCGCGAGAACGGGAATGCTCGCGTCATTGCGAGCGAAGCGAAGCAATCCAGGGCCGCTCGCTGGGCGCGGGAATCTGGATTGCTTCGTCGCTACGCTCCTCGCAATGACGGTTTCTGGGCGGGGTGCGCGCTAATCAAACAGCGCCACCGCGCGGGTCCAGCCGGCGGAGCCGGATTTCACCTTGAAGGGAAAACAGGCGACCGTGAAACCATGATCGGGAAGCTGTTCGAGATTGCAGAGCTTTTCCATGTGGCAATAAGGAATCTCGCGGCCGGCTTTGTGGCCCTCCCAGATGATCGAGGGATCATGCGTCTCGAGCCAGCGCTTCTTCATATGCACGAACGGCGCGTCCCAGCCCCAGGCGTCGATACCGGCGACCCGCACGCCGCGCGACGTGAGATACAGCGTCGCTTCGCGGCCCATGCCGCACCCGGCGGTGAGATACTCGTCGGTGCCGATGCAGGCGCTGGCGCGGGTGTTGACAAGGACGATGTCGAGCGGCTTGAGCTCGTGCCCGATGCGCTGCAACTCGGCTTCGACCTCGGCCGCTGTCACGACATGGCCGTCCGGCACTTTGCGGAAGTCGAGTTTGACGCCCGGACGGAAAAACCAGTCGAGCGGCACCTGGTCGATGGTCATCATCGGTTTGCCGTCGATCGATTTCGATTGGAAATGGATCGGCGCATCCATGTGGGTGCCGTTGTGCGTGGTCAGCTGGATTTGCTCGATGGCCCAGCCTTCGCCGTCCGGCAGATCCTCACGCCGCAGCCCGGGAAAGATTTCCAACAGGAGCGGCGCGGTGTCGGCGTTGCTGAAATATTGGATTTTCGGCCGCATGAACGGGGGGTCGTAGACCGTGTCGTTGTCGAGCGGCGAGGACAGGTCGATCATCCGGCTGGGCAGCTTCATGGTTCCTCCGTTTTTGCCTTTGCCAGGCTCTTCGTGGTTCTCGGATCAGGCTATACCGGCTATTGGTTTGCCAGAAGGGGCTACGCATGATCCTGATCACTGGTGCCTCGGGCTTTGTCGGTTCGGCCGTCGCCAAACGCCTGCTCGATGCCGGGCACGAGGTGCGCGCGCTGGTGCGCCCGACCAGTTCGCGGCTCAATCTTTCCGACCAGCGGCTCCGAATCGTCGCCGGCGACCTGCGCGATGCCGGCTCGATCGAGCGGGCGATGGCGGGTATCCGCTTTGTGTTTCACGTCGCCGCCGATTACCGGCTGTGGGCGCGCGATCCGCAAGACATCGTGCATACCAATGTCGAGGGCACCCGGACGCTGATGAATGCGGCGCTGCGCGCCGGCGTCGAGCGCATCGTCTATACTTCGAGTGTCGCCACTTTGGCGGCGCGGCCGGACGGCTCGCCGAGCGACGAGCGCTTTCCGCTCGATGCGGCGAAGGCGGTCGGCGCCTACAAATACAGCAAGGTCTTAGCCGAGCGCATGGTCGAGGCCATGATCGCGGAGCATGCCTTGCCCGCCGTGATCGTCAACCCGTCGACACCGATCGGCCCCGGCGACGTTCGTCCGACGCCGACCGGACGCATCATCGTCGAGGCGGCGGCGGGCCGCATGCCGGCCTTCGTCGATACCGGGCTCAATCTGGTCCATGTCGACGACGTCGCCGCGGGACATCTGGCGGCCTTCCAGCAGGGCCGCGTCGGCGAGCGCTACATTCTTGGCGGCCAGGACGTTCTGCTCGGCGACATGCTGCGCGACATCGCCCATCTGGTCGGCCGCTCGCCGCCAAAACTGCGCCTGCCGCGGCAGCTCATCTTTCCGATCGCCTACGGCGCCGAGGCGATCGCTTATTTCACCGGCCGCGAGCCGTTCGTGACCACGACAGGGCTGCGGCTCGCGAAAGACCGTATGTTTTTTAGTTCGGCAAAGGCCCAGCGCGAACTCGGCTATCGCGCGCGGCCTTACGGCGAAGCGATTGCCGAGGCGATCACATGGTTCCGGCAGAACGGCTATCTCAAAAGTTGATGGCGCGCGTCGGACAAGAGGTCGCAATAGTTGGTCAGTTGAATGCCGGCGCGATTGACCGCAGTTGCAACGTTGCGCGAGGTGAGCGCGGCCAATTCGTCGGCGTAACGAGACCCCGGCACCGCGCCGGCAAACTTATCCGAGGTCGCCGGATGGCAATAGATCTCCGTCACGCCGTCGGGCAATTGCATCAGCAAGCCGGCAACGCGCTGTTCGGTCATCGCGCCAGACCAGGCCAGGCCGAAGACGCGGTCGGTCGTGCGCAACCGATGCCGCCGCAGGCGGGCCCGCAGATAGGCGGCGCTGGCTGCGGTGACGAAGGATTCCGCAGACGATGCTTGCGTCTCGATACGCCGCAACACGCCGATCGGCTCGCTCGGCACGCGCAGCGCCGTCATGCCGAAGCGCTTGCCGATCTCGATCACGAGACGCGCGATACTCGGGTGCAGATGAAAATGCTTGTGGCAATCGACATGGTCGAGCGGCAGACCGGTTGCGGCAAAGGCCTCGAACTGCGCCTCAATCTCGCGCGCGAGCTGCCGGCGCGCTGCCGGATCAAGAAATATCCGCAAAGCCGCTGCGGCCATATCGTTGCGGAAATGGCCGGCGCGATCGACCAGCGCGGGCAATTGCGCCGGCGGCAGGATCGGCCGACCGTCGACCAGGACGATATGCAAGCCGACGCGCAGCGTCGGCAACCGTCGCGCGCGCGCGACCGCGTCGGCCGTCGCCGGCGCACCGACCATGAGACTTGCCGCGGTCAGAATGCCGTGGGTGTGGGCCGTCTCGACGGCGTCGTTGACTTCGGACGCCAGCCCGAAGTCGTCCGCCGTGACGATCAGCGCTTTCAGTGCGCCGCTCCGCGCCGCTCGCGCAGGAAATGAAAGAACTCGACGCTTTCGCGCAGCCGCCGCTGCATCATTTGCGGACTGCGGATCATCTCGCCGACAATCGAGGCGATCTTGCCGGAGCGAAAATAAAAGCGCCGATAAAACTCTTCGACCGAATTGAAGATCTCGGTGTGGGACAAATGCGGATAATGCAGCGGAGCGATCTGCACGCCGTTTTCGTCGACGAGCTCGGCGTTGGCCTCGTCGAGCCAGCCGTTTTCAAGGGCTTGCTTGAAAAGAAACGTCCCCGGATAGGGCGCGGCAAGAGAAACCTGGATGGTGTGCGGATTGATCTCGGTGGCGAAACGAATGGTCTGTTCGATCGTCTCCTTGGTCTCGCCGGGCAAGCCAACGATGAAGGTGCCGTGGATCGCGATGCCGAGCTCGTGGCAATCCTTGGTGAATTTGCGGGCGACCTCGACCAGCATGCCCTTTTTGATGTTGTGCAGGATCTGCTGATTGCCGGACTCGTAGCCGACCAGCAAAAGCCGCAGTCCGTTGTCGCGCAGGACTTTCAGCGTCTTCGTGGGCACATTAGCCTTGGCGTTGCACGACCAGGTCACGCCGAGCTTGTAAAGCTCCTTGGCGATCGCCTCGGCGCGCGGCGCGTCGTCGGTAAACGTATCGTCGTCGAAAAAGAACTCCTTCACCTCGGGAAACGCTTTCTGCGCCCAGGCGATCTCCTCGACGACGTGCCCGACCGAGCGGGTGCGATAGCGATGGCCGCCTACCGTTTGCGGCCACAGGCAGAACGTGCAGCGCGATTTGCAGCCGCGCCCGGTGTAGATCGAAAGATACGGGTGCTTGAGGTAGCCGATGAAGTAGCTGTTGATATCGAGGTCGCGCTTATAGACCGGCGTGACGAAGGGCAGATTGTCCATATTTTCGAGGCTCGCGCGCTCGTCGTTGTGGACGATGACGCCTTCGGCGTTGCGATACGACAGACCGCTGATGCCGCTCCACGGCCGATCGTCCGCCAATTCCTTGATGGTAAAGTCGAACTCGTTGCGGGCGACAAAATCGACCAGCGGCGAGGCTTGCAGGCTGCCCGCCGGATCGACCGCGACCTTGGCGCCGACGAAGCCGATCTTCAGCGCGGGCTTCGCCGCCTTGAGCGCTTTGACGGTTTCGATATCGGAGGCAAAGGACGGCGCCGAGGTGTGCATCACCACGAGGTCATAATCGCGCGCAGTGTCGACGACCTGTGCAAGCTTGACGCGATGCGGCGGCGCATCGATGAGTTTGGAGCCCTCGACCAAGGCCGCCGGCTGGGCGAGCCATGTCGGATACCAGAACGAGCGGATTTCACGCTTGGCCTGATAGCGCGATCCGGCCCCGCCATCGAAGCCGTCGAATGACGGCGCCTGCAGGAACAAAGTGCGCATCACGATTTGGCCTCGCCGTAATAGGCGAGCTTATTGCCGGCTTGGAGCCCGTAGCGATGACCGCGCCATTCGACGCTGCTGCCGAAAAAGCTCGCGACAAAAACGCAGAACGACGCGATGTCGCGCAACGGCCCGAGCCAGAACACATCGTCGCGGAGACGGAAGGCGCGATCGAGTTCGACCTGCAACGTGAACCGGCACGCCAAGGCGGCAATCGCGATCATGGAAGCCGGCGTAATGCCGCCGAGAAGCGTGCCGAGCAAGGCGAGCGGCAAAGCGTGGGTGAGCACGATCCCGGCATAGCCGAGCGGATCCACCGATCGAATCGTGCGCGCCCAGCGCAATTCGTGGCGGAAGAATTCGCGCGCCGAGCGTTCCGCGCAGACATGCGCGATAGTCATGGCCGGAATCTCCACGCTGAGCCCGGCGCGGCGCACCAAGTCACCCAGCACGTAATCGTCGGCAAGTTGGTCGGCGACCGATTCAAAGCCGCCGATGCTGTCCAGCGTTTCCTTGCGCAGCGCCATCGTCGGTCCAAAACAGGGCGCGGCCAAGCCGAATTTAAGGCCAACGAGGACGCCCGGCAAAAAGTGATAATCGATCGCCGCCGCCGCGAAATGCCCCCACGGCGCCGTGACCGGGGCGCCCCGGTAGATACAGGTTACCAAGCCCACGCCGGGGCGATCGAGGCTTGCCGCGATATTCTTCAGATAGTCCCTGTCAACAATGATGTCGCTGTCGGAGACGATCAGAACCTCGTGTCGCGCCTGCCCCGCCATATTGATCAGATTCGAGACTTTGCGATTGGTGCCGTGTCGGCGCGGATTGATCGTCAGAACGAGGTCGCGATCGGGAAAATCGGCGATGAGCTTGCGCACGACCCCGATTGCCGGATCGGCGGCATCCGCCACGCCGAATATGATCTGCACCGGGGCCGGATAATCCTGGGCGCAGAAGCCGGCCAAGTGGTTGTAAAGATAAGGCTCCAGTCCATGCAGCGGCTTGAGAATGGTGACGGCCGGATAGTTCGCGGCCGGCGCGCTGATCGTCGTGCGCGCAAATCCGCGTACCGCCCACGCCGCGACAAGCGCATAGACGCAGCCGAAGGCGGCCACACTGTAACATAATACCGACGCCCAGTCGGTAATTCTGGAGAAAAACTCGTCCACGCCCCACCCCGCGAGCCGTCTGTCTCGGCCCTCAAAATTTTCCAAACCTTACTATATTGTAATGTGCGATATCTTGCATCCAAAAGAAACTGAGAAATTCCGACCGCTATTCAAAGCTTGAGACTGTGCCTTTTTTGCCCACCGACAATAGTCGACGACTTTCAAGCACCTGCCAAGCCGCTAGCGCGGGGACGCCGAGAACTAGATCGGGCACGCGCTTGATCAGCGCCATCGCCAGCGCGACCTCGGCCGGAACTCCGAATATGGCACAGGCCGCAATCAGTGCGCCGTCCTGCACGCCGAGGCCGCCGGGCAAGATAAAAACGGCGGCACGGCTGCCTTGACCGAGGCTCTCGATGGCGACTGCCTGCGTTAGACTTACCGGATGTCCCATGAATAACAGCGCAAACCACACCTCGACCGAACCCAGAAAGACCGCCGCTAGATGCACGACGAACGATGCCGACAGGCCACGATGATTGCGCCAGATCTTTTGCAGCCGGCCGCCGACATCGGCGACGTGATTGAAGGCGGGCCATTTTCGCTTTTCGCCAAACGCCACGAGCCAGCGAACGACCGGTTCGAAAGCGCCAAAATTCAGGGCAAGGAAAAAGCCGGCGGCGGCAGGCAGTGCGACCGCCAGCATGACAAAAGTCATGGCGCCGAGCCGATGGATGCCGGCGAGATCGAGCACGATGCCGACGCCCGCCATCACGAATATCAATAGGCACACGAATTGGATGAAAACGTCGACCAAAACGCCGGCGACGGCTAAATTGGTGGCGACGCCAAATTGCGCGAGCAACCTGGCTCCGATGATATCGCCGCCAACTGTGGCAAACGGAATCAGCGTATTGATCGCATCCCGCACGAACCGTAGGCCGACGAAGACAGGGGCGCCCAGCGGAAGCGGCCTAAGAAGCAGCCACCAGCCAGCGCCCGCGATGGCAAGCGCTGCGGCTCGCGCCACGATGACGAGCACTGTGCCCCATTCCGAACTGATCAACGCCTGCAGCACCGAAGCAAAGCCGTAATAGGCAGTGAGGGCGGTCAGCAGCGCCAGGCCGGCGATCGCGGCAATGGGAACGATGTATCTCATCGAGAGCCCATATAGGGGATTTTGCGGCCGGAAGCCGCTTTGCGGGCCGCCACCGTCAAATCGGCCGGGGTGTGTGGCTTTTCAGCACTAGAGAATCGCCAGCCGCCCCTTTTATCCTGCATTTCCCTGTATTCTCAGGATGGGGGATTCCCATGAAAAAAATCGTGCTCGGCGCGGCGGTTATTCTCGCCCTTCTGAGTGTCGTGGGGTGTGCGAATACCGGCAAAGGCAAGGCTCCGCCGCCGGTGGTGACCAAGGGTTAGCTTGCCAGACGGCAGGCGTTTCAGCGAGCCGCGCCTCGTGGCGGGCATGAAAATTGCTAGCAGTATTTAGGGGTAAGTGACGCTTACGGGTAGGCGATGGGTAAGGGTAAGCGAACTTCGGGCAGCCAACTTTCGGACAAGCGACTTTCGGACAAGTACTGTGCTCGAAATTGCTTGATGCGATACAGGCGAATGGGCAAGCGAGGGGCATGTGATTATCGTCGTCGGATTGGCATTTGAGGCGCGCATCGCCGCCGGACCCGGTGTGCATGTCATCTGTAGCGGCGATGGCCGCAACTTGGCGGCGAAGCTTACCGCCGCCATTGCGGAAGCCCGCACACTGGTTCGGGGTTGTCCGGGGATTATCAGCTTCGGCGTCGCCGGCGGCTTGGCGCCGGATCTGCAGCCGGGAACTTGCGTAGTCGGCTCCGCCGTCCTTTCCGGAGAAAATCGGATGCCGATCAGCGCCGAATGGTCGGAGAAATTGCTCCGCGCCATACCGGACGCTGTTTCCGGCATGCTGCTCGGTGTGCCGGCTCCGATCGCCCACCCGGACGAAAAGCGCGCGCTCTACCTCAAGACCGGCGCGATTGCGGTCGATATGGAATCGCACATCGTGGCCGCAGTGGGTCAGGCGCACGACCTGCCGGTGGCCGCGATCCGCGTCATTACCGACCCGGCAAAGCGCGCCCTGCCGACGTCCGCGGTCGCCGCGATGCGACCCAACGGCACCACCAATATCGGCGCCATGTTGCGTTCGGTTGTGAAGCGGCCGCGCGAATTGACCGCCTTATTCCAAACCGCGCTCGATGCCCGCGCCGCGCGGGCCGCGCTGGTACGAGGACGACAATTGCTCGAGCCCGCTTTGACGTTGCCGCAAACGACGTGAAAGGCGTATGTGCGTGTTATGTCCAATTCGGCTGCGGACGAAATCAGCCAGTGGGCGGAGCGCTGCCGAATTTGGGCCGACAACGCGCGGACCCGAGAGCAGCGATCGATGCTGCGCAATCTGGAGAGGGTTTTGAGCCAAGCGGCAGTGGACGCCGAACAGGGTTTGGATGCAGACTGCAGTCCACCCCCACTCGCTCCGACCAAGCCATGATGCTACTCGTGGCGTAACGCTAACGACCGTGCTCCGCTTCGGTCCGCGATATAATAGCGGCGCGTAAATCCATCCGCTGAGCGTGACCCGCCGATGTCCGAGGTAGCCGATACCGGCGCGGGCAATGTCCACACCCGCAAAATCGCCGAATTCGTATCGCGGCTGACTTATGAGCAGATTCCCGCCGAGGTCCGCGCGCGGATAAAGCTTCTCATTCTCGATTCGCTCGGCTGCGCCATCTACGCCGCCGATCTCGAATGGTGCCGTATCCTGCGCGGCACGCTCGAAGGGCTCGACGCATCGCGCACCACCTCGATCTGGGGCACTGACCGGCGGCTTTCCTCGGTGCACGCGGCCTTGGTCAACGGCACGCAAGTGCAAGGCTTTGAACTTGACGACGTACATCGCCAGGGGGTGCTTCATGTCGGCGCGGTCACGCTGCCGGCGGTGTTCGCAGTGGCCGAAAGCCACGCCAGCCTATCCGGTCGCGAGCTGCTCACTGCCGCGGTCGCCGGCTACGAAATCGGGCCGCGCGTCGGCCTGTGCATGGGCCAAGACCACATCGGCCAGGGCTGGCATTCCGGCGCCACCGTTGGCGTGTTCTCGGCTGCGGCCGGCGCGGCGCGCGCGCTTTCGCTCGACGTGGATCAGACCGTGCATGCGCTCGGCATCGCCGGCACTCAATCGTCCGGGCTGATGGCGGCGCAATACGGCGCCATGGTCAAGCGAATGCATGCCGGCCGCGCCGCCCAGAGCGGGCTTTATGCGGCGCTGTTGGCGAAACAGGGCTTCACCGGCATCCGCGACGTGTTCGAGGCGTCCTATGGCGGTTTCTGCACGACGTTTTCGCGCTCTCAAGACCGCTTCAATCTGGCGCAACTGAGCGCAGGCCTGGGCGAGCGATTCGAGACGATGCGGATCTCGCTCAAGTTCTATGCGTGCGTCGGCAGCAATCACACGACGCTCGCCGCGCTAACCGATATCCGTAAGCGCCGCCCATTCGAGCTTGATGAGATCGACTACATTATCGTGCACGGTTCGCAAGTCACCGTGGATCACGTCGGCTGGCCGTATCAACCCGACGGGCCGACTTCGGCGCAGCTCAACTTGCCGTTCTGCGTCGCCACGCTCTTGATCGCCGGCGACGCTTTCGTCGACGAGTTCGCCGCGGACTGCATCGAAGATGCGGCGCGTATCGCACTATCGCGCAAGGTCAAGGTGGTGCACGATCCGGCGATTACCGCGCTCGGCGCGGCATACCGGCATAAGGTGCGTGTCGAGGTGCATTTTCGCGACGATTCGATCGAGCGGGAAATAAGCGAAGCGCCGCGCGGCAGCGAGCAATCGTTCGCCGGTGCCGATGAGATTGCGGAGAAATTCCGCAAGCTGACGCGCCGCGTCATGTCGTCTGCGCAGCAAGACGCGCTCATCGCCGTCATGCTGCGGCTCGACGAGCTGCCGGACAGCCGCGCGCTGACTGATCTGCTACGGGTGAGCTAAGAAAAGGCGCCCGGATTTCGCCATTGCGAAATCCGGGATAAAGTTACGACAGCAGCTCGAGCTTGCCGCCAACCGGAATCTCCGGCGCCGACTTGTTCTCCGCAATCACCAGTTCGAAGTCGGTGCCTTTACGCTGCCATTGGCCGGCGACCAACGGCGTCTTGCTGACATTCTTGACTGGCTGGCCGCCCCAATGCACCAAGCCGACCATCGAATTGTAATTGGTCGCCGTGATGGCATCTAGAATCGATTTCGGATCGATCGCCTTGGTGCGCTTCAGCACGTCGATCGCCACCTCGAACAACGCATGCTGGTACCCGATCGGCTGCGTCCACGGCCGCTTGGTGGCCTCGACATAGTCCTCGGCGAGCTGGTGGGCGCTTTGGCCGGTCAGGCCGGACTTGAACGGGAAGCTCGGCGACCACCAGATTTCGGTGGAGAGACCGTTGCCGCGCGGCCCGAGCGACGCGACGGCAGAGCGGAACAAGAGCGCTTTGCCGATCGTCACGACTTTCGGATGGAAGCCCTGCTGGGCCGCCTGCGACCAGAACGTCGCGAAGTCGGGCGGAATCATGTTGCCGACAACGATTTCGGCGCCGGCGCTCTTGAACGCCGAAATCTGCGAGGTGAAATCGTTGTTCATCACCTGATAGCGGCCGGGATCGTGCAGCTTGTAGCCGGCCGCGGCGAGCGCCGGCGGCAGCCCGCGCTGCGGATCGCCCCAGGCATTGCCGTCCGCGTCGTTGGGAAACAGGCCGCCGATCACCTTGTTGGTCGGCACGCTGTCCCACATCGGCAGATACGACGCGATAACATCCTCCAGACCCCAAAAGAAGTGGTAGGTCCAGGTGAAACCCTTCTTCGGGTCGCCGTTGCGGCCGAAGAAATACGGCTGCCACGGGCAGTTGGTGGTGACGCACGGCACCTCGTTGACTTCGGCCTGGTCGGCAACCGGATTGGTGGTGTCGGGCGCCGAGGAGGCGACAATGAGATCGACCTTGTCGTGCAGGATCAGTTCGGAAGTGACTTCGGCGGCGCGCGTGCCGCTCGATTGACTGTCCTTGCTGATAATCTCCACCGGATAGGTCTTGCCGCCGCTCTGCAGGCCGGGCTTCAGAATCTTGTTGATTTGATCGATGATGAAACCATCCGTCTCACCAAATCCGGCGAGCGGACCAGTTCGCGGACTAACGTGGCCAATCTTGATCGCCTTCGATTGTGCATTGGCCGGGATCACGCGCAACACCGCAGGCGCCGCAATGGCACCGAGGCCGGCCGCGACCACGGCGCGGCGATTGATCGTGACGCGCGTTTCGACGTTCTTATTATCGATCTTCATAGCTACCTCCCTCGTTTCAGTTGTTGTGGTTCAGGTATCGCGTGCAGCTTTCAGATGCGCCATGACCTTGGCGCGGAGCGCGGCCTGTTCGTCGACGCTCCACTTGCGAAATCCCTCGCCCGATTTGAACCCGAGTTTACCGTCAGCGACAAGTCCTTGCAGATAAGGCGACGGCGACGGCCGGCTGTCGATCGCCGGTAGCACGGTATTGTGAATGGCAAGCGTGAGATCGGTGCCGACGAGATCGGCGTTTTCCAGCGGGCCGAGCACGGCAAGGCGGCGGCCGAACGAGGCCTTGATGACCGCATCGACGGTCGCGGCATCGCAGATGCCTTGCTCCACCAGCGCAATCGCCTCACGCCACAGCGCATGCTGCAGCCGATTGCCGATAAAGCCCGGGACGTCCTTTTTGACATGTGCCGGCTTCTTACCGGCGGCTTCATGCAGTTGCATCGTGAAGGCGACGGTCTGTGGCGACGTCCATTGCGTTTCGATCACTTCGACGAGCGGCACCAAAAACGGCGGATTCCACCAATGCGTGCCGACGGCGCGCTCGCGCCACTGCAGCCCTTGCATGATCGAGGTGATTGGGATGACCGAAGTATTGCTGGCGAGGATTGCGTCGGGACGCACGTGGCGCTCGATCTCCGCAAACAGCTTTTGCTTCAGCGGCAAATCCTCCAAGACCGCCTCGACGACGTAATCGGCATGGCGCACCGCTTGGGCAAGATCCGCGCATGGCGTGACCCGCAATGCCACGCTCTCGTCATCGCCGAGATCGCGCAGGTTCGCCGCAATACGCGATCTCACGGTTCCGAGGTTTGTGGCGAACGAGTCCGTGATGGCGACATCATGGCCGGCCAGCGCGAAGACCTGCGCGATGCCGTGCCCCATCAATCCGGCGCCGACGACCGCGATGCGTGCCTTCGCGCCCTCTATGGCCATCGTCAACCTGCCGTGTAGCCGCCGTCGGCGTAAAGAATGTGTCCGGTGTAGAAATCGGACGCCTTGGAGGCGAGAAACAACAGTGGTCCGGCAAGATCCTCCGGCTCGCCGAGGCGGCCTTTGGGCACCCGCGTTAGAAATCCCGCGCGGACAGTCTTGCCCCGTTCGTCGTCGGCGAACATCCATTCGGTCAGCGGCGAGCGAAAGACGGTTGGCCCAAGGGCGTTTACCGTGATGCCGGCGCCGCCGAGTTCGCAGCCGAGTGCCTTCGTGATGCCGTCAACCGCCGACTTCGACGCACAATAGGCGGTGTAACCGGCCGGGTGACCGAGCAAACCGCGCGCCGAGGACATCAGAATGATCTTGCCGCCGCGGCCCTGCTTGATCATCTGCCGCGCCGAACTTCGCGCCATTAGCCACGATTGGGTGACATTGGCGTCCATCACGTCAAGGAAATCCTCCGTCTTCTGGTCGACGATCTTCGACACCTTGTTCTGTCCCGACGCCACGACCAAAATGTCGAGGCTGCCGAACTTGTCGACCGCGGTCGCGACGATGGCATCGCAGTTTGCTTCGGAGCTCGGGCGCTTGGCGATTACTTCGGCTTTGCCACCGAGACTGCTGCATTCCGCGGCGAGCTTTTTCAGTCCTTCGGCATTGTTCGCGGCGATGACAACGTCGGCTCCGGACGCAGCCAACGTCTTGGCCGCCAGTGCGCCGAACGCTCCGGTCGCACCGGTGACGATCGCGATCTTGCCGCGGACGTCGAACAAAGAGGCCGGATTTTTCAGGAAATCTTCGGACATCATGTTCCTCTTCTCCTCCTCCCCGCAAATGGGGCGAAGGTCGGGATGAGGTGATTCACTTCACTGGCGCGACCGCCACGAAGATCGTGCAAACGTCGTTGCCGCGATTGATGATCTCGCGGTCTTCGTTCGATCCTATCACGCAGGAATCGTATTTCTTCAGTACCGTCTCCTTGCCGCCGACGATGACGGTCAATTCGCCTTCGAGCACGAAGTAGATTTTCTCCGGCGGCGAAGCATCCGGCCCGGCACCGCCGCCCGGCAGGAAATGCGAGACGCCGGCGATCAGTGTCCGCGTCCCGCCGGCTTCCGCGCCGAACAGACGCAGCGACGAATAAGCGCGATGGTTCGGCGCCTCGTAAGGCTTGGCTTCGCTGAAACGCTTGAGCTGCATCAGAACTTCTCCCCCTTTTCGATACGGTAGGCGCCCTTCGGATCGACGATGGCGACGAGCCGGATGATGCAGCCGTCGCCGCGATCCCAGTTCCACGGAAAGAACGCGAAGGTACAGCGCCGGCCGGTGACCTTGTCGATATCGCCGCCGATATTCTCGATGCCGAGGATGCCGTTCTTGAACAGGATCCGGTGCACCGGCTCCCAATCCGGAAAATCGTCTTTCCAGTCGCGGCCGCCCGACCATTTCTTGTATTCTTCGGCGAGATGCGGGTGCAGCGGCCCGTTACGTTGCGGACCGATCGCGGTGGCGAGCGGATGATCGTTGGCTTGCGTATCGTGGCCGACGACCTTCACTTTTTTCTCGACGAACCACTCGCCCGCCGACGGTACGAAGCCGGGCGAACGGCAGAAATAGTCCTCACTGTCTTCGTAAAACTTGTGCCAGCCGGTGTTGACGATCACCACGTCGCGCGGGCGGACGATCTTGCCGGCCGCCTTTTCCAGATCATCGTAAGTGATCTGCTCCCATTTCTTCTTTGGAATCGAGATCACGATGCCGGAGCCGAAGAAATGCGGCAGCGGCACCTCGTCGATGAACGGAGTTCCCTGAATGACATGCGCCGGCGCATCGATATGGGTGGTGTTGTGCATCGACGTGGTGATGCGCTGCGACAGCACGCCCGATTTGGCCATGTAGTGGATGCGCTCGATCTTGACGTCTTCGAAATACGGCCAGTTCGGCGACTGATAACCGAAGCGATGCGATAAATTATAGAACTCCAGCCCCATGCTGTTTTTGAAATTTTCTTCGAACGCGACGCCACGAATTTTCTTGGCCACGGCATCCTCCCTTTACTTTCAGCAGCGCTGTTCTTGCGGCAGACCTGCGCGTCAAAGCTGTATCAAATTATGAGCCATCTGTATCGCATGATGGTTTGCAATGCAATTGGTCCGCCGTCGGGGACGCCCCGATGTGTCGGCGACGCGCCCTTGCCGCCGTTCAGCGCGGCGGTTCAAGCCGCCGCGGCGGTGAAGTGATCTTCGAGCGTGCGCAATGTCGCGAGCAGGCGCTTGGCGATGAAATCCTGACGGTCGTAAAAGCGTGGCGCCGGCACCGGTACCGATATCGCTACGGAATTACCAAGCGGATCCTTCAACGCGACACCGACGGCGCAAATGCCGAGCGTATGTTCCTCGCGGTCGAAAGCGACACCGGTCTTACGGACGGTCTTCAAGTCCCGTAGCAGTTCGGCGAGCGAGCCGACCGAGTTAGGCGTGCGTTTTTCATAAGTGCGGCCGATCAGACGTTCGATCGTGTCATCGTCAAGCCGCGCCAGATGGGCCTTACCGTTCGCCGTGCAGTAGAGCGGAAAGGTCTCGCCGACGCCGGAAACGGTGCGTAATCGCTGCGAGCCGATGACCTGATCGATGAAAATCAGGCGGTCGCGCTTTACCGCCGCGAGATCGACGGTCTCGCGCAACTCGTTGGACAGGCTGACCAGGAACGGCCGCGCGGCCGAGACGAAATCGGTCGACACCGAGGCCGCGAGGCGCAGGATGGTCGGCCCGAGTCGCACCCGACCCGTCGGCGACGCCGCGATCAGCAATTTCTCAGCCGCCAGAGCGGCAACAATGCGCTGCACGGTCGAGCGCGCCAGGTTGACCTGCTGTGCAATCTGCCCGAGGCTCAAGCCGCTCTGCTGGCCTTCCAGTGCGCGCAAAATCGAAACCGCCCGCGCGATGACTTGAACTTGGCTCTTATCGATTTGGCTTTTATCGATCCGGCTTTTATCGGCCCGGGTTTGATCCTCAACGTGCTTCATTCCAAGCGCCTCATTCGATGTCCGGCCGAATGTTCGCCGAACGACCCACGATACGGGACACCCAGCTCGCAATGCAACTTGCGTTCTGGCTCACCTGGTAGTACGGCTAACCCAAAGAACGATACAATAGCGTCAACGACGTCCGTGCCTATAGTTCGTCGACCTGCGACGAGCGGATTTTCGGCCGGCATAAGACGCGATCGCCACAGGGAGGAAGACATGTCGTCGGGACGCAACCTCACGACTATCGTGGCGGCGACCGCCGTGGCACTCGCGCTCGCAAGCCCGGCCGTAGCGCAAACCATCGAGCTCAAGGTTTCGCACTTCCTGCCCGCAAACCACACCTTCCAAAAGGCGATGGTAGCGTGGGGCGAGGAGCTCGACAAAGCATCCAACGGTCGCCTCAAGCTCGATATCTATCCTGCCGGCCAGCTCGGCGGCGGACCCAATCGGGAATTCGACGCGGCACGCAACGGCAGCGTCGACATCGCAATCAGCCTGCATGGAGCGACGCCCGGCAGATATTCCATGACGGAGCTCGCCAGCTTGCCTTTTGCATCGCCGCAAGCCGGACTGACCAGCGCCATCACTTCCAAGCGACTCACCGAACTGGCGCCGATCTACCTCGCCAAGGAACACGAAGGCCTCAAGATTCTTTGGATGGCGGCAACCCCGCCGCTGATGTTTCACTCCAAAACGCCGATCCACACGATCGAGGACTTCAAGGGCAAGCGTATCCGCTACGCCGGCATCCAGTTCAAAAACATCATCGATTCGCTCGGCGGCGTCCCACTGTTGGTACCGCCGCAGGAAACTCAGGACGCGCTCGCCAAGGGCATCATCGATGCCGCCACGTTTCCGTACGAGGGCGCCGCCAGTTTCGACATCGCGACGGTTGCCAAATACACGCTTGAGCCCGGCGTGAGCTCGGCAACGTTCGCGGTGGTGATGAATCCGGCAAGATACGCTTCTCTGCCCGACGATCTGAAAGCGCTGATCGACAAGACCACCGGGCCTGTCGCGGCGGAGAAATTCGGCGAAGCCTGGGACGAGGCGGAGCACCAGGGTAAGGTCAGCATGCTCGCCGAGGGTACTCAAGTTTACGTCCTGCCCCCGGTTGAGCTTGCCAAGATGAAGCAGGCTTTCGCGCCGCAAGTTGACGCAGCGATCGCCGCGGTTGAAAAGCAGGGCAAGCCCGGCCGCAAGTTCTTCGAAGACTATACGAAATGAGAAGACGGAGCGTGCCTGGCGGTCGCCGCGCGCACCTTACGTCCGGCCGGCGGACGAGCGAGATTGAGCAGGCACTTTTGCGATGGCTCTAGATCAACAATCCACGCCGCTGATCGCCCGACTGCAGCGTGCGCAGTTCCGCCTCGCCGCCACCGCGCTCCTGGTCATGATGATGGGCACGGTAATCGACGTGTTCTTTCGCTACGCTTTCAACATGCCGTTGCGCATCTCCTACGACCTCGTCGAGAGCATGCTGGTCATCTATGTGTTCCACGGCATGGCCGGCGCATTCCTCAAGCGTCGCAACATTGTGATCGACATCGTCGACGCGATGGTCGACCCGCGGGTCGTGCAAGCCCTCATCGTCATGGCCGACATCGTGTCGGTGCTATGCCTGGCAATCTTCGCCTATGCGATGATCCGTCCGGGCCTGCAGGCGTTCGACTACGGCGACCACAAGCTCGAACTCGGATTGCCGCTCTATGTGTTGTGGATTTTCGCGTTTGCCGGAATCTGCGGAACGATTTTGTGCGCAGTGGCGGCACTGATCGGCCACCTGAGAGCACGTAACGGGATAATATCGTGAGTCCGCCGCTGATCGGAGCCGCCGGCATCGGCGTGCTGCTGGTGTTGCTGTTTCTGCGGGTGCCGGTGTGGGCGGCGCTGACGCTGGTAGGCTTCGTCGGCAATATTGTGCTGTCGGGACCGCAGAGCGCTCTCACCATCGCGGGAACAACGCCGTTCGACGTCGCGTCAGCCTATACGCTCTCGGTCATCCCGCTGTTCGTATTGCTCGGCGAGGTCGCGTCGAACACTCGGCTGTCCGCCGACTTGTTTATCGCGGCGCGCGTGCTGCTATCGGGAGTTCGCGGCGGCTTGGCGATCGCCACGATTGCCGCCTCGGCATGTTTCGGCGCGGTATGCGGCTCCTCGGTGGTCACCGCGGCAACGATGACGCGCATTGCGTTGCCCGAAATGCGCAAGACCGGATATGACGATCGCCTCGCCGCCGGAGCGCTCGCCGCCGGCGGCAGCATCGGCATCCTTATCCCGCCTTCGATTATTCTCGTCATCTACGCCGCCGTCGCCGAGCAGTCGGTGCCGAAACTGTTCGCGGCGGCGCTGATCCCCGGAGTCTTGTTGACCTTGCTGTACATGGCGATCGCCGTGCTGGTCGCTGTGGCGCGCCCGCAATACGCGCCGGCCGCGCCACCCGCTTCGCTCGCGGCGCGATTGAAGGCCGTTTCCGGTCCGTGGCAATTCATCGTTCTGTTCGTGGTGACGATCGGCGGCATTTATGCAGGCGTTTTCAGCCCGACGGAAGCCGCCGCGATCGGCGCTTTTGGGGCGATCGTGCTGGGCGCTCTCGGCCGACGCCTGACGTTGCCCGCGCTATGGCAGTCGATCGAGAGCTCGGTGACGATCAGCTGCCTGCTATTCGCCATCATCATCGGCGCGAACCTGTTTTCGTTTTTCATCGTCCAGACCCACTTCCCGATGCTGCTCGCCGACGGCGCGCGGGCGATGCATTTACCCGCCCTGGCGGTGATGGCCATGATCATCGTTGCCTACATCGTCATGGGATGCTTTCTCGAAGGCATCGGCATGGTACTGATTACGGTGCCAGTTTTCCTGCCGCTGGTCATGCATTTTGGCTACGACCCGATCTGGTTTTCGATCATCGTCGTCATCGTCGTCGAAGTCGGACTGATCCACCCGCCGGTCGGTATGAACCTGTTCGTCATCCAGGCACAGGCGCCGGACGTGCGGATTACCAGCATCTATCGCGGCATCGTACCGTTCTTGATTGGGCCTTTGATCTTGATCGTGCTCTTGTTCCTGTTCCCACAATTGGCCTTGTGGCTGCCTAAAGCTCTATACGGATGACGATCAGACCGAATACAAGATAGAGAAAACTAAACGAGAGATATGTGCGGCCGTCGGGACTTTCTGGCCGCGACACTGCGAGGGGGAAATGGTCAAAAAAATTGCGCTCGAAGAGCACTTCCTGTCGCCAGGTTACGAAGACTATTGGTGGCCCACGGTCGGCGGCGTTGACACGAAGGTCGCAGGCAACCTGCTGGCGCGATTGACGGACTTCGGCGAGATGCGGTTGCAGGCCATGGACCAGGCCGGGATCGCACGCGCGGTGCTGTCGATCGCCGGCCCCGGCGTGCAAAGCCAAGCCGACGCCGCCATCGCGCTTCGGCACGCCCGAGAATCGAACGATTTTCTCGCTCGGGAAATCCAAAAGCGGCCCGACCGTTACTCAGGCTTCGCTCACCTGCCGATGCAAGACCCGCGCGGCGCCGCCGACGAACTGGAACGTTGCATGCGCGCGCTCAAATTCTCAGGCGCCATGATTAACGGCCACACCAACGGCCAATATCTCGATCACCCCTCGCTGCATTCGTTCTGGGAGCGAGCCGAAGCACTCGGCGCGCCGATCTACATTCACCCGACCGATCCGGTCAGTCTCGCGCCGGTGCTCGAGGGCTACAACGGCCTGCGCCGCGCCACCTGGGAATGGGGTTTTGAGACCGGCTCGCACGCCTTGCGGCTGGTCTTCAGCGGACTGTTCGACCGCTTCCCGCGCGCCAAGGTCGTGCTCGGTCACCTCGGCGAGACGTTGCCGTTCCTGCTGTGGCGGTTCGACAGCCGCGCCAAGCTCTACGGCGTGAAGCTCGGCAAACAGCCGTCCGAATACATCAAACAGAATATTCTGGTGACGACATCGGGCATGTGCTCGGCCGAGCCGCTCAATTGCACGATCGCGGCGCTCGGCCATGAGCGGGTAATGTTCGGGGCGGATTATCCCTTCGAAGTGGCAAAGGAAGCCGGCGAGTTTCTCGATCACGTCGCACTGTCGGACACGCTGCGCGCGGACATCGCCGTCAACAATGCGGTCCGGCACTTCGGTTCGGCTTTAGCCTGATCGCCCCGCTTATGTCCGACGCGCCCTAGTCATGAACACCAGAGTCCTTATCGTCGATGTCCATGCCGAGATGTATCGCGATCGGCTGAAGGCTGAGTTTCCGGCGCTGCAATTCGCCCTGTTCCACAATGCCGCGGAAGTGACGGCCGAGCTTTCCGACGTCGCGGTCATGATCATGTTCGGACTGGAGATCCGCGACTCCATGCTCAGCCGCGCGCCGGCCTTGAAATGGATTCAGTCGCTGGCGACCGGCGTCGATCATTTTTTGCGCTGTCCGTCGCTCAGGCCCGAAGTGCTGATCACCAGCGGCCGCGGCATCCACGGACCGCCGATGCGCGAACAGGTCGTTTACATGATGATGGCGGTAAGCCGCGACGCCAAGCGTCAAGCCGACGACACGATGCACCGGATCTGGTCGCGGCGGCTGTGGAGCACGCTGCACGGCAAGACCGCGGTCGTCGTCGGCACCGGTATCGTCGGCGCGGCGATCGGCGAGTTGCTCAAGGCCTTCGGTATGCGTGTGGTCGGCGTCACTCGTACGCCGCGCAAGGCTGAAGGCTTCGACGAAGTTATGGCGACCGATCGTCTGCCGGAGGCGGCGGCCAAGGCCGATTATCTCATCAATGTGCTGCCGGCGAGCGAGCATAATATCGGGCTGTTCGACGCCCGGGTTTTTGGCGCGATGAAGAGTTCGGCGTATTACATCAGCGCGGGCCGCGGCCAGACTGTGGACGAAACCGCCCTCATTGGGGCACTACGCGAGCGCCGCATCGCCGGCGCCTCCCTCGATGTGTTCCAAGCCGAGCCGCTACCACCCGATAGCCTGTTCTGGAGCCTGCCGAACGTTTTCATGACGCCCCATGTCGGCGGCTACATTGTCGAATATGAGGAGTTCATCATGCCGCTCCTGATCGACAATATGCGGCTGTTCCTCGCCGGCAACCCTCACGAAATGCGCAATATCGTCCCCCGCTGATGCAGCATTCGTGCAAATCTACGCCGACGGCCGCTTGTAGATTTCGGAGATCGACCTTGGTGGAAGCATCACTCTCGGCGAGATCAGGCTGTAAAATCTTGCCGGATAGCACGCGCACGATTTTCGCACTATTGGCCTTTGCCGTGATCGCTACTGTGGCGCAGGCGCAGGCGCAGCGGCAATATCCCAGCCGTCCGGTGCACGTCTTGGTCGGCTTTGCCGCCGGCAGCGGACCCGATGTTCTGGCGCGCGTGGTGGCCAACCAGCTCGGCGCCGACCTCGGCCAGAGCTTTATCGTCGAAAATCGTCCTGGCGCGAATGCCACCATCGCCGGCAATGTCGTCGCGCAATCGGCGCCCGACGGCTACACGCTGCTCTATACCAGCGATTCGATCGCGCCGACGCCATTCATCTACAAGCACCTGTCCTATGACGTTTCCAAGGATCTCACTCCGATCGCAACAGTCGGTGTCCTCGACGGGCTGCTCATGCTGGTCAACCCCGCCTTTCCGGCCCACAGCGTCGACGAATTCATCGCCTATGCGAAGACGCACCGCTTACTCTATGGCTCACCAGGCATTGGCAACGGCTTGCACCTCGCTGCCGCCTTGTTCGACAAGACGACCGGTCTCGCCATGGAGCACGTGCCGTTCAAAGGAACATCCGAGGTCGCGGCAGCCCTATTGGGCGGTAATATCGACGTCATGTTCGTGACACCACCCTCGGTCATCGGCCTCGTAAAGAACGGCACGCTGCGCGCGCTCGCGTTTACAGGATCGAAGCCGTTTGCGGAATTGCCCGACGTGCCGCTGCTCAAAACATCAGTACCGAATTATCCGCCGGTCGAGTCCTGGGGGATATTCTTCGCGCCGGCGAAAACGCCGACGGAGATCGTCGACAAGCTCAACGCCGCCATACGGCATGCGCTACGCGAGCCGCCGGTCGCCGATGTCGTTCAAACAGCGGGCTACGTTCCGGACGACCGGACCCCGGCGCAAACTGCCGAGTTTTTTCATCAAAAGCTCGAAGCCGCCCAGAATGCAGTCGAGGCCGCGGGCATCGAGCCGAATTGATCCACCACGTCATTCCGGAGGCGTGCCGTTGGCGGCCAAAACTTCGCCGGCAAGATAGAGCGAACCGGTAATTAGGATACGCGGTGCCGGATGCAGATCGAGCTTACCGGCCACATCGATTGCGCTCTCGATGTCGTCGCGCGCGAGTGCCGGAATGCCGACCTGGCCTGCAACCTCGGCTAGCGCCATTGCCGGCACCGCCTTGTCCTGGTGAATCGGCACCGCGATGACGCGCCGGGCGAGTCCGGCAAAGTTCTTGAGGAACCCCGCGCTGTCCTTTGTCGCCAGCATGCCGATGATGAGCACCAGCGGCCGCGACACGCGCTCTTCGAGATCGGCGAGCGCCGCGGCAATGGCCTGGCCGCCATCGGCATTGTGACCGCCGTCGAGCCACAGTTCACTGTCCGGGGGCGCCAGATCGGCAAGCCTGCCGTGTGAAAGCCGCTGCATGCGCGCCGGCCATTCGACCCGGGTCATGCCGGCCTCGAACGCCGCGGACGGAATTTTCAGTCCGCTTACCCGCAGCGCCGCGACCGCGGCGCCTGCATTCTCGAATTGATGCCGACCATAGAGTTTCGGCGCCGGCAGATCGAGCAGGCCGTTACCGTCCTGATAGACCAGGCCGCCGCGCTCCTCGGTGGCGGTCCAATCCTCGCCGGCGATGGAAAGCGGCGCGTGAAGCCGCGCCGCCTGCCGCTCGATGACGGCAAGCGCTTCGCGTGCCTGGCTTGTCACCACCGCCGGCACGTCGCGCTTGAGGATGCCGGCCTTTTCGCTGGCGATCGCGGAGAGCGTGTCGCCGAGAAATTCGCGATGGTCGAGCGACAGCCGCGTGATGACGCTCGCCAACGGGCGCTCGACAACATTGGTGGCGTCGAGCCGGCCGCCAAGACCGACTTCGAGCAACAGCACATCGGCCGGATGGCGCGAGAACAGAACGAACGCGGCGGCGGTTTCGATCTCGAATACCGTGATCGGCGCATCGCCGTTTTTAGCTTCGCATTCGGCAAGCACGGCGCCAAGCTCGGCGTCACCGACGAATTTGCCGCCGCCCGATTGCCCAAGGCGAAACCGCTCGTTGAGGCGAACAAGATTGGGCGACGTATAGGCGTGCACGCGCTGCCCCGCCGCTTCGAGAATGGCGCGCATAAAGGCGATGGTCGAGCCTTTGCCGTTGGTGCCGGCGACGTGAATCACCGGCGGCAGGCGCCGTTCCGGATGATCGAGCGCGGCGAGAAGCCGCTCTATACGGTCGAGCGAAAGATCGATGCGCTTGGGATGCAGCGCCAAGAGTCGCGCCAGCATGGCGTCGATCGGCGCTGAGTTGGCGTGCCCCGCGCTCACGTGGTCGCGGATTCGGGCGCCGGCAAGACGCGCGGTGGCGGCGTTGGCGGCGCTCCGGCCGGTCCCTTGGTCAACAAGCGGCAGAGTTTTGCGATGACGCCGCGCAAGTCGCGGCGATGCACCACCATATCGACCATGCCGTGATCGCGCAGATATTCGGCTTTTTGAAAGCCCTCCGGCAGCTTTTCGCGGATGGTCTGTTCGATGACACGAGGACCGGCGAAGCCGATGAGCGCGCCGGGCTCGGCGATGTGAACGTCGCCGAGCATCGCATAGGACGCGGTGACGCCGCCGGTCGTCGGATTGGTCAGTACGACGATATAGGGCTTGCGCGCCTCGCGCAGCCGCTGCACCGCAATCGTAGTCCGCGGCATCTGCATCAGCGACAGAATGCCTTCCTGCATGCGCGCGCCGCCGGAAGCCGCGAACAGCACGAACGGGCAGCCCTTCTCAACCGCGGTTTCGAGACCTTTGATCACCGCCTCGCCCGCCGCCATGCCGAGCGAGCCGCCCATGAAATCGAAATCCTGCACGCCGATCACCGCGGCGAAGCCGTCGAGCTTGCCGTAGCCGAGCTTCACCGCATCGTTCAGGCCGGTCTTGCTGCGCGCATCCTTCAGTCGATCGATATAACGGCGCTCGTCGCGGAATTTCAGCGGATCGACCGGCACCTCCGGTACCGCAATGTCGAACCAGGTGGCGTTGTCAAATATCGATTTGAGCCGCGCCACCGCGCCCATGCGCATGTGATAGTTCGAGCCCGGGATGACGAACAGGTTCGACTCGACATCCTTGTAGAACACGAGCTGACCGGTCTCCGGACATTTAATCCAGAGATTTTCCGGCACCTCACGCCGCAGAATATTGCGGATTTTCGGCCGCACGACATTGGATATCCAGTTCATCTTACGCGTGACCCATTGACGAAAACGCGGCGACGTTGCCGCATGCCATTATAGCATGCTCTCATGCTGAGACGAATCCCATGCGCATTAACGATTGACGCCGATCACGGCCTATTCCAGGCACGAAAAGTCAGAACAAATCGGGCCGGCGCAGACGAAGCGTTTGCATGAGCAGCAAGGTCTTGACGTCGGGCAGAGCATTGACGTCCGCCATCCGCGCCAGCTCGGCAAGGCCGATCTCCAGGGCGACGGTATTTTCATCATCGTCGACACCGCCGCGAAGCTGCGGCCGCGGCTCGCCCGAATAGACCGCGAGATAGAAATACATGCGCTCGGTGGACAGCCCCGGCATGGTCCAAGCCGTGAACACGTGCTCCAGCGAATCGAGTTTCAGGTGCGCTTCCTCCATGGCCTCGCGGTGCGCGCAAGTCTCCGCATCCTTGTCCTCGATGACGCCGGCAATAGCTTCGAGCGTCTGCTGCCGGTTGGCGGCATAGAGCACCGGCAGGCGAGCCTGCCGGACCAGGACCGCCGTCTTACGGATCGGATGATACGGTAACACGCATATCGCTTCGCCGTGATCCTCGATCTCGCGCCTGAACGTGCGCCCGTCGGGCAGTCGGACCGTGGCGACCAGAAGCTTGGTCCAGCCCGCATAGGCCTGGTGCGTGGCGACGATTTCGATTTCTTCGTCCCTATTTTCCGTCATCGGTTTGCCCTGCAAAGGTCAAGCTATATCACTGCGTCACCAAGGCGACGCCGATCGCGACGAGAGCCGCGGCGAGGCCTTTTTGGGCGAGTTCACGGCCGGTCAAATCCTCGCGGCCGAGCTTTGGCCACAGTAAGCTTAAAACAACGCCGAAGGCGAAGACAAACAGCGTTGTCGTCGAGCCGATCGCCTGAACGAGGCTCAGCGGCGCGAACATCAGCGCATAGCGATTGCCCAATCCACCGCCGAGATTGATCAGCTCATTCGAGCCGTTAATCGACAACAGAGCGACGGTGTTGGCGCGCAGCATCGCCACGAATTGCCGGCGGTAGGGCCCAATCATCAGCAGCGCGCAGCCGAACATCGCCTCGCCGACGAACATCCAGAACGTGGTGGTCCAGAATGCCACCGCAATGGCGAAAATCTTGAAGATCAACGCGCTCAGCGCCATCGTGAAACCGCATGTCAGCATCAGCGCGGCCAGTCGCGCCTTGAAAAGGTGAAAGCCGCGGTCGAAACGGATCGACACGATCAATGCGCCGACGAGAATCAAGGCGCCACCCGCCATTTGGCGACCCGAAAGCGTCTCGCCGAGGACGAGATAGGCCAGACCATAGCCGAACAACGGTCCGGCTTGAAAATACGGCGCCACCACGGAGGCTTCTTCTCCTTGCAAAGCTAAGAGATAGAGAAGCATGCCGCCCATATAGAGAATGCCGGACAAAACAATGAGCGCGATGCTCGCTCCGCCTGGCGCAGTCACCGACGGCTCGAACCACCAGATGAACGGCAATAGCAGCACGCCGACGAAGGCGGTGAATAGGAGCAGCACCGCGACATTGCTGTCCTTGAAAAAGCGCTCGACGAGATACTTGTCAAAGTGCACCGAGATAGCCCACAGCACCGGACCGGAGAACGCAAAAATTACCCAGGACACAGGGCCTCCTTGCAAATGCGCGTGCCGGCTTTGGCAATTGTTCCGCTTTGGAAAGCTGGCAAAATAGCTCCTTCCCGCGTCTGCCTTCGTGACGCCCTCGGGGCGGCACAATTTAGCCTTTTCGGCCAATAGAGTAGCACGCAGTGGCGGCGACGCTTCGGACGTAAGCCCCAGCGGTAAGTCCGGGGTAACTAAGTTCTGCGTAACTCTTAAGCTGCGAACGGTGAACTTGAAATCGCCGACGCTTGTGAGGCCGGGTTCCCATGATGAAGAATATTGTCGCCGCATGCTTTGCTATCGCCGCGCTCGTGACCGCGCAAGGCGCCACCGCAGCCGATCTCTCCGTCGCGCCGATTTACACCAAGGCGCCGCCTGCGGAAGTCACGCAGGTCTATAACTGGAGCGGCTTCTATATCGGCGCAAATGGCGGCGGTGGCTGGGGCCATTCCCATTGGGACGCCAACGCCACCGGCATGCATCTTTCCGGAGCGCAAGTCGGCGGCACGGCGGGCTACAATTGGCAATACGGCCATGCTGTGCTCGGACTAGAGGGCGACCTTGACTGGTCTAACCTCGACGGATCCAAAACTTCGACATTGTGCCCAGCCGGCTGCAACACCAGCGACAGCTGGCTTTCGACGGTGCGCGGGCGTGTCGGCTATGCGTTCGGCGGCGTTCTGCCTTACGTCACCGGCGGTCTGGCCGTCGGCGATATCCGCGCCGGCGTTCCCGGTTTCGCGGTTGCCAGCACGACCAATGCCGGATGGACCGCCGGTGCAGGCCTCGAAGTCGCGCTGCCTGGCAATTGGTCGGCGAAGGCGGAATATCTCCATGTCGATCTCGGCCGCTTCGATTGCGGGGTCGACTGCGGAGCGGCGGGTGTCGATAATGTTTCGATGCATGAGGATGTCGTCCGCGCCGGACTGAACTATCACTTCAACTGGGGCAAGTAGCCTCCCTCGCTACCGCTTGGTCGCACTGCGTCCTCCCCCGCAACGCAGGGGACGGGCCAGCCGGTCACGATCGTGGTGACACAAACATCCCGGCTGCCGCGCCAGCGAAGCCCGTTAATTCTACCTTGAACACGGGTCCCGGGCTTCGCTACGCTCAAGGCGGGCGCCCTTTGCGCCCCTTGGGGCCGAATTTCACGATGTCCAAAGTCGCAAGCGGGACACCGCCGCGGGTCGCGCCGCAGGTTTACGATGCCATTCGTGCGCTACTGCGCGCCGGCAAAAACGACGAAGCGATCGTCCGGCTATGCGCCATCGGCACCATCCGGCCGGACGATCTCGTCATCAAGGAATTGCTGTTCGATGCGTTTTTTCAAAAGCGCGATTGGCTGCCGGCGCTGGCGCTCGCCGAGGATCTGGTCCGCCGCCAACCGGACGTCATCCGCTTGCAAAAGGCGCTGATCGCGACGCTGTCGAATCTTAAGCGCTATGGCGAGACCATCGTCCAGGCCGCGCGTTATATCGAGCGGCACGGCGAAGACCTTACCATGCTCGACGCGCTCAAGGTCGCGCATTTCTATACCGGCAAGATCGGCGACGCCGTCCGCTACGGCCAGCGCGCACTGGCCTTGCGCGATGCGGAAGCCTGCCGCAGTCCGCCGCCGCTCGCCGTGATCGAGCCTGTGGGTCCGCCGTCGGGGGCCAACGTCATTTCCTTTTCATTGTGGGGCACGGCGCCGTTCTACGCTTACGGCGCCATGATCAATCTGATCCTCGCCCGCACCGTCTATCCGGGCTGGGGCTGCCGGTTTTACGTCTCAGCCGACGTGCCGCGGCCTTGCGTCGCCTATCTGCGCGACAATGGCGCCGACGTGCGCAACATCGAGGACGAATATCCCGGGGTTGGCCTGTTTCAGCGCTTCCTGGTGATGAACGATCCAGCCGTCGGGCGCTTTCTGGTACGCGATTGCGACGCGCGGCTCTCCGCGCCTGAAGCCGATCTGGTACGGCAATGGATCGACTCAGGCTACCCGTTCCACGTGGTGCGCGACCATGTACTGCATAACGAATTGATGATCGGCTGCATGTGGGCCGGGCGCACCGACTGCGGCATCGATATCGTTCAGCTGATGCGGCTTTATTTCACCAATGGCCCGAACGCGAAATACGGCCACGACCAGCGCATGCTCGGCCGCATGCTGTGGCCACTGATCCGCAGCCGCTCTCTGGTGCACGACAAATATTACCACCTGCCGGACGTCCACGAGGCCGTGCTGCCCGATCCGAAAAGCCATTTCGGCGCCGGGCACCAGAATGTCTCAGCGGTGCTGGCGGAGGCGGAGCAGCTGGGGATTCCACGGGTGTTGTAAAATCGGCCCTGACCGCCACGAACGCATCGACCGGGAGACAATGAATCACTACTCTGTGCACCCGACCCCAGGCTTGGATCACGCCAATCGTCATGAGGATATCCATGATGTCGACAAAAGCGGTCTGTGCGGCATTGCTTGGCGCCTCGGCCATTGCGACGACGGCGTTCGCGCAGCAATGGCCGGTCCGACCGCTCCAGGTCATCAGCCCGTTCGTCGCCGGCACCACCAACGACCTCGTTACGAGTACCGTGCTCGATCAGGTCGGCCGGCAGATCGGTCAGCAGATTGTGCTTGAGAACCGGCCCGGCGGCGACGGCACGGTCGGCGTCGCTTCGGTGGTACGGGCCAACCCGGACGGTTACACCTTGCTGCTCAGTTCGTCTTCGATGAGCGCCGCGGTCATCCTGCACAAATCCCTGCCCTACGACATGCTGCGCGACCTTGAACCGGTGGCGATGTTCGGCGGCCAGCCAAGCGTGCTCGCGGCGACTCCCGGAAAAGGCTTCAAAAGCGTGGCCGATCTCGTCGCGGCGGCCAAATCAAAACCCGGCGAGCTTAAATTCGCGTCCGTCGGCATCGGCTCGGCGTCGTACCTCGCCGCCGAGCGCTTTCGCCTGGCGGCCGGATTGAATGTCCAGCATGCGCCCTATAGCGGGCCGGTTCAGGCGCTCGACGATCTGATGGCGGGCCGCGTCGATTTTTATTTCGTGCCGATCGCGCCGGCGGTGCCATTGGTCGCCCAGGGCAAAATGGTGGCACTCGCGGTAAGTTCGTCCAACCATTCGTTCTCGCTACCCGGCGTTCAGACGCTCGCGGAAGCCGGTTATCCCATTCCAGAATATCTGGTCTGGGACGGGCTGATGGCGCCGGCCAAGACGCCGGCCGCGATCGTGACGACATTGAACGACGCCATCGGCAAGGCGCTCGTCCTGCCGGCCATTCGCAACAAGCTGCAGCGCTTCGGGGTCGAGCCCAGGGCGATGAGCCCCGACGAGTTTGCGAAATTCTTCGCCGAAGACATTGCCGCGACGACCAAGCTCGGCAAGGACGCCAATATTCAGCCGTTGGAGTGAACGCAATTTCGCTGCAGATTAATGCAGCAGCACGTGGCCGGCCTGGATCGCCTGCTGCAATTGCGGCGTCGTGACGCCGGCAAGCGTAATCGAATCGTTGTGGCCGAGATTGATCACGGCGTCGCCATGTACGTCGGTGGTGATCAGGGCCTGCAGTTCCTGCGCGGTCTGCGCCGCGGCGAAGTGGTCGAGTTCGAGCGTGTCCTGCTGCGGATTGAAGTTGGTGATGGTGTCGGCGCCGATGCCCGGCGCGAATACGAAATTGTCGTTGCCCGGACCGCCGATCGTGACCGAGACGGTCTGGTTGACGTTTTGCGCCGGGTTCTGGGCATCCGCGACGCCGACGCTATAGGATTGCGTGAGAGTTTCGCCGGGCGTGAGATTGATCTGATCGTTGCTGGCCATGAAGTCGAAGCCGACCGACACGGTGCCGTTGCTCGCGGTGGGCTGTTCGAGCGAGAAGTTGCCGACGTAATTCGTGCCGTCCGGCGTGACGCTGGCGGTGATCGCGTCCGCCGGGTCGTGATCGGCAAACGACAGCGTACCGCTGGCGCCGCCCGCGGCCGCCGTCGAGAGCACTGACGGCTCGCTCGGAGCGGCCGCCGCCGGCGGATCGGTGATCAGGGTGCCGCCATTGCCGTCGGAGGCGAAATCCAACGTGGCGTTGAAATTATCGAAGGTGAGACTGGCGCTGTGGGTCCCGTCCGTCACGCTCAGGAGACCGTTAGAGGAGTTGTACGTTTCCGCGAACTGCGACGAATCGTAATTGATGCCGACAAGATCAATGGTGTCCGAATGCGCTGCGTCGGGCGCGGTGCCGGTGAAGCCGACGATCTGGCCGGTGAAGTTCTCGGGGTCGTTGAGGATCAGGGAGCCGGTGGAGCCGGTGAATGTCACGCTTTCGTTGGATGGCGAATTGAGTTCGAAGCTTCCGCCGCCGACGATCGTGGCGGCCGTTGCTGGCGGATCGACGACGGTGGCACCGCCGTGGCCATCATATACGGGTCCTAACCAGCTGATGCTGTTGTCGGAAGTATAATCTCCAATCAGCGTGACGGACTGCGAGGTGCCCTGCGTTGTATCGGTCACCGTCAGGATGGTGTTGCCGCCGCTAAGCGCGGCGTTAACGATGAACGAGTCGCTACTGTCCGCGCTAAGATCGCGCAGATCCAATACGTCGCCGCTGCCGCTGATCCCAGAAACCATGCCGCTGAAGGTCGCAGGATTGTCAATAATGAAGGTGCCGGAACTACCGTCGAACGAGACATTCTCGCTCGATGACCCGGAAAGTTCGTAGGTCGCGCCCTGGAAAATCGGCACCGATGTGCCGACGTAGGCGATCAATGTCGTTCCCGAAGCATCTTCCTCAAGAGCAAAATTGGCCGACGAGTAGCTGCCGCTGAGCGTCAGGGTTTCGCCGTTGACCGTCAGGGTCGAGCCGCTAAACGTCACGGACTCGGTGGGCGAATAGGTTTGGTTGCTCAGCTCGAGCGCGTCGCCGGTGCCGAAGCCCGTGATTGTCCCGCCGTATGTCGCTTGCGAAAGCTCGAGTGTACCGGCACCGGAGAACAAAACACTCTGGCTGATGATGTCCTGGAATTCGGCCGTGCCGCCGGTGATCTCGATCGATCCGGTGCCGTTGAAAGCGATGGCGCTCGTAACGTCGACCGTGCCGCCGGTCACTTCGAACGTGCCGCTATCGGTGATCGAACCGCCCGTGCCCGAGATCGTGGTGATACCACCGAGCTCCAGCGTGTCTCCCGACAAAATCACGAGTGAGTGGTTATCGGTCACGTTGACGCCGGCGAAGGTGGCGCCGCCCGCGCCGATATCGACGACGCCCTCGGAGGTCGATCCGGTTACATGGATCAAAAGCGTGCCACCGGACAGCGTGGTGCCCTCATCAAGCAAGAGGGTCACTGTGTAAGCTGCGAGAGGATCGACCTGGAGGATGCCGGAATTCGTCACGCTGACGTCCGCGAGCGTCATCGTGCCGGCCACCGAATTCTCGATATCAAGCGTCGCCCCACCGACGATCGACAGTGCACCGCCACCGTTCACGGTGGCGCCGCCTTCAAGCGTCACGGTCCCGCTGATCGCCAGCGTGCCGGTGTCGTCAATCGTACCGCCGTTAACCGTCGCGCCGTTTTCGAGCGTCGAAGTTCCGATGACGTCGAGCAGCCCGCTGTTGGCGATCGTGCCGCCGGCGAGAGTCGCAGCGGACAACACCAGCGTGGCACCAGTCGCGATCGAAATCTCCGAGCCGGTGCCGAGATTGACTGGCCCCGCGAAGGTGCTTTCGTCCGGGTCCGCAAGCGATAGCACCGTGCCGCTCCCCGTGAGCGTGAGGGTAGCATCCGCATTGGTGCTGATGTCGCCGACCGAGACGCTCGAAGACAGCGTGATTGTCGCGGTGCTGGAGGGCAGGATTTGCACGGCGTCCGATGAAGTCGGTAAGCCGTTGCTCCAGTTGCCCGCGGTGGACCACTGGCCATCGCCCGCGGTGCCGGTCCAGCTGTCGAGCGACAGCACCGTCCCGGCGAGCGCCGTAACCTGATCGGTCGCGCTGCTGAGCGCGTCGGTGAAAGTCGCGACGACAATGAGCTTCTCGCCGTCTTCGGCGCCGGTCGGGGTGAAACTGTTGCTCGTACCGTTCTGGACGATCGTGCCGTTGAGCACCCAGGTATAGTTGAGGTTGCTGACGCTATCGCCGCCATTGATTGCGGTCACGCTCGTCGTAACGGCCTGCCCGGCGATGGCGTTGTTGTTGCTGTCGAGGCCGGCGAGTGCCACCTGCGCCGGACTCCAGATCACCTCCGGATGATTGGCGCCGTCATTGGTGAGCGCGAAATTGTCCGCGGCATAGGTGCCAGCGAAGGTAAGCGTTTCCTGCAGTGTCGGCGTCGTGCCGCTATAGATCGCCAGGGCGCCGCCACCGCTGCCTTGGGTCCAGACGGCGGCTTCGCTCGTCTGGTAGCTCAGGTCGCGCAGATCAAGCACGTCGCCTGTGCCGAAACCGCTCACCGTGTTGCTGAAGCTTGCCGATTGGGCGAGTGCGACGGTGCCGGCGCCCGCGAACAATAACGTGCCGGTGCCGCCGACGGCGTCGTCGATCTGCAACACCGCGCCGCTCGTCACTTCAAGGGTGGCGGCATTGGTGATGGTGTTGCCGGTATCGAGCGTCAGCGTGCCCGCAGTCGCCTTGATCGCGCCCGACGCGTTGTCGAGCGTCAGATAGTTATCGGTACCATCCCCGATCTGACTATTGCCCGTGGACGTGATCGTATTGCCGTTGTTTTCGAAGGTCTCGCCACCTACACTGCTGGATTTGGTGATGACGGTGACGATCTCGCCGCTACTCAGCGTTAGCGTGCCGGCCGACGACCCGTCATGGAGCATAAACGTCGAACCCGGAGTGCCGAAGTCCGAAACCGACAGGGTGCCGTTGATTTGGATATTCCCGGCATTGTTGATCTGATTGGGCCCGATCTGCAGCGTCGCGCCGCTCGCCGCCTCCAGCGTGCCGCTGTTGTTGATCACGTTGTCGGTAATGAGTGCGAGTGTCCCGCCGGACGCCTCGATCGTGCCGCCGTTCTTGAGGAGCAGCGGATCGGTCGGGCCGTTACCGATCTGGCCATAACCGCTGATCGTGTTGTTGACGTTCATCAGCGTTTCGCCACTTTGTGCGCCGCTGATGGTGCCGCCGGCAAGTGTGACCGTGCCACCGCCGGTCCCGGTCAGACTCAGGGTGCCGGCGCTCGGAACATTGAGTGACAGCGTGCCATCGACCTGGATGTTGCCGGTATTGTTGATCGTTCCGACGTTGACGGTCAGTGTCGCGCCGGTATCGACCGTAACGGTGGCGGCGTTGGTGAAGGGATCGTCGGTCGAGATCGTCAGCGTTCCGCTTGAGACTTCGATACTGCCGGCGGCATTGTCCACGAGCAGAGGCGACGTCGAGCCATTGCCGAATTGCGTAGTACCCGTCGTCGTAATCGCGTTGCCGTCGTTATCGAACGTCTCGCCGCTCGTACCGGTAGCGCCAATGACAGAAGCGCTGTTGAGAGAAACCGTGCCGCCCCCGGACAGCGTCAATGTGCCGTTATTCGCCACACCGAGCACCAACTTGCTGTCGATGACGATGCTTCCGCCATTGTCGATCGAGGAATCGCCGATCACGAGCTTGGAATTGGCGGTGCTCGTCGCTTCGAGCATAGCGCCGCTGGCATTGGTAACCGGATTGCCGGTCGCAATGGTCAGCGTGGCGCCATTGGCCTCGATCGTTCCGCCGGTCTCATTGTCCAGCGTCAGATTGCTGGTCGTACCGTCGCCGATCTCTCCGGCGCCCGAGATCGTGCCGAGGTTATCGAGCGTGCTGTCGTCGCCGGCTGCGCCGGCAATCTCGGGACTTGTGCTCGTGAGGCTGAATGTGCCGCCGCCTTCGAACGTGACCGTGCCGTCGAGCGTTGTCGTCCCCTCAAGGTTCACGGACGTACTGGTGGAGGCCTTTATGGTGCTGCCGCCCGCGATCGTGACTCCCGAGAGGGCGCTGGTGGTGCTGCTGGTCGAGGCGTTAGTGCCGGTTTGGATGAGACCAGTGCCGCTGGTTTCGAGCGTGCCCCCGGTGATCGTGGTCCCATCGAGATGAACAGTTGAACCGTCCTCGGCGTCGATGGTGCCGCCGGTGTTGGTGACAGAATCGTCGATCTGCAGCGCGCCGCCGTCGCTGGCTTCGAGCGTGCCGCTATTGGTGACAGTATTCGTGGTGTCAAACACGAATGCATCGCCGCTGACGTTGGCGTCGTAGGTGCCGTAATAAGCGCCGAGCGCGTTCACGCCGGACAGGTTTTCGATCGTATTGAGGCTGCTGCCGAATGTTTGATAGCCCTCGATCGTGTTGCCCTCGTTCTCCGTGGTCTGAGCCGCGAGCGCGTGGTTTGTGTTGTCGTATATGTCGGTGCCGGTGCCTTCGAGGATCGCCGCCGGAGAATCGCTGTCTACCGTGCCTTCATGGACAATGGTGCCGTCGTTAATGGTCAGGCGAGTGCCCGTGCTGTCGACCGTGTCGGTGCCCTCATAGGTCAGCGTCTCGCCGCTCGCGACCAAGAGGGTGCCGTTGTTGGTGACCGTCGTATTGGTAATCGTGACATTGTCGACGGCGTAGGTCGTGACGTTTCCGAAGGTGAGCGTCTGGCCGCTATCGATCTGGATGGTGCCGTTCTGGCTCGCGCCGCCGGTGATCGCACTGTTGGTGATCGTAACGTCGTCGAGCGTCAGCGTCGCGCCGCTAGCGATCGTGACTTGACCGCCGATGATACTGGCGCTGGCGTCGATCGTACTCGGGCCGTCGATGACGATCGTGCCGCTATTGGTGATCGTGCCGCCCTCGACAGTGCCGCCGGAAAGCGTCAGCTTTGCGCCGGCGCCGACACTAATAACGCCGTCGTTGGTGATGGTAACGCCGCTCAGCGTGGCGCCGTCGACGTCGAGCGTACTGCCGCCGATGATCATCAACGCGCCGCCGTTGATCGACGTGTCGTCGTCAAGCGTGAGGATCGCCCCCGACGTCACCCCAATATCGATCTCAGCGTTATTCTGGATCGCATTGCCATCCAGCGTGAGGTCGGAATTGATCTGCGCCTGACCGGTGGCAATTGTTGCCGCATCGCCGGTGCTTGGCGGCGAGCCGGTGCTCCAGTCGGTGGCAGCGCCGCCGACCCAATCGCCGGTACCGTTCCAGGTGTCGACTAAGTTGACGGTGAGCGCGATCGTTTGTGACGAAGACGTCAGTGTGGATTCCGGGGTCAACACCCAGTTGTCGGTCACGATATTAGCGAACCCGGCAAAGCCCTGGTCGTCGCCGGTAAAGGTGACGCTTGTGATGTCCGCACCGGCCAGCGTGTAAGTGACACCCGGATTAGAACCGGAGAGAACGTAGCTGACATTGGGATCGCCCACCGTGTCCACGACGGCCTCGGCCGCATTGTAAGCCGTCGCCGACCACGCCGCGTAGGACGAGCCCGAGGGACCCGAATTTTCAACGACCTGATCGAAGGCAAAGCTTGTGAGCGGCGTGGCGAAGGTCAGCGTATAGCTGTCCGGATGAGCGCCGCCAGTGCCGCTGCTCTCGACGACGACATTATATCCAATGGTGGCGTCGACAATCCCGCCGCCATAAATCTGATCCTGGTTGGCGACCGAGACTTGCGCGCCGTTATTGCTGGTGGTCAGGCTGACGCCGTAACCGGCAAGGAAAGTGGCGACCGCGGCGCCGGTAACGGGAGCGCCGGATGTATTGACCGCATCGAAATCGACAGTGACCGGGCTGCCAGTGCCGGCTTGCCCGGACATTTCATTGGCGGTCACCGTCAGCGTTCCCGACGTAGCGCCGGCGTTGAGGGTGAGGCCGGCGAGTTCAGGCTGGGTCAGCGTAATCGCGCCGCCGGTGACGGCGAGCGTATCGCCGTTGCTGTCGGACAGCGTCGCGTCGGACGAAATGCCGCTGATCGTTACCGTGACAGGATCACCCGATGTTCCGGGCGATTCGGTGATGCCGAGCGAAACGCCGGCGCCCTGGTCCACTGTCAAAGTGTGATCGGCGATCGTCAGTGTCGGGCCGGATGACGTCTCCTCCAGCGTCACCACATTGCCGGTGGCGGTGAAGCTGTTGCCCGCCGTGTCGGTCAGCGACAGGCTCGACGTGATCGAAGTATCGTCGGCCAGGCTCGACAGGTTCACCGTCGTCAGCGTGTTGTCCGTC
>Ga0182013_10001219_pt1 | contig 35543 bp, 26 predicted proteins | sample 612S2MmetaG_FD_120487 | JGI IMG/M metagenome (GOLD analysis project Ga0182013, IMG submission 120487) | Permafrost microbial communities from Stordalen Mire, Sweden - 612S2M metaG | ecosystem: Environmental > Terrestrial > Soil > Wetlands > Permafrost | place: Sweden: Stordalen | collected... | reverse complement strand
GGCGTCAAGCTTTTGGTAACCCTCGGGCGATTTCGCTGTGACGACGATTTCAATTAGTTGAGGCGTCGGATTCTTCATTTTCGCATCCTGGCGCTTTTATGGGCCGCCAGCGGGACGAGTGACATAACCGAAGGCATGATGCAAACAGAGTCGATATCGGAGCAGGCGAACGCGGTCCCTGACCGCGAAAGCGCCGGCGCCTCTTGTCGAGACGCCGGCGCCAGCCTGTCGTTAGTCACGTCGCTAAAGGAACGACTTTCCTCCGAAGCGCTAAAAGTGCCAGAGCAGATCCGCGGAGAAGATGGCGATGTGGCTCTTGGTTCCTACCCCGCCGAGCAGCGGAGGGGCGACCTCGAACGCAGGGGCCTTCAGCGAATTGTAGAAGGCGATTTCCGGTCTTACTTCGATGGTTGGCGAGAACCAGTGCTGCCAGCCCATTGCGTAATTGAAGAACGACGTCTTCGTGCCCGTACGCTGGCCGTTGATGTCGTTGAAATATTCCGCGCGCCAGGAGATATTGTCCATCGGCGAGAACTTGTAGTTCAGATAGGTAGTGGTCGACCATTCTCGCGCCGTGCAGGTCGGATGGGTGTTGCCAGGGCATTGCGCCAGAGCCGGCCCATTGACCATGTAGTAGAAGGGATTTGGCGTGCCGGCCATTGTTCCGTTGAACGGGCTGTTGAGGTTCGGCACATTGTCCTCATGCATGTGCCATGCTTCGATGGCGATGTGCCAATTCTCGTCGAACTTGTGATAGTAGGTGCCACCGTACCACTGCAGATTGTTGTAGCCAAAGGTGCCGGTGTTGATGCCGTTGGCGCACAGATAGATGTTGTCGTAGGAGTCGTCGGTCTGATAGCGCCCGCAAGCCGTGAAGGTCGGCTTCACGCCCGGATCTACCTCGCCGGAGTAGGCGGGTTGCGCCGTCGTCGCCGCGAAGACGCCGGGAACCGGCTGATAGATCGTTCCTCCGGCGAGGGGCGGAAGGAAGCTGCTTCGAGCGTTGGATGGCATGGCCTCCGTGCCGATCGACAGGCCGCCCTGCAGCATGATGTTCTTGTTGACCTGCAGCGACACCACCGTGCCGGTGTTGGTGTAATTGTCGAAGCCGTAGGTCATGGAGTGCGAATACATGTAGTTGTTTGGCGCAAGCTGGGCCTCGATGTCAGGCAGCGAGATATAGCGGCCGAAGCGGATGTTCACGCCTTCCATGATTCCGGGGATATAGACTTCGCCATACATCATCGGAATGTCATAGCCAGCGAACTTGTTCCACTTCTGCAGCTGTGTGCTTAGGAAGCCGAAGGCGGTCGTGTAGCGATAGGTTTCGCCATAGAGCGGCGAAAGTCTAAAGCCCCAGTCCCAGTGATCCTTCTGCACCTCGTCCGGCACGCGCTCGATGATCGCGACGATCTGGTCGAGCTGGAGGATGTTGGGCTGATAGGAATACGCCACGGGGTTGTTGGCGCCGGACAGCGAACCGGGCAGCGAATGCGCCGTGCTGATGTTGAAGCCCGGGTTGACCCAGCCATAAATCTGGATGTGGTTGTCCTCAAGGAACTTGCCGACCGGCGTCGGGCTCAGCGCCTTCATCAGCGGAGCGTCGACCGCATTCGGCAAGGTCGCGCCAATGACCTGGGAGCCGCCGAAGGAATATTCGGTGAAGGGGTAGGGCGGCTGCGTGACCGGCGCCGGCGGGAAATAGGCGCGTCGGCTGGGCGGCGCGGTGGGATCGTCGGGGATCGGTCCGCCCCATTCATCCGCATAGGCGTGATAGAGGCGGCCGAGGAACGTCGGAGCCGGCGGCGGCGGGGGCGCGGCGACGACCTTTGGCGCGGTCGGCCCCTTTGGCGGCGCGGACTCCACGGGCGCATTCGGCGCGCCGATATGATAGCTGATGCCGAGACGAACAGAGTCGTCCGCCGCATGCTCGCGCAGGGTCAGACCTGGAACTTGCACCGAGTTGACGACCGCCGTTCCAAAGTCGCTGTGGCGATATTCGAGGTTGGCCGACCATGTGTTGGTGAAGGCGTATTCTATGCCGGCGCCGACCGTCCAGCCGAAACGCTCGATATTGTAGGTGTCATTGCCAGGGTTGAAGGGCGTCGCGCCCCCCAAGGTCCAATAATTCTGCTGAACGTTGTACCCGCCATTCACCACGCCGCCCGTAACATAATAGAGTGCGCGGTCGTCGGCGTAGCCTGCACGGCCGCGAACCGACCAGCGGAAATTGTCCTGTATGTTGGTTTGTGTCGGCCCGCCGAGCGCGAGACCAAGGCTGTTGAAGAGCGTCTTGCTGGTGTTCTGGCCCGCGTAATCCACGTCGCCTTCGACGCCGAGCACCAGCGAACCATATTGCTTGTTGTAGCCGACATGAAAGCCGGTGAGAGGGCCGCGAGAAGAGTAGTTCTGCGAATAACTCACGGGGTTCCCGATTCCGGCGTAGCCGGGGATTGGGTCGGCTCCCTGCTCGGATACAGTGTTCAGGCCATAGCCGACCTGCGTTCCCAGATACACGCCTTCCCATGAGAAGATCAGCGGCGCCGGCGTCGGGCCTTTCCGCGAGGGAAGATCGGCCGCGCTCGCCGCGCCTTGCACCGCGAGCAACGCGATGATTGAAGTGGATATTCGTTTAGCCATGGGGAGGCCCTTTCAAGTGAAACATCTGGCGATTGCGTCAAATCGCAGTCGCCGAGTGTTATGTCCGGCCCCAAAGGCGCTCAATTCGGGTTTCTTAATGCAACAATAAACGTTTCTTTACAGGCCTGTATCGAAGGCTTGTGCAATCCGCCTATTCGCGATGCAGAGTTTGTGCGCGCATGAGAGTTCCGGCTACTCCCGCATTTCAGAATTGATAGGTTCTAATGTTTGATTTCATTGAAGTATCTGGCCGACAACAAGGGGCAGGCGCGCGCGCCGCAGCGTCGCCTCGAACCCGGTTCCATAAACACGCGCGGGAGAGCCTTCGGTCGCGTTTTCATTGATGCAATAGTTGACCTAACGCTAGTTTGTTACGATGTGTTGCATTCGCGCCACAGTAATCGGCGCGCTTCCGTCATTGGCGCTCAAGCCGCGTCGGAACGCTCTATCTCTTCGTGCTCAACGCGCTCTATCGGCACGCTCAACAGATCCTTGAGAAAGTCCGTCTCAGTCTTTGAAGCGTCGGAATGGATATTGACCGAGCGCGATAGCTCGACGCGGTTGCGACCGCTTTCCTTTGCCCGGTACAGCGCCTCGTCCGCCGCGCGGAGCACCGCCTCGGGAGTGTCTCCCGCTTCAGGGAAGGACGCGACGCCTATCGACGCGGTTATCCGGGGGAGCGGCTTGTCGAGATAGTTCACCATGAGCGACTCGATTCTGTCGCGCAGCTCATTGGCCTTCCGCAGCGCGATCGCCGGCGTCGCGCCAAGCAGCACGACGACGAACTCCTCGCCGCCAAAACGGCAAGCGACGTCCTCATTGCGGAAGCTGTTCTCCAGGCAATCGCCGACGGCGCGCAACACCGTATCGCCAGCGTCATGTCCATGATTGTCGTTATATCGCTTGAAGTAATCGACATCGATCGAAAGTATGCTGACATTCAGCCGCATTCTCCTCGCCCGCGAGAATTCTCGGCGGCAGGTGTCCATCAGATAGCGCCGGTTGAATAGTCCGGTCAGTGGATCGCGGATTGACTGATCGCGCAACTGATCTCTCAGTTTGACGTTGGCGATCGCCATGCTGATGTGCTCCGCGCATGTGAGGCCAATGCGGCGCTGTTCGGCGATGAGCGCCTTGCGCAGCGGGGCCTCCTGAGCGCCCTGATCGCTCTTGAACTCGATATGCAGCATGCCGATCGTGTCGCCATGGGCCAGAATCGGGATGCAGCAATAATCGCCAGGGGCCGAGGGGTCGACATGGGAGCAATGTATGCCCGCGTCGCCGCATTCATGCGTGAATGTGCGTCCGCGCCTCAGCCCCCAGCATTCGTCCGGCTGCATCGGCGCGGAAAGTCTCGCGCCGTTCCATGCCTTGACGTTGTCGAGGATGTCGCGGGAGTTTGCGTAGATGTAGAGGCTTCCGCCGCAATCGGGCAGCAGCAGGGTCACGAAATTTCCCACCATGTCGTAGAGTTCTTCAAGCGATTTGCAGCATTGCAGCCACGCGTTCAATTCGGACAGAAGGCGCGTCTCGCGACCGGCTTGCTGGCGCTCGATCGTCACCTGACGAAAATTCGCATAGACCCGCGCGAGGTCGCCAATCTCGTCACTGCGCGCCTCTTCGCTGACCACGAGGCTGTGATCTCCGTCGGAAAGCTTCTTGAAGGCGAAGGTGAGCCATCCGAGCGGCTGGATCACCCAGCGTCCGATGACAAGGATCCCGATAATGCAGGTGAGCGCCGTGATGATTACACCAGCAAGGGCGACCGTCGTGGCGCGATCGCGAAGCTGGTCGATCACCACTCTGGCGGACGCCGCATCGGCCTCACTGTGCTGCTTGACTTCTTCAAGCGCGGCGCTGGAGAGAGTCAGGTGCTTTTGAATGTCTTCGCTCACATGGTCGAAGCTTTCCATCGCCTTGTTGCCGGCGGCGGTGCCCTGCTCGGCGTAGACTTTCGTCATTTCGAGCCCGCGTTCGTAATATTCGGGAAAGCGGCGCTCCACATCTGAAAGGGCGCCGAGCAGATCGGGATTGCCCGAAAGTCTCGCCGCCTGTTTGGCCTCGCTGATGTCTTGGGGAAACCTGCGCGCGATCTTGGCTGCGTTTTCGAGATCGCTGTCCTTGCCGTCGAGACCGCGCGTCGCGGAAAAATCGGCGAGATAATGCCGCAACTCGATCACGTCGAGCAGAATCTGCTTTTGCAGCCCCACAAGCTCCATGAGCCGCCGCGCGCTTTTCTCGTCATGATCGCGCTTGGCGAGCGAGACGGATTTCTCCTGCTCTATAAGGAAATAATCATAACCCGAGCAGGATACCGTGATCAGAGTGACAAGGCCGAAGAGAAGCATCGCCGAGTGCGCGAGACTTCTGGTGAAGAAGCCCTTGAGGCTTCCCTTTCCATAGGCGGCGGTGGATGATGCGCTCATCTCTTGCATCGGCGTTCTCTGCGGGAAGGCGAGCCGACGAAGCGCCGCAGGCTCAAATGACAGCTCCATGCGCGCCAAAACGGCGCCGCATGGAGCCAGACCTGAAACCCTAGCGCGAGCCTGTTAATCGTCAGCTAAACGCATTGCTAAACATGGAACGACAGGAAAAAATCCGCGCGTGAAACGGCGCAGGCGCTTGCAGCTTCACCAATAGGACGAAACGGGCGCGCCTTGCAGAACCTCCGCGAGCCGCGCCCGCGTGGCGCGCGTCGTTCCTTCCGGCAAGGCGTCGGGTGAAAAAAACGCAGCCTCCGCGATCTCGCGGTCCGGGACATGCGGTCCGCTTTGCTGGAATTCGCGCACCACATAGAGCGCCACATGATCCCGCGCCGAGACGTTCCGGTTCAGATAGACGCCATGCAGCGCCGGGGCGCCTTCCATGACGACATTTGCTTCTTCGACGAGTTCGCGCGTTAGAGCCCGTTCCAGCGTTTCGCCGCCTTCAACGCCGCCGCCGGGCAGATAATAGCCCTCGACATAAGTGTGACGCACGAGCAGAACCCTGCCGGCCCGGTCAATGACAAGGCCGCGCACCCCCAGCGTCATGGGCCGCTGGACCAGCGCCGCCAGGGTGATGAGGCGGGAGATCAATCTGGTTCGAGGGGCGTCCTTTTCGTCGGTCATCGCGGCGTGGTCCGGTGCATATCGACGTAATCTATGGCAAAAGCGGTCCACAAGCTTTAGAAAACTTCTCGACCACGCCTCTTTGGAGCACGCCCGCGTGAAAGCCTTCTCCGAACTCACCGAACGCGAAATTCTTGCGCTGGCCATCACATCCGAGGAAGAGGACGGGCGCATTTACATGACGTTCGCGGAGGATCTCGCCGAGCGCTATCCCGCTTCCGCCAAACTTTTCGAGCAGATGTCAGCCGAGGAGACGCGTCATCGGCATATGCTGCTGGAGCAATATCAAAAGCGCTTCGGCGAACATTTGCCGCCAATCCGGCGCGAGGACGTCAAGGGCTTCCTGACCCGCCGCCCGGTGTGGCTAACCAAGAACCTGCCGCTCGACACGATCCGCAAGCAGGCGGAGACGATGGAGTTCGAAAGCCGCCGCTTCTACGAGAAGGCGCGCGACCGCACTACGGATGTCGGCGTGCGCAAGCTTCTGGGCGACCTCGCGGCGATGGAAGGCGGCCATGAGAAGATCGCCGAGCGCATTGGCGCGACCACTCTGACCAAGAGCGCCGTGGAGGAAGAGGAGGAGACCCGCCACCGCATGTTCGTGCTGCAATATGTGCAGCCGGGCCTCGCCGGATTGATGGACGGCTCCGTTTCGACGCTGGCGCCGCTGTTCGCGGCGGCTTTCGCGACGCAGAACAATTTCCAGACCTTGCTGGTCGGCCTCGCCGCCTCCATCGGGGCGGGAATCAGCATGGGCTTCGCCGAGGCTCTTTCCGACGACGGCTCGCTCACCGGGCGGGGCTCGCCCCTGCTGCGCGGAGGCATCTGCGGGTTGATGACGGCGATCGGCGGATTGGGACATTCGCTGCCATATCTTCTGCCGGACTCCTTGCCCGACCATTTCCGCATCGCCACCGGCATCGCCTCGGTGGTGGTGTTCTTCGAACTCTGGGCCATCGCCTGGGTGCGCGCGCGTTACATGGACACGCCTTTTCTTCAGGCGGTCTTCCAGATCGTTCTGGGTGGCGTTGTCGTGCTCGCGGCGGGCATACTGATTGGCGGAGCGTGAGCGAAAATTGAGCTTTCTCCTCGCGCATCTCTCGGACGCCCATATCGGACCGATACCGAGGCCAAACCTCGCCGAACTTCTCGGCAAGCGAGTCACGGGCTACGTGAACTGGCTGCGCAAGCGCGCCGCGCAGCATGACATGGCCTTGCTGGGAAAACTCGTAGACGATCTTCTGGCGCAAAGGCCGGATCACGTGGCCATGACCGGCGACATCGTCAATATTGGCCTCGATGGCGAGATCGCGCTGGCGCGCCAGTGGCTCAACCGGCTCGGCGGCCCCGAATCCGTGAGTTTTTCCCCCGGCAATCACGACGCCTATGTGCCGCAAGCGCTTCCGGCGCTGACGCAGACATTCGCGCCCTGGATCACCGGCGACGATGGCTCCAGCGCATTCCCCTATGTGCGGCGTCGCGATGGCGTCGCGCTGATCGGTCTTTCCTCCGGTGTGCCGACGGCGCCCTTCGTCGCGTCGGGGCGGCTGGGGGGCGAGCAGCGCGCGCGGCTGGCGATGGCGCTGGATCAGGCGTCCGGGGAGGGGCTCGCCCGCGTGATTCTGCTGCATCATCCACCGCATCGCGGCGGCGCCAGAGCGCTGCGCGGGCTGCAGGACGCCGAAGCTTTCGAGGCGGTGATCGCCCGTCATGGCGCGGAACTGGTGCTGCACGGCCATAATCACAAGCAGAGCGTTCATTACCTGCCCGGACCGACTGGCAAGGTTCCGGTGGTGGGCGTCGCCTCGGCCTCGGCGCGGCCTGGCGCGCATCATCCCGGCGCGGCCTATAATCTATTCTCGATCTCGCGCGAGGGCGACAGGCTGAGCATCAGCGCACGCACGCGCGGGATTGTTGGGGAAACTGGCGAAATCGCGGATTTGGGCGGGTTCGCGCTGTAGCGGGCCCACCGGCGCAAAGCGTCAGTTGCCGATGAATCTGCGATAGGTCCACATTGCGAACAGGCCGAGCAGACCAAAAAAGGTCACGGACCCCAAGAGTTCGACGAGAAAAAGAAACATCCGCGTAAGGCGGAGCTTGAGCGCGTCCCCGCCCATCCCTTCGCGCGCGCTCGTCTCGCGCCATGCGGCGGCCCTGGCCGCGCCGGCTGCTCCAACCCCGCCGCTGGCGTAGTCCACAGCCAGCGCCTGTTCCCGCTCGATCAGGCGATGCGCGATATAGGCCGTGATCGCCTCCACCAGAGTTTCGGGCTTGTCGCTCTCGCAGATCGTGATTCGCCCATGCCGCGTGTCCTGCATAAAGCGGTAGCTGCGCCGATCGGCGCCCATTTCGACGAAACCGATCTGATCGATGAACAGCCTCGGCCGTTCGCCGGGCGACACGGCCACGTCAAACAGTTCGCAATCGCGGGGCAATTGGGCAAGCACAGGCTCCATCTGCTCGCGCAAAATCTCCAGCCGCGCGATTTCCGCGCCGCGCAGTTCGGCGAGCACGCCCGAATGCTCCGCACTTTCAATGCGCGCGCGACTCAGGGCGCGCGACAGGCTGGTGATGCGACGTTCAAGATTGGGTGGGGCGGTCGGCGCTGGCGCGGCTGTGAAAGGGGCGCCGCCGGTTGGCGAAACGCTTGATTTCCCCTTGATTACGCCTCCGCCTATCGCAGGGGAGGCGCTGTCGCGTCCAAAATCTTCCATCTCGGCCACTGCTTCCGCCCGCTGAAATGCGTGAATTCATGCTCTTTTTACTATAGACGGTTCCGATGGCTCTGCGAAGAGGCGAGCGCTTTCTCGCCGGGGATCGACTTTTATCCTGCCTTCCGGCATGGGAATCAATAAAGACGCCGTTGATTCTGGCTAAAACAAACAAGCGCCCGTCACGAAACGGGTGCGCGAGGAAGCGCTATGGCGAGCATCGACGTCCAGACGCAATCGAAGAACCGTCCCCTCGAAAAAGCGCTGATCGGCGCCGGGCTGGTCGCCGCAGCGAGCATAGAGGCGTCGCATGGGCGCGGCCATGCTCTCCTCGCCGGCCTGTTCGCGGCTCTCGCGCTCTATCTGTTGCGGCCGCCTCACGGGGAAGAGACGCAAAGCCGTCTCATGCGCGGCGTCGAAGCCGCGTTCGACTTCCTTGCCGTGGCCGCTTTTGCAACATTGTGCGATCCCTTCGCAGTGCTCTGGCGTGCGCCGTCTTCGCTTGAAAATGCGTTCTCGCTTACGCCGAGCGGAGCCGGAACGGCGACGCTCATCTATTTGTCGGGCGCGATCGTGGTGCTGGGGCGTTCGCCTCTCGCGATCCGTTTCGCGCTGTTTGTCATTCCCTTCATCTTCGCGCTGCTCATCGCACTTGGTTCGCCCGTCGCCGTCGAACTGGGGGGGCTGTTGTCGCCGGGGCTGAATGTGCCGGATCTAGGCAAGACCATCATCGGGCGCTGCTTCATACTGTTTCTACTCAACGAGGCGGTCGTCGTCGGCGCCCCTCTGGCTCTCGGCAGATTTCTGCCGCGCGAATGGCGGCCGCACGGGGTGCTGTTCCTATCGGCGCTGTTCGCCACCGTGACGCCCTATATCGCCAGCGCCGTGTCCTCCTATATCGCGCCGCATCTGCCGGCGCCCCTGGCGCAAGTTGGCGCTGCCGTCGCGGCCGCCGTTTCGCAGGCGGGACTGTGGGGCGAAACCTATCTTGTCACGCAATCGCTCGCGGGACTGCTTCGCGGCGCCGCGTCGCTGTCGGTCATCGTATATGGCGACTGGAAGAGCGGCGCCGAAAAGGGCTTTGTCTACGGCCTCGTCTTCATGGGCCTGCTGCTCGCGGCCAATCTCATCGTCGGTTTTTCGCCCGCTGCGGCGGTAATCGTCGGCGCGGGTCCGGTCAGCGCTGCGCTGCTGGGCGCGGCGCTGTATCCCTTGGCGCGCGCGATCGTCGAAAGCATGGATTCGACGCCGCCGTTTTTTGGCCGGCTTGAACACGCCTATGCGACACAGTCCAATTTCGCGCGCGGCGTCGTCGCGGGCATAGGAACCTGGTTGGCGTTCTATCTGCGCTTGCCGGAGGCGGCGGGGTTTGACCGCTTTCTGTTCGGCGCGGTCGTCGGCGTCATCGCTTTCGCGGGCGTGGACGCGGTGATTGACGCCTATGAGTTGAAACAAGGCCGCAGGCAGCATCTGCGCAGCTGGCGAGTCTACGCGCTTGGCGCGATGCTCGGCGGCCTCGTCGCCGGAGCCATCGCCTGGTATCTGGACCGGGGCCAATTCGACACGATCATTTCAAAATATTTTGCCTATGTGTCGCTCGATTATCCGGCTGACGGGAGGCCGGTCAACGCCTACATCATCCGCCCGCTGTTCTCGAAATGGGGCGCCACGGACCTTGGCATGGCCGACGGCGGCGTACGCGTCTTCTATGACGAGTCGCTGTCGGGCGTCATCCAATGGGTCTTCGCGGCGCCCTTGTTCTCGGTCAATCTGTTCTTCCTGACCGCGCTGGTTCAGCGCAGCCTGAAGCCGCTGCGGCAACTGGCGAGCCTCGAAGGGCTCGACATGCTGGTCGAGAACGCCGTGCGCGTGCTGCGCTGGGGCCTGTGGATGGCGCCGGTGATCTATTCCTTCCTCAAGGCCGCGCCGGACCCGACCTGGTACAATCAGGACGGTCTGGTGCGAACCGCCGTCGCGACCTGGATGAATTCCGTCCTGCCGGACAATGAATTTCGCAGCTGGAGCCTCGACATCTTCACCGCGCTGCTGGCGTTCGACGGATTGCGCGTCTTGATATGGTTCGACCACATGGGCCTGCGCGTTGCCACGCTGGTCAATCTTTCCTTCATCGGCGGCGACATCGCCGACGAGAAGGCCGCGCGCTTCCTCGGCAAGGCGCAGATCAGCCGCGCCATTCCAGAGGGCATCCGCCGTTTCGGCACATGGGCGCCATTGCTGTTGCCGTTTTACATCCCGCGCGGCGCCGAATGGGACAAGGCCTGGTCGGCCGCCGAGCAGATGAGCAACATGCGGCCGCCGTCCTATACCTATCTCATCAGCGGCTATCTCGTTTACGCGGGCGTGCTGGCGCTGGCGCTTGTGATCTTCCTTCTGGTCCAGCTCGCGCGCGCGGGCAAGATCACGCTGCCGGGCGTCACCGGCCCCGGCGGCGCGCCGGGTTCGAAGCCGCTGCGTCTCGCCAACGGGCTGATGACGAGCGAATGGTTCGAGGACGGGCAGGGCGCGACGCGCATCGAGGGCGTCGCTCGTGGCGGACCGCCGATCGACCTGACCCGCCGTCCGGACGACCACGCCCATCCGCGCGGCCGTTTTGCTTTCCTGCGCGAGGGCGACGGTCCGCTCTGGTCGATGGGCCAGGCGCCCACTGGCGGCGCGGGCGCACAGACTCCCTGGGCCACGGCTGGCGCAACGCTGAGCTCCGAAGGCGAAAACTGCCTTTTTTTCCATTGCATCCAGCAGGGCTTCCAGCTCGAAGCAAAAGTCACGCTCGCCTCGAACGAGGCGGTCGAGACGACGCGCCTGCGGCTGGTCAATCTCGAACAGCGCGATCGCACGGTCACCATAGCGACGCTGCGCGAATGGGTGTTGAACGAAACCGGGGTGGAGCAAAGGGACGCGGCGTATAACGCGATCCACATCGGCACATGGTTCGTACGATCGCTCGGCGCGATCTTCGCGCAGAACCGGCTGCTGAAAGGCGGCGCGCGCAGACAGTCTGACCGCCGCCTTTCGCCGGAAGTCGGCTTCCACGCGATTGGCGCGGCGCCGGGGACCAGCATTCGCCTCATTGGCTATGAAGACGTCAAGTCGCGCTTCTATGGCCTCGGCCCGACTGGCGCGCCTGACAGCCTGCTCGGCATTGGCGACAAGCCGCGCTCGCCCGACGATGAAGGGCTGCTCTACGGCTTCGAGCCCTGTGCGAGCATTAATGTCGAGATCGACGTGCCGGCTGGCGGCGCGGCGGAAATCATCATTCTCGACGGCTGGGCGAAGAACATGGGCATTGCGACGGAAGCCGTCGCACGCTGCCTCGGGCTTGCGATGGTTGCGCCCGAAGCGCTCGACCATGCCCTGTCGCGGCGGCGCAAGCTGCTTGCGCCGCCAGTTCCGGCGCAACCGCGCTACGCCTTCTCCGCCGACGGACGCAGCCTCACGACGACGCCCGGCACGCCGCGCCCGTTCTCTCATGTCATCGCCAATTCTCTTGGCGTGGGATCCGTCCTCACCAATGAGGGCGACATCTTCTCCTTCACCTATAACTCGCGGCTCAACAGCTTCACGCCCTTCCGCATGGGCGAGGGCCGCATGGCGCCGGCGGGGCAGGCGATCTATGTCTACGACCTCGCGCGCAAGGACGCTTTCACAGCGACCTTCGTGCCTTTGCGCCGCCGCGACGCGGTCTATGACGTCACTTACGAACCCGGCGTCGTGACTTACCGCGCCGTGCGCGACCATCTCGAACTGGAGCTGACGGTCTTCGTATCGAAGTCGCAGCCGATCGAATTCAAGCTGCTGCGCATCCGCAACAAGAGCGATCACGAACGCCTGCTTGAAATCGTGCCCATGCTTGAAATCGTTCTTGGCGAGACCCCGAACGAAAGCCTCGGCAATATCGAGACCCAAACAGGCGATGATCTGAAGGCGCTCTATTTCCGCAACCCGGTCAATTATTTCGTGCAGGGCTGGGCTTTCGTCTCTACGTCCGTCGACGCGGAATTCGCGGAGACGTCACGCCGCCGCTTTCTTGGCCACGAGAGCCGCGATCCGGCCTTGCCCTATATGGTCGAGCACGGCCATCCCGACGCCGGAGCGCCGGCGCATGACCGAAAGGTCGCCGCATTCTGCGGCTCCATCGACGTCGAAGCTAATGGCGAGGCGCTGGTGGTGCTGGCGCATGGCCAGACCGGCTCGCTCGAAGACGCGAAACGGCTCGCGGCGATGGCGCGCGACCCCGAATACGCGCAAGCGGCTCTGGAAGAGAGCCGCGCGGCCTGGAGCGCGGATGCTTCGGTGCTGCGCATAAAGACGAACCGCCCTGAATTCGACCGGCTCGTCAACGACTGGCTGCCCTATCAGCTGTTGGCGTCGCGGCTCTGGGGCCGCACGGGCCCGGCGCAGCGCTCCGGCGCGACGGGCTACCGCGATCAATTGCAGGATGTCATTCCGCTCGTCTTCCTGGCGCCGGAGCGCGCGCGGGCGCAGATCCTATTGCACGCGGCGCATCAATATATCGAGGGCGACGCGGTCAAATGGTGGCACAGGGCGCCCAATGGCGGCACCGGACTTGGCGACCGCACCCACGCCTCGGACCCGCATCTCTGGCTGCCCTATGTCACCGCCATCTATGTCAAGGGAACCGGCGACGCGGCGATACTGGATTGCGTCGAGCCCTTCCTTGAGGCGCCGCTGCTGCCCAAGGACCGCGAAGGCGAGGCCACTGTGCCCTTGAACTCGCGCGACAAGGACACGCTTCTGGGTCACTGCGCCCGCGCGATCGACTATTCGCTGGCGCGCTTCGGCGAACATGGCCTGCCTTTGATGGGCACGGGCGATTGGGATGACGGCATGGACCGCGTCGGCGCCGAAGGGCGCGGCGAGAGTGTCTGGATGGGCTTCTTCCTGCACGGCATATTGCTGGACATGGCGCCCTTGTTCAAAGCCAGGGCCGACGAGAAGCGGGCTGAGCGCTATCTCGACGCCGCCGGGAAGCTGAAGGATGCGCTGGCCAAATGCTGGCGCGGCGATCGCTTCCTGCGCGCCTATGCGGACGACGGCCGCGAGCTGGCGCCGATGAGCGCCATGACCTCGTCATGGCCGGTGCTGTCGCGCGCGGTCGACGCTGCGCGCGGCCGCGAGACGATCGAAAACGCGTTGAAGATTCTCGGCCGGCCTAACCGCATTCTTCTCGTCAGCCCGGCCTATACCGAGCACTCCAGCCCCTATCCGGGACGCAGCGCGGAATATCCTCCGGGCGTGCGCGAGAACGGTGGACAATATTCCCACGGCGTATCCTGGTTCGTGGACGCGCTGGCGCGCCTCGGCGTCGAAGCAAGGGAGCAGGGTGACAAGACGGCCGCCGCTGAACTCTTCGCCAAGGCGTTTGAGTCCTGGGTCGCCATATCGCCGCTCTCGAAATTCGAGACGCTGGAACAGGCCGACCTCTATGGCCTCGCGCCGCACCAGCAGCCCGCCGACGTCTATGAAGGCGAGGGCTACGACGGGCGCGGAGGATGGTCGTGGTACACGGGCTCCGCCGCGCGCATGATCTCGGCCGCCTACGCGATGCTTGGACTCGAACTGGAGAATGGCGAGTTGAAGCTCCGCGACGACGCTTTCGAGCCCAAGGGCGATTTGAAGCTCGAAAGCGTGAGCTTTAAGGGCAAGAGCTTTGAGCCGAAACAATTAGGCGAGCGATAAAAAAACCGGTGGAGTAAGGGTCGGATAGCATAAGCTCCAGGGTCACTCCCTGGCGAGCTTTTCGAGTAGAAAAACCCCGCTTGTCGGACGGCGCCACGTTAATTGCGCTGCGGCTCGGCATGATCCCGCGTGGGCGTTGGCCAGCGTTCCCTGGCCTCGTGGCAGTCGGAACCGATGAAACTTTGTTTTGAATTTTTTTATCCTGGATAGCTCTCGGCCTCACCCGCCTACGGCTGTTCAAGCTGAATTTTGTATCCCTTCACGTAATAATCCGAAACGCCGCTGCTATAGACGCCGGAAAGATATGTGAGCGTGAGATATTGTCCGTCGTCGCTAACAGTGAAGGCGTATGTCGTGGTTATGCTCGCTTCCGTCAACTTTGAGACGGAAATGTTCTGCATCGTCAGCTCACCGCCGCAAAGGGTGGGATACCACTTCACTGTGGTTCCCAACGCAGGAAAAGAATAGGACTGTTCGGTCTCGAAAGTCCCCCCGCCGTTCACGACGGCGCCGACCAGCCCCTCCCGGCCGACATAGTGAAAATCTCCTTGCAGCCCGTTCGCGCCGTTTGTGAAACTCATCGCATAGGCAAAATCCTTGACCCTGACCGCGCCGCCACGCCAGTAAGTTTCGCCCGCGGAGGCTCCGTTATAAAGGCCAGACGGCTGGACGCAGCTCGCATAAGCTCCGCCCGGACAAACGGCCAGCAGGCCAAACAAAGCAGATCGCAGAAATTTCATGCCGCTCCTCCCTGGGAAAGCAAACTCTTGACACTCCAGCGCCCTCGCGGGGCGAACGCCGGTCAGGGTTGCGTCAGTTGGATAGGGAACGACTTCACGTAATAGTCGAGGATGCCGTTAGCGTATGTGCCGGACAAATATGTAAGCGTGATAGTCTTGCCGCTGTTGTTCACGGTAAACGCATAGGTGGCCGTGAGAGGCGCGTCCGGAGCGGGATTGACGGTAATGTTCGACAAAACCAGCTCGCCCGCGCAATAGGAGGGATACCATTTCACCGTCGTTCCCGACGCGGGGAAGGTGTACTGAGCCTCGATGACAACCGGGGTCGTGGCGCCGCTCGTCGGTTCGGTCCGGCCTAATGTTGTGAGAGTTCCCTGCAGACCCGTCGGACCGGTGGAAAAATTCGCCACATAGGCCAGATCATGCACGGACACCGCAGTGCCGGACCAATACCACAGACCTGACGCGGCGCCGTTGTAAAGCCCCAAAGGTTGCTGGCAGGTCGCGTAGGCCGCGCTCGAAGTCATGGCCAGACAGCAACAAATGACGAATTTCAGTCTCTTCATGGGTCACCTCCCTCCTGTAAACAAAATAAGCAAACCGGGATTCGCTGGATGGCGTTACGTTTCGAGCCGAACCTGCCCCAGCTGAAAGGTTCTGGCAAGCGCGTCGCACCAGCAACCCGCTGACGTCTATGAAGGCGAGGGCCAGGACGGTGCGGCCGCTGGTCGTGGTGCACCGGCTCCGCCGCGCCCATTATCTCGGCCGACGACGCTTTCGAGCCGAAGGGCGAGTTGAATCTCGAAAGCCCGACCTATCGGGGCAAGAGCTTCGAGGCGAAACAATAAGGCGTGAGATAAAAATAACGATGCAACTTGGTGTTAGGTAGCATAAACCCTGTAACCACACGCTGGCGGGTTTTTCGAATGACTTGAACATTAACCATCTTGAATGATGCAGCCGCGAAACCTCGTCTTTGAACTGCGCTGCAACAAAAAAACCGATTGTCAAATTCTTAATTGTTAATAATCTGTGAACTGTGAGCGTTTTCAACAAATGTTTTGTCGAGTTCGTCCGTGTTCAAGGGCATTGCGTTTTTTCTCTCATTCATTCTGGCGATGATTTCTCCGCCGCTGGCGCGGGCGGGCGCGTTGCTCATGCCCGAAGGGGAAGGGCAGGAGATCCTCACGACGACATTCGCCGACGCCAACGACGCCTATGACCCGCAGGGCCGGCTAGTGAAAACACCCTCCTACCGCAAGTTCGAAGCGCAGAGCTATGTCGAATATGGCGCCGCCGACTGGCTGACTGTGGTGGGCGAAGCCGGAGCCATGGACTTTCATGGCTCGGTTGGCCAGGCGTCGCTGGCGGCGCCGCAGGCGCCTCAATACGAAGGTCTTGGGCTTGGCGAAATTGGCGCGCGCGTAGGCGTTACTAACATTGGCGACTATATTTTTTCGTTACAAACGAGCATTCGCGCGGCGTCGTCACGTAACGCGCAAACCTTTCTCGACATGAAGGATCGCTGGCAGGGCGACGCGCGGTTGCAGATGTTCCACGCCATCGAGATCGGTGGCATGAATGGTTTCATCGACGCGGAGCTTGGATATCGCACGCGCGGCCAGAACGGCGACGAGGCGCATGTCGATTTGACTTTCGGGATTCGTCCGACGCCAGACCTGATGTTCATGGCGCAGAGTTTCACCGCGATCTCGCTTTGGCATGACGCCACGAACAGCGTCGCCGCGCAAAAGTTCGAAGTCAGCGTCGTCTATGATCTCAACAAGACCTTCTCGGTCCAGCTCGGCTTCGTCGACGCGCCCATGGGCGCGAATTCTCCGGCGGAGCGGGGGATAATCAGCGCCCTTTGGACCAGGTTTTGACAGACGCTAAAACTTCGTCGTTAGTGACGTTAGCCATGCCGGAGAGGCGTCTACTAACGCCGCTTCGACGTTCTTGTCGATGTCCGTAACGATCAGCGCTCCGATAAGGATGAGCAATGCGCCCAGCGCCTGCTTGGCGCGCTTGCCGGCGCCGAGCAGACTCTCGCGCCAGCGCGCCATCGCCTGCCGCGACAGGGTTCCAAGTGTTAGTAACGGCAACGCCGCGCCAATGCCGAATGCCGCCATGGTGAGGGCGACCTGCTCCAGATTTTCTCCACGCGCCGCCAGCACCGAAGCCGCGCCGAGCGTCGGCCCGACGCAGGGACTCCACACCGCGCCAAGCACCAGTCCAAGACTGAGCTGGCCAAGTGCGCCAGCGGCGGGCGCGCCGCGAAAGGCTGCGTCGATCCTGTCGCTCAAGGGCCCGGCCGCGGCGCTGAAACGCGTCTGCAACGCGGGCACAAGAAGCACGACCCCGGCGAGGATCATCAGCGCCGCAGCGCCGACGCGAAACACGGAGCCGTCGAGGCCGATGGCGAAGCCTATCGTCGCGACGAATAGCCCGATCGCCACGAAGGAAATCGCGACGCCGAGCGCGAGAAGCGCCGGGCCGAACCTGTGCTGCGTGGCGGCCGCGCCGAGCACCAGCGGCAGCAGCGGCAGCACGCAGGGCGACAGCACCGACAATATCCCCGCGATCAGGGCGAGGCCGAGAGGCGCCGCGTTCATTCCAGCCTCACAGCGCCTTGGCGAGCAAGGCGGCGATCGCGCCGGGGTCGGTGTCGCCGACCGAGCGCCCCGTCTCCGTCTGGCCCTTGAACACGATCAAGGTGCTTTGGCTCGACGCCTTGAAGGAACGCACGACATCCTTCTGCGTGTCGAAATCGACGCGGAAGACTTTCAGCGCCGCGAATTTCGGATCGCTCTCCAGCTTCTCCAGAATCGGGAGCTGGGCCTTGCAAGTGGGGCACCAGGGCGCGTTGATATGCACGAGGATGGAATCGCCGGCAGCCTGCGCCGCGGCGAAATTCTTTGCGGTGAAAAGCGTGGATTCGCCCGCCAAGGCGTAAACGCTCGTCGCGGCGAGAAAGGCGGCGGCGATGACAATCCGGCGTGTCGGCATATTGTCTTTCCTTCCTGACATGACTTTTGGACTTCCAGCCTCTCGCATTCAAATAGGGCGCGAGGGCGACGCTTCCTTTGGTTTTTCGCGCGAGCGAGCCTAAGGTTACGCGAGGCCCTGAAAAAAGCGGAGGCGGGAGATGCTCGACGCTCACGGACTGATCCTCGCCGGAGGGCTCGCGCGGCGCCTTGGCGGCGTCGACAAGGCGAAGATCGAGATCGGCGGCGAAACAATATTGGCGCGGCTTGTGCGCCGGCTCGCGCCGCAATGCGCCGGGCTGACGCTGAACGCCAATGGCGATCCAGAGCGTTTTGGAGTCTTCGGCCTTGCGGTGGTTCCCGACAGCGTGCCGGGTTTCGCGGGGCCGCTCGCCGGCGTGCTTGCGGGGCTGGATCATGTCGCGGCGCATCTGCCGGATGTGGATTATATCGTCAGCGTCCCCGCGGATACGCCCTTCGTTCCGCATGATCTTGTCCTGCGTCTGCGTCAGGCGCGGGCCAATGGCGCGGAAATCGCCGTCGCGAGTTCAGGCGGGCGCGAGCATCACGCCGTCGCCTTGTGGCCGGTGGCGCTGCGCAACGAGTTGCGGCGCGCGCTGGAGCAGGAAGAACTGCGCAAGGTCTCGGGCTTCATCGCGCGATATGTCAATGTAGCGGTCGATTGGCCGGTGGAGCCCTATGACCCCTTCTTCAACGTCAATAGGCCGGAGGATTTGGCGCTGGCGGAGGAACTGGCCCGCTACGACTGAAGGACGGCGGCCGCGCACTCTATCTTCCACGCAGCTCCATCGCCTTGTTGTAATCGTTGGTCGCATGTTCGCTGTCGCCCTTGCCCTCGAAGGCGAGGCCACGATTGCGGTAGTTGATCGGGTCTTGCGGATCGAGCCGGATCGCCTCGTCATAATCGGCGATGGCGTTGTCGAGGTCGCCCTTGTCCTTGCGGCCCCGCGCCTTGTAGACGTCGCCGCGTCCGCGCGAAATCACGGCGCTGCCGGGGTCCATCTCGCGGGCGTGGTTGGCGTCGGCGAGGGCGCGGTCATATTCGCCCATGTCCTTATAGGCGAAGGCGCGGTTTAGATAGACGAGGGCGAGCGTCGGGTTCAGCTTCAGGGCCGCGCTGTAGTCGGAGATGGCGCGGGAGAACTCCTGCTTGCCCTGATAGGCGTTGCCGCGATTGTTCAGAGCGATGGCGCGATCCTTCGGCGGCGTCTTCTTGTCCGAGGCGATGCGCCCGCAGGCGGCGATTATCCGCTCGCGCGCGGAGTCGTCCTGGCTTTTGCAATCGGCCCAGTCGCTTTCGCTGGCGGCGAGCGAAGGCCGGGAGAAGCAGAGCGCGGCCGCCGTCATGAAAAGAGTGAGCCAATGGCGCATCGTGATTTTCCGTCCCGGTTATTGTTTGCCGCCGAGCTTACTTTGGCGGCGCGCGCGGGCGCAAAACAAAAATCACACAAATCCCGGATCAATGACTTCCTGCTTCTCCAGCCAGGGCGGGGTCGGCAGTTTCTGTTCGCGCAGGAATTGCGGATTGAACAGCTTGGAGGCGTAGCGTCCGCCGCCGTCGCAGAGAATCGTCACGATGGTGTGGCCGGGGCCGAGCTCCCGCGCGAGGCGGATCGCGCCGCCGATGTTGACTCCGGAGGAGCCGCCAAGCAGCAGGCCCTCGTTCTGGGCGAGGTCGAAAACGATCGGCAGGGCTACTTCGTCCGGAACCTGACAGGCGAAATCCACCGGCGCGCCGACGAGATTCTCGGTGACGCGGCCCTGTCCGATGCCCTCGGTGATGGAGCTTCCCGAGGCTTTCAGTTCGCCATGCGCATACCAGTTGTAAAGCGCCGCGCCCATCGGATCGGCGAGGCCGATCTTGATGTCCTTGTTGCGCTCCTTGAGCGCCAGCCCCACTCCCGCGAGCGTGCCGCCTGTGCCGCAGGCGCAGATGAAGCCGTCCACGTCGCCGTCCAGTTCGTCCCAGATTTCCGGGCCGGTGGTCTCTATATGCGCCTGACGATTGGCGATATTGTCGAATTGGTTGGCCCAGATGGCGCCCTCCGGGCGTTCCTTCGCCAGCCGTTCGGCGAGGCGGCCGGAGAGCTTCACGTAATTATTCGGATTGGCGTAGGGAACGGCGGGCACTTCCACGAGCCGCGCGCCCTGCAGGCGCAGCGTGTCCTTCTTTTCCTGCGACTGCGTTTCAGGAATGACGATGACCGTGGAGAAGCCCAGCGCATTGGCGACCAGAGCGAGGCCGATGCCGGTGTTGCCAGCGGTGCCCTCGACGATCAGGCCGCCCGGCTTCAGCGTTCCGCGCGCAATTGCGTCGCGCACGATATAAAGCGCTGCGCGGTCCTTCACCGAGCCGCCGGGATTCATGAATTCCGCCTTGCCGAGAATGCGGCAGCCGGTCGCCTTCGACGCCGCGCGCAGTTCGATCAGCGGAGTCTTGCCGATGGCGTCGATCACATTGGCGGCGATGGTCATTCCAAGATTTCCCTTTTTGAAAGCGGTTTTGGAGGCGGCTCGAAAAAGCAATGAACGTTCCACCAACTTTGTAGGGAAAGTGCTTTAGGCGATTGCGCCCTTGCGTTCAAAGCTGAATTTGGCGGCATGGCGGGCGCTTTGTCCGGGCTCCAGCAGACGCATGGAGGGCTTTTCGGCGAGCTCGCCGGAAAAATCCTCGGGGTCTCCATGGCCGGTCCAGGGCTCCAGGCACAGATAGGGCGCCGGCGGCAGCGACCAGAAGGCGATATGCGGGAAGTCCTCCAGCTCGACGGAGAGCCTCGCGCCCGCGCCATTGTCGAAAGCAAAGCGGCTGCTGTTGGCGTTCAGAAACACCAGCGCGTCATTGGCGAGCATCTCCCCTGTGAGCGGCAGCGTGTCGCCCTTTAGGGGGACCGGCCGCGTCCGCCAAGAGAACAGCCCGCCGGGAGCGATGACCGGAACCTCGGCGCGCTCTGGCTTTTCGAAGACGATGCTATGTTGATATGCGGATCCGGCCAGCGGCCAGCGAATGGCCGGGTGCAGGCCGCAGGCGTAGGGTAGGGGCGACGCGCCGCTGTTGGTGACGACAAGCGCATTATCCAGGCCGCCGGGCAAGAGGCGAAACTCGACCTCCAGCCTGAAGTCGAAAGGATATTGCGCACGGGTCTCGTCGTCCGCCTCAAGCGCGAGGCGGACAAAATCGGCGGTCCGCTTCCGGACGGCGAATTGCTTCTTCCAGGCGAAGCCATGCAGGGCGAGCGGATATTCCTTGCCCTCGACACGGGCCTTGCCATCCCTTGTCCAGCCGACGACCGGGAACAGGATGGGCGCGCTCTGGTCCCAGATTTTCGGGTCTTTCGCCCAGACAATATCTGTCCCGTCCGCGCGCCACGCCATCAGCTCGGCGCCCAATGTGTCGATCCGCGCGCTGTCGCCCGAGTCGTTGGTGAGAAGAATCGCATCGCTCATGGGGGGAGGATCGCGGGTCGCTCCCTGGAGCGCAAGGGTTTTGGCCCGCTTGACAAGGCGCGGTCTTATTATACGATTGTGCATTGCACATACGCGCAGAGAGCCAGATTCAACAGTTCTTTTTTACCTGCCCGACCTATTTCGCGAGATTAATTCTGCGTTGCATCCATTGGCGCCGAGCCCTGCTTAGTCGGAACGCATTTCGTCCAAGACAATAGCCCCTGAAGAACGCGAGGTCAGCCAATGAGCGAGACTAAGGGTTCGGTCCATATCGCAGACAAGGTGATCGATCTCCCGATCCGCAAGGGAACAATCGGCGCTGACGTCATAGACATGCGCAGCCTCTATTCGGAGTCAGGCGTTTACAGCTTCGACCCCGGCTTCGCCTCGACGGCGAGCTGCGAGTCGAAGATCACCTATATCGACGGCGAGGCGAGCGTCCTGCTGCATCGCGGCTATCCGATCGAGCAACTCGCCGAACAGTCGGATTATCTGGAAGTCTGCTATCTGCTTCTCTACGGGGAGCTTCCGACGCGGGCCGAAAAGGTTGATTTCGATTATCGCGTCACGCATCACACCATGGTGCATGAGCAGATGTCGCGCTTCTTCCAGGGCTTTCGCCGCGACGCGCATCCCATGGCCATAATGGTGGCGTCGGTCGGGGCTCTCTCCGCATTCTATCACGACTCGACCAACATCGCCGATCCAATGCAGCGCATGGTGGCGTCGATGCGCATGATCGCCAAGGTCCCGACGCTCGCCGCGATGGCTTACAAATATTCGATCGGCCAGCCTTTCGTGTATCCCCGCAACGACCTGAACTACACCTCGAACTTCCTGCGCATGTGCTTCGCCATACCCTGCGAGGACTACGTGGCGAGTCCGGTGGTGGCGCGCGCCCTGGACCGGATATTCATTCTGCACGCAGATCTGGCCCAGGTCGCCTCGACCTCCACCGTGCGCCTGTCGGGCTCCTCCGGCGCCGATCCCTTCGCCTGCATCGCCGCCGGCATCGCTTCCCTTTGGGGCCCCGCGCACGGGGGCGCCAATGAGGCGGTCCTGAAAATGCTGACCGAAATCGGCTCTCCGGATCGCATCCCCCACTATCTTGCCCGGGCCAAGGACAAGAGCGATCCGTTCCGGCTCATGGGCTTTGGCCACCGCATCTTCAAGAACTACGACCCGCGCGCGAAAATCATGCAATCCACCACGCGCGAGGTTCTCGGCGCGCTGGACGTAAAGGACCCCATGCTGGAAGTTGCGCTGGAGCTTGAACGGGTGGCGCTCTCCGACGAATATTTTGTTTCAAGGAAGCTTTTCCCGAACATTGATTTCTATTCGGGCATCATGCTGAAGGCGATGGGCTTTCCCACGACGATGTTTCCCGTGCTGTTCGCCGTGGCGCGCACGGTTGGATGGATCGCGCAATGGAAGGAAATGATTGAAGACCCTCGCCTGAGGATGGGCCATCCCAGCCAACTCTATACCGGCGCGTTGCGGCGCGATTACGCGCCCATCTCAGAGCGTCACGGCGCCCGCGCATCCTGAGAGACGACCCGCGCACTGATTTAAGCTTATTGACCCGGCCCCTCCAGACCATGACAGTGAAGCGAGCGATTCCCGTTTCGTTCCCGCTGTCCCGCGAGTCCTTGCATGTCCTACCCGGCGCCCTGCGCGACGAGCGACGCCTTCCTTGGGGTTGAGCGCTCCCTCACCGGCCGGCGCTGGCAGGCCCGGCTCGACCGCGCGGGCGAAGCCCGGGCCGAGGCCATGGCGCAGGCGCATGGCTTCGACGATGTTCTGGCGCGGGTGCTGGCGGGCAGGGGCGTGACCAGCGAGACGGCGCTCGCCTGGCTCGATCCTACTCTGCGCGACCTGATGCCCGACCCCTCGACGCTGGTTGACATGGATGCGGCCGTGGACCGGCTCGTCGCGGCGATCGAGAGGGGCGAGCAAATCGCGATCTTTGGGGATTACGACGTCGACGGCGCCTGTTCCTCGGCCCTGCTGGCGCAATTCCTGACCGCCGCCGGCGCTCCGCCACCCTTCATCCATATCCCCGATCGTATTCTTGAAGGCTATGGCCCCAATATCGAGGCCATCAGAGACCTCGCCGCGCGTGGCGCGCGGTTGCTGGTCACTGTGGATTGCGGCACGACCAGCCATGAGGCGCTGGCCGAGGCCAAGGCGCTGGGCATGGACCCCATCGTTTTCGACCACCATCAGGCGCCGGAAATCCTGCCCCAGGCCCTCGTCGTGAACCCCAACCGGCAGGACGATCTTTCGGGGCAGGGCGCGCTCTGCGCGGCGGGCGTGGTCTTTATGGCGCTGGCCGCCCTGAACCGGGAATTGCGGCGGCGGGGACATTGGACCACCGCCCGGCCAGCTCCCGACCTGCTGGCCAGCCTTGACCTTGTCGCCCTCGCGACGGTGGCGGACGTCGCGGCGCTCACCGGCCTCAATCGCGCCTTCGTGACCAAGGGCATGGCGGTCATGCGCGGGCGGGGCAGGGTCGGGCTGAGCGCCCTTATGGATGCTGCCCGAATGGATGGGCCGCCGCGCCCCTATCATCTGGGCTTCCTGCTTGGCCCGCGCATAAATGCTGGCGGCCGCATCGGTGACGCCGGCCTCGGCGCCCGCCTGCTGACGCTCGAGGATCCGGTTCATGCGGCGGTCATCGCGCGCGATCTGGACAGGCTCAATGAAGAGAGGCGCGCGATCGAGAAGGCGACTTTGGAGCTTGCGGAAGCAGAAGCGGAGCGGCAGTTGCGCGCCTCGAACAATGTCTCCTGCCTCGTCGTCGCAGGCGCTGACTGGCACCCCGGCGTCGTCGGATTGGTCGCCTCACGCTTGAAAGACAAGTTTAACTTGCCGACATTTGCTATTGCTTTTAATGAAGAAACTGGAACAGGTTCAGGTAGAGGTTTAACTGGCGTCGATCTTGGCCGGACGGTCCGCGCCGCTGTCGAAAGCGGCAGGATCATGAAAGGCGGCGGTCATGCGATGGCGGCGGGCGTCACTCTGGCGCGAGACCAGTTGGACGATTTTCGCGGCTTCATGAATGACTCGCTCCAGGCGGCGCTGGCGGAGCGTGGGCTTGGCGAGACCCTCTCGATCGACGCCGCGCTGACGGCGCGCGGGGCAAAACTGCAGCTTTTGCGGCAGGTGGAGTTAGTTGGCCCATTCGGGCAGGGTAACGCCGAGCCTACTTTTGCCCTCTCGGCTCATCGTATAGCCCACGCGTCCGTGGTAGGCGCGGACCATGTCCGGGCCCGGCTTCAGGCGGGCGACGGCGCGCAGGTCGACGCGATCTGCTTTCGCGCGATGGCTTCCCCCCTCGGCGAGGCGCTCCTTCAAGGGCGGGGCGGGGCGTTCCATGTCGCGACGCGGCTTTCGGTCGGGGTCTTTCGCGGCGCGGAGAAACTCGACGCGCAGATCGTCGACATGGCGCCCGCTCGATCCTGAGCCGGGGGCGGAAGGGGCGGCTCGAACCCAGCTATTGCCTCCGGGGGCCGGCTTCGCCACGGCTGGCCGCACTTTTGTCGCAATTTCAGGGCCTTCTGCTGGCATGAGCGGGGCCGCGCTCGCCGCGAGAGGCTTCCGCGCTTCGCCAAATGTTTGAGTCAGCGTTAACGCCAGCGTAATCCAATTGATGGAAAGTAAGAGAAGGATCGCGGGGAGTTGCGGGCCCGCGGAGAGCTCTCTTGATGAGCCTGTCGGCAAGGACCGTGCAATGCGATCAGATAACAACAATGCATGTGTGTCCGCGTTCATGAAAACTAGCGTCTCTTCCGTGAAAACCGACCCTTCCCTGAAATCAGCCGGCATTCTCCGCAATTCCATTTTTTTCATTGCTCTTGGCGCGCTGGCGGGCTGCGCGGGGCCCACAACTCAACGTTACGCAAGCCGGAGCGACAGCGGCGCGATCGATCCTCGCTACGGCGTCCGCGCGAGCCCGAGAGTCGTCGCCGACGGCGAGGACGTGCCGCCGGGCGGCGGCCGCTATCAGGTCGGCAAGCCATACAATATCGCCGGCAGAACCTATTATCCGAGCGAGAGGCCCTACGCGGGCGAAGGCACGGCCTCCTGGTATGGCTCGGACTTTCACGGACGCAAAACCGCCAATGGCGAGATTTTCGATCGCAATTCGCTCAGCGCCGCCCATCCGACCATGCCGCTCCCCAGCTATGCGCGCGTAACCAATCTGCGCAACGCGCACTCGATCATTGTCCGCGTGAACGATCGCGGCCCCTATCACGGCGGCCGTGTCATGGACGTGTCCCAGCGCGTCGCCGAAGCGCTGGATTTCCGCAGTGCGGGCACCGCGCATGTGAAAGTTGAATGGATCGGGCGCGCGGAGCTCGCGGGTTCCGACGACGCGAAGCTTCTCGCCTCATTGCGCACCGACGGCGCTCCCGCGGCGCTTCCAGGAATGGCGCCGCCGGTCATGGTCGCGGAGCAGCCCGCCCCGACGCGGGTCGCCTATGCCGAACCGCCGCGCCGTCCAGACGATTTGCCGCACCGTCCCGACAGCTCCAACATTGATCGTGACACTGCCCAGCCTGCCGCTCAGGCGTCACGCGGGCCTGCGGAAGACGAGACCACGACGGTCGGAAAAACCGCACAGGAGGACTCCGCCGCCAGCGGAAAGCCACAGCCGCTGGAAGCCGAGAACGAAGAAGTCGACGTCACGCCAGTAAAATCGATCCGCGCGGCTCACAAGCCGGCCGCCGCGCCGCTGCCGCCGACACGCCCGCTGAATCTGGGCGCCGCTGTCAGCTCCAGTTCAAAGCAGGCGATGAATTAAGGCTGCTGGCGCGGCAAGCGACGCCGCGCGAGCGGGGCGAATTCGCGCCCCATTTAACTCCAATTGTCGAAATTGCGGTAAGCGATTGCATTCCAAAGCGCCGCGCGGCATGTTCTTGGCCGTGCGCCTTTTGAAGCGGAATCCTGCCCGTGCTAAATCGCCTTCTGAAATGCTTGAATTATGTCATCACGCTCGCCGCGCTCGCCTTAGCGCCCGGTCTGGCGCAGGCGCAGACTTTCCAGACGAGCTTTCCCAACGCAATTCTTGTGGACGCCGGAACAGGAGCTGTTCTGTTCGAGAAGGGCGCCGATGATCAGGTGACGCCGGCCTCCACCGTCAAGATCCTCACGGCGGAGCTGGTGTTTCAGGAGCTCGCCTCCGGGCGGCTCAAGCTCGACGATGAATTCACGGTTTCGGAGCACGCCTGGCGCGACGGCGGCGTGAAGGCCGGCGGGTCGTCGATGTTTCTGCAAGTGAACTCCCGCGCGCGCATCGAGGATCTGATTCGCGGGCTGGTGATCGATTCTGGCAATGACGCCGCCATCACGCTGGCCGAAGGCGTCGCCGGCGCCGAGGAAGCCTTCGTGATGCGCATGAACAAGCGCGCGTCGGAGCTTGGCCTCACAAAATCGAGCTTCGGCAATCCCTGGGGGCAGGCCGGACCGGACCAGAAGGTGACGCCGCGCGACATGGCCCATCTGGCGGCGTACGTCATCAAGACCTATCCCGATTACTACCGCTATTTTGGCGAGAAGGAATTCACCTGGAACAAGATCAAGCAGCCGAACCGCAACCCTCTGCTGACCATGAGCATCGGCGCCGACGGCCTCAAGACTGGCAATATCGACGAAAAGAGCGGCTTTGGCATTGTCGCCTCCGCGGTTGAGGAAGGGCGGCGACTGATCCTCGCCGCCTATGGCGCCCGCACGGCCAAGGAGCGTGCCGACGAGGCGCGCAAGCTGCTGCAATGGGGCTTCCGCAACTTCGAGGAAAAGGCGCTGTTCAAGGCCGGCGAGGTCGTGGGCTCGGCGCAGGTCTATGGCGGCGCAAAGGGCAGCGTCTCGCTGGCTGCGGAAGGCGACGTCACCGCGCTGCTGCAAAGAGGCGGTTCGGAGAAGCTCTCGGGCCGGATTATCTATGAGGGGCCGCTGATCGCGCCGGTCGAGGCGGGCGCCAAGGTCGGACGGCTGGAGATAAAGCGCGGCAATCTGGTTGTGCTGGATCAGCCGCTGGTGGCGACGGAAAGCGTGCCGGAAGGTTCGCTCTCTCGTCGCGCTTTCGACGCCGCCTATGAATACGCCGCCGGATCGCTCCACGCGCGTTTCTCGAAGAAGCAATGAGCGTCCCTCTCCCTGCGGCAGGCGCGCAGGCGCCCGCACGGAAAGGGCGCCTCATCACTTTCGAGGGAGGCGAGGGCGCCGGCAAATCGACCCAGATCCGATTCCTTTGCGAGCGACTTGCCCAAAGCGGGGTCGAGGTCGTCTTGACGCGCGAGCCCGGCGGAACGCCGCACGCAGAGAAATTGCGGGCGCTGCTGCTGTCAGGCCGCGCGGCGCGCTTTGGCCCTTTTGGCGAAGCCTTGCTGTTTTGCGCCGCCCGCATCGATCACATCGACATGCTCATTGCTCCCGCCCTGACGCGCGGCGCCGTCGTGCTGAGCGACCGCTTCGCGGATTCGACCCGCGCCTATCAGGGCGTGATGGGCAAGGCCGATCCGCATATGATCGCGCTGCTGGAAAGAGTCGCTCTGGGCGATTTGCGTCCTGATCTGACGATCGTCCTCGACCTGCCGGCGAAGGAGGGGCTGGCGCGCGCCTCCGCTCGGCGCGGCGCCGAGGCGGAGCCCGACCGTTTCGAGCGCGAGGAAATCGCCTTTCACGAAGGCTTGAGGCGGGCCTTCCTCCACATAGCGGCCGGAGAGCCCGACCGCTGCTGCGTCATTGACGCCCTGCAGCCCAAGGAAGAAGTTGCGCAGGCGATCTGGCAGCTGGTCGAGGCGCGCTTTCTAGGCCCCGCGAGCCAGACGGCGCCGTCATGAGCAAGGAAGCCGGGGCGCCGGAAAGCGACCGTCTGGAGAGTGCTCCGCATCCGCGCGAGCAAGATGAGTTCTTCGGACATGACGCCGCCGAGCAGGCCTTGCTCGCCGCCTATCGCCAGAACAGGATGGCGCAGGCCTGGATCATTGGCGGCCCCGAGGGCGTGGGCAAGGCGACGCTCGCTTGGCGGCTCGCGCGGTTCCTGCTCGCGCATCCAGACGCTTCGGCGCCGCAAGTGCAAAAGGCGCGATCCCTCTTCGTCCCGACCGACAGTCCGGCGGCGCGGCAGATCGCCACGATGGCGTTGGCGGATATTTTTCTCCTGCGGCGCGGCTGGAACGAGAAGACCAAGAAATTCTATACCGAAATCCGCATCGACGACGTTCGTGACGTCATCCACGCGCTGCATCGCGGTTCGGGCACAGGCGGCTGGCGCGTCGCCATCGTCGATTGCGCCGACGATCTCAACCGCTCCAGCGCCAATGCGCTTCTCAAACTTATCGAGGAGCCGCCGGAGCGGGCGCTGTTTCTGCTGATTGCGCATCAGCCGGGAAGGCTTCTCCCCACCATCCGCTCGCGCTGCCGTCGCCTGCTGCTGGAGCCGATGCAGCCAGCCGACATTGCCAAGGCCGTGGAGACGCTCGGGCCGCAATATGCGCAAACCCCTGCCGCGACGATCAATGAGGCGGCGGAGCGGGCGCAAGGATCGGTGCGCGAGGCGCTGCGCCTGCTGGACGGCGACAGCATGCTTTTCGACCGCACGCTGCGCGCCCTGTTCGAGCGCCTGCCACAATTGGACTGGAGCGCCGTGCATGCGCTCGCGGAGAAGCTCACCGGGCGCGACAATGAATCCGCCTATGAGACATTCATGCGCGCGCTATACCGGTTTCTGGACGCGCGTGTGCGCGCGCAGGCTGGAGAGGGCGCCACGAGGCTGATCGGCTACGCTTCCGCATGGGAGGAGATCGCTCAGGCCGCGCGCGAGACGGAAGTCTTCAACTTCGACAAGAAGGCCCTTGTGCTCGGAATCTTCGAGCGTCTTGAGAAAGCCGCGCGGGGGTAGTGGGCAACGAAGGCTCCGGATCAGTTCCGAAGCGCAAACAGAGTCCCGATCGTCTGTTTCGAGACTCCTGCATGAACCTCCTTCGCCCCGCGCCATTACTGATTTGCGCGCTCGCACTGTTTGGCTGCGCCCGCGTCGCTCAGGACATTGAGCCGATTTGCATCGACGCTCCGATCTTCGCCGGCATGAGCTGCGGACAGCTCTTCGCAAGGCGCGCCGAACTGCAGGAGAAGCTCGTTTTCGCGGGGCTGCGGCAGGACCAGATTCATGACGACGACTACACGCGCACTCTGGGCGTCCCGATGCTGTTTGGAACCATATTCGAGGGCAATGACGAGGAAAAAATCGGCCTGTTGAAGGGCGAGGCGATCGTGCTGGACGCCGAGATCTCGCGCACGGGATGTGGAGGCGCGCCCAGGTAGGGCGGGGGTTGTTGAACGCTCTGCGCCCCGGTTCGATCGAGAGGCCGGGACAACGCGAGCTCGGCGACGCGGGTGGAATCCCACGCGAAACGACCCCGGTCCAAAAGCGACGTAAAGAAAAGGACTGGCTATCTGGCGAGACCTGACCGGGCGCATGACGGAAAACATTCTGGCTGCGGCGCTTCAGCTTGTCAGGAAGGCTACTCGGTTGCAAATTAGGGGCGGAACAGGGGCAAACATCCGAATGGCGCTTCAAAATAAGCGAGCCAGTCTCTCGCAAAGACTCCAGCAGGCCGTGCAAGCCCATCAGCAAGGCCAGCTCGATCAAGCCGCACTTTATTACGCAGCTATTCTCAAAACGGAGCCCAACCACTTCGACGCCATGCATCTGCTGGGGGTCGCAAGATTACAGCAGGATCGAAACGCAGAAGGGCTGGATAAAATTCAAGCCGCATTGCGGTTGAAACCCGCAAGTGTGGAAGCCTTGTTGAATTTAGGTCTGGTTCTTAGAAAATTGGGGCGTCTCGAAGAGGCTGTGGCCAGCTACGACAAGGCCCTCGCCGTCAGGCCCGACTTTGTCTACGCGCTCTGCAATCGCGGCGTTACGCTCCAAGACCTCAAGCGGCCCGAGGAGGCGCTGGCCAGCTACGACAAGGCACTCGCCATCAGCCCCGAGGATTTCGACGCGCTCTGCAATCGCGCCAACGCGCTCCAGGACCTCAAGCGGCCCGAGGAGGCGCTGGCCAGCTACGACAAGGCTCTCGCCATCAGGCCCACCGCTGGCGAGGCGCTCTGCAACCGCGGCATTGCGCTCAACAATCGCGGCATCGCGCTCCAGGATCTCAAGCGGCCCGAGGAGGCGCTGGCCAGCTACGACAAGGCACTCGCCATCAGCCCCGACTATGCCGAGGCGCTCAACAATCGCGGCAACGCGCTTCAGGACCTAAGACGCCCAGAGGAGGCGCTGGCCAGCTACGACAAGGCCCTCGCCATCAGCCCCGACTATGCCGAGGCGCTCAACAATCGCGGCAACGCGCTCCGAGACCTCATGCGGCCCGAGGAGGCGCTGGCCTGCTACTATAAGGCCATCGCCATCAGCCCCGACTATGCCGAGGCGCACAACGGACTTGGCGCCGCGCTCCAAGACCTCAAGCGGCCAGAGGAGGCGCAGGCCTGGTACGACAAGGCAATCGCCATCAGGCCCGACTTTGCCGGGGCGCACTTCAGTCGTGGTGCGAACGCGCTTTCGATGGGAGATTTCCTGGCAGGGTGGAGAGGTTACGAGTATCGTTGGGACCTAAAAGACGCGGAGGCGCGCAGGCTCCTCGCTCCCTTTCCATATTGGAAGGGCGAAGACATAGGGGGAAGACGGATAATTGTTTACGAAGAACAAGGACTTGGCGATATCATCCAGGTTTCGCGTTTTCTGACGCAGCTTGTCGCCCTGAACGCCGAGGTCACCTTTCTTCTGCGCCCATCCATGCACAGACTCATGCGCCCCTTAAGTCGATCTGTCCGTCTCGTGGCCACGCCGCCGGAGGACGAGACCTTCGACTTTCAATGCGCGCTGATGAGCCTGCCCGGCGCATTCGGGGCAAACTCTGAAAACGTTCCGTCGAACGTCCCCTATCTCTTTGCGGAGGAAGCAGTGGTCGCACGCTGGCGAGAGCGCCTCGGGGACCATGGCCTGAAAATCGGGATTTGCTGGCAGGGCAATCCTGGCGCCAAAATCGATATCGGCCGCTCCTTTCCGTTGCGCTGCTTTCAGCCGCTGGCGGCGATGCCGGGCGTGCGGCTGATCTCGTTGCAAAAGGCGCATGGGCTCGATCAGCTTGAGAATCTGCCTTCGGGTATGAAAGTTGAAACGCTCGGCGAGGAGTTTGACGCCGGGCCGGATGCCTTTATCGACACGGCGGCTGTCATGTCTGTTCTCGATCTTGTCATCACCTCGGACACGTCCGTCGCCCATCTGGCCGGGGCTCTCGGGCGTCCCGTCTGGGTCGTGCTCAAGCATGCGCCGGACTGGAGGTGGATGCTCGATCGCTCGGACAGCCCATGGTATCCGACGATGAGGCTCTACCGGCAAACAATCCGGGACGATTGGGAGAGCGTCTTCCATCAAATCGCCGCCGATGTCGCCAGGTTGAAACCTGCACGGACGTCTAGCCCGACCGCTCTGGTTCAAATCCCCGGATCGATAGGCGAGTTGTTCGATAAAATCACGATCCTCGAAATCAAGTCGGCCCGGATCAAGGATTCCGGGAAGCTTCAAAATGTCAGGCATGAGCTCGAACTCCTGCTCGCCCTGAAAGCAAAATATGGACTGTCAAATGATGACCAAGCCAGCTTGGTGGCGGAATTGAAGAGCGTCAACGAGGCGTTGTGGGAGATTGAGGATGACATCCGCGACTGCGAACGGCGGCAAGACTTCGGCGAAAATTTCATCTCGCTCGCCCGCTCCGTTTACAAAACCAATGATCGTCGAGCTGAAATAAAAAAAGAACTCAATGTGCTGCATGGCTCAAGTATCGTCGAAGAAAAAAGTTATGGGGATAGCTGTCCATCCGCGTAAAACCGGGCGGCATTGCGAGGCGGCCGCCTCTCGACCGCCGCGATGGACCCCAGCGACTGCCTCTCGAGATCGCGGGCTTTGGAGAGCGTCGAGCGGCCCCGCCGATAGGGGCGCGCGGCTCTCTTGTGGATCTAATGTATTTATGCATATGAAAATCAAAAGTGTTGTCATTTATAGTGTATATATGTATACATACAAGTTTATATAAATTCCGCATATCGGCTTTCACTTGGTGTTTGCCCGCGTAATACTATGGTTGTTCCCGCACTCATCGAAGAAAAGGGAACCTCCATGAAATTCGCCGCATTCTCCCGGGCCGCTCTGTTCGGGATCGTCGCGCAGGCCGGCGTCGCGCAGGCTTTCGAACAGCCAAGCGCCAGCATTCTCTCAGGCGCCGAGATCAAGACGCGGGGCGATCATTCAATCGTCGTTCCGGCTTCCAGCGCCCAGTTGCCGAAAAATGTCGGCGTCGCCGTGCATACAAATGTGCAGTTCGTCATGCCGGCGGCGGGAACCGCGGCCGCACCCGGCATCGGAGCGCATCCGGGCGCGACGGCGACCGGTCTGCCGCCATATGCAGGCTACCCTTATGAGACTCCGGCGTCGCTCGCCTGCATCCACGGACTGGCGCCCTTCGCCAGCGGCTGCAATCCCAATGTCGTGACGACAGTGTCGAAGGCCGGCTCCCGCGCCATCGCCATTGTCGACGCCTATCATTACGCCACCGCTCTGGCGGACCTTCAGGCATATAGCCAAAAATTCGGATTGCCAGTTCCCACTTCCACCACGTTCCAGATCGTCTACGCGACGGGAACGAAGCCCGCGTCGAACTCCGGCTGGGAACTTGAGGAGGCGCTGGACATCGAAATGGCGCATGCGATGGCGCCAGGCGCGACGCTCTATCTCGTGGAAGCGGCGTCGTCGTCGATTTCAGACCTTTTGCTCGCCGTGGACGTCGCCAGCAAGCTGGTCGCGAAGGCTGGCGGGGGCGAGGTGACGATGAGCTGGGGCGGTTCGGAATGGAGCGGCCAGACGAGCTATGATTCCCACTTCGCGACGCCGGGCGTCGTCTATTTCGCCTCCTCGGGCGATACGCCCGGCGTCAGCTGGCCGTCGACCTCGGCCAATGTCGTCGCGGTCGGCGGCATAAGCGTCGCCCGCGACCTGAAGACTCTGGCCTTCACCCGCGTCGTTTCATGGAGCGAGGCCGGCGGCGGCTCCAGCGCCGTCACGCCGCGTCCATCCTATCAGGCCGCGCTTGCTGCCGTCGTGGGCTCGACGCGCGGCGTGCCGGATGTCGCGGCGCTCGCCAATCCCGAGACGGGCGTGTGGGTCTATGACAGCGGCAATGGCGGTTGGGGGATTGTCGGAGGCACCAGCGTCGCCTCGCCGCTGCAGGCCGGCGTCACCAATGCGTCGAAATCCTTCTCCGCCTCCACGGCGGCGGAACTCGCCAGGATCTACGCCGCGAAACAGTCCAACGCCAACGCCTTCGGGCTCGCGGCCTCGGGCTATTGCGGCCTTCAGGCCGATTACATCGTCGCCTCCACATGGAATTTTTGCACGGGCGCCGGCGTTTCGGTTAGCCTGCTGACGCAATGAGTTCACCACGCTCCGGTGGAAGCGTCGTCGCGCGCTCGATCGGCTTCCCGCCGGCGGCGCGCGGCGATGCGCGTCTGCTGATCCTCGGCTCGCTTCCGGGGCGGATGTCGCTTGAGCGACAGCAATATTACGCGCAGCCGCGCAACGCCTTCTGGCCGCTGATGGGCAGGCTTTTCGACGCGGGGCCGGAGCATGCTTACGCGGAAAGGCTGCGGCGGCTGGCGGAAAGCCGCGTCGCGCTCTGGGACGTCTGCGCCAGCGCGAAGAGGCCAGGAAGCCTCGATCAGAAAATCGACAGATCGAGCGTGACGCCGAATGATTTCGTCTCGTTTTTCGAGAAGCATCGCGCGATAAAGCTGATCTGCTTCAATGGCGCAACCGCGCAGCGGCTTTTCATGGGACTCGTCGCGCCGGGCTTGAGCAAGGAGTTCCCGACGACGCTGCGGCTGCCCTCGACCAGCCCCGCGCACGCAAGCCTCGACTTCGAGCGCAAGCTGGCGGCGTGGACGGTGATTTTGGAGGCGCTAGGGAAATAGAGGCGTCTGTCATTCTCGGGAACGAGCGAATTACGGACGGGCGGGAATGACTGGCCGTCAGCCTTCCCGCTCCAGCAGCACATGCTTCTTCTTGCCGAGCGACAGTTTCGCGACGCCATCCTTCTCGAAATCCTTGTCGCCGATCACGGCGCGCTCGTCGGTGACGGGCGAGTCATTGAGGCGCAGCCCGCCGCCCTTCACCTGACGCCGCGCCTCGCCGATGGAGGCCACGAGGCCCGCCTTGACGAAGGCCGTCAGCACGCCAAGCCCCGCCGCGATTTCCGCCGCGCTCACCGAAACCTTTGGCAGCGATAGCGACAGCGCGCCTTCCTCGAAGGTCGTCTTCGCGGTGGCGGCGGCTTGTTCGGCGGCCTCGCGCCCATGCACGAGCGCGGTCGCCTCTGTCGCCAGAGTCTTCTTGGCTTCGTTGATCTCCGCGCCTTCCAGCGCGCCAAGCCGCGCGATCTCGTCCAGCGAGAGGAAGGTGAACAGCTTCAAGAAGCGGACGACGTCGGCGTCCTCCGTGTTGCGCCAATATTGCCAGTAGTCGTAGGGCGAGAGCAGATCGGCGTTGAGCCAGACCGCTCCCGCCGCCGTCTTGCCCATCTTGGCGCCGGATGACGTTGTCAGCAGCGGCGAGGTCAGGGCGTAGAGCTGCGGGCAGCCCATGCGGCGGCCAAGGTCGATGCCCGTGACGATATTGCCCCATTGGTCGGAGCCGCCCATCTGCAGCACGGCCCCATGGCGCTTGTTGATCTGCGCGAAGTCATAGGCCTGAAGGCACATGTAGTTGAACTCGATGAAGGAGAGTTCATGCTCGCGCTCCAGCCGCAGCTTGACGCTATCCATCGTCAGCATGCGGTTGACCGAGAAATGGCGGCCGACGTCGCGCAGGAATTCGATGTAATTGAGCCCCGCCAGCCAGTCGGCGTTGTCGAGCAGGAGCGCGTCGCCGGCGCCTTGGCCAAAGCGCAGAAATCTCTCGAAAGCCGTCTTGATCGAGGCCTTGTTGGAGTCGATCTGCTCCACTGTCAGCAGCTTGCGGCTCTCGTCCTTGCCGGAAGGATCGCCGACGCGCGTGGTGCCGCCGCCGACCAGCGGCAAGGGCTTGCCGCCCGTGCGCTGGAGCCAGGACAG
>Ga0182013_10001218_pt1 | contig 35565 bp, 26 predicted proteins | sample 612S2MmetaG_FD_120487 | JGI IMG/M metagenome (GOLD analysis project Ga0182013, IMG submission 120487) | Permafrost microbial communities from Stordalen Mire, Sweden - 612S2M metaG | ecosystem: Environmental > Terrestrial > Soil > Wetlands > Permafrost | place: Sweden: Stordalen | collected... | reverse complement strand
GCAGTCCATGCTGTTTGTGGATGGCGCGCTGGACCGCCGTCATAAGGAGATGCTCTCGGCATTTGTGTCTGCGCAAAACCAATGCGCGTACTGCACAGACAGTCACGGTTTCTCTTTTCGCGTTCATGGCGGCTCGCCTGAAGCGCTTGAAGCCGTGGTGGTGTGCCGTCTAGAATCGGAAGCGATCCCCCCCCCGCAACGGGCATTGCTCGACTTCGCCCGCAAGATCACACAGAATTCGCAAGCCATTACGCCAGCTGATGTTGAAGAGGTACGCGTTGCCGGTTGGAGCGATTTGCAGATTGCGGAAATGATTCACTTGACCGCTCTGTTCGCGTGTTTCAATCGCGTCGTAAATGCGTTCGGGCTCCCATCGCAAGAGCTGCTGGCTATCTATGAACGGGAAAACGAGCATCATGCCTGACGCCGTCGTGCCACATATATTCCTCGGCGAGGTCGAGGCTAATCCGCAGCCAGGCCCGTACTCGAATGCTATTGCGGCGGCGAAGCGTGCGGGCACGGAGTACTGGGGCATTTGGAATATCCTTGCGTTTCGCCCCTCGGTTGCATACCACCTTTGCGAGCTTTCGCACGAACTGATGTTTGAGGAAGCTCCGATTAGTTCGGCGCTGCGAGAACTGATAGCCGCGCATACATCTTCCTTGAATCGTTGCGAGTTTTGCATGAATGCGCATGCTTCCGTTGCGTCTCATCTGTATGGCGACAAAGACCTGGTGTGGAGTGTGCTGCACGATCTCGAAAGTTCCGCGCTTGCAGAAAAAGATAAGGCTCTGCTGAGGTTCACAGGCAAGCTCACCCTCGATTCTGGCTCGATCGCTCAAACCGATATCGACGTCTTAAAGACTGCCGGCTGGGATGAAACATCGATTTATTACGCCATTGGCGCGTGCGCACTGTTCAACTTTTACAACCGATTCGTCTCTGGAAATGGTGTAAAGCTTGTGTCCGAGGAAGCTTTTCGCAATCTCGGTGAGCGCATGGCGCGAGCCGGCTATCGCAGAGAGCAGCCACCCAATCTCACCAGAGAAGTGGGCAAGGAATGACAGAAGCGACCAATCCCCAGGCAGCGAACGAGAGTTCGCTTCACTACGCTGGATGGGCTGTTGCTGCGGCCGCTTTCGTAGGCGTGATGACGAGCTTTGCGCCCATCGTGCCCTATACGTTCAGCCTCTTCCTGAATCCCTTGCACTCGGCTTTTGGTTGGCGGCACGAGGCAATCGGTGGAACGTTTGCGCTAGCCGCCATCACCGTTGCCTTGGTTTCGCCAGGCATCGGCGTGCTGCTCGATCGTTTCGCGCCCCGGCGTATTATCCTTCCCTCGATCCTGATCTTTGCGCTGGCTCTTGCTTCTCTCAGCAGACTTGGGCCGAACATCGCGCAATTCTATCTGACGTTCTTCGTTTTGGGATTGGTCGCGAATGGTACTGCGCAGTTTGCGTACACGCGCACTATGCTGACGTGGTTCCGCCGGCGCAGAGGCTTTGCCCTTGCGTTCATTCTCACAGGCAGCGGTATTGGATCGATCCTCATCCCGCCGGTAACGCAATGGGCGATTGATCATCACGGTTGGCGCAGCGCTTACCTCTTGCTCGGCGGCATTGCCTTGCTGGGCTTTCCGCTCACGGCCTTGCTCATGCGCAACCGCCCTGCCGTGGCGATTTATGGGGATCATGTTCCCAGCACTGGCGTCACTGTAGGCGCAGCCCTGCGCAGTGTCGCCTTCTGGGTCATGGCCGCAATTACCGTGCTCTCCGCCTTCAGCGAGAATGGCTTGGTCACAAACCTGGCTGCAATTCTCACCGAGCACGGTGTCACGGCACAAAGCGCGGCGCTTGCACTTTCCGTACGCGGGGGCGCAGGCATTATCGGTAGGCTCTGCGTGGGTTTCTTGATCGACCGCTTCTCGCCGCAGCGCATGCAGACGTTTATCTTGATCCTCTCCGCCAGTGGGACACTTGTTCTAGCATTCGCGGGCACTTCTGCCATTGCGCTTGTAGGCGCCGCGCTGCTGGGTGTTGGATTGGGAAGCGAAGCGGACGTCGCACCTTACCTTTTAGCTCGCTACTTCGGCCGCAAGCATTTTTCCGTGATCTATGGGCTCACCTGGACAGCGTATGCTGTCGGTGGTGGAATCGGGCCGCTCGTGGTTGGCCATCTCTACGATCGCGCAGGCTCATATGAACCACGATTGATCGTTGGCCTTGCGCTCGTCGGATTCGCCGCAGCCGCTGTCAGCCTGCTTCTCCGCAGTGATCGCAAGGGAAACGCAACCAACTTCGAAGATATCCACGCATCTGCCGTTGCACTTCAGGAGGAATAACTATGCCGCACATTCAACTTGCTGACGACCTGCCAGGAATCACTGCCGGCTTCGCCTTTCGGCCTGAGACAGCCAAGCCGATGCGGGAGCTCGCGCACATACTGCTGCACACCGCGGGCAGCGAGGCCTTCAGTTCGCGCGATCGCGAATTGATCGCGTCGTTTGTGTCCTCACGCAATACTTGCTATTTTTGCCAGACAAGTCATGGAGCCGCAGCCGCGCACTTAAATGGTGGCGATGCCGGCCTTGTGGACACAGTTTGCAGGGACTACAGAACCGCGCCCATTTCCAACAAGTTGAAAGCCTTGCTTGCGATCGCAGAACAAGTTCAAATTGATGGCAAGCGAGTCACTAAGGAGCTAGTGGAGGCGGCACGAGAGCACGGAGCGACGGATACCGACATTCACGATACGGTGCTGATCGCCGCCGCATTCTGCATGTACAACCGTTATGTAGACGGATTAGCAACCTGGCAACCGCGTGACGCCCAGATGTACTCAGAAATGGGTAAGCGTATGGCGGAGGAAGGGTACTTCAAGCCATAAACGCATAAATTGTAAGTAAGTCGGCAAAGTCATTGGCCAAACCTTCCCCAAAGGGAGCAATGAACCCCACTGAATTCCTGGTGGTATACATTTGGGTGTGTTTTGTTAAGCATAATTATTATCTGATTTGTTATCGGATGTTTAAGCGGAGATATGGATTCCTCTTCTCACAAGGCCGTTATAGTAGATTACTTGAGAGAAACGATCGAAGGTCCATGGCTCTCCAGGGCGAATTCGGGAGAACAGTCAATCGAATGAGCCCGGGCAAGACTTTCGCATGACCAGAATCCCGGAAACATGCACTAAATTCTCTGTCCACAAATCAAGTCGTGCCCTTTCGAAGGCCACAATGCAGTGGCGAGACGAGACCGCAATGAATGCGACGGCCGAGGCTACCAAAATCGATTCAATCAATAGCAGTCCCAAGCGCCGTTGGATCTTCGTCGCTCTTGTAACAGCGGCAATCGCTATCAGCTACTTTGACCGCCAGACAATCTCGGTCGCCATTGCGGCAATCCAGCGCACCATCCCCATCTCCAACGAACAGTTCTCCTATCTTCAAACTGGATTCCTGCTTGCCTACGCGGCCCTCTACGCGATTGGCGGCCGCATGCTCGACAAGCTTGGCACGCGCCTCGGCTTCACGCTGATCATGCTTTGGTGGTCGCTGGCATGCATGTTGCACGGCTTTGCAGGTACTTTTGCCTGGCTTCTTGTCATGCGTCTTTTGCTTGGAATGGGCGAAGGAGGCGCATTTCCAGCCGCAACCAGGGTCATATCGGAATGGTTGCCTGCCGGAGAACGCGCGACTGCCATGGGATGCATCAACGCGGGAACCGCCGTCGGCTCACTGCTCGCACCTCCGCTCATCGGTTTGGTTTTGATTTATAGCGGGTGGCGCGCTGTCTTCTTTTCTGCGGGAACCATTGGATTAGCGTGGGTGCTCTTGTGGGCAGTCCTCTATCGCCCTGCCGCCGGTAGCGCCTCGGTCAATAAGCTAGCAGCCCGGCAAATTGCCGAACGCATGTCTTTTCGCGACATCATATCTCTGCGCAGCGTGCAAGGACTGGTCCTCGCGAAGTTCCTGAGCGACTCGGCGTGGTATTTCATGCTTTTCTGGTTACCGAAATACCTCTACGATGCTCGAGGCTTTGACATCAAGCACGTCAGCTACTACGCGTGGATTCCGTATGCTGCATCGGGAATGGGAAGTTTTCTCGGTGGCTGGTGCTCCAGCCGCTTATTGCGCAGCGGACGAACGCTCAACTTCTCGCGCAAACTTGTTCTCGGCATCAATGCGGCGATGATGCCGGCCGTCATGCTGGTGACCCATGTCCCTGTGTCCTATGCGCTCTTGCTTTTCAGCATCGCGTTCTTTGCGCAACAATCATGGTCGGGATTGATAATGACCATACCAGCCGACGTCTTTCCGCTATCGGCGGTTGGTACCGTCTCCGGTTTGGTGGGCTTTGGCGGATCGATCGGTGGCGCCATCTTCGGCCTCATCGCCGGTGCGCTGCTTGGGCATGGATTCAGTTACACCGTTCTGTTCACCGCGATTGGAACATTTCACCTTATAGGGTTCCTTGTCCTCGTGTATGTTGGAGGCAAGATTCAACCGCTGCGAATTGAAGACCTCACGAAGATTGAGAGCCACTCATGAAGATTACTGAAGTACGCACACGCGTTGTTCAATGGGAAGACGAAACCGTCCCACTTCCTCCGCACTTCTGTACCAACCCGATGGATCTGGTTGCATTCCGGCAGGCGTCCATGGGCAACTTCGCATTTCACGGCTGGGTGCTGGTGGAGATATTTACCGATAGCGGGGAAGTGGGTCTCGGCAACGCAGCGCTGTCTCCGGTGGTAACCAAATCTCTGATTGATACCTACCTCAAGCCGCTCCTCCTCGGCGCCGATCCGTGGGATACGGAGTTTCTGTGGCAGCAAATGTATCGCCGCACCATGGCTTTCGGCCGCAAAGGCGTGGCCATGACGGCCATCTCTGCCGTCGATATTGCCCTTTGGGACCTGCTGGGCAAGAGCGCGAAGCAACCGGTATTTCGCCTGCTGGGCGGCCGGACCAAAGACAAGATTCCGGTGTATGCAAGCCGGCTCTATGCCATGCCGATTCCCGAGCTTCGTGCAGAGGCGGAACGCTACAAATCGGAAGGCTACAAAGCCATGAAGCTCCGCTTCGGATGGGGCCCCATCGACGGCGCCGAGGGAATGCAGAAGAACGTCGAACTGGTTCGCAATGTGCGAGAGGTCATTGGCGACGGCATTGACTTGATGGCTGACGCTTACATGGGATGGACGCTCGACTACGCGAAACGCATGCTGCCGTTGTTGGAGCCGTTCAACCTTCGCTGGCTGGAGGAGCCGGTGATTCCGGACGACACGCGCGGCTACAAAGAGCTGAAGAGCTACGGGCGCGTCCCCATCGCGGGCGGTGAACATGAATTCACGATCTTCGGCTTCCGCGAACTTCTTGAGAACAGCGCACTGGACTATATCCAATTCGATACCAATCGCGTCGGCGGAATCAGCCAGGCGCGAAAGATATCAGCGCTGGCCGAATCCTTCCAGGTGCCAGTCGTGCCTCACGCAGGCCAAATGCATAACTACCACGTGGTGATGGCCAGCCTTAATTCGCCCATTGCAGAGTTCTTCCCCAAGGTGGATGTCGAGGTTGGCAATGAACTCTTCTGGTATATCTTCGACGGGGAGCCGGTGCCAAAAGACGGCTTCATCAATCTCGACGATGTACTTCCCGGTCTAGGTTTGACCGTCAACGAGGAGTCATTGAAACGATTTAAGGTCATCGAGTAGGAGTACCTCAAATTGATACGGCTTGTTCAAATCGCGAATAGTTCTCAGCGCCGAGTTGCGCTCGTGGCGGAGCCGCACCTGCTCTGCCTCACGGGCGTCGAGTCGGTCTATGAATTGGTATTGGCCTGCCTGCGTGAAGGTGCATCGCTCTCGCAGAGAGCCAAGGCCCTTGCAACCGGCGAATCGCTCCTCTATGACAATGTCTACGCGGGTCAAAGCGAATGGCGATTGCTTTCGCCTGTTGACGTTGCCGGCACGCCGGAGCGTGTTCTCGTCTCTGGCACAGGATTAACTCATCTTGGCAGCGCGAAGGATCGGCAAGCGATGCATGCGCAGGCCGATGTTAAAAAACCTGTTACAGACAGCATGCGCATGTTTGAACTGGGCATTGCCGGTGGTCGCCCCAAAGCAGGCGAGGTCGGTGCGGCTCCCGAATGGTTCTACAAAGGGCACGGGGGAATCCTGCAGCCTCCATCGGAGCCACTCACCGTTCCGGCTCACGCTGAAGATGGTGGAGAAGAAGCGGAGATAGCTGGAATCTACGTCATCGCAAACGATGGCACGCCCTACCGCATCGGCCTATGCGCAGGGAACGAATTCTCCGATCATCGGTTCGAGCGTCGCAACTATCTCAACCTCGCGGGCTCCAAGCTCCGCCAATGCAGCATTGGTCCCGAACTGGTTGTCGGCGCAGATTTTCGCTCTGTCACAGGCGAAGTCAGCATTGAACGCGACGGCGTGACCGTCTGGAAGAAACAGATCGAGACCGGAGAAGAGAACATGTCGCATAGCCTCGCCAATCTGGAACATCATCACTTCAAATTCGAAGGCCATCGCATTCCGGGCAGAGTCCATGTCCACTTTTTTGGCGCCCACTCGCTAAGCTTCGGCGAAGGAATTGAACTGCAGGATGGCGACTGGATGCAGGTAAAGTTTGAGGGGTTCGGCCGCGCGCTCCGCAATCCTGTTCGTATTGAAGACAAGAAGTTCAACCGGCTGTTAAGCGTGCAGCCGCTGACATGATCGGCAATTTATCTAATGAGAAGCGGAGAGAAAGATGACACAGCGAGTAGCGATTCTTGGGTTGGGCACCATGGGAATGGGGATGGCGAAGAACCTTCTCAAAGCGGGCTTCACCGTCGCCGTCCACAATAGAACGTCGGCGAAGGCAGCTCCGCTCGGCACGTTGGGAGCGCGTATTGCAGGCACGCCGGCGGATGCTGCAAGTGATGCCGACGTGGTCATTAGTATGCTGGCGGATGATGAGGCCTCCAGGAAGACCTGGATCGGAGAAGACGGAGCACTCAAAGGTGCAAAGCCAGGCACAGTGTTGGTGGAATCCAGCACGGTGACTCCGGCGTGGATTTCGGAATTCGCGCTGCTCGCATCAGAGCGGAAGCTCCACCTGCTCGACGCCCCCGTCACTGGCAGCCGTCCACAGGCGGAGGGAGGCCAGCTCATTTTTCTCGTCGGCGGAGACGCCGGCGTCCTGGAGCGCGTTCGGCCGGTGCTTTCGGCCATGGGCAAAGACATCGTATTGCTTGGCCCGGTGGGCAGCGGCGCACGCATGAAGCTCATCAACAACTTCCTTGCCGGCGTTCAGGTCGCCTCATTCGCAGAAGCCCTTGCGTGGGTCGAGCGGAGCGGCCTTGATCGGGAACAGGCTTTGAAGATCTTGTGCAACGGGGCGCCGGGAAGCCCGTTGATCAACACAATCTCGGCTCGGATGGTTGCGGCAAACTACGGCGTAAACTTCCTGCTATCCCTCATGCGCAAAGATCTTCACTATGCAGGTTCAGATGCAGCGACGTTAAATATCGAATTGCGCACGGCGCAAGCAGCGGAAACGCGCTTTGCCGACGCGGTCCACACCGGTCATGGCAGTCAGGACATTTCTGCCATCATCGAGCCGATTCGGGCTCAGATTAACCAGAACGGCGAGCCCTTCTGATCCCCTCATTGCCGTCCATTCGAAGAGGGTAGAGTGAGTACGAATGACTCTTTGCCCGCATCCGGAACTCGCTACGGAAGCGGAATCGAGAAAAGCAGGAACGCGGCAAGAGGTGTAAGCCGAGAGTCCGAGCGCCCCCACAGTAACAAATAACTCTGAAACAGCACGCAAAATGGCGCCAGAAACGCGCTAAATGCGCTCAAAAACACGCTAAATAGCCCCTTTTTGGTCACTTTTCGGGTAATTCTCTGCAACCCTTGGCCGACTTTCCGCACTTTGTAGACCAACAAAACGCTTCTTTAGGAACTTTCTATGGTTAAGTAACTAAAAAATCGCAACCTTTTAAGCAAACATTTGGGTAGAAATCGCAACCACTTATGCGAACATTTGCCGCGTCGCCGCAACCTTTTAAGCCAACAGTTTTCCTGTTTTTATCCACGCATTGCAGAGTCGAGCAGCTTCCTCGTCATTGCGGTTCGCAGGCTCGCTGCAACAATTTCAGGCTGGAGCGGCGCTTGGATATAGCCCGATGCTCCCGCGATCATTGCCAATATTCCATGGCGTAGTTTTCCAGGCCTGGTGATCACAACCACAGCAACGTCTGGAAAACCCGCATGAACACTGTTCACGAGCACCATCCCTCCCTTTCCTGGCATCTCAAGGTCGCAGAGAACGATCTGATGGCGCCCCAGGCCAAGTATCCTCAGCGCGTCGCTTGCATCGCGGCATGGAGTCGCTGAGAATTCGTGACCGTCTAGCAGAGAAAGACCGGACTTCGCAGAACTGCCCACCACGAGAAGTGGTGTGCCAGCGTCCTTTTTTTGATGTCCTGAATCTTTCCCCATGAAAAGAGTGTAACCGCGCTTTTTATAGCCGAGATTAAGGACAAATAGCGCGAAAAGGCTCCTGGAAGATCTATCGATCGCTGTATATATTTGACACACAAATGTTTAGAGGAATTGAATGGAACCTTTATTCTCTGCGGTTATCAAATTGCAAACCGAAGGGCTAAGGGGCTGCAACTTCTGTGTAATTCATCCCGGCGGAGCGCGAAGAGATCTGGCCTCTGTCAATCTTCAAGCCATTTGGAATGAGGTACATGGGAGAGATATATCCGTCTTGCGCATACTACCGAACATCCCGAGTTAACAATGGATGCGTTCCCATGATCTCGACTTTCAGCGTTCCCTATATAATTGACTCCAAATTCGTGTCGATAGTTGATTTCGAGTTTTGCATCACTTTCCCCAAAGTTCGTCGATGCGTTGTTGTGCAAGATAAGTATGAATTGAAGACAACATGATTTTGTCTGGCTCAAAGCAGCAAGTGGGCGAGGAGCGGCAAACCAGAATTGTGATTGCTGCGCTCGCAGTGTTCTCAAAGACGTCATTTGGGGATGCGACCACCGAGGAGATTGCTCGTCGCGCGCATGTTTCAAAGCGCGATATCTATGCTGTGTTTCCTGATAAGCATGCGATTCTCGCAGCAGCCATCGAAATGGTGCTGCAGGCAGGCGACGAAAACCTTCGACGTGTAATTCTGGACAGTCAACGCGACCTCGCGTCTCCCAGAGAGGCGTTGGAGATTATTGGGCTAACGCTGGTTAGCGAGATTTTGTCGCCATCGTCGGGATTTGTATTTCGCCTTGCCTCGTCCGAAAGTGTCGAACAACCTGCGATCGGAGCAACCTACTTCGAGAAATGGTATACCCGTCGCTCTCGAGCGATCGCGCAGTTTTTCTCCAAAGATCTGTCTAAAACAACTGGAAAGACTGGTCGGAGTTTTGATGCTAGTCTGGCTTCAAAGCAATTCTTAGGCTTAATCACACAATTACCCCAATTGACGACTTGCATCGGAATGCTCGACATGTGGAGCCCAAAGTCCGCCCAGGCTCACGTCAGAAGTTCCGTAGAGTGCTTTCTGAAAGCCTATCCGGGGCTCGCATCAAAATCACGTCCAAGTACCTACGCTTGAAAGGCTGCTTGCCCGACGGCGCAACGGTCGTTTGATTGTGAACGCTGCGACCCGCCGCGTCGATAATGAGCCACGCAATCGTCGTAGAACAATTCCAGATTCTGTGTCTGCCTGGCAATATCGAACCGTGCTTTCACCCATTCGCGCGCCTGCAGATTCATGGATGCCCAAAGTGCGGAATTATCGAGAAGACTTTGCAAGGAAGACGCGAGTGCGCCGACATCTCCTTCAGGGCAAAGCAGGCCGGTTCGCCGATGCTTGACAACTTCGGGTATGGCCGCATGGAAGAAACTCACGGGTGGCGTTCCAACCGCCTGAGCCTCTGCAAAGACCATACCGAATCCTTCCATGTCACCGGAAGACGCCGTTATGCTCGGATTACATAAGATGCGTGCGCGCGCCAAACTGCGGGAAACCTCGATTGGATCTTGTGCACCGCGGAATGAAGCCCGAATGGAAAGTGAAACGGCAATCGACTCGAGCTTTGACCGCAATGGGCCATCGCCGATGATCTCCAAATGAGCCGCAGGATCATGCTGCTGAACGAGCACCATCGCACGAAGGAGGTATTCGCATCCCTTTTTCTCTACGAGCCTTCCAACAAACATGATCAGCTTAGGATCGCGCGGAACGTCGATGGCACGAAATCGCTCGCAATCGATCCCAGTGTAGTGCACGTGAAGCCTGGATTCAGGAAACCCAGCTTTCAAAGCAGCATCTCTAATGAACTTGGAGACGCAAATGAACGCTGTGGCTTCCCTAAACAGTCGTTGCCTATGTTGAAGGAAATGGCGTCCAGAACGACTCATTCGAAGAGCGCCGTCGTTAGAAGTGACATCAAAGCCATGGAGTGAAACGACAAGTGGTATGTCGAGTTTTCTGGCAATGGGCAAAGCCTGTATGGCGTCGATGGCAAAATGGGCGTGAATAATGGAGGGGTTGGCGGCCCGCAATCGGCGGATGAAATCAGTTCCGATAGGGAACCTCCTATAGAGACTCGCGGCGAGTTTGTCGGTGAATCTGTCGCCATCGCGAAGCAGGATTTCCCGCTGCGCATACTGGAGGCATGGGTACGTGCGGCGGAGGCCAACCATAACAGGGCTGTAGCGGCGGAGCCGTTTCGCCTGTTCAGCAATGAAGGTCTCGCTCTGTGCGAGAAGTCGTTCGCGAAAAATAAGAGCAGTCTGCATAATGTGAGGGCCCTTAGAAAGTACGGCGCACCGAATAAGGTGTTAAACCCAGAACGTATTTGATGCAATCCGAGCATTCTGAAACCAGCGCAATTGCGAGCGCGACGTAGAATCCATGATGGAGTGGAGCTGCAGGCCGCCTACTATTCAGTTGCATGTGCGACCTCCTGAATCGTTCCAACAGTGAGCTTCCATTGCACGGCGACATAAACCGCGATCATGAGTACGGCATCGGAGGCCAGGCTGGTCCAAGCCGCACCTACCCACGACCATCGGGGGAGAACTACCAGGTTCAAGCCGATGTTGAGCAGCGCCACCCCCACCTGAATGCCAGTACGCAAGATCTGTGCATTTGCTCCTGAAAGAGCGTCGGCCATGAACCAGTGCACACAACGCATAACCGGGATGAGGGCGAGCCACTGGACGGCGGGCGCGACCCCCGCGTATTTTGGCCCGAGGATATGGGGCAAGAGTGGGGCAATGAGAACAAGGGCGAAGAAATCCACGATCCCAAAGATAACGGTCTTGCGGACTAGTCGCTTCGCATAGCTGTAGCTTGCCTCCATTCCGCCTGTGCCAATGCGAAAGAATGCCGGGTAGGCAGCCGATACGAGGGAACGGACGGGCGTCAGACTCGTATCAATGATGCGATAGGCGGCAGCGTAGACACCGGTAGCAGATAAAGTTGACAGTCGCGCAAGCATCGTTTTATCGATGTCGTTGTATATGGTCTGCGCCGATGTGCTGATAGAGAAGAAGGTGCCTTCGCGAGTATCTTCCCACAACGCGATGACGGAGAAGCGCGGCCATCCCCAAAGCGAGCCTCCCTGCCGAAGAGCGAACAACCCGCCTGCTATCGCGGTTAACAAATAAGTCCACGCCCATTGGGCAACCGTAACCTGGCGATAAAAGCAAATCAGGAACAGAATTCCTATGACACGAAGGACACTCATAGTGGTGTTCTGAACGGCGGTCTTGCTCATCTTGCCTGATGCCGCAAACCCGAACGAGGCAAGATCGATGATTCGTGTCGAAACAAGGTCGGAGACGCAGATCGCGGCGATCACTGCCAAGGGAACGCCGGATGACCAGAGTTGAGAAAGACCGCAAAGCGCGACCGTGGTCAATAGGCCGGAAATGACTGTGGCAAGGAGTCCATTGCCCCAGCACAGCTGGGCATCTCTTTTTCCGGAGCGAACATTCTTGAGAAAGAGGTTCCCACAACCCAGGCCAACATAAGGCGAAACGATGTTCGTCATTGCAGTGACCGCGACAAACGCGCCATATTGTGCCGGGCCGAGCGACCGAGCGATGCAGAGAAAATAAATCCCTTGAAGTGCGAGTTTTATTCCCTGCCCGAGACAAAGATTCGAGGAGTCTCTGAAGAGCGTGCTGTTCATCCATTTTGAGGAACGCAAGTTCTCAAGACGGAATTTCACTCGTGAGAAGATATGGGATCGCATGTCAGGATCAGCGAGAGTGACGGGGAGCATAATGATCTTGCACAGGAGCGAGTACTCACGGAACGAGATCACCTTTGACTGCTTTCGAAGCGCATCGGCCCGCTGCCTGAGTTCGTCGGCAACCCGTGCATAGCGCGGTTTTTGGGCGAGATCTCTGGTGTGTGCTTCAAGCCGATCAAATCTCACAATAGTCTTGCTTAAACCTGACTGCATTTTCGAGATGGAGCCGACGCGTTCAGTGTATTGGTAATAGGCCTGCGGAAGAACAAGGAGAGTGCCACCTGCCAGCAACACATCCAAATAGAAACGGAAATCTTCTCCATAGCGCATATGCTCGTCGTAAGTGACGTGATGCATCTGGATATGTGCAGCGCGAACAAGAGGTTTCAGGAGGCCAAAATCCAAGGCGTCAGGTTGGTTGGTCTTGCATCGGGCAGCAAAGCCCTGCGCGTCGAGGCGAAGGCCCGTGCCCAGAAGGGCCGGATCAATCCCTAGCTTGACCGTGCGGCCGGCGTGGCGATCAAAGAGTTCCAGATTATCGGCGATAAGGACATCGCTGGAATCGGACATGGCGAGAAGCCGCTCAAGACGGTCGGAGGACATTGTGTCGTCTGCATCGAGCAAGGCAAGCCACTCGGCTTTTGCATGAGCGATGCCAACGTTTCGCGCCGCAGCCGGGCCGGAGTTTTTTTCTAGTTGGAGCAGGCGGATACGTGAATCGCATAGAGCTCGACGCCTTATTAGGTCCACGGTTGTGTCCGTCGATGCATCATCGATGACGATGATCTCGATGTCATGGAGTGTTTGAGCTTGCGCGCATTCGAGGGCGCGAATGATGGTTGCTTCAGCATTGAAAGCGGGAATCAGGATTGACGCGCAAGGCATTAGAATTCCTCCGCGCGTGGGTGGGGAAAGGCGAGGATCACAAGAGCTATAAGCGCATAGAACCAGGGAATCCCCAGAGGCAGCAACAGCGATGATTCGCCAATGTTTTCCATCAGGATCAATGGGAGCAAGACAATTGCGAGCGAGGTTGCAGGGCCGAGAAGCTTGCGCTCAATGGTGGTGGCCGCTTGCACAAAGCCACGGAAGAAAACCGCGAGGAGAGGAATGAGCCCAACAAGTCCGAGTTGAAGTAGTGTGTCGAGGTACCCGTTCTGGGCCTGGCCTTCCATCCAACCGGTTGTGAGCACGGTCTGCATGGACTCGCCGTTTAATCCTGACCAAAAGGCCGAGTAGCCATAACCCATTAACGGATGCTTAGCGATTGAAGGGAGAACCTGCGCCCAGATAATTGTGCGCTGGGTCAAGGTTGGATCCTTGTCCATTATGGTAAGAACCTGGTCGAAATGGGAACCGATGAAGACAGCGATCAGAGTTGAGGGGATAGAAAGCACCATGAGAAACAAGAGCCGGTCGAGAGACCGGATTCTGGCGGAGAGGCGGAGTCCGTAGGTGACTACGACTGCGAAAATCGCGAGAATGTATCCCGTTCTTGAGCCGCTCATCGCAATGAAGACAAGAGACAGGACAATCACCGATCCGCGGATTAGCTGCTCGACCAGTCCCTGGGTCCTAGTGTGGAGGCCCACAACAAGGAACAATGTGCAGGCGGCAGCACAGTTATTGCGCTGTCCGAAGATTCCGCGCCAGGCATTCTGTTGAAATGCGTCGATGCCGATGCCTGGGAATGCAATGACAGCAAATATGCAAAGCAGGAGAGCGACAGAGGCCGAAAAGCTGATGAAAGATACGATCCGGTCTCCTGGATAGCGCACATATAGGTAGATAGCAAAAAGGGTTGTAACCATTAGATTCGACGCGTCGACAAGAGTATGTATTGGACTCTGAGACCACAAGATTGAAGCAAAGGCAAGAAGCGGAAGGAGAAGCAGGAGCTTCGACCTTTTGCATACAGTCAGGATCTCCCGGAAGCGCGTCGATACGAGGAACAAGACGAGAAGGGAGCAAGCTAATCTCGTCATTCTGCGGCCAAGAGAGTCTTCCTCCATTGCGGTAAAGCGAAAAGCGACGGGGCCACTGTCTGTTTGAATCCTGCCGCTGACTGTAATGAACAAAGCTGGCAAGAGAGCGAGCCAAGAAGAAACTTCCTCCCAGATCGACGTTTCATATTGCTGCTCGTCGCGCGGAAGTTCGACAGACGCGAGCGCCAGGCTTTCACTGTAGGTGACTATTGCCATTTGCCCATTGAACTCCCGACATGAGATTTTGCGAGATCGCTGTTCGAGTGAATGCCTGCCGAAGAGCCGACTGCAGCCTGTGCCGGACTCGTCAAATGTTGAGACACGCGAGTCTGTGAAGAGTGAGGGGGATTAGGAGTAGAAGTTGCGGGTCCATGGTATTGAAGAGGAGTAACCGTGTCGAACGACGCTATTGAGTCGTTGGAGCTCGCGGCAAGGAAGCCGTTCCAGAGTCCTTGTGTTTGCTTCAAGCAAAGTCGGGCGCCTTCCAGATTCCCACGCAACAGAACCAGACCTGCTCGTGCGCAATTGTAGGCGAGGAAGCTCATCCAAAGACCGCGCAGAGAGTTGATACGCAGCACATGGCCCATTCCAAACCCATAGGCTTGAGCTCGGGATTGGGATGCACATCCGCTCAACATGTCGCGGCGAGGATGGATTACGTGACGGGTTCGATCGAAACGTCCTCGGGCATTCATGTGCAACAGTCTCAGGATGTAATCGGTTTCCTCGCCACTTCCATACGGAGTCCCCGAACCAACGCCAAGCTGAACATCAAACTGGGCGGACTGGGCAAGATCGGTAAATAGAAAGAGAGAGGAAGAGAACGTAGTACGAAATGCATTAAGTGGCTTAATCTCGCATGAGCCGTGTGGCCACCGATTTCCGCTTGGCACGCCAGCGGGATCTCTTACGCCAACGGCCAGGATATCGTATTCAACATTCGATTCAAACCAATCGGCAACCCACTCAAGCAGACCGGGTGAATAGAGGCAATCGTCATCCGGAAATGCTACGAGCTTCCCTTTTGCAAAGGGAAGCCCTTGATTCCTGGCTCGAGACAGGCCAGGTTCACTCCGAGTATGCAGAATGGGGAGGGCGTCGCGGAATTGTGCGAGTAAATTCGGAATGCGATGACGATCCGGATTCTGGTCGACAATGATGATCTCGCTGATGAAGTTGACTTGCGTGATAAGCGATTGCAGCAGCGCGGACAGATCTTCCGGCCGTTCTCCAAGTGTGGCGACGATGAGAGAGACCTTAAGCATGTGTAAGAATGCCCCTTCGCCGAAGAGAATAGACTAGAGAGCGCGGCACTAAAGCAAGGCCCATTCCTATGAGCAATGCACGAGGATGGCGCAAGGTATTGCAGATTACTCGCCATAAGGTTGCTGGCGTTTTGCACCGGACTGCAATCTGCGTCGCATAGAAATACGCCCTTGCCCTGGAGCTAATGAGACGATTGGAGTCAACCCAGTCCATCGATGCGCCAAGAGACATGTCGGAGCTTATTGAGTTCCGGGCAGCATCGATGTGGTAGATGACAAGGGGATCCCATACCCACAGGAACGCGACTCCCGGGTGCGCTGAGGCCTTGATAAGCCAATCCCAGTCTTGATGCCTGGGAAGGCCTGACGTAAACGGTACTTGAAGCAGTAGGGCGCGCGGAACGAGCAGAGTCGACGACTGGATGAAACCTTCCCCCTGGCGGATGGATGCTTCTCTGCAAAGCAGGTAATCGCACATGGATTCACGGCGTTCGATTTGACGCGCAGGCCAAATCTCATCAGAAATTGGTCGCCGGGCAATTAGACGGCATGTCACGACCGGAAAGAGCGCGGTCGACTTCCGAGCGAGTTCCAATTGCCGTGATAGCTTATTCGGGCTCCACTCATCATCATCGTCCAGTAATCCGATGAACTCACCGCGGCTCTTCCTGATCCCAATGTTCCTGGCCTCAGAGCCTCCAAAAGACCGCGGAAGAGAAATCACAAATACGCGACCATCCTCTATTGCGGAAAGAGCCTTAACGGTCGCCGCATCCGGACCATCAATAACGACAATGACCTCGATTTCAGTGAGCGATTGTGTAAGCGCTGTCTTGACCGCGCGGACCACAAGCGCTGGTCGATTGCGCGTGGGAATGACAATGCTGACTATAGGTTTCTGCGCCACCACAGGAACTCCTTCGTCTCAATCTTTCAGAACGCGCTGCCTACTCGACGATCAGGGGATTGCATAGACTGCGGCAGAAGTCGCCGATGCCGCGATGCTTCCCGCGCCAAACACGGCCAGGTTTCTTCCAAAGCTGAACGGCACATAGACGACATCCCCAGCCTGCATGGAGATATCCGGGATCTTACCTTTTTGAAGATCGCCAACTGAAAGCTGCCGGTCGGAATAGGATCCGCCGGGATCTTTTCGAATCAGCCGTGTTCCGCTCTGCCGGGCCGTTTTGGAAACACCGCCCGCGAGCGCGAGGACTTCTAACATTGTCATTTGCGACTCGTTATTGGTCATTGCGTATCCGCCGGGATGATTCACATCACCCAAGACGTAAACTATTCCGGCCTTCGCCACCAATACGATGTCTCCGGGATTCACAAGAACTTGCCGCTCAACGGCCGCTTCCGGATTGTTTGAATAGTTAAAGTGAACGCGGTTTCCAGAATCACCGCGGCGCTCAATTACGATGTTTCGATCAGCTATCGGAGTGAGGCCGCCTGCAAGCGCAAGCACATCAAGGATTGATCGAGGTGTTGCTATTGGATATGCGCCGGGTGCTTTTATTTCGCCGAGGACGGATACAGTTTGTGTGGCAAATTGCTCGATAGTGACCAGCACGATCGGATGCCGCATATAGTGGGCGGCAACGAGCTGATTCTGAATAGCGGTTGCGGCCTCGGCCGGTGTGAGCCCGGCGACTTTCACACTTCCCACAGCCTCGATCGGAACCTCGCCAGCATCAGTGACGCGGGGATGTTGCTCCATCTCCGGAGTATCGGCGACCTGAATACGCAGCTGATCGCCCGGGCCAATTAGAAGGCTTTCTGAAGATGCCAGCGCAGTACCGCTCAACAATTGTCCAAGCAACAGAGGCATCAGGCAACGGCCTGCAATCAGCCTGGCAATGTGGATGGCCGAATTGTAGAAGGGATCTTTCATTTGACTCTCGCTTCAATGGGATGGTGATACACGGACTCTGAATATCCGTAATAAGCGTAGTAGGAATCGTCATTTCGCTCGACGGCGTTTACAACAATACTGACTTTCTTGTGCGGATCAAGAACGCCGCAAAGCAGTGAATAGCTCCGTTCAACTGACTGGCGTTGAGTTGCACCAAATCGGGAGACCAGCAGTTTTGCGTCAACCAGATCGCCAAGGATGACTGAGTCGGTCACAGGTAGAATAGGAGGGCTATCGAAGAGGATGAAATCGAATTCTCTTCTCCATTGATCCAACAGGATTCGCATTTGATTGGAACCCAGAAGTTCTGAAGGATACGGGGGTACCGGGCCTGCGCAGAGGATGTGTAATCCAGGGACTGCATCGAACTCGACAAATGCATTCGAATGGTTACCCTCAGTGTTTCCAGCCAGTACCGAGCTTAATCCGTGCTCACTAGACATCCGCAGAATCTTAAAGAGCATCGGACGACGGAGGTCGGCATCGACAAGAAGGACCTTTTTGCCGCTTTGTGCAAGAAGGACGGCAAGGTTGATGCTGAGCGTTGTTTTTCCTTCTGCCGCAATTGAGCTCGTAATCAAGACCGCCTGGGGAGGAGCCCCTCCGCGAGAGAGCAGGAGGGCAGTGCGCAATCCGCGTAGAGCCTCAACATAGGATGAATGGGGTTCGTCAAGAGCCAGAATCCGCGGCCGCTCCATGGCAGTCAGCGTGTTGTTGGCCGCTGTTTTGGCAGGCAACCTGCGCCGACCCGGTTGAAAGACGGGAAGGATGGCTATCGCCTCTTGTCCAACCTCCGCTTCAAGCTCCCGGATATCGCGAATCTTATTATCTCGAATGTCTACTACCAATGCACTGCAACAGCCAAGGAATAGTCCTCCACCCAAAGAGAGCGCAAGATAGATTGGCACGTTGGGCTTGGAAGGCTTGGACGGAACCCTCGCCGGATCGACCACGCTCACATTCGATGAGCGCAGGCCTTCAAGGACTCCAGCTTCCTTCAAATGGCCGAGCAAGGTTTCGTACAGTCCGCGGCTCTGTTCGGCCTCTTGCCGCACGATCATGTACTCGATTGCTTTATCGTTTAGCCTGTCGGCGTCCTGCTTCTCCTGATTGAAGATTGTTCGGGCCCCGTCTTCGACTTGTTGCGCAACCAGGTAGTCGCTATTAGCACGCCCCTGAATGCGTCCACTCTCGTCGTGAATTGATTTGTCGAGCGCCGCGATGTTGCTGCGAATTTCGTCCAGCTTCGGGTAGGCAGGTCCGAACTTTGCAGAAAGCTCATCGAGTTGCCCTTGCAGAGTCGCCTGTTGAAGCCGGAGATTCTGAATAAGCGTAAGAGAACTTGCAAGTCCTGCCGACAGCCCGGGCGAGCCTGAGTTCCCGACCAGACCCGAGATCAACTCCGGATTGCCGGATTTGGCGGCTTCATATACCGCACGTTTGAGAATTCGATTGGACTCTGCCTGCGTCAACGAAGCCGTAGCTTGCTGCAAACGATCAAGCACACTGCTGTAGATTCCAGTTCCAGCCTGCGACCTTCCATCTACGTCGATACCTTCCCCTAGCGTAAAGACACCAGAATCTTTCTGGAGTTGAGCCACTTTTGCCTGAAGATCTTCACTCTCCTTCCGAAGGTCCGACAATTGGCCGCCAAGCCATTCGGAAGCCTGGGATGTGGCTGTGTACCGAGTTTGAAAGCTGAAGTCTTCAAGCGATGCAATCAAGTGATTGACGACTGCCGCAGCCAGCTTTGGATCGGGATTGGTGTACGCGACATTAATGAGCCGAGTACCTGGCACAATCTTGACATTCAAGTTCTTTGAGAAGACAAGCAATGCGTGCGTGCGTCGTCTCGGCGAGCCTTCAAGTGGAGCATTCGCTGGATCGCTCGGTCCCGAGGCAGTGATGAGTCCAGAAAGCCATCCAAGCACCTTGAAGCGCGGTTGGAAATCCGGCGTCGAATCTAGCTTCAAGTCATTAATAACTCGGAGCGCCAAAGTGTCTGACTGAAGAATAGAAGCTTCTGTCTGAATTGTTATGTTCCCATCGAGAGCGTCCGTAGCGCCAGCGCCCTCTCCGATCATGCTGGACAAGCCGAGCCCATCCATGGACTCTTTCTGAACTTGGAGCTGCCCATTGGCCTGATAACGCCGTTCGCTGAAGACGCAAATAAGGATGACGATGACCAAGGTGGCGATGAGTGGTATCAGAATGACAACCTTGCGCCGCGCACAAAGATTCCAGAGATCACCGAGCGTCAGCTCTCGCTTGCGCCGGTGTCCATGGTCTCTGAAGGTAGATTGGACGTTCGTGTTCAATTCAGTCTCCCGCTAGACAGAGGTATCGGTGTTGGCCGAGTGGTTGCATCTGATTGCGATCATCTTCGACTTCTTGAGAGTGAGTAGACAACACCTGTCGTGAGTGAGAATGCAGGGAGGCTTCTCCGGGTAGTGTAGGTGTCGGTGAATGTTGCCTCCAACACTTTCCACTTCCACATCCCAATATTGACCGCCATCCCCTGGCTCGCCTGCCAGCACGGTGACCATTGCGCGGGAGTCGGCACATAATGCGGCCCTGCATCCTGCGCCTTTGACATCCCTGCCCCAACGTAGCCAGCCATCGCGAACAAACCGCGGGTGGGCAGTTCGATGCGATATCCAGCCGTGATAGGCGATTGCGAATAGCGCGCAAACAAGGGATAGGATGCGGCGCGAACCTCAATACCAAGGAACGGTGAGCGCTGGACATAAAGCCCACCGTCGACGCCCAGGGCATTGTAGGTGTAGTTGATGACGTGAGTTTTCTGGCCACCAAAAGAGACAAAAGCGTTAAGCGCCGACCCCGAAACCGCAGCAGGCGCCACCTGGCCAAGAGCTATCGAGCAGCCGCCGCATGCGAATAAGGGCAGCCAGCAGATCATCTTCTTCAAAATGGAGTGTTGAACCATATTTGCACCTTCACTTTGATTTGTAGATCGGTTAAATTCACGTGATCCTTGCGGCTCGATTCGTTCATTGAACGACTATGCCAGGACCTCTGCATTGCGTACCTTGATGGGATTCCTCAGTTCATTGCTGTACCCGGCGGTGATCACCATAGATGCTCAGTGCTTTTGGCTGACCGAACATGTCGTCGTCTTCCATTCCAGAACTGCTGGTTAGTTTGGCTTTAGCGATGCTCCAAACGAATTCCGAGTTTCCGATCAAATAGCGCTGCCATAGCCGGCCCGGCTCTTGTGAAAGGCGGTAAGCCCACTCGAGGCCAGAGGATTGCATCCAAAGCGGAGCGCGCTTCAGCTTTCCAGAGAGGATCTCAAAACTTCCACCGATGCCTATGGCAAGAGGTACTCGTAAGCTGCGGATATGGTGGTCAATCAGAAACTCCTGCTTTGGAGCACCAAGGCCAACAAAGAGAACATGTGGATTTGTCGCAGCGATATGGTCCAGGACTTGCTGCAGTGAAGAGTCGCGCCTTTCGAATCCCAATGGCGGGCAGTTGACCCCTGCAATCCTGAGGCCTGGGTGACGTCTCTTCAGGGTTTCCGCGGTAGCAGTTGCCGCTCCGGGCCTGCCGCCGAGGAGGAATACACTCAGCCGATGTGCGGCACCGCGCTGGCACAATCTCTCGATCAAACTGACTCCAGCGATTCGGCGAACACGGCCGCCGAACAGGGAGTTGCATGCCCAGACGATCGGCATTCCGTCTGCACAGATATAGTCCGCACCGCGAAGACATTCGCGGAATCGCCTGGATTTATGGGCAAGAACATAGAATTGCGCATTGGCTGTGACGACTTGGCGCGTAGTGTCGCCAGAGAGGGCGTGATGCAGCACTTCATCGACGAGAGCCGTCTGGGAATACTCACCAACGGCGATAGAGCCGATGTCGACTCGCTGCATTGGCACCCATTCGTCTGCGGCCGCAGAGCCGCCGATTATCCTGATGGCGTTTTCTTTGCCGCGATATATAAATGGCTTCGTCACCACTGTTTCCACCTTTGTCCTCATGGGCCTTCGCGAATCAACTCGGGAGTCTGCGCGTAATTCAACTGCCTGTTCCGCGAATTACGGCTGTTATCGTACGCAGCATGATCCTCAGGTCCAATCCGAGAGACCAGTGGTTGATGTATTTGCTGTCGAATGCAACAAGTTTTTCGAAGGATGGATCTTGACGGGCCTCAACCTGCCAGAGACCGGTGATTCCCGGTACAGCATCAAGTCGGCGGAGATGTTCCGAATCATATTGGACGACCTCAGAATGCATGGGCGGCCGCGGGCCAACGAGACTCATGTCTCCGACGATGACATTCCAGAGTTGGGGCAGCTCATCAAGGGAGTACTTGCGAAGGAATACACCGAAGGGCGTGACACGGGGGTCATTCGAGATTTTGAAGACCACTCTGTCGCGTTCGTTCAAATGCGCCAACTGGTCTTGCATCGCAGCTGCATTGTCGACCATGGTGCGGAACTTGATGCATTTAAAGACTCTGCCTTTGTGACCAACGCGCTTGCTCAGGTAAAACACAGGCCCGGGCGATTGGAGCTTGATCAGAACGGCTATCAGCGCGAAGAGAGGCAAAAGCGCGACTGAAGCGAGGGTCGCAAAAACGATGTCAATCCCGCGTTTTGCAGACAGCGACAAGGGACGTTGTCTAGCTTGATAGACCGCAATGGTTGGCAGATCCCCAACATACTCCACATCGCTTCGGTCGACCAATGTCTCCGTGAGGCTGGGAATGAGCCGGATAGAAATGCCCATTGTCCGTGCCTGGCACAGGATCCGGCTAAGCACACCAGGCGTCGCCGGGCGCCTGGAAAAAATAATCTCATCGACGAATCTGCTGCGTGCAATCTCAAACACGTCGTGGACTTCGCCAACGATTTCATCAGCATTGACGCGAAGCGGATCGTCGCTTCGCTCGCACATCGAGACGAATCCTTGAAACCGGTAGCCACTGCTTCGCAGAGAAGCGAGATAGGAACGCACATCCTGTCCAATTTCGTCAGCGCCGACGATGAGGAAGTTTCGCAACGCGATGTCGCGCCGATAGAGACGCTCTCTACGCTGTCTCCACAGTGCGCGGCCGAAGAGCATGGCGGCACCGGAAAGAACAACCTCACGGACGATCAGATCATCTGGAAGGGCTGCAATTCCCCAAAGCTTCTGTAGACCAATGAGCACGAGCCCCGCGGGAATGACGGCTCGAAGTATCCGCACGGCATCAATGAAGAGTGACTCGTCAGCTTTATTGAGATACACCCCGGAAAGTTTCTCCAGCAGCAGAACCAGGAGCGCGAACGGAAGACCTGCGAGCAGCGTTGAGTATTTGAATTGAATGGGCGTAGAACCCTCAGCATGACCGAGTTGCGTGAGTGTTGCAATCGTAAGAGCCAGAGCAAAATCCAGGACGACCCATGCGGCCGCGGATGAAAACAAGAAGGGGCGTGGCGAGAGGGAGTTTTCATCCCCACGACTTCGCCTCCGGGATTCAGAACGAGTTTTGGGCGGGATTTGATGAAACGCCCTTGAAGTGTTGCTCGCCGCGCTGCTGTTTCCAGCTTCGAGGACAGAAACATCTGGCGATCGTTCGGCATTGGAGAGCATGGCAACAAGTCCTGATGGATGAATTCTTCAAAAAACACAGCGACCTGGGGATTTGGAACTCTGAACATTGGTAACCTATGCGGAAACGCCAGAGCACCGGAAGTAACCTGAGATTAGAATGCTTTCTGGTACTAGTCAGTACCACACATGGTACCTAGCAGTACCACAAAAGTGGAAGCAGGGGTGGCTTTCTGATACGGATGCAGCTTGGTCTCATTTGAATGGCCCACGATTCATCACCGAGTCGGGCCTAGGTTCAAAAGCAAATCATCTTTGGGAATCGACTTCGTTCCGTTCCGAATCTGCTGGGCCTTCAGCGACTTCCACGCATCCAAGCGCTTGGTCGGAAAGAAACCCTCGATCCATCCAGTGACGGATAACTTGACCGCTACTCGACGCCCCCACCTTCGCCGTCGCACTGAAGGGGGATGTCGAACCCGAACGGTGCGTTTCAACAGAACAATAGATTCTGCGCGGTTTTATTACTTTCCGCTGATCTCAGTAACGCGCCAAATAGTTACAAGATAACGGACTTAAGGGGTACCGAATGGGCTTACGTTGAGACCTGATGTGCCGATCTAATCGTATGTAGCGAAACAATCGCACCGGTCGGCACAATGCTCATATCTACTCCCTCAACTGATCTCTCCCGCCGTCAACTGCTCAAGGGGATCGCAGCATTTTCATTGTCCAGCGTTTTCTTAGGCTGTAACAAATCACAGATGATCTCGGCCAGCCCAGTCAGCGTGCAATCGGGCACAAGTTCACAGCCCACTCCATTCGGTCCGGTCACACAGGCGTTACTCAGTGTGGCCGCGAATGGTACTGGCACAATAGGTCAGGGTTTTGCAGGGCTCTCGTACGAGAAGTCGGCAATGTGCACTCCTCTATTTACTGCAGCTAACGCGGGCCTCATTGGCTTATTCCAATTGCTTGGCCCAAGTGCCCTCAGGATCGGCGGAAACACTGTCGATCAACATATCTGGACCCCGAACGGCGCTGGCCAAACTGCGTATCATATTGCTCCCTCCGACGTAGATTCCCTGGCCGCGTTCCTGAAGGACACGGGTTGGCAGTGCATTTATGGCATCAACCTTGGGGGGGCGGCGACCGGGGCAACAACGCCAGCACTCGCTGCGTCCGAAGTTGCGTACGTGGCCCAAAAGCTTGGTTCGTCGCTGCTAGGAGTCGAGATTGGGAATGAGTGCGACGGGTACGGCGCGCCAGGAAGCTATTTTCCGGACGGGTGGTCGCTCGCTCAGTTTGAAACGCTCTGGAACCAGTTTCGGAGTGCCATCGCCGCCGCAGCTCCCGGCGTTGCGGTGACCGGCCCCGCGTCCGGCAGCAATGTGGCAGCTTGGACCGTGCCGTTCGCTCAGTCCGAGACCGGGAAAGGTATCTCGATGGTAACCCAACACTACTACCGCGGCGATGGATATTCCTCAACGTCGACGGCTGCCAATCTGATTTCGCCTGATGCCAACCTGCAGAAATGCCTCGGCATGCTCAACGGGGCGAGTCAGTCCACTGGCGTTCCGTTCCGGTTTGGAGAGTGCAATTCGTATTTCAATGGCGGGGCCGTGGGCGTAAGCAACTCGTATGCGTCAGCCCTTTGGGTAATCGACTTTCTTTTCAATAGTGCGCTGGGCGGGGCGGCTGGGGTAAATCTTCACGGAGGTGGCAGCGCAAATGCCTATACCCCGATCGCCGATAACAGCGGTGTCGTTGTCGAAGCACGACCAGAGTTCTACGGATTGACATTCTTCACGCTTGCCGGACAGGGCTCACTCTGCGAAGCGACTCTATCTGCAGGCTCAACCAATGCTTCGGCGTACGCCGTCAAGAGCGCAGCCGGCGATATCAGTCTGGTTATCGTCAACAAAGACACCACCCAGAATCTAGAGTTGGCGATTTCCCTGCCTGAAACGGTGCGGTCCGCCTCGTTAATCGAGATGAGTCAGCTCTCTTCCGGGGCCAAAGTGCCGAATCTCACAGCGACTTCCGGCGTAACGATTCAAGGCGCCGCTATCGCCTCTAACGGCGATTTCAATCCCGGCGCGCCTTACAGCCTGTCAACTGGTGGCTCACAAATCAACTGTTTCGTTCCAGCCCTTAGCGCGGTTCTGATCCAAACGAAGCAATAGAGCGCAATTCAGTGCGCGCCCGCCTGCCCCGCTCCGAGCCCGCAGGCAGAATTAGGAGAGCTTGCCCTACCCGATCTGCTGCATCAGGAAGATGTCAGTGAAGCGCGGGAATAAGGAGAATACAATTCACATACGGTAGATCGTTGAGGCGCCAAAAAACCATCGGAAACGATATTTGTTGCGTTGCTCCTGAGGTCCCTAACTTAGAAAATGATATTCCTTGACACGGGGTGATCATGTCCCGTTAAGTGTGCGTCCGAACTGTGCGAGCGAGTGGGCAGATCGCTTTTGATCAGAGACATAGAGGGACATTTCGATTAGTCTTAACGGTAAAATTCACCTATCGCTTTCTCAAGCGAAGTGACTGCCAGCTTCCGTCGGTGCTCCAGCCGCCATCAACAGAAAGTGCATGGCCATTGACGAAGCCACTTTCGCCTTCGTCGGCGAGGAATGCGATAGCATGGGCAATATCCTCGGGAGTTGCGAAGCGAGCCATGGGCACATGTTCGACGATGTCGGCGTCTGTATAACTTCCACCCGCCTGATCGGCGAAATCCATTTCGGTTTTTACCCAACCGGGGCAAACTGCGTTGACGCGCACTCCACGTCCTCCCCACTCGGCCGCGAGAGTGCGGGTGAGACCGATGAGGCCATGTTTGGACGCGTTATAGGCTGCGCGATCCGCGATACCCACCAACCCGGCGACCGAAGCGACGTTGACGATTGAACCGCAGCCGACTTCAAGCATCTTCGCCCCGAAGATCTTTGCGAGAAGGAACGGCGCCACGAGGTTTACCTCGAGGACGCGGCGAAAGTCACCGACTGACGTATGTTCTGCCGATGATATGAGACTGATGCCGGCATTGTTCACGAGCGCATCGATTCGGTCAAACCGCTCGAATACATCATTTGCGAAGCGGCCCACGGTGGTCTCATCGGTAATGTCGCCAACCCAGCCAATTGCCTGGCCACCTCTTGCGACAATCGTGTTTACGGTATCCGCTGGGAAATTGAGATCGATGATCGCAAGCCGGTAGCCTCGCCCGGCTAGTAACTCGGCAGTCTTGCGGCCTATGCCTTGTGTTCCGCCGGTGACAACTGCGACACGCGTGTTTTCGCTCGTCCCGCTCATCTGTTTCGAAACTCCCTTCCGTTCGATCGTAAACCCAAGCTGCGATCCACCCGAGCACGTTGACGAGAAATCGCGTGGAGTACCCTGAAAGGAGTAGGCTACCCAAATGCAAAGCGTTCGGCAAGGCTCGATTCACCTATATCGTATCGCCGGAATTGATCTCTATCTGCACTGGTCCTGGTTCCTGGTGGCCGCTTATGAAATTGAGAGCCGCAAGGGAACCTACAGCTCAGTCGCGTGGAATGTACTGGAGTATCTGGCGCTGTTCCTTATTGTGCTGCTGCATGAGTTTGGGCACGCGTTGGCGTGCCGCCAAGTGGGGGGTACGGCAAACCAGATTGTGCTATGGCCTCTGGGTGGAGTTGCGTACGTCAATCCACCGCAACGGCCGGGCGCAACGCTCTGGAGCATAGCGGCAGGACCCCTGGTAAACGTGGCGCTGCTACCGCTGTTGATAGCAGCGGTTGCGGCGAGCAGCTCGATGGGGCGGGAGCAGGCGATCCCCAACGCCTATCAGTTTCTGCAGGCGGTGCTGTGGATTAATGTGTCGTTGCTGGTCTTTAATCTGCTGCCAATCTATCCCTTGGATGGCGGCCAGATTCTGCGCTCATTGCTTTGGTTTGTGCTGGGACGGGGCCGCAGCCTAATGGTGACGACGATTCTCGGCTTGCTTGGCATTGTGGGGTTCGTCGGCGTTGCCTTGTGGATGCGTTCCGTATGGCTTGTTGCGATCTCTGTTTTCATGTTGATGAATTGCTGGAGCGGTTTGCGGCACGCGCAGGAGCTGATACGCATGGCCAGGCTGCCGCGCCGTGAAGGATTTGCCTGCCCGAGTTGCAGGACTGCGCCGCTCTTGGGCGCTTACTGGCAATGCGCACAGTGTGGACAGCCGTTGGATGCGTTTGAAAAGTGGGGTGTTTGCCCTCGCTGCGCGGCGCAGTTTTCTTTCACGAGATGCCTGGATTGCGGTGAACAATATCCGATGAACGAGTGGATGGAAAAACAACTCTTGGGCACCGGCACGACGAACAGGGCGTGACGGACACCGGTGATGTTTGCGCGCATTCAAATTCGCGTTAAACACTACGTGTATAAGGCGGCAACCTCGTACTCGGTCACGCTCGGGATTGTGAATTCGACGCCGCCGCTGACGCGTCCGAAAGGAATGTCGATCTCCGCCTTCAGCAATTGAACACGGGAGACGGTTTTTCCTTCTGGGATCTGAAACGTCACCGACTGCGGGCCGATCGGATAGAACTCGCGGATAGTGCCACGATGCAGGTTCGGATTGGTGTAGTTGAGAACATGGAGCGCGAAGCCGGGCTCGGTTTCAAAAGCGAAGGACTCGATTAGCCCCGGACCTTTAATGGTGGCTGGCTGGTGATCTTTTAGCAACCACTTCACGGTGTTCCGCAAGAGACGGCTCAGGTCGGTGTGGCCTGACACCCACATGCTGCGCTCGACGTCACCTGCGATGTATGCGAGCCGGCTCGTGCCTTTTTCGCGCAGTACGATGGCTGGAATGTCTGTGTTGGGCGTGGGAGGATAGGCGAGTTCAGGCGGATAGGCCACGAATCCGGGAACCACCGTCAGAACGGGATTATCGATGGGCGCGATGGGGACACGGTACTCGGCGCCGGGTAACCAGTTTGTATCGGCGAAGCCTTCGAGAATCGGGTGCTTGCGCTCGATGCGGGCATAATACGCGTTGCCGCCCCCTTCGGTGGAGATTATGTCGCCGGTCTTTTGAATACCGAAGATATCGGCGAGTCCGAAGTTGGTTCTTGGCTTGTTGTCCTCGTCGTACAGGCTTGTTTCGAAGGTTGCCAGCAACGAACCGCCAGCTTTGACGTACGCGCGAAGCTGGTCGCATTGGGCATCGCTCAGCATTGCGATATTTGGCAGGACGAGAGCCGAGTACTTGCTTAGGCGCTCAAGCTCCATTCGGTCTTCGTGAACGAAGTCGAAGAGGAAACGGCCTTCGAGGAGCGCATAGTACATTCCATTGAGGAACTGCTGCATGTTCGCGCCGGCCTGAGGCTTGTAGAAAAGGTGAGTGCTCTGTCCGATAACGACACCAACATTCGCAATGGTGCGCTTGTTGTCGAAGTGCGGATCATGTCTGGCCGTCCAAGCGAAGTGTTCTTTTGGCGTCTCCAATTCGCGGCGGTCCTCACCCATACCCTTCTCGGACCCGACGAGGTGCCAATAGGGAATCAATCCGCTGGCGCTGGTCTGGCTGAGCCACATCTGGGCCTCATGAGGCGACTTGCCGACATTCCGCCAACGGATCGGGCCTGTCGACCAGGCGCCCGTGAGGTTGGTCGCTGCCTTGCCGTCCTGAATGGCGAGGCAGACACGACCCTGCAGCGTTGACAGCCAGAGAGGTGAATCTTCTCCACCTCGGCCCTGGTTGTCTCCCTGGAACCACTCACATATCTTTCCAATTCTCGCAAGGTTGGCGGCAGCGCGAGCTCCTCCGCCCATATTCGCGAAGAAGAACGATGAGGCGTTCTTTTGTTTGATGAGAGAGTCGTAGAACTTCCAGAGATACTCGAGACGGTCGTTGAATCTTGTCCAGTAGGCCGGGGTTCCACGCGGGGGCAAAAGACTGCACGCTGCGCAATAACACTCGGGAAGACTTCCGAGAGGGGGCCAGCCGTTGGTGTAGACGGCGTCGATGTCATAGAGAGAAGTAACTTCGCGGATGATGGCCGGGACGTAGTCGGTCATATAAGAGGAAAACATGCAAGTGCGCGAGAGCAGCGGCTCTTCTTTATCTGGGATGACGTTGCCCTGTTTGTCGCGCTCGAACCACTCTGGGTGAGCCTGGACGGCGTCTTCCCAATTGAGGTCAGGGCTCATGCGCGCGACGACGCGCAGTCCTCGCTTCTTTGCAGCTACGCTGCAATCGCCGAAGAAGTCGCGATCGCCAAGGAACTTCCCTTTTCGGTGAAACGGCACCTTAGTCTGGTAGTAGGCCAGAATTCCAGTGACGCTGATGAATGTGATCCCGGCTTTCATATTCGCCCAGTAGTCCGCCCACGCTTCGACATCCATTGAAACCGGATCGTGCTCGGTCATGTTCGACTGGCCGGCACGACGGATGCGCCGCTGCCACGGCAGAGACACGTCAGCAGAAAACTGCGGCATGGATTCCCCTACGACTTTGCGTGCATTGACGGGTTCGCCAAGAACGGCTGATCCGGCAATAAGGGGTACGGCCCCAACACCAGCTTTGAGAAGATCGCGGCGATTCATCATGGGCTTGAAGGTTCCTCGATTTCCTGTCAGGAAGTTCAATTGAGTTTAGCAATTATTGCCACGGCTGTGAGGAAACGCGGCGTGATGAGGCGTTTTTCAAGGCCAGCATTGCGGAGAATTGCGGCTTGGCGAATCTCCATCGTTGGCAGCGGCGGATTCAATTGGGGATTCTAGCTATTGCCCTCGAAGATGTAGCCCTTTGCGTTTTCAAGAAAGTCCGCCAGATCTCTTGTTCGCCACGCCTCGCTTCTATTCAACTCCTTGGCCAAGATACTTGCGACAACGGGCGCCGCTTCAATTGCCGCGCGCGCGTCTAGGAAGAGGGCGCGGGTGCGGCGGGCTAGGACATCCTCCACGGTTCGTGCCATTTCATGGCGCGCCGACCAAACGACCTCCCGGGCACGAAAGGGAAGGCGCGGATGAAGAAGAATATCAAGCTCAGAATCGTCATTGGAGAGCGCACGAAGCATAGGGAGATCGGAGCCGTACACAACTTCCCATTCTGAGGCGGATGAGGTTGGATCCGCAGACCAGCCATGAATCTTCAAATCGAGAGTTCGCGAGGGCATTTTGGGAAGTGAGGCAACCTGGCAGGCACGATTGATTGTGTCAAACCCCATACGACGATAAGTGGTCCACTTCCCGCCGGTAACTGTAACGAGGCCGGACGGCGAGACGAGAATTGTGTGGTCTCTGGAAAGTTGCGATGTCTTAACACCGCCCTTCTTTACCAGCGGGCGCAGGCCGGACCACACGCTCATTATTTCTTCGGGGCCGGGCCTGTGGCCGAAGTACCGAGTAATGTGATCAAGAAGGAAGTCCTTCTCTGAATTCAGAGCGCGCGGCTCAGTTGAAGAGCGATCAACAGGCTCATCCGTAGTGCCAACAATGGTGGCTCCGTGCCAGGGGATGGCAAAGAGAACGCGGCCGTCCGCGGTCTTTGGAATCATCAGCGCCGTGTTTCCGGGCAGGAATGATCGCGGCAGGACGAAATGAGTGCCCTGGCTGACAGCGAGCAAGGGTTCATGCTCGCTGCGATCCATTGAAACGGTATCTTCGGCAAAGACGCCGCATGCGTTTACAACGACCTTTGTCTGCAGATCGAAAACCGATCCGTCTTCGTGATCTCGCGCCTGAATTCCGACCGCCTTACCGTTACTTTGTAGAATGCCTGTTGCTTCAACGTAGTTGATGGCGGTGCCGCCCAGGTCTTGAAAGGTGCGCAACAATGCAATTGCGTAGCGGGCATCGTCAAACTGGCCATCGTGATAGAGGATGCCGCCGCGAAGACCATCTCCGATAAGTCCTGGCAGCTTCTCGAGTGTGGTTTTGGCGGAGAGAATCTCGGAATGTCCAAATGACAGCCTGCCGGAGAGCAGCTCATAGACCTTAAGGCCGAAACCATAGTAGGGTAGGGAGGCAAGACTGTAGGCGGGGACGACGAACTGCTGATCGTGGACGAGATGCGGAGCATTCCGCAGCATGTGGCCGCGCTCTCGCAAGGCATCGGTGACCAGGGTGAAATTGAGCTGCTCGAGGTACCGAACTCCGCCATGAACGAGCTTTGTGCTTCGGCTTGACGTTCCTTTGGCAAAGTCGAAACGCTCAACCAGAACGGTGCGATAGCCGCGGGAAGCTGCTTCGACCGCAGCGCCCAGACCGGTGGCGCCGCCTCCGATCACCAAAATATCCCAGGGCTCAACCTGCTGGCCCAATTGGCGCAGAATTTCCGCTCTTGTTGTCACACCCGTTTCTCCTTTCACCGGGCGTAATGCACAGCCCTACAGTTGCCAAGAATCGCGCTGCGCGAAGGAAAAACGCTAGAGGAGTTGCTCGTTGTCCAGGCCAATTGCTCGACGATCCAACTTTCCAGTGCCGCATCACTCCTGAACAGGCTTTTTGAAAGATGTTTCTGTCGCTTGAATCTTAGCGCTTGAGGATTGCTGTTGAAAAGTCTGGCTGGCCAATAGGTGTGGTCATCGTGAAAAAAAAGTGCCGGCTGCTGGAAGCGGCCGGCACATTGATCCGATAAAGGTGGTTAGAAGATGACCTTCAATGCGAGTTGAAGGATACGGGGTTCGAAGGTGGAGGTTATCTGGCCTCCGCCGGAAGGGTTGCCACCCTGGATTTGCGAAGGAGCCGGTGTGGCGCCGGTGGCGAGAACAGTTCCTGGGACGATGGTGCCCTGCGAGCCGCTGATGTTGCCGGGCAGATACAGGTTGGTGTGGTTAAACACGTTGTATGCCTCGGCGCGAAACTCCAGTTTCAGGCTCTCGATGGGAGTATCGAACTTCTTGTTGAGATCGAGGTCAGTTTCGTTAAACGGAGGCGTGCGGCCAGGGTTGCGCGAGGCGTTTCCGAAAGGGTTGAGCACATTGCCTGCGGCGTCCTTCACGGGCGGAATGACGAAGGCCGCTGGGTTGACGTAGTTGACATAGCCGGTATTGCCTGCGCGATTGGATTTGCCCTGCGTAATAGAAACACCAGGCACTAAATTCGGACGGTACTCGTTGGCGCCACGATAGGTAGCCGAGATTTGCGGCGAAACTGCCTGCGCAGCGTTGGGCGAATAGGTGATATTGAACGGCGTGCCGGCCTGCGCGGTGTTGATTGCGCTGATCTGCCAGCCTCCGATAATTGTGTCGGTCACGCCGTTCACGCCTGAGAGGAAGTGCCTGCCGTGACCCACAGGAACCTCGTAGACCAGGCTGGTGACGTTCGCGAGGGGAAGGTTATAGTCCGATTGCGCGTAGTCGGCCTTAAGGTTGAAGCCATTTTGGGGTGAAGGCGTGTTGCCTTCGAGAGAAGCCGACGCATTGTCGAGCGAGTGCTCCCAGGTGAACGAATTCAGCAGGGTCAGGCCGCTGACAAAACGCTGTTCGTAGCGAACTTGAAGCGCATTGTAGTTAGAAGAGAACTCATTGAGCGCCTCGGTAATATCGCTCGGCCACTTAACGAAGGGCCGTAGGAAGCCGTTCGCGGGGTTCTCCTGGTTGGCGTTAAGAAAGCCCTCCAAATGGAGTCCGTGGTTGCCGACATAGGCCACATCAATAAGAGTGTTCTTCATCAACTGTTGCTGCACGCCGAGGAAGTAGTTCTCTACGTAGCTGTCAGGCCTGTCTTTTGGAATGTAAGTTATGTTGTCCGTCGCCGGATTGAAGGTTGTAACCAGGCCCGAAGGGAAACCCTGATCGGCTGTGGCGTAGCACGTTTGGGTCGTGGTGCCGACTGCGATAATCTGCGCAGGCAGCGGCGAAGAGCAGTGGTTGGTCGTGGTGGGTTTCAGGTTGTTCTGGTTAACCGCGGCGAACTGTGCCTGCGGCGCGTTGATGCCGAGGATGTCGCCAGAGCCGGCGCGGGTGTAGTGGACGTAGCCGGTTCCAAATCCGCCGCGGATGGCCGTCTTTGGGGTGACTTCAAAGGCGAATCCGAGGCGCGGCGAGAAGTCGTGGAGCGCGGGATTCATCAGCGTTTTGCCGTACACACCGCTTCCAGTGATGGGCATGATGCCGTTGCCCGCCACAGCTCCTGGAGCAATGGTGTCGACCACCTGGTTGACCGGATCGAAGTTGGAGATGTAGTTGTTTTGTTCGGAGAAGGGCGAGCCATATTCCCAGCGCAGCCCGAGGTTAAGCGTCAGATTGGGAGAGACCTTCCAGTCATCCTGTGCGTAAGCGCTCTCCAACGTCTGGCGAAGGTGGGCTACGAAATAGTTTGCTTGCTGGTAGCTGCTGGTAAGTCCAAACAGGAAGTCAGCCCAGTAGGTGTCGGCGACGGCGGAACCGACCGCGCTGTAGCCACCGCCATACGTCCATGAACCGTAAAGGGGATTATTGTCGTTAACCGCCATCCAGATATGCTCGTACTCATAACCAAACTTGAAGGAGTGCTTGCCCTTGATCCAGGTAAAGTTCACCTTGGGATCGAGCAGTGACGGATTCTGCCATTGGGGATTGGTGCTTTGGCGTCCAAAGGTCGTGAAGTTGGTGATGGATACCTGTGGCAGACCGCCCGCGATTCCAGCAGGGACGGTTTGAAGTCCGGGGATGGTGAATACGTCCTGGCCGATGGAGAGCGTGTATTTGCCCGCCTTGGTGCGGGAGAGGCCGAGGCGCGCATCCAGCACCTTGTTGGCGCCGAAGAGGTGTGTATAGCCGAGCGCAACCTGCTGGTCGAGGATGCGGATATTGCCGTTGGCCGTACTGTCGAGGGGCAACGGAATCACCGGGTAGTTTACCCCCGTCTCCTTTCTATCGCTAACGCGGAGGAACCATGAGGAATTCGAGCTCTGCTGATAGTCGAGGCGCAGGTCGCCCTTGTCGGATTTATCAGTGAAGGGAACTTCTTTTGCGTAGTCGTTGCTATAGAGCCCGGAGGAAGCCAGGCCCGAGACGGGCAGAGTGCTGATGAACGGCTGGTAGTAGCTGATGATCTTTGCCGAAAGCGGGTTGATGGCGCCGGATGGGATTGCAGTCCCTTTCGGGTAGGTTTGCCCGGTGATCGGATTCTTGACATCAACAACGAGGATGCCGTTAATCTCGTTCTGCGTAGGCAAGGTGTAGACATAGAGCGGCCGCAGTGTCTGGCGAAAGCCTTCGTAATCGAGGAAGAAGAACAGCGTGTTCTTGAGAATGGGTCCGCCAAAATTCATTCCGAACTGATTCCGGTTGAATGTGGTTTTTTGGAAAGGAACAGCGGAACCGGTGCCGCTCACGATCGTGGGCTTGAAGAAGCCGGCGGCGTTGAAATCGGTATTGCGGATGAATTCGTAGGCCGTGGCATGGTAATTGTTGGAACCGCTCGCTGAGGCCACATTTACGGTGGCGCCGGAGGAACGGCCGTATTCGGCGCTTTCGTTGTTGGTGACCACATTGAACTGCGAGACTGAATCCGGCGGAATAGCGATAATCTGATTGTCGAAGCCCTGGTTGCTTTCGCCGTATGCGTTGTTGTCCATGCCGTCGAGCAGGAAATTATTGAACATGCTGCGCTGACCGTTAACGTTGTAGGCGCCCTGGCGCGCGAGGCTGGAGATGGAGCTTGTGGTTGCGGCTGTCGGGGCCTGGCGTGAACCCGTTACCAGCGCCAGAAGGTCGGTGAAGTTGCGGCTGACGAGCGGGAGCGCCTCGGTCTGATATCCGCTGACGGTCTGCTCGCGTTGACTGGACTCGGTCTCAAGCTGCAGCGCCACATCGCTAACTTCAACCGTGGTCGCGGTCTGGCCTACTTGAAGGGTGAGGTCGATGTGCTGCCTGACACCAACAGAAACCGTGATGTTGTCAGCAACAGCCGAGCTGAACCCAGCGAGCGCGGATGAGATCTTGTAATTGCCAGTGTGAAGCGATGGAACTTCATATTGCCCGGCGCTACCGGATACCACCGCATACGACGCCTGCGTTGCCTTGTTCACAACGGTGACCGTGGCCCCTGGCAATGCCGCGCCGGTGGCATCATGAATCTCGCCGACGATTGTGCCCGTATCGAACTGGGCGTGAGCCTTAAGTGCAGAAAATGACAGGCAGAGGAAAAAGGCAAGGTTAGCCCACGCGAAAACTCGATCTCTCCATTCCGCTTTACTGGCCGGGGCTTGTTTATTCTCACTTTGATGTTGGGCTGTTTGCTGAGCAGAGTCGGCGGCGTACCGAGCCCTGAGAATTCTCGTGGTGCTGGTTCGTTGTCCCAGATATTGAAATGCAGCGATCATAATACCCTCCTAATTGTCCGAGAGACTACCAAGCCCTAGTGTTATCAACGATTAAACGTCAGATAAACTTCCTTTAAAATTTAGGGTAAGTGCCACTCTACCTTTCCCGTGCTGCACCGCCGCTGGTTTGGCATTGATCAGCGGAACTCGGCTTACCCTGCCACGAGCAAGGAAACCAGCGATCAAGAAGGAACGGAGATATGGAGATGACCGGAGCAATTTGAGGCCTCCAGTTCGAAGTGATTTGGATGTC
>Ga0182013_10001217_pt1 | contig 35585 bp, 25 predicted proteins | sample 612S2MmetaG_FD_120487 | JGI IMG/M metagenome (GOLD analysis project Ga0182013, IMG submission 120487) | Permafrost microbial communities from Stordalen Mire, Sweden - 612S2M metaG | ecosystem: Environmental > Terrestrial > Soil > Wetlands > Permafrost | place: Sweden: Stordalen | collected... | reverse complement strand
GAGCCCTTTTTCCAGGGGCACTTTCCCGGCTATCCCATTATGCCAGGCGTACTGGTGGTTGAAGCCATGGCCCAGGCCGGCGGCATCATCATGATGGCCGAGATGCCGGACCGCGAAAAGAAGCTGGTGGTATTCACCGGGATCGAGCGCGCCAAGTTCCGCCGCCCGGTGACGCCGGGCGACCAACTGCGCATTGAAGTGGACGTGCTCTCTTTCCGCACCCGCGCGGGTCGCATTGAGGGCCACGCGTACGTGGACGGCAAACTGGCCTGCCAGGCTACGTTGACCTGTGCCGTTGTGCCGCGGGAACCCGAGCAGAGCACTAAGGACGAAGCTTCGAAAGCGGAGACCGCGTGAGCATCCATCCGAGTGCCGTCATCGCTGCGGGAGCCGTGGTTCCGGCTTCCTGCACGGTCGGCCCGTTCTGCACCATCGGTCCCGAAGTGGTTTTGGGCGAAGGCTGCACTCTGGTTTCGCATGTCGTTCTCGAAGGGCGCACACGGATCGGCGCTCGCAATATTTTTTATCCCTTCAGCTCAGTTGGCGTTCCGCCGCAGGACCTGAAGTATCGCGGTGAACCCACCGAAACGGTCATTGGTGACGACAACACCATTCGAGAGAGCGTGACCATCAGCCGCGGGACGGTGGGCGGTGGAGGGGTTACGAGCCTGGGTTCGAACTGCCTGCTGATGACCTGCGCGCACATCGGCCACGACAGCCATGTGGGCAACCATTGCATCCTGGCCAATGCGGCCACGCTTGCCGGCCACGTGATCATCGAGGACTACGTAACGCTGGGCGCGTTTTGCCCGGTGCACCAGGGCTGCATTGTGGGCAAGTATGCGTTTGTGGGCGGCGGCACGATTGTGACGCAGGACGTGCTGCCGTTTTCGAAGACATCATCGCGGCGGGAGAACAAGGCATTTGGCATCAACAGCATCGGTCTGGAACGCCGGGGCTTCAGTCCGGAGAGGATCAAGTCGTTGCAGAAGGCCTTCCGGCTGCTGCTGGTATCGAAGCTGAACACTACGCAGGCGCTGGAGAAGTTGCGGGAGCTGGAGGGCGAAGATGTTGCATCGGTTGTCGCCTTTATCGAACGCAGCCATCGCGGGGTTATCAAGTAGCCATGAAACTCGGCCTTATTGCGGGGAATGGGCGGTTTCCGTTTTTGCTGCTGGATGCGGCGCGGGCGCAGGGGCTGCCTGTCGTGGTGGCCGCTATCCGCGAGGAGACCGACGCGGAGATTGACGAGCGCGAGGCTGCGGATAGCGGGATTACAGTCCACTGGCTCTCGTTGGGGGAGCTATCGCGGCTGATCGAGACCTTCCAGAAGGAAGGCGTCCGGAAGGCGGTGATGGCCGGCCAGGTGAAGCACAAGCAGATTTTTTCAAGCATCCGGCCCGACTGGCGGCTGGCCAAGCTGCTGCTGAACCTTCGCTCACGGAATACCGACATGCTGCTGGGCGCGGTGGCCAAAGTGCTTGGCGACGAGGGCATTGAACTGATCAGTTCCACACAGTTTCTTGAGCCCCTGCTGGCGCAGGAGGGCGTGCTGACCCAACGCGCACCGGACCAGGACGAGTGCAAGAACATTGAATATGGGTTGGGCGTGGCGCGGGCCGTGGCGGGATTCGATATTGGCCAGACCGTGGTGGTGGCGGCGCAGGCTTGTGTGGCCGTTGAGGCCATGGAAGGCACGGATGCGACGATTGAGCGCGCGGGGCGGCTGATGGAATCGCTGGGCGGAGACGCGTCGACTTTAAATCGCCGTCTTACTGTCGTGAAGGTGGCCAAACCTAACCAAGACATGCGCTTCGACGTTCCGGTGATTGGCATGGCGACAGTGGAGGCGATGATTCGCGCAGGCGCCAGTTGCCTTTCCATCGAGGCGGGGCGTACGCTTCTATTTGACCGCGACTCACTGCTCGAGCGCGCCAGTCAGGCCGGAATTGCCATTGTGGCGGCTCCGCGCTGATACTGAAAGGCGCAAGGTCTTTCGTGCTCCAAACCAACTTGTCTTCCCTAACCCAAACCACAGGAGGTCTTTCGTGAGAAAGCCATTTCTCTTCGCTCTTTCCGCGGCACTTTTGGCAGCGGCTGCAACTCTTCCGGCCATTGCGGCCGATGATGCCACGCCCCCCATGCCCACCGTTGGGCAAACCGCACCCACTTTCACCCTTCCGTCGCAAGACGGCTCTCCCATCTCGCTGAAGAGCTTTCATGGCCAGTGGGTGGTTCTCTATTTTTATCCCAAGGACATGACGCCGGGCTGCACGATAGAGGCACACAAGTTTCAGGAAAGCTTGCAGCAGTTCGAAGCCAAGCATGCGGTGATTCTGGGCGTAAGTGTGGACTCTGCCGACAGCCACAAACAGTTCTGCACCAAGGACAGCCTGACCTTCCGGCTGCTGGCGGATACGGATCACAAGGTGGTGAGCGCCTACGGATCGCTGGGGGGCTTTCGCGGCATGACCATGGCCAACCGCAACACTTTCCTGATTAATCCCAAAGGCAAGATCGTGAAGGTGTGGACAAAGGTGAACCCGACGGAGAGCGCGTCCGAGGTTCTTGCCGTTCTTCCCGACAAGGGGAGCACAATCATGGAAGCGCCGCAAGCGCAATAACGACGTCTCACGAGAACGCGCAATGGCCCCCATGCGTGGGGGCTTTTGTGTTTTGGAGCTTACCATGGCACTAGCTCAGGACTTCCGCGCAGAATTGAATGCTATCCACGCCGAGCTACTCATTCTTGACCCTGCGTTGGCCGGCGTGCCTTGGCGCACGGGCGGTTGGACGCGCCGACAGATTGTCGGCCACCTACTTGACTCCGCCGCCAATAACCGACAGCGCTTCGTGCGCGCAGCCATCGATGGGCACTATGCAGGCCCAACGTATGCGCAGGACGCGTGGGTCGCCGCGCACGGCTATGCCGAGCAAAAATGGGAAACACTGCTGCGCTGGTGGCAGGCGGAACACGAAATACTTGCCGCCGTCGTGGACGGCATCCCCGAAGACCGTCTTGAGACACCGTGCGTTGTCGGAGATGATCCGCCGGTCTCTCTGCGCTTCCTGATCGAGGACTACCTTTCCCATCAGCGCTTGCATCTTGTCCAGCTCAAAACCGGCGCACCTGTGCCTCAAGGCTGATGCAACCAGACGCAGAAAAGCCCGGCCATGAGCCGGGCTCTTTTGCTTGCCTTGAATTGCCAGTTGCCAGTACTACTTCTTTGCGGCCTTCTTAGCTGCCTTCTTTGCAGGAGCTTTCTTGGCTGCTTTCTTCGCAGGTGCCTTCTTGGCAACTGCCTTCTTTGCAGGAGCCTTCTTGGCAACTGCCTTCTTGGCGGGGGCTTTCTTTGCTGCTTTCTTAACGGCCAACTTTTTACCTCGTTTAGTGGTTTTGCCGACGCGCTTGGTGACCACGGCCTTCTTGGCCTTGGTCTTTCCGCCCTTGGCGCCAGCGTTGCTCTTTTTTGCGGCGGATTTCTTGGGGGCCTTTTTGGCCACAATCTTTTTCTTCGCTGCCTTCTTTGCGGGAGCTTTTTTGGCTGCTTTCTTTGCCGGAGCTTTCTTGGCAGCCTTCTTCACAGGAGCTTTCTTCACAGGAGCTTTCTTGGCGGCTTTCTTCGCGGGAGCTTTCTTTGCCGGGGCCTTTTTGACAATCGGCTTCGCGGCCGGTGCTTCCACAAATACGATTACTGTCTCTTCTGCTGCTACCTCGTCGTCATCCGAAGAGGTAAGAATGCTGGCGGTCTCGACTTCTTCTTCATCCTCATCTGAAAAGTCTTCGACCCGATCGGGATCCAGCTCTTTCGGCTCTCCAGGGGGATTGCCGTCGCTCATCGCATACATCTTGACAACATCTTCCATCCCATTGCCTCCAGCGGCTCGCCGCTGCACTCAATTTGTTTGAGCCTTCACGCCACGGAGATTGAAATTCCGCGCGCGAAAATCGTTGTATTAATAGCTTGCACGCAAACACCCGCAAAACACAAGTACGTAATGAGGTCCCGAGGATTTTTTGAAGGGCCTTCTTACTTGTGTCTGGAAGACTTTCGTTTTGCAGAAGACCTGGTTGCGGGCTTCGCAGCGGGCTTACGCGCGGTGCTCTTTTGTGTGCCCGCAGCTCTGGATGTTGGCGAGGAGTGGCCGGCCGACTGCGTTGTTGCAACCGTGGAGGAAGATCTGCGGCGATGCCCGCTTGATGCGCGCGCCGCAACGACGGGCTCGGCTAAATGGAGGCGGCTGCCGGGCTCGACCTTGATGCCGGTCAACTTGTTCCAGCGGCGCAATTGATTCAGGGAGACGCCGAAGCGATCTGCAATGGTGACCAGCGTATCGCCCCTGCGCACAGTGTAGAGCCGCGTGTGCGCGGAGGGCTCCAGCGACGGAGGAACCGGAACAACCACCGCGGCCACGCTCTCCAGGCTGTCACTCGCGTGCAGTTGATTGGCCTCTGCCAGCGCTGCGGGCTCGACGCGATACTCCCGCGCCACGGAGGCAATGGTGTCACCCGCCGCCACGGAATGGTAGCGCCATGAATTGCGCTTGTCTTCGGGAACAAGCGCGATGCGCTCGTTGAAGAGGGTGGCTGTGCCGGCCGGCAGATGCAGATCGAAAGATGCGTCGGGCGGAGTCTCCATCCGCAGCAAACTGGGATTGAGCGCCATCAACTCATCGATCGGCGCGCCGACCAGGTCCGACACCAGGCGCAGATCTGCGGAGTAGTTGATGGTGACGGTATCGGTTAGCACCGGAGGATCGAGTGTGATGTCATCAAAGCCATATTGCTTGGGATTGTTGGCGATAATGATTGCGGCCAGAATTTCGGGGACGTAATTCCGGGTCTCTACCGGCAGTTCGTTGCGTTTGTAGAGTTCCCAGAAGTCGGCGTAGCCGGTCTTTGCCACTTCGCGCTGGATGTTCCCAGCGCCATGGTCGTAGGCAGCCATGGCAAGATACCAGTCGCCGAGCTGGTTGTAGATGAACTTCATATAGCGGGCATAGGCGCGTGTGGATTTTTCGGGGTCGAAACGCTCATCCACATACGAATCGCGCTTAAGGCCATAAACCGGGAAGGGCATGAATTGCCACATTCCGCCGGCGCGCGACTTGCGGTTGAGGGCCCTTGGATTGAAACCCGACTCGGCGACGGCAAGATAAATCAAATCCTGCGGAACGCCTTCTTCGGCCATGACGCGCTGAATCATTGCCCTGTAGCGGCCTGAGCGTTGAAACGAATGTTCAAGAGTGTTGTGTCCGCGCTGCGAGTTGGCGAAGGAGTTGATGAAGGCAGCGACGTAGTCGTTGACGACGAGGGGCAAGTCAGATCTTGTGGTAGCCAGATCGGCCTGGGCTTTGGCAACGATGGTGGGGTCCACCTGGAACGTAACGTCGCTGGCGACGTCGGCCGGGGTTTCTTCCACCTTGGGCACAAATCCGTTGCCCTGCTTGAGCGCTTCCATCTCCAGCGCATTCACCTGGTCCAAGATGCGGTCGAACTCGTCCTGCAACTGCGAATTGCCTTTGATGTCGATGCCGCTGGTGAGCATCAGATCAATCGCGCGATCGAATTCGACCTTGGCCTCAGGCAGCATCCCTTTGCGATAGTCTGCATCGCCGCGCGCGTAGGCTGTCTCCACCTGCTGAATGAGCACGGTGACATGCTGCTGCTCTTTCGTGGGCGGGGGCGGCTGAGGCGGCGCAGGAGCCTGTGGGACCACGGGCACAGCAGGAGCGGTGGCCTGCGGCGGTGGAGCAGCTTTGGGTTGTGAAGGATCGCAGCCCGCTACCGAAAGGGTGAGCAAGAGACAGGCCGGCGGAAGGAACCGACTGAACTTGATGCGCGCAAAACTACGCAACCACTCCGGCGACTGTGAGCGAACGAAAGACACTATGCCGATGATAAGCTATGCCATGGAGGTCCGCCTCGGCGGACGCGCAGGAACGGCGTATTTGCCTCCTTTTGCAAGGCCCCGCATGGACGCACGCTTCCTTCGTAACTTCGCGATTATTGCCCACATCGACCACGGAAAGTCGACGCTGAGCGACCGTCTTTTGGAATTTACAGGGTCGGTGACGGGGCGCGAGATGCAGGCGCAGATCCTGGACGACATGGATCTGGAACGCGAGCGTGGCATCACGATCAAAGCCCATGCCGTGCGGATGATGTACAAGGCACACGATGGGAACACCTACCAGCTAAACCTTATCGATACGCCAGGGCATGTAGATTTCAGCTACGAGGTGTCGCGCTCACTGGCCTCGTGCGAGGGCGCGCTGCTGGTGGTGGATGCCAGCCAGGGCGTAGAGGCTCAGACTCTGGCCAACGCCTACCTGGCTATCAACCATGGCCTGGAAATTATTCCGGTTATCAACAAGATTGATTTGCCGTCGGCCGACATTCTGCGCACGCAGGAAGCAATCGAGAAGGCAGTTGGACTGGACGCTACCGACGCGATCCCAGTGAGCGCGAAGACCGGTCAGGGCGTTGACGAGGTGCTGGAAGCGATTGTGCACCGGCTACCGCCGCCCACCGGCGACCCCGACGCCCCGCTGCAGGCGCTTGTCTTCGACTCATGGTTCGACGCCTATCGGGGCGTGATCGTACTGGTGCGGGTGATGCAGGGAACGCTGCAAAAAGGCCAGCGCATTCGGTTCATGTCGAACGGAAAATCGTTTGAGGTGGAGTCGATGGGTGTGCTGATGCCCAAGCCGGTTGAGATTGGGCAGCTTCTTGCAGGCGAGGTGGGTTTCTTTGCGGCCACGATCAAGAACGTGGGCGATACGAAGATCGGCGACACGGTGACCGACGAAACACGGCCTGCTGCTGCCCAGTTGCCGGGCTTTGAAGACATCAAGCCCATGGTCTTTTCCGGCCTCTACACTGTTGACTCGCACGAGCACACGCTGCTGCGGGACGCTCTGGAAAAACTGCGGCTCAACGATTCCTCATTCTTTTTCGAGCCGGAAAGCTCAGTGGCGCTCGGATTCGGCTTCCGTTGCGGATTCCTTGGCCTTCTGCACATGGAGATCATTCAGGAGCGGCTGGAGCGCGAGTACGAGCTGGACCTGATTACGACGGCGCCCGGCGTGCGATATCACATCACCATGACCGACGGCAGCGTGATCGAGGTGGACAATCCTTCGCGCTGGCCTGAGCCAACCAACATCGATTCCATCCGCGAGCCTGTGATCACCGCCAAGATTCTGACTAATGAAGAGTATGTTGGCGGGATCTTCAAGCTGGTCGAGGAAAAGCGTGGGCGGCAGATCAACTTCGAGTACGTAACGCCGACGCGCGTGATGCTGACCTACGAACTGCCGCTGAACGAGATCGTTCTCGACTTCTACGACCGGCTCAAGTCCATCTCGCGCGGTTATGCATCGCTGGACTATCAACTGGCAGGCGAGTGGGAGTCGCCGATGGTAAAACTCGACATCCTGGTCTCGGGTGAGCCGGTGGATGCGCTCTCGATCATCGTCCATCGCGACTTCGCCTACGAACGCGGGAGGGCCCTGGTGTCGAAGATGCGCGAACTGATTCCGCGCCAGCAGTTCGAGGTAGCTATTCAGGCTGCAATCGGCGCCAAGATCATCTCCCGCGAGACGGTCAGCCCGCTGCGCAAGAACGTTCTGGCAAAGTGCTACGGAGGGGACATCAGCCGCAAGCGCAAGTTGCTGGAAAAGCAGAAGGAAGGCAAGAAACGGATGAAGCGGATCGGCAAGGTCGACATCCCGCAGGAGGCCTTCCTGGCGGTTCTGCGCGTGGGCGAAGATCAGCAGAAATAAGCGTTTCCCATTGACTGAACGGGTACACCGGTCATCTGGCCTTCATCTGGAATTGTGGAAAGCTCTGGAGTGGACGGTTTTGGGCGGCTGGGTGCGCCTGGCTTTGAGAGGGGTGCAGGGGCGAAGCTTTCTAATTGATAAATAACATCTTACGCCGTCTATCAGAATGGCTCGCGGTTGGCAACAGGTGAAAAAGAGATTTTTTCGCCCGCTTTCCGAAAGTAATCCACATTTTTTTCCACAAGGAACGGGTGTGGGCGAAGAATTTATTACCCCGGTTGGGCCGCATCGTTTCGGGCGCATTGAAAGTGATTTTCACGGCAGCACAAAAGCCCCAGGTACCGGGGCTTTTGTGCCGAATTCGATCCCGTAACTGCTGCCGGTTCCTAGTGAGCTGCAGCTGGGCTGGGGGTGGTAGTCCGAGGCCTCGGCTTGGGCGCGTCAACACCACCCGTCGCAGCCCCGGGCGGAGGAGCAGGAATGCCCGACTTCTGGTTGTAAGCGTCGATGATGTCCTTGGTAATGTTGGAGGCCGTGGACGCATAGAGCACCGGAGACTGTTGCACCGAAACATCCAGCACAAGAGTATATCCATGGAGCTCGGCATAGGACTGCATCACGTCGTAGACCTTAGAGGCCAGCGTGTTGTAAACGTCCTGCATCTCCTGCTGGAAATCGTTCGATGCGTCCTGGCTATCGCGGTCCAACTGCTTCTTCTTGTTGTCGATGGCAGCAGCCTTGCTTTGCTGCTCGGCCGGAGTGAGCGTGGCGGACTGGGCCTGCAATTGCTTGGTCAGGTTATCGACCTCGTCGCTGAGGGCCTTGAGCTGCTGACGCTTTGGGTCGTACTTCTTCTGAAGGTCGGCGAAATTGCGCTGGCCCTCGTTGGTTTGGGCCACGGCCACCTGAAAAGCGATGACAGCGATCTTGGCGGGGCCCGCAGTTGCAGGAGCGGCCGGAGTTTGGGCTGCGGCGCTCAGGACAAAGCCAGAGGCCAGCGTGAGGATGAGTGCAAGCGAACGCTTCATTTGATTCAAAAGCTCCTTCGGAATTCCTGTGTGGCCGTTCGCGCTGAGGCGCGAATCCGAGCCTGTGCCTCCTGAGCAACATCACGCCCTCTCAAGCCTATCCAGGCAACGATGACTTGTCGCTGGGGACCCCGGCATTTTTTCGGGAACTCTGCGCCGGCTGGCCACAGAGACGGGAAAAGACGCGAATGGAGACGTCAGCAGGAACTAGAAGGATTATAGGAGGCCAGGGTGGGAGCGTCAAACGCAAGGGATGTGGCTGCATTCTTGAATTAACGGGTATTTCACTTCCCACTCAAGCTCTAAGGCTCAGGCCTAGAATCCGGTGAAGGCCAATGGGGTTTTCAGCGGGGAAAAGCCGAGGGCCGCTCCTTGGAGCGGCCCTCGAGTCAGACTTTTGGAGAAATTGCGGCTAGAAGGTTGTCGAGACGGTCAAGCGGAATGTCTTGCGAGGCTCGCGGAAGAGGTAGCGAGCGCCGTAAGCCTGGACCGCCTCGTTGTAGGAATAGTCACCTGCGCCTCCCGGCGGGAACATGGCGCGCGTAATCAGCTCGGCGGAGCAACTGCCTTGTTTGCCGCCCAGGAGTACGTCGTTGCAATAGGGCGTCTCGTAAAGGCGCAGCGGGTTGTAGGCGTAGTAAAGCCTGAAGGGGGCGTTGACGATGGGCATGATGATCGCCAGCTCGCCACCCAGCGACATGCGCGGAACGAAGTTGGTGCCCGAGATGGGCCGAATGTTCTGTTGGAAACCAACCTTGGAGCCGGGGATGCCCCCCTGGCAGGAGCCGTTGTTGTAGACCGGGCAACCGTAGAGCGGCGCGGTGAGTGTGGCAAAACCCTCGGGACTCTGCTTCAACTGCCCGCGATTGGTGGCCACATCGATGCCAAAGTCGTCGAAGATGGAGAACATCAGTGTGCCGACGATGGGGATGCGGTACTCGAGATTGGTGTTCAGGTTGGTATCACCGCCGATGGAGGCCACGCCATAGACGGGCAGGGGAACCTGGATGCACTGATTGTCCTCAGGGTTGGTGGGATCGCGCGGGACGCAACTGCCGTCCGGATTGGTCAACTGGAAGTTGATGCGGCTGGGCACGTAGCCATACGGTGTCGCACCCCGGATATCGAAGCCTCTCAGTTCGTTCTCGCCGCCCGCGTAGAAGCGATTATTTGGCGGGGCGACATCGCCACCAAAGCCCTGCACATAGCCCAACTGCGCGCGGACTCCGAGGACATTGTGGCCGTTGTCGGACGGGAGCAGGTAGTGCATGGGGATGAAGCGCTTGTAGGCAACGAGGGGCGAGAAGTAGCGCACATTGCCCCAGATGCCTGCTGCCTGGAACGCCGCCGTGAATTCCTTGCCGCTTCGCGGCCGCACGGGGTTGTTGATGGTGTTGTAGGAATACGTAAGCGAGACCTGGCTGTTGACGATGCCGGCGAGCGCATTCGAACCCTGGATTCCGGAACGGAAGCTGATGGTCTGGAAGAAGGTTTGCGATGCTGTCGAGAAGGCGGTGATCGACGACTTGCTCCACGAATAAGTCATGCCGACGCGCTGGAAGGCGTGGCGCTTGAGCGGATAGCTGATGGAGAAGTTAAGCCCGTCGGCAGCCTGGTTATAGTTCTGCGTCAGCGACTGCTCGGCCTGGGTGAGGTTGGCGGATGCACCGGTGGTGGCCTGGTAGTTCTTGGCAGCGTTGAAGTCCTGCTTGTTGTTGTAAATCTGGAAGCCGAGCTGAATGGGGCGGTTCTTAATGTAGGGCTGCGTAAAGCCGAAGGTAAACTGGCGGCTGACATTGCCCAGGTTCGCCTGCAGGCTCAGGGTCTCGCCCAAGCCAAGGAAGTTGTTGGTCTGGTAGTTGACGCCGACGAATGCGCCGGACTGGCCGCTGAGGCCGCCATTCATGCCGATCGAGTTTTTGCCCTTTTCCTTCACCTTCAGCAGCAACTCGACGGTGCCGTTATCCGGATCCTGGTGGGCCTCAGAGTCCTGATCGACTTTGAGCGGATCGAAGTACTCCAACTGGTTGAGGCGCAGTAGACTGTACTCCCAAAGCTGGGAGTTGTAGACCGAGCCTTCATCGAGCATCAGCTCGCGGCGGATGACGCGGTCGCGCGTAATCGTGTTGCCCTGGAACTCAATGCGCGAGACATAGAATGGCTTGCCTTCGTCGATATCGATGATCCACGAGACGGTTTTCTTATCGTCGTCGTAGGAAGGCCTGGGAACCGCGCCGAAGTTGATGTAGCCCAGGGTTCCGTATGCCTTTTTCAGGTTATCCAGGCCCTTGCCCATGGCGGTGGCATTGAACCAGTCGCCGTCTTTCATCGCGAAAGTGCCGCGCAAGGCCTTTATGTTGGTGACAGCCTTGTTCCCAGTGAAGGTGATGCTCCCCAATTTATAGCGTCCACCCTCTTCAATCGCCATCAGGATGTCGATGCGCTTTCCCTTATTGGGGCGGAAGGTAAACCAGTTCAGGCCGCCCTCGTCGCGAATCTGCGTCTTTGGCTGCTCAACGGCAGCGTTCGCGTAGCCTCTGTCGCGGTAGGCTTGGCGGACTCGTTCGGTGTCTTCCTCGAGCTTTGACGCGTCGAAGGTCTGGGGAAACAGATCTTCGAAGATCAGTGAGTAAGGGATGCCGATGGGTTTCAGATTTTTCATCGAACGGCGCAACGCCAGTGAACCGACGTGCACATTGCCGACAAACTTGATCTGACCAACTTTCACCACCGGGCCTTCTTTGATGTTGAAGTTGATCTGCACCGAGGCGGGCGGAATCGTTTTGACCTCGGTTTTGATGGTCGCAAACTGGTGACCGTGCTCGGCAAGCAACTGCTTGATCACGGTTTCTGCGTGCTTGATCTTGGCCGGATCGTACTGGCTCTCGACGGTCAGGCCCACCTTTTCCTTTTTGAATCGGTCCAGAATGTCGGACTGCGAGATGGTGCTAATTCCCTTGTAGTTGATCTCGCGGATATTCGGTTTCTCGCGGACAAAAATGTCGAGGATTATGCCCTTTTCGGTGTCTTCGCGCTCGATGCGCAGATCGTCGAAGTAGGAAGTGTTCCATAGGGAGTTGAAGTCCCGCTCGACCGAAATCGGATCGTAGGTGTCGCCGACGTGAGTGAACAGTCTGGCAAGGATTGTTTCCTTGGGGATGCGCCGGTTGCCGATGACGCGAATCTGCTGGATGGTCAGCTGATCCTGAGCGAAGGCTGAATGGGCGCAAACAGCAAGTGCGAGCACGAGCAACAAGCCGCCGATAAGCGAGAACGGGCGCGAGGCATGACTCGCTGCATGGCATTGAGTCCGCGCGGTGCGGGAGATGGAAGTGTGCTTGATCTTCACTGGGCTGGAGCCCTGCGGCGAGCACAAGTACTGGTGCGTTCCAAAAATCGGCTTCACGGGAAGAATATGCACACCCTCATTGCTGAAAAATCTGGTCCTGCCTCAAGGAAAGAATGATTTTAACATCCCAGCGACCAAGGCCCGTCGCCGGGGACTCCCGTCGAGACACCCCAGCGACAAAGACCCGTCGCTGGGGACCCCGTCGAGTTTGACCGCGGTGGCCGGGCCCAAACCGCCGGGCAACCTTCGGCTTGGAAATCGTGTCTTTCCCTCAATTTCCCCGCCGCGTTTGCCCTTGCGGACACGGGCCGGACTCCTACTATCACCCCGGTGGCGAAGACCTGCCGCCACCCCAAGAAGCAAGGATCACTTCCTTTGGACCGCGGACGCCGGGGGCCCAGACAAACTACTGCACATCTCACAGTCTACCGGAACGAACCGGGTCGAGCCTTTTATGGACGACCTGCAGGTCTGGTAGCATCCAATTTAGACGCGGACAAGCCGCGCAGGGCACTCCCGTACAGGGATGTTTTCGCCGTCGGGACCAAATCTTGAAGACTGTTTATGAGTTCTCCGCCCCACTGCTAGCACCGCTTTTGGCTTCACTTCCAGCTCCGCTGCTGGTGCCGCATCTTGACGGCCAGCCATTCAGCCTGGATCACTTCCGCGGCCGCGTGCTGCTGATCGTCAACACCGCCAGCCTTTGCGGCTTTACACCTCAATACGCGGGCCTCGAAGCCTTGTATCGCACATATCGGAACCGCGGCTTTGAAGTACTCGCTTTCCCATGCAACCAGTTTGGATCGCAGGAACCGGGCAGCGAAACGGGAATCAGCGCCTTTTGTGAAAAGAACTTTGGGGTCACCTTTCCCCTGTTCGCCAAGATTGATGTGAACGGTTCCAACGCGCACCCTCTTTATCGCTTCCTGAAAAAGGAGAAACCGGGTCTGCTCGGCATCGTCGGCTCCGGAGATATCCGCTGGAACTTCACCAAGTTTCTGATCGATCGGAAAGGCGGAGTGGTAGCCCGCTTCGGTCCCGCAAAGGAGCCGAGCGCCCTTGCCCCCGCGATTGAACGGCTTCTGGTGGATCAATAAATTTCAGGGGATTCGTGAGTTGACGATTGGGGACGGCTAGCTCTTGACTCGGCTGCTTTCAGGGATCGGCTGGAGCGCGAAGTAGGAGGATGCCCTAGGGAACTTTTTGGGCCGGATGAACGTCCCTTGAATCAGCCGCTTAAAGCTCTGAGAGGCGATTCTGAAGCAATCCGGTTCGGGCTTTTTCGCGTGCCCGCACTAAGAGTGCCTGTCGTCGACTACGATAGTAGTTTCAAGTGTAAGTTGGATCCGGAGCCGGCGGCGATGCCGTTGGTCCCCGCGAATCCTGTGAGCCGGTCAAGTCCGGACCAGATGCGCCGCTGGATGAGTGTTTTTGTCCGTTCGGCCAGTGGCAATCCGGTTACTGAGACAACAATCACGACCAACCCGGCTCGGGAGCGAGTAGCAACACTATGTGGATTGTCCGGCTCGCGCTTCGGCGGCCTTATACTTTCGTCGTCTTCGCGCTTTTGATTCTGATGCTCGGCTTCTTCAGCATCCTTCAGATGCCGACGGATATCTTCCCGAATATCGATATCCCCGTGGTGACCGTGGTTTGGATGTATAACGGTCTCTCCGCTGAGCAGATGGCCGAGCGCGTTGCGTCTCCAAGTGAGCGCGGCATGACAACCGCGGTCAGCGACATCGAACACATCGAATCGCAATCGCTCACTGGCCTTTCCATTATCAAGATCTTCTTTCAGCCGCATGTGGACATCGGCATGGCCGTGGCCGAGGTGACCGCGATCAACCAGGTGCAACTGCGCTCGCTGCCGCCAGGCGCCACTCCGCCTTTTGTCATCCAGTACAACGCTTCAAGCGTCCCGGTGCTTCAGTTGGGATTGTCGGGACGGGGCCTGACCGAGCAGCAGTTGTTCGACCTTGGGCAAAACACAATCCGGGCGCAATTTGCCGAGATCGAGGGCGCGCAGTCGCCATTCCCATACGGCGGCAAGCAGCGCCAGATCATGGTTGATCTGGATCTGCAGGCCCTGCAGGCTAAGGGGCTTTCGCCGGTTGACGTGGTGAACGCGGTGAGCGCGCAAAACCTGATTGTGCCCTCCGGCACGATAAAGGTCGATCGTTTCGAGTACCAGGTGGAGACGAACTCAGCGCCCAGCATTGTGGACGAGCTGAATAACTTGCCAATCAAGGCGGTGAACGGAGCGGTGATCTCCATCCGCGATGTTGGTCATGTGCGCGACGGCAATCCACCGCAGACCAACATTGTGCGGGTGGATGGCCAGCGAGCGGTGATGATGAGCATCATGAAGACCGGCTCAGCTTCGACGCTGGACATCATCAAGGGCGTGTACCAGAAGGTGGAAAGTGTTCGAGGGCAGTTGCCGCCGCAACTTCAAATCAAGGCTCTCTCAGACCAATCAATTTTTGTGCAGAGCGCTGTTGACGGGGTGGTCCGCGAAGCCATTGTGGCTGCGTGCCTGACTGCCATCATGATTCTTGTTTTCCTGGGCAGTTGGCGATCGACGATCATCATTGCCGTCTCTATTCCGCTATCGATCCTTTGTTCGCTCATTGTGCTCTACATGCTGCACGAGACCATCAACATCATGACGCTGGGCGGCATGGCGCTGGCGGTCGGCATCCTGGTAGACGATGCCACCGTGGCTATCGAGAACATCAATCGCAATCTGGAGACCGGGAAGGAACTGGAGCAATCCATTCTGGACGGTTCGGCGCAGATCGCCGTTCCCGCCCTGGTTTCGACATTGGCGATCTGCATTGTTTTTGTGCCCATGTTCTTCCTGAGCGGAGTGGCGCGCTACCTGTTTGTGCCGATGGCGGAGGCGGTGGTTTTTGCCATGCTCGCCAGCTACTTGCTTTCGCGGACGCTTGTGCCCACGATGGCCAAATACATGCTGCATGAACACGACGACGCGCGGACGGCAGGCAGGCGGGCGAGCCGTAATCCATTCACCAGGTTTCAGCTTGCCTTCGAGAATGGCTTTGAGACGTTTCGCCACGGCTATCTTCGGATGCTCACGCTGTGCGTTGACCACGCGGGAGTGTTTCTTACCAGCTTCATCGTCTTTGCCGTGGCGTCAGTTGGCATTCTTGTTCCGTGGCTCGGGCAGGACTTCTTCCCGTCGGTTGATTCCGGGCAATTCAAGATCCACGTCCGCGCGCACACCGGAACGCGCATTGAAGAGACAGCCCTGCTGTGCGATCACGTAGACGCGACCATCCGCCAACTGGTTCCGGCCAATGAGATCACCACCATCGTCGATAACATCGGTCTGCCCTACTCGGCACTGAACCTTTCCTACTCAACCTCGGCGCCTATCGGTTCGGCCGACGCAGACATCCAGGTGCAACTGACAAAAGATCACCATCCGACGGCGGTGTATGTTGAGAAGTTGCGGACCGAACTGGCGCGCCAGTATCCGGGCGTCTCGTTCTACATGCTTCCGGTTGACATCGTCACGCAGATTCTGAATTTCGGCTTGACGGCTCCGATCGACATACAAATTGTCGGCCCGGATCTCTATGGCAACCGGGTCCTGGCTGAAAAGATGCTCGACGAGGTTCGCAACACTCCAGGCGCAGCCGACGCACGCATCCAGCAGCCGTTTGACGAACCGATGTTACAGGTAAACGTGGATCGCACCCGCGCCCAGTCGATGGGAATCACGCAGAAGGACGTGGCGACGAGCTTGCTTGTGTCATTGAGCGGCAGCTTCCAGACGAGCCCGAGTTTCTATCTGGACCCAAGAAACGGGGTCACTTACAACGTGGCTACCGTCACTCCGCAATACAAACTTGACTCCTTGGGCGCACTCGAGAGCATGCCTGTTCCGAGTGCAGCGGCCGAGGCACAAAGCATCAATGCGCCTCCGGGAATGCCCAGCGCGGGGGCTCCCTCTACCGGTGTGCCCGGAATGTCGCAGCAGCAGAACGTGCTCGGCAACGTGGCATCCATCAGTCTGGGGACTGAGCTTGGCACGGTGAGCCACTATGACACAATGCCCGTCCTGGACATTTATTCCAACGTGGATGGAACCGATCTGGGCACCGTTACGCGCGGAATGCAGACAATCCTGGCCAGGCACGAGAAGGATCTGCCTCGTGGCTCGCACTTCACGTTGCGCGGACAGAGCGATACCATGCACAAATCGTACGTCGGGCTTCTCGCCGGATTGGCAATTTCGATTCTGCTCGTTTACCTGCTGATCGTGGTGAATTTCCAGTCGTGGCTTGATCCGTTCCTCATCATTTCAGCGCTGCCTGCAGCATTGGCGGGGATTGTCTGGTTCCTGTTTTTGACTCACACCCGGCTGAGCGTGCCCGCTTTGACCGGGGCCATTATGTGCATGGGCGTGGCCACGGCAAATTCCATCCTGGTGGTAAGTTTTGCACGCGAACAATTGGAAATCCTGGTGGGCGATGCGCGCCGGGCCGCGCTGAATGCGGGTTTCGTCCGCCTGCGCCCGGTGCTGATGACGGCGCTGGCCATGATCATCGGCATGGTTCCGATGGCATTGGGACTTGGGGATGGCGGCGAACAGAATGCCCCCCTGGGCCGCGCAGTCATCGGCGGTCTGCTGCTGGCCACTGTGGCCACGCTTCTTTTTGTTCCCTCCTTCTTTTCTCTTATCCACGGCCGCATCGAGCGCCGCAGGAAAACGGCTCACGGAGCCGAGCGAGCCGCAACATTTGACGAATTTGACGAGCATTCGGAGTAGCTTTTTATGAGCAACGCATCCAAACCGAACCCGCATCAGGCATCGCCAGAGGGCGCTACTGCGCCCGAGGAAACGCCGATCCAACCGCGCTTTGCGCTGCTCTTCGGAGTCCTGCTGGTGGTCGTGGCGGGGGTTCTGGGGGTTATCGGCATTCTCGGCCGCAGGTCTGCCGAAACCGTGCTGGCCAACCGCACACAGGAACTGGCCGCGCCTCCTGTGCAGGCCGCACGGGCAACTCCGGGTGCACCGGTGAATACCTTAATTCTTCCCGGCAATGTAACCGCTTTTACCGATTCGCCGATCTATGCGCGCACATCAGGATATTTGACGCACTGGTATTACGATATAGGCGCCCGGGTGAAGAAGGGCGCTCTGCTGGCCGAGATTTCCACTCCGGAGCTAGACCAGCAACTCGCGCAGGCAGAAAACGACCTGGTGACGGCCCAGGCGGCGGCCAACAACGCACGCATTCAGTCTGAACGCTACACGGGATTGGTGAAGTCCAACGCCGTGTCCCAGCAGGACACTGACACTTTTGTGAACCAGGCCGCTGCCACCGCCGCCGGTGTGCGCTCCGCCCAGTCAAATGTCCAGCGCTTCCGCGAGCTGCAGTCTTTTGAAAAGGTCTATGCACCGTTCGATGGCGTGATTACCGCGCGCACCGTCGACACAGGACAACTGATCGACACCGGCGCCGCGAAGGAACTCTTCCGGCTGCAAGCGATCCAGACCCTGCGCGTGTATGCCAATCTGCCGCAGGCCTACTCCCAGAGCGTGAAGCGAGGGATGAAGATCGACATCGCCTTTGCCGAACACGCCGGAAAGGTCTACCAAGGCACGCTGGTTACGACGGCGGACGCAATCGATCCAACCAGCCGCACCCTGTTAGTAGAAATCGATGTGGACAACCGCAGCGGTGAGTTGCTCCCCGGCTCATTGGCCCAGGTTCACCTGAAGACGCCGACGACCGGTGCGACCTTTGTGGTGCCGATTGCCGCGCTGATCTTCCGAAAGGAAGGAATGCGCGTGGGGACCGTCGTTAACGGCAACGTAGCGCGACTGGTTCCAGTCACAATTGGCGATGACAACGGCGCCACCGTTCAGATTGTGAGCGGGCTAAGCTCGACTGACCGCGTGATTCAGGACCCGCCTGACTCGCTAATCGACGGTGAAAAGGTGACAGTGGTCAATTCAGGCAATTCAGCTGGTAATTCCTCCGGCGCAGGAGGAAAGTAGCGATGCGGGTGTCTGGGCACGATTCAGCATCACTGATTGGCAGCCGCGCTGCGATCTTTGCGGCCACGCTTGCCGTCTCGATGCTTATTGCGGGTTGCAAGCCGGTGGGTCCCAATTACAACCGCCCCGGTTACCAAGCCCCCGCCGCCTACAAGGAAACCGGCGCGCAAGCAGTTGTGATTCCGCCACCCAATCCAGCGGGAGGCGGCTGGCAGCCGGCCACTCCCTCTGACGGGATGCTGCGCGGAAAGTGGTGGGAGATCTATCAAGATCCGCAACTCAACCAACTCGAAGACCGCATCGCAGACAACAATCAGAGTCTGCGGCAGGCGCTGGAGAGTTATCTTGCCGCGCGCGACCAGGTAAGCGCGGTGCGCGCCAATCTCTTTCCCACTCTATCCAGCAATCTCTCGACGAGCCGCGAACGGGTTTCCGCCAATCGGCCCTTGGCCCCCAAAGGCGGCTCTACCGTTTCCGGCGACTTTGTGATCGGCGGAGAGGCAAGCTGGGAACCGGACTTCTGGGGCCGCATCCGCCGTGGTGTGGAGGCAGCTCGCGAAAACGCGCAGGCCAGCGCCGCGGACATGGCCAATGTGGATCTTAGCTTGCACGCCGAGATGGCTTCAGACTACTTTCAGTTGCGCGGGCTGGATGCCCAGAAGAAGCTGCTGACAGCCACCGTTGCCGATCTGGAAAACCAGCTCGACCTAACCCAGCGGCGCCTTGCCGGCGGAGTGGCCACCGAAGCCGACGTGGCGCAAGCGCGCACCCAGCTTGAAACCGTTCGCGCCCAACTTGTAGATATCGATGTGGCGCGCGCGCAGTTCGAACATGCCATAGGCACGATTGCCAACCTTAACCTCTCCAACTTCAGCATCCCGCCATCGCCGCTCGACCTCGCTTTGCCCAAGGTGCCCGTCGGCTTGCCCTCGCAACTCCTTGAGCGGCGCCCTGACATTGCGGCTGCCGAGCGCATTGCAGCCGCAGAGAATGCGCAGATCGGCATTGCGATCAGCGCTTTTTATCCCACGATTACGCTTGGCGGAGGCGGAGGCTTTGAGAGCACCAACCCCGGAACCTGGATTCAGGGGCCGAGTTCGCTATGGTCTCTTGGCGCGCAGGCGGCCGAACTGCTTTTCGACGCCGGCCAGCGACGCGCCCTGACCAGCCAGGCTCGCCACAACTACGAGGCCCAGGTTGCCGGCTATCGGAACACTGTCTTCCAAGCCTTCAACGACGTCGAAGACCAGCTCTCCGGTCTGAGGACTCTGGAACAGGAGTCGAGCACCGAGGATCGGGCGGTCGCCTCAGCGCAAAACTCCTTCGATCTCTCCAATCAGCGTTACAAGGGCGGCGTGACCAGCTATCTTGAGGTGCTGACGGCTGAAGCGACGCTGCTCTCGAACCAGCGCACCGCCATTGATCTCCAGACGCGGCAGTTCGTCGCGAGTGTAAGCCTGGTCCGTGCCCTGGGCGGCGGCTGGGATGTAACGCAGTTGCCAAAATAGCGCTGTAGAAATAGGAAGACTGAGGCGCCTTCCCTATCTAGTGAGGAGATCTTGCCGCGGGTGGCTGAATGCCGCCGGGGGCACGTCGGTCAGCGGCAGCGCCGGGCCTTCCCTATCTAGTGAGGAGATCTTGCCGCGGGTGGCTGAATGCCGCCGGGGGCACGTCGGTCAGCGGCAGCGCCGGGCCTTCCCACAGCAGCCGCGGCGGGTCCGGACTGACAGAGTGCAGCCCTTCCAGATGAAATGAGTGTTTGCCCGCGCGCAGGCCAAGCGAGCCGCGATCGTAGCGGAGTGCGTTGCCAGGCGATCCGCAGACCTGGGCAAAGGAGGGGCCGGTTTTTGCCACTTCCACACCATCGATTACAAGCCGCGCACCGTCGCTTGCGATCAGGTGAAACGTGTACCCTCCATCGGCGGGGATGTCGATGAGCCCGTCCCACGCAGCGGCGTAGCGCGTAAAGCCGTGCGCATCAGCACGTAGATCAGGCGAGTCTCCCGAGAAGACTGTCTTCTGCTGCGTCAGGTCGGGTAACTCACTCCAGGTGCCGGGATAAATATTCCACGTCAATCCGGTCGCCGTAGGGACGGAAAGGTTGGCAGCGTCGTGCCATTTGGCGACAGCCACCACGCCTTGCGCGGCCCAATCTTGCTGCCCGGATTTGTCTTCAAGATGAAGCAGAACCCTAAAGCGGCCCGCGCCGTTTACCTCGTCGAGTTCGGTGCCTTCAGCGTCTGGAAAGCGATGGCGCACTTGCCGGCCGTGACCTGTTGTGCCGTCGCCAAAGAGCCAGGTGTAGTGCGTCCCCGGCGAGGACTTTGCGGTGAAGCTGACGCTCTGGCCCGGCGCAAATACCGGAGTGTCGACGCTGAATGCAGCGTCCGGCTTGTGGGTAGCAACGAATTGAGGCTGCACGGCTCCATCATTCACGTTGAGGGGTAGATCGGCATTGCCGGCGGCGCGCGCCTGTCCGTATTTCACATTGTCGAAGGTGACACCCGCAATGTCGCCCGTGATTGAAGAGGCGGCAAGGGGAGGCTGGTCCAGCGCCCAGATATTGCGGAACGTGAATCCCTTCAAGCCGGGCTGTTCCTGCTCCATCTGAACCAGCGAGTACCAATTGTCGAGGGTGAGGTTCTCAAAGGTGTAATTGGTGTGCAAGCCGCTAGCTTGCATTGTGCCCCACACGCCAAGGAGAGCAAAAGTCTGTCCGCATGCTCCAATGCCGGCGTGCAGAATGTCAGAGTCGCGCAGCGTAAAGTTGTTTGAGTTGAATTTCTTTTGCGGCCACGCAGCGCGCACAATGTTCGAAATGCTCGTCGAAAGCTCGCTGTGCTCAATCAGAATGTTCTGGACATCGTGGCCGGGATGCTCCAGGTCCGCCTGGGTATAGCCGTCCCAGTTGCCCTGCATCGCAAAGACGTCGTCTGACGAACGGATGAATGCGTTGCTCACCACGGTGTCGCCTCCGCCCAGCCAATCCATGCCGTCCTGGTTGGCGTTGCCCGGGTTGCCGCCTATCACGCGGAGATCATCGTACTGGAAGCCGGTGGAGTCTTTCATTTGGATGGACCAGGTACGAGAGCGGACGATGCAGGTAAGTCCGTCAATCTCCACATTGCGCGCTTCCAGTGCGCCGATGCAATGCCAGTCGGGTTTCTGCATCCAGCCTTCGTCGGTGTTCGGATCCTGCGGTCCGTCGTAGACAATGGTGCCACGTCCCAGCACCTTTACGTTTTGCACCTTCCATAGATTCAAACTGCCAAAGATGTAAGCGCCAGGGGCCAGGTAGATTGTTTCACCGCTTTTTGGGTTCAGGCTGCCGTGATACACGCCTGGTTGATAGGCATGGATTTTTGGATCGCGCGGCATGGGCGGGGGCGGCGTGCCTGCAAAGAGAAACAACATTGTCGCGTGGTTCAGAAAGTCCCCGGGCCGCGATATCGAGAGTTTCGCGGTCGCTGCCAATTTGAAGCGAATCGTCCGGCCCTGCCGAACAGGCCGCAGCCCCAGCCGCCACGGCTGAATGTCGACGCCCTTGTCCCAGAAACCTGCGTCGGCAGCGGTAATTTCAACGGTCACGGGGGCGGTAATGTCGAAGCTCACAAATTCATAGCTGGCTGCGGCGTGGGCCACATCGACAGGATGTCCATCTACCTTGACGGTGAAGACTGTCGACCGCATCTCCGCGGGGACCTGCGCGGCCTGCACACGAGCAGCGGCAGGTGCAGCCATGGAAAGAACGAGAACAGCGAAAAGCAGCGCACGAAAACCCGGCAATGCGAATGACCCCGGCACAAAGGTGAGGACGAAACCACTTTAGCACTGAACGGTGTAATTCTGATCCTGAGGCACGCCTAGAAGCGAAATCGGGAGCGCCTGGATGCAGCAGCGTACCCAATCCCCAATCACTCGAGTTACATTTCGTCCACTAAAGCCTCGCTTGCACACGCTGGGAGATCCGTAGGGAGTTGCGAACGAGAAAGGTCGTTAGCAGGAGGGTCAAGCTGCCAGCAATAAGCCCCAGCGGTATGGCCCACATGCCGAGAACTTCGTGGGCCATCGGAGGCATGCCGTAGACGAACGCCCCGGCCGAGACCAGCCGTCCGTCCTGCACCCATGCCCCAGTGTGCGAAGGGACGATTGCCTTGGCGAACGCAACAACGACAAATCCGGCTCCGAATGAGTATCCAATTACGCTGCAGAAGAACACAAAGATCCCGAAGATGCTTTTGGTGGCCAGCCGTAGTGCGGCGCGTAGCAGCACCAGGGGTGAAAAGCTGCGACTGGCAGTGCGGATAAGTAGTCCTTCCCGGTATTGTGCAGCCAAATCCGTTGCCGGTCCCAGCCGCGCCAGGACAGTCTCAACAGAAGTGCCGGATTCTTCGGCGGAGTCGCGGATGTGGGCGCCGATTTCGCGGACGATCTCTTCCCGCTCGGCAATGGTGAGGGGCCCGAGGTGAAGGCGGAGTGAAGTCAGATAGTTGTCGATCGCGAGTTCTGTCGTCATTGGGGTATCTCCTGATTCTCCATTACGGGTTCAAGAAGGCGGCTTAGGCCGCGAGAAAAATCGAACCATGCCTCCGCCATGAGACAGAGTCGCTGGCGTCCGCTTTCGGTCAGGGAGTAGTACTTGCGCGGATGGCCGGCCTCGGCCTCTACCCACTCGGAGGCGAGCATGCCTTCCACCTTGAGTCGATTCAGGATGGGATAGATGGTGCCTTCGGCCAGGGACAGACTGGATTGGTTCTCAAGAAAGCGAATGATTTCAAGGCCGTACAGGCGGCCTTTCCAAAGAGAAGCGAGAGCCGCCATCTCAAGTGCGCCTTTGCGCAGCTGGGCCTCCCAGCGGTCGGGAGAATCGCCTTCCGCTGTTTGGGTTCTAGGTTTTGCCATAGCAATATACCTCGTATAGCAATGTATAGTGCTATAAGCTATCCCTGTCAAGCCTCATCCTGATTTATTCTCCTTTGTGTCTTGGAGACTGTGTCCCTATATGCCCTCGCCCATCGAAACATAGAGCCGCAACCGCTCCAGTTCCACACGATAAGCTTCGCGCTCGGCTGCCTCGGCAGAGAAGGTATCCGCTGGGCGCGGTTCGGCGCCAAGACGCTCTTCCAATTCTTCGACGCGGGCAGCCAGGGCGATCAGCGCATCAGAGAGTGGATCCTTAACATCGTGCGGATCGGTGATGAGCACTCGCTGGCCGTTTCGATAAATGATATGCGCGGGAACGCCCACTACGGTTGAGTTTGGCGGCACGTCCGATAGCACCACCGAGCCCGCACCCACGCGCGAGTTTTCGCCCACGGTAATATTGCCCAGCACGTTGGCATTGTTTCCGATGAAAACACCATCGCAGACCGTGGGGTGGCGCTTGCCGTGGCCCTTGCCGGTGCCGCCCAGGGTGACGCCCTGATACAGGGTGACGTCGTTGCCCACAATCGCGGTTTCGCCGATGACCACACCGGTAGCGTGATCGATAAACAGCCGCCGGCCAAGCAGGGCACCGGGGTGAATATCGACGCCAGTAAAAAATCGGCCGATCTGCGATAGAAAGCGCGCAGGCAGCCGCAGCTTGGCGCGCCACAGCCTGAAGGAGGCTCTGTGAAACCAGACCGCCCACAAGCCCGGGTAGCAGAGCATGACTTCCAGCCACGACCGGGCGGCCGGATCGCGCTGCAGTACGGAGTCGATATCTTCGCGAATGCGGCTATAAATTGACATGACTTACACAAGAATACGTGGCGCCGACGGAGCGACCTTTGCCCCGCCGGCGAATTCTCCGGAACTAAGCAGTCACCGCGATCGGCTCGGCCTGGAGGGCGAGAGCCTGTTGCCGCAGCGGCTCAAACAGCACGCTTGAAAGGTACCGCTCGCCGAAGTCGGGCGTAATGGCGACAATCAACTTGCCTGCGCTCTCTGGCCGCGCGGCTACCTTGAGTGCCGCGGCGATGGCTGCGCCGGAGCTGATGCCCACGAAGAGGCCCTCCTCCTTTGCCAGACGCCGAGCCATCTCGACAGCCTCGTCGTTCGTCACCTGAATCACCTCATCGATGATCTTGGTGTCGAGGATGCTGGGCACGAATCCTGCGCCAATGCCTTGAATTTTGTGAGGTCCTGGCTTGCCACCGGAGAGCACAGGGCTATCAGTAGGCTCCACCGCGATGGCCTTGAACGAGGGCTTCTTCGGCTTGATGTAATTGGCCACGCCGGTGATGGTGCCACCCGTGCCCACGCCGGAGATGAGAATGTCGACCTTGCCGTCGGTGTCATCCCAAATCTCCGGACCGGTGGTGGCGAAGTGAATGGCGGGGTTGGCGGGATTGTCGAACTGCTGCAGGATGTAGCCGTTCGGTGTCTTGGCCAGAATCTCGTTGGCCTTGGCGATGGCGCCCTTCATCCCATTTGGCCCAGGAGTGAGCACGATCTCCGCTCCAAACGCAAGCAGGGTCACGCGCCGCTCAAGGCTCATGGTCTCAGGCATGGTAAGGATGATTTTGTAGCCCTTGACTGCCGCGACAAAGGCCAGTGCGATCCCAGTGTTGCCGCTGGTTGGCTCGATCAGAACTGTCTTGCCCGGCGTGATCTTTCCCGCCTTCTCAGCGGCATCGATCATGGCGAAGCCAATGCGGTCCTTGACGCTGGAAACGGGGTTCTGGCTTTCGAGCTTGGCGACAACGGTTCCTGGCAACCCAGCCGCAACGCGGTTCAGCCGAACCAGCGGAGTCTTGCCAATGAGTTCTGTAACGTTCGCGGCAATGCGCGCCATGATAATCTCCTTTTTCCGGGGCTAATTGCCCAGGCCTTCTTTTGATTGGATTTTGGGGGCGGTGGAGCTTGAAAGCTGTGAAATGCGCGTGGCTTCAAGGCACGCGTCCGCATCGGAGCTCTCACCAGGACGGCGTTAGCGACATCGATGCATACACATAAGGTAGCCCCGGAGTTCCAGATTGGCAAGGGGAAGTTACAGCAAATTCACGGGATGCGCGTGGTTTGTCGCTGAGGACCTTCCCACAGAGGTGGTACATTTCTCAGCCTGTATTCCTCAAACCAGCCGAGATTCCGCTGATGGTTGCGGCGATGGCGCGATTGACAGCGGGCGTGTCTTCTCCGGCGCGCTTACGGCGAAGCATGTCGACCTGGATGAGGTGCATGGGGTCGACGTAGGGATTACGGAGCTTGATTGAATGCGCCAGCACCTGGTTCGACTCCAACAACTCCTTTTGGCGCGTGACGGCGAGAAGAGCGCGCACTGTGCGATGGAATTCAGCGTCAAACATGTCGTAAATACGCTCGCGGAGATTCGCATCGTCAACCAGTTCCGAGTAGAGCCGGGCGGTTGCCAGGTCCACCTTGCCCAGAGCGAGCTCGACGTTTCGCAGCAGATCAATGAAGAGCGGAAACTCCCTGGCCATGGTTTGCAGCAGGGCAAGACGGTCAGTGGCTCCCGGGCGGGCAAGATACTCCTCGATCGCAAAACCTACGCCAAACCAGGCAGGAACAAGCAGCCGCGATTGCGTCCATCCAAACACCCAGGGAATGGCGCGCAGGTCGGTCAGCCGAGGCGATGCGTTGCGGCGGGAGGGCCGGGATCCGATTTTGGCGTTTTCGAGTTCTCCCACCGGGGTGGACTGTTCAAAGTAAGTGACCACGCCGGGGTCTTCGAGGATGTGCTGCCGGTAAAAGCCAAACGCAAGTTCCGATAGCTCGTTGAGCGCAGCCTCCCACTCCGGCTTGAGCACTCCGGTAAAGTGCCCCTCAGGATCGCGCGCGTTGGGCCGAGCGAGAGCGTCAAGGGACGCAGCGATCATCAGTTCGAGATTGCGTTCAGCCAAAACTTCATCGGCATATTTGAAGTTGAGCACTTCGCCTTGTTCGGTAATGCGCAATTGTCCGTCAAAAGAATCCATGGGTTGGGCGAAGATGGCGCGATGCGTGGGTCCGCCGCCGCGGCCCACTGTGCCGCCGCGCCCATGGAAGAGTCGCAGTTTGATGCCTGCCTCACGCGCCACAACGTGCAGATCTCGGTGCGCACGGAAGATTTCCCAGGTTGAGGTCAACATGCCGCCATCTTTATTTGAATCCGAGTAACCCAGCATGACCTCCTGCCAGTTGTCCCAGGTTGCAATCAGGTTACGGTAGTCAGGCCGTCTCCACAGTTCGCGGCAAACGGCCGGAGCGTTCCGTAAATCCTCAATGGATTCGAATAGAGGCACCGGCATCAATCCCGGATCACGTCCGGAACCCTCCACCTTAACGCCGCCCAGCCGCGCAAGGCGCACAACGGCGAGCACGTCGTCGACCGTTGCCGCTCCGCTAATCACATACTGGCGAATCGCTTCAGGCGAGCAACCCTGTTTGGCTTCGGCGACCGCGCGGAAGGTCTCCAGCACACTCGATGTTTCATCCGAAAGGCCGCTGGGGAGCGCAGACGCCATGGTGTCGTTGATCGCCTCTTGCAACGCGGTTTGCAGCACCCGCGCGTGCTGACGAATGTCGAGCGTATGCAAATGGAGCCCAAAGGTGCGTACCTGCAGAATCAGCGGATCGATGAGCGTTCGCGCAATGCGAATCCCTCCATGCGCGGCAAGCGAATCGCGCAAAGCCTCCAGATCGGCTAGGAACTCTTCGACTGAACCGTACGGCGGCAGCACCTGCGACAGCTTATCGTGTCCGCGCGAGAGTGTGTATGGGGTCACGGGCATAGGAACGCCCGCGGGCCCTGTGTGTTCTCCTGACTCCTCCAGCGTGCGCTGAATCCGTGCTTTGACGCATATGATGAATCGCCGGTAGTACTCGAACTCATACTGCGCCCCAAAGACCTGCGCCTCCGGCGTATGCACCTGCGCGATGTATGCCCGGAGCCGCTCCATCAGGGCGTCGCTCACCGGCCGCTGCTGCGCGCTCGTGGTCAGCAGGTCGATGATCTCGTCCAGTTGCCGCTGATAGTAGAGCAGTAAATGGCCGCGGGCAAGTTGGATAGCGTCGCGCGTCACGTCGGGCGTAACAAAGGGATTGCCGTCGCGATCACCGCCAATCCAGGAGCCGAAGCGCAGCACCTGCGGCAACGCGTGCGCCTCAATCTCCAAGCCATAGGCGAATCGCAGTGCCTCGGAGATTTCGCGGTAGAGGCCCGGCAGCGTCTCAAAGATGGAGACGTCGTAGTAGTCGAGGCCCATCTTGATTTCGTCGTAGACCGTAGGTCGGCGGGAGCGGACTTCATCGGTCTGCCACAGGCTGGTGATCTCGGCCAGCACCAATTGTTCCAGGCGCGCAAGGTCTTGTTCGGGAACCGGAATGCGATCGAGCGAAGCCAGAAATTCGCCGATGCGCCGGCGCTTGAACATGACGGTGCGGCGAGCCACTTCAGTAGGGTGCGCGGTAAACACGGGAATAATGAGCACGCGCTTCAGCCAGTCCAGTGCCTCGTTCGAACTGATTCCCACGCGCCGCATCTCGGCAAGGGTGCCTGCGAGCGAACCACGCTGTCGCCCGGCCCCACCGCTAAGCCGCAGGGCAATGCGCCGGCGCTTGCGATGGTTGGTCTCCGCCAGGTTGATGAGCTCAAAGTAGAAAGCAAACGCGCGGGTGAGCAGAATCGCATGTTCCGGCGGCAGCTTATGGACCATCGCAAGTGCGCTGGCGGCGTTGCGATCGGCCTCTTCGCTTTGACCGTGCGCTTCGGCGTCGCGGCGCCGGATCGTGCCCTGGCGGAGCGCCTCGACTTCAGCAAAAAGTTCGTCACCAGCCTGCTCGCGGAGCACCTCGCCCAGCAGCATGCCGAGCGAGCGCACATCGCGCCGCAAGGGCGCCTCTTTCAGGTCGCCGGATTGCGCTTCCAGTTCCGCCAGCCGCTGCGGCCAGCTCTCGGGGTTCCACAAAAGGGCCATCGTCTTTTGATTATGCACGACCGGATGTGAGGGCCGTATCAGGAGATCGTCTCTTGCCCGTCCAGTTGCAGCATCAGCTCTTCCCACTCGGCGGTGAGCATGGTTAACTGCTCGCGTAGTTCGCTGGCCAGTATCGTCAGCCGCTGGGTCTCCTCGGCGGAAACATAGACGGCCAGCTGCTGTTCGGTGTGGGCAATGGCGGCTTCAATCCGGGGAACTTCTTCTTCGAGGAAGGCGCAACGCTCTTCCATCTGCTTCTGCTTGATGGGATTCAGGCGGCGGGGGCGATCTTTGGCGGCGACGGCCTCGGCATCATCGTCATTGGCGACTGCGTTCTCTTTAGCAGGAGAGACTCTTGCAGTCTCAGCTTCTCTAGCCGCTGACTCAGTGGCGCTGCCCCCCGCAGCCTGTGCAGCTTTCCAGCGCAGGTAGTCTTCGTAGTTGCCTTCGTGGCTGGTGACCGTGCCGCCTTCGACTTCAAGAACGCGCGTGGCCAGGCGATCAATGAAATAGCGGTCGTGGGAGACGAAAACCACCGTGCCGCTGAAGACCGCTAGCGCCTCAAGCAGCACGTCTTTTGCGCGCATGTCCAGGTGGTTGGTAGGCTCGTCGAGTAGCAGAAAATTTGACGGTGAAACCAGAATCCGTGCAAGCGCGTAGCGGTTGCGCTCTCCGCCTGAAAGCACGCCAAGCGGCTTGAACACATCGTCACCTCTGAAGAGAAAACACCCCAGCAGAGAACGCAACTCGACTTCCGGCACCTTCAGAGCGGCGCGGCTTATGTCGTCGAGCATCCGCGAATCGCCGTCGAGCACCTTGTATTGATCTTGGGCAAAGTACTCGCTCAACACGTTGTGACCAAGCTTCACTTTGCCTGCGGTCGGCGCTTCATCGCCGGTCAGCAGCTTGATCAATGTCGACTTGCCCGCTCCGTTTACGCCCACCAAAGCAACGCGGTCGCCGCGCTCGATGCCGAAACGAACGCCTTCAAGCACCTTCTTGGGACCGTAACTTTTCGCAAGCCCCTCGGCCTCCACGACCATGCGGCCCGAAGGGGGCGGCTGCGGAAACTTGAAGTGAATCACCGGCTCTTCTTCTGGAATCTCTATCCGTTCAATCTTTTCCAGTTCCTTGATGCGCGACTGCACCTGTTTGGCCTTGGTGGCCTGGGCGCGGAAGCGATTGATGAACGCCTCTAGGTGCTCGATCTGGTCGCGCTGGTTGCGGTAGGCCGCCTGCAACTGTGCGCGCCGCTCATCTTTTTGAGTGAGGTATTTGCTGTAGTTTCCCTGGTAGATGGTGAGGCGCTTGTTCCAGATTTCAACGGTGCGGTCGATTGTTACATCTAGAAAATAGCGGTCGTGCGAGATGAGGATGTACCCGAAGGGATAGGCATGGAGATAATCTTCAAGCCAGTTGCGGGTTTCCAGGTCAAGGTGATTGGTCGGCTCGTCAAGAAGGAGAAGATTCGGCTTGGCAAGCAGCAATTTTGCCAGAGCGATTCGCATCTGCCAGCCGCCGCTGAACTCGTCCGTCTGCCGCGCCCAATCTTCTTTGCCAAAGCCGAGCCCGGTCAACACGCCGCCTACTTGTGCGTCCAGGGCGTAGCCATCCAGCGCGTGAAAGCGCTCTTGCAGCATCGAATAGCGTTCGGCAGCGGCCTCGTACTCCTGGCCTTCATGGTCGAGCACGGACAGCTGCCCACCGAGCCGCTCGATCTCGTGCTCCATCTCGTGCAGATCGTCAAATACTGAAAGGCATTCCTGGAAGACCGTCCGGCCGGTTAGCCGCAACCCTTCCTGAGGCAGGTACCCGATGCTCATGCCGCGTGTTTGCTGCAGGCTGCCGTAGTCCAGCGTCTCAAGGCCGGCCAGCACCTTCATCAACGTCGATTTGCCGGTGCCGTTGGCGCCCACCAGGGCAGTCTTTTCCCGCGCTCGGATGAGCCAGTTGGCCTCAAGGAACAACACCCGCGGCCCGAACCGTTTGCCGGCATTCTGAAGAGAGAGCATCTGGTCTTATTTTCGCAGAGCGGGCGCCGGGCTCTCAGCACCTGGCCAAACTCCAGCCGGCATCGCGTCAGTCAGGGCTTGAGTCAAGGCCTCAGTCCAGGTGGAAGACTTCTTCCATTTTCGCCCACCACTCGCCTTCTTTGCGGGTCGCCACCGGGCTCTGCATGGGTTCCATAATCGCCCACCACTCCTGTGTGGTCTTGTCGGCGGCCATCTTCGCCATGTCGGCAGCGTAGTCGGTTCCGTGGTACTCGAAATAGGAGTAAAGAGTGTGGTCCTTCAGATAGATGGAATAATTGCGGATGTTGCACTTGCTGATCATTTCCAGCACGCCGGGCCAGACGGCGGCGTGGTATTGCTTGTACTTCTCCTCCGTCTCCGGCTTCAGCCCAATTACCATTCCGTACCGAGTCATCGTATATCTCCTTCATGTAAGCCGCAGGCGCACGCTAGCAAGCCGCAAACAAGGCTTGTGCACTGCCCCAACCATTAAACCACCCTCGACGGCCTTTTTCGGCCGGCTTGCTCCGTGTAATTCAGCAGCGCTCGCCCTGTGGACGCGATTATCATCAATGCGGACCAAAATCGGTGGAGGAGACATGAACAGGATTTCTCAAGACCGGCGTGACTTCCTAAAGCAGGCCGGGCAGGCGGGGTTGATGGGGTCGGTGGCGATGATGGCTGGGATTCCGGAGAAGGCAATGGCGATGAGCGGCGCGCGTGGGGGCATTATCGAAGACGCAGTGATCTCTGCCGCGCAGGCAGAAGAGGCGCCGAAGCACCACATCAAGTTTTCAGTCTGCGGCATGAGCCACGACCATATCTACGGCATGATCGGCGCACTGCAGCGCGGCGGTGGTGAGCTGGTTGCGGCGTGGGGCGGAGAGCCAGACAAGACCGCTGCGTTCAAAAAGCGCTTTCCCGATGTGAAGATGGCCGCGACTCAGGACGAAATTCTGAACGATCCATCGATCCAATTGGTGCTCACTTCGCAAATTCCAAACGAGAGGGCCGGGATTGCCGTACGGGCCATGAAGCAGGGCAAAGATTTTCTCTCTGACAAACCGGGCATGACCACGCTGGCACAGGTGGCCGACGTGCGCAAAACCGCGGCGGAGACTAAGCGGATCTACGCCATCCTCTACAGCGAATTGCTGGAGGTAAAGGCCGCCGTTTACGCCGGCGAACTGGTTCGGCAGGGCGCGATCGGCAGGGTCATACAGACTATAAACATTGCGCCGCACCAGATTATCCAGGGCGGGGGCGACGCGGGTGGCGGAGCGCAGCGGCCGGAGTGGTTCTGGGATCCGGTCAAATTCGGCGGCATTCTGTGCGATATCGGCTCGCACCAGGTGGATCAGTTTCTTTACTACACGGGATCGAAACAGGCAGAGGTTGTCGAATCCCAGGTTTCCAATGTGCGCCATCCCAACCATCCACTCTTCCAGGACTTCGGCGACATTGTGCTCCGCGGCGATCGCGGATTTGGCTACGTGCGCCTCGACTGGTTCACGCCGGACGGCCTTGGAACGTGGGGCGATGGCAGGCTCTTCATCCTGGGCACCGATGGCTACATCGAGATCCGAAAATATGCCGATGTGGGCGTCAAGCACCAAGGGAACAACCTGTTCCTTGTCGACGGCAAACAGGCCCGGTACATCGACTGCAACCAGATGCCACTGCCCTTCGGCCCGCAGTTTGTGGCCGACATCGTGAACCGCACTCATGTTGCGCAGGACCCGGAGGAATGTCTGCTGGCCGCGCAGCTTGTGATCGAAGCACAGAACAAGGCGAAGCACGTGGTGCTGAAAGACTAGAGGAGCAGGAGGCCTGATCGATTTCCATCGACGCCTCGGCGCACCCTACAATGCTTAAGAAGGGCAATGCTTGAGAAGGGCCTGTAGCTCAACGGTTAGAGCAGGGGACTCATAATCCCTTGGTTGGGGGTTCGAATCCCTCCGGGCCCACCAGTTGCTGATCCTTGTTTGATGCCATCCAGGGATCTGAACCCTTTTGGGAGGCGCCAGTCAGGGTGCTTCCTGGTCCGTACCAGGGGGGCACCCCCCTCCTCTCCCCTGTTTTGGCTAAATTCCTCTAGTGATTGGGGTTAGAGTCTTCGGGCCGCTCTAAAATCTTCTCAACATTGGAGTTACCGACAAAATCCTCTCCGGAAAAGAGTTAAAGGTAGCTTTGCCATTTAGCTGTCTGTTTTGGTCTCCGGCCTCGAGGGCGAGGTCCATATGAAGTAATTGTGCGCCGGAGGCAGGTAATTATCTGCAAGCGGGTTAAACATAATTTTGGCGAACAGGGCCGGACCCCATGGCCGCCGTTGTTCAACCTCCTTGAAAATGAAATGGCTCCTGGACGTCTAGAGGAGTTCCCTCACCTTTTGCGACTTATAATCGTGCTTAGGCCGGTGACTGGCCCGATCTTCCCTGCAAAGAGAGAAACGCCTTGGCACGAGAGCTTTACACGGCACGACTTGCCCGCAAAGAGTGCATCTCTGAGGTAGCCCAGTGCTACCATTTCGAATTTGTGATCGACGCACTGGAGAGCTTTCCTTACGCGCCGGGGCAGTTCATCTCCGCAGTGGCAGAGGACCAGAACGGCAAGATGCAGACCCGGGCCTACTCGATTGCTTCGGCACCCAGCGGCAACCGTTTTGAGTTGTGCGTCAATCGGGTTGAGGAGGGCTTCTTTTCAAATCACCTGGCGGACCTGCCCGATCTGCCTATTGGCTCTACCATTCAGATTCACGGGCCCCACGGCCACTTCATCCTCCAGGAACCGATCACCGATTCAATCCTGGTGGCGACGGGGACGGGCGTTGCGCCGATGCGCGGATACACGCAGTGGCTGTTTCCGACGGATGGGCCGGACCGGAGCGATGGCAAAGATATCTGGCTTGTCTACGGGACCCGCCATGAGACGGATATTTACTACGAGAAGGAATTTGAAGAACTCGCAGCCCGCAAACCCAATTTTCACTATTTGCCGACGCTGAGCCGGGCGCTGGAAGGCTGGACGGGGCTGCGAGGCCACGTTCAGGTGCACGTGTCGAAGATTGTGGAAGAGCGCGCGGCGCGTCTCGGATTGCCTCTGCCGCAGCCGGCGGTCGATCCTGGGATCTCGACGAAAGACCTTCGCTTTGATATTTATTCCTACATCTGCGGGTTGAACTTTATGGTCTCCGGCGTGCGCGAGCTGCTGACCGGCTACGGCTGGCACCGCAAGCAGATTGTGTTTGAGAGATACGACTGAGTCGGCTCGACCCTTGAGCCGGGATGACGCCTGGAGGCTGCGCAGAAGCTCCGATTCTTAGTCAGCAATAAGGAAAAGCACACCTCGGTGGCTAAAGCCGCCGTTTAGAGCGGTTTCAGGATAGGTGTGCCCTGTCGATCTTCAATGCCAGGTCGCCCCTCCTTGGGGTCGGGTCGACTAGGGTGTATGCCCTTGGGTATAGCAATCCTGAAACCGCTATAATTTCTTGGCATTACACCGGGGATGAATCCCCGGCCTACCACCCGCCCGAGTTTTTCCGCAGCCCGTTAGAGGTTGAACAATTCCCTTAGCCGTTTGGTCTGGGTACGGCTTACGGGAATCTCGGTCTGCGCCTTGTCGTTCATGCGCAACTGATAGCTTGACTTGAACCATGGGACCACTTCGCGGATGTGGTCGATGTTGACGACGAAGCCGCGGTGGGCGCGCCAGAAGTGGGCGGGGTCAAGCTGCTCAAGCAACTCCTCGAGCGTGCGACATTTCGATTGGCCCTCGAAGTTCCGGGTGACGACGCGAATGACGCCTTCGTCGATGGCCGCGAAGCAGATCTCGGCCTGGCCAACGAGCAGCAGCCTATTCTGTGCCTGCACAATGAGCTTGGCGGGCTGGGGCGAGCGATCGGCTCCCTGCGGACGCTTGAGCAAGCGGAGCAGCGCTTCAAGCTGGGACTCGATGGGCGAGTCTGACTGCGGGGCGGTGCTGCCGGCTGCGGCGCCGCCGGAAATTCGGCCTCTTGCGCGATCCACGGCCTCAACCACGCGGCTGCGGTCGAAGGGCTTGAGCAGATAATCCACCGCATTTACGTCGAATGCGCGTACGGCATACTGGTCGTACGCCGTGGCAAAGACAATTTGGGGAAGTGGCTCGGCGTCCTTGCCGTGCGCCCCATCAGCTCCCGTTTGCTTTTCAAGCCGGTCGCGATCCATCAGTTTGCGGATGACGGCAAACCCGTCCAGCCCCGGCATCTGCACATCTAGAAACACCAAGTCGGGATGAAGCTCCTGGATCAGCGCCACGGCCTCAATGCCATTGGCTCCCTGGCCGATGACCTCAACGTCTCCGACGGAGTCAAGCAGGTACTTGAGCTCTTCGCGGGCCAGTTGTTCGTCGTCGATGATGAGCGCGGAGATAGACATGCAGAACTTCGATTGTAGGAAGGGAATCGGGCAGGGTCAATGGCGGGGGAGAAAAAGGAAGGCCCCGCAAGAGACTCCGGGGCCCATGCTCTTGTGGCCAGGCAAGCTCGTGACCGAGATTAATCGCCCAGCAGGTGCAGCCGGGTGGGCATATGATCCTGGGCCAGCTCATGGCCGCAGCGGGTGCAGTATTGGTCGGTGGAGCGGACTGTCCGGAAGCAGTTGCCACAATTGGCTGTGAGTTGATAATTGCACTGTGGACAGAAGTGGAAATCGCTCTGGACGTGAGTTCCGCAGGCCGCGCAGTGGGTAACCTCCGGCTGGCGAAGCAGGAAGTAGAGGACAGCGCCGATGCCCGCAGGCATGACGAAGCAAATCAGCATCCAAAAGCGCGTGCTCATTCCGCGGCGCGGCGAATCCTTGCTGATGTAGCCCACCATGAGGAAGTAGAGCGAAACCACCACACCCCAGGAAAGGTTGAAGTAAATGCGGAAGCCGATGGGTGGCGGCGCGTGGTGACGTTGTTCGGGCGCAATGACCCAGAAGTAATACTCGACCGCTACAAACGCCAGGCAGGCTACAATAATCGACCACAACGGAATCATCCGTTCGTCGTCGTTCACGGTGATGGATTGTGGATCACGCATAAGCAATCCCTCCCCTGGAGGGCTTTCAAAGGCTCAGAATCAGGTTAACCCTTGTCTATGAGGACGCGGAAGATGACGAAGAAGTTGCGTTCAGGGGTACTTCGGTTTAAATCTGGTCAATTTCCCTGGTGTTATGCCAGAATCAAGGCTTCTTGCGCGACCAGCCGGCTACCAGCGCCGCCGCCAGCAGGGCTGGGCAGAGAAGGATGCCGACCCAGAGGCTTAATTGCGTTGCCGGATCGCTGAAAAGCTCACCGCCAATTAATTCGTCGGCAATGCGCCAGAAAAAAGGGCCCATCGCAAGGCCTACGAGGAGAATCGCGGCTAAAGCCAAGGCTAGTCCACGCTTGCGCCCGGCTTTCTGGTCCTGCATGACGCCCAACGAAGCCAGCACCACGCGACGCGTTTTG
>Ga0182013_10001215_pt1 | contig 35589 bp, 27 predicted proteins | sample 612S2MmetaG_FD_120487 | JGI IMG/M metagenome (GOLD analysis project Ga0182013, IMG submission 120487) | Permafrost microbial communities from Stordalen Mire, Sweden - 612S2M metaG | ecosystem: Environmental > Terrestrial > Soil > Wetlands > Permafrost | place: Sweden: Stordalen | collected... | reverse complement strand
CAGACTTTCCTCGGCTTCAGCTACCGCCGCTTTGGCCACCTCGATCCGTTGCTGCGCCGCTCCCAGATCGGCCCATGCGCGGCGTACTTCGAGGCGCACCGCGGAATCCATGCGCTGCTCGTCCGCGTGGGCACGTTCCAGCAAGTGGCTCGATTCCTCGATGCGCGCCTTGTCGGCCATGCCGTTGAACAGGTTCCAGCGCAATCCAATGGAGGCCAGCCAGTTGGCCCCACCCTTATTGATGAACTGTTGGCGGTCGGCCTCAAAGGCAGCGTGAAAGCCGACCTGAGGAAGCAGTGCGCTCCGGGCCGAGTCCGTCTGCGTCTTGGCAAGGTCTGCCGCCAGGTGTACTTGATGGGCCTCCGGGCGCGTGGCGGAGGCGTACTTTTCGAGGGCCGCCAACGTCAGGTCCGGCAGATCCACCGCGGTTAGCGAGGTGGTCAGCACATGGGTGGTGTCCAGCGGCAGCCCGAGCGCGTCGTTCAGCGCGGACTTCGCTACATCCAGATCCGCCGCCATCTGAATACGCTGCTCGGTGACGGCGGCAAGATGTACCCGGATGGACAGCACATCGACATCGGTCGACATGCCGGCCGCATGGACTGATTCGGCCCGCGTCAGGTCCGCCTCGGCGCTTTTGAGCGATTGCTCCGCCGTCTTGAGGCTTTCCGCAGCCAGTACCGCGCCGTAGTAAGCTCTGACCACGCCGGCCATCACTTGCATTTGGGTTCGCCGCTGCTCCTCGCCGCTCATCCGCCGTGAGAGATCGGCCGATTTCACCGCGTTGCGGGTTTGCCCGGCGTCGTACAGGATCTGGTCCACCGTCAGTTGCGACTGGAAATTGTTCAGGGAATCCGGCCGGTTCAGAGGACCGATATTGAAATTTTCAGCGCCGAATTGGTGCTGGGTCAGCAGCGAGCTGAAAACGAAGACCGGATTGTCGCTGCGCACGAAAGATTCGGAATAGTTCAGCTTGGGCAGGTTGCCGGCTCGGGCCGCGACAATGCGTGTCTCCGCGGCGCGCATCCCCGCATTGGTGGCGGCAATGCCTTTGTTTTCGCGCAGGGCCAACCGCACCGCCTCGCGTAACGAGAGGGAATCCTGCGCCAATAAGGGCACAGCCAGGACCAAAAGGAGTGACTTTCTCATAATATTCGGATCTCAAAACGTGGCTTCGTACCTCAAGATGCATATTTCGTCCGTGGGTGACATCGTCACTTTTCCGAAAAGACTGCATCTCGGTGGATGAAAGCATTTCCAAAATAAAGGTGGAAATCCTACAGCTAGGCTAGTGAACGAATCGAAAGGCAAATCTGCGATCAACTTGCTTTTCAGGCAAAACCCTATTTACAGGAGGATACTGGAATCATGCGAATTGCCAGGAGCGTGGGCCGGTTGAGCTTCGTCGCTTCCGTAGCTGCCCTGTTAGGGGCGTGGGTTGTTTCGGCGCAGAGTCCGGGCGACGCCCTGGAACGCGGATTCCAGAACCCTCCCGACAGCGCGAAACCGCGAGTCTGGTGGCACTGGATGAACGGTAACATTACCAAGGACGGCATCCAGGCAGACCTGGAGTGGATGAAGCGCGTGGGTATCGGCGGCTTCCAGAATTTCGACGCGGCGCTCAGTACGCCGCAAGTGGTGGAGAAGCGGCTTGTCTATATGACTCCCGAGTGGAAAGACGCTTTTCGCTTTACGGCGAATCTGGCCGACCGATTGGGCTTGGAGATGGCCATTGCGGGATCGCCGGGCTGGAGCGAAAGCGGTGGTCCGTGGGTACCGCCGGCACAGGCGATGAAGAAATTCGTTTGGAGCGAGACCCGCGTGCAGGGAGGCGAACCCTTCCGAGGCGTTCTTGCCAAACCGCCCTCGGGCACCGGTCCGTTCCAGAACATCGGGGGCCGCGAGGTGCCACGCGCGACAGCCCCTCCGCCGGAATTCTATGCCGACAGCGCGGTCGTCGCCTATCCGGCGCCCGAGGGCGACGTGCCGATGGCCGGGTTGCAGCCGAAGGTGACGTCCAGCGGCGGCCAGTTCGATCTGGCGGCGCTGACCGATGGCGACCTGGCAAAGACTACAATGCTGCCCGCGGCTCCGCCGAACGAAAAGGCCTGGGTTCAATTTGAGTTTGCCAAGCCGCAGACATTTCGCGGGCTCACCATCGTGGCTGGCGGCGGCAGAGGCGTTGCCGACCCGGCGCTGGAGGCCAGCGTCGATGGCCAGGAGTTTCGCGTGGTCGCCGCGATTACCGGTAGCCGCGCTCCCGAGCGTACCATTGCATTTCCGGCCACGATCGCCAGGTTTTTTCGGGTGACCTTCCGAACGGCGCCGCCGCCGGCAAACACCGCCGCGCCGGTTGCCGCGGCCGCCGATATACCGATCGCGGAGCTGGTGCTCGACGCCGGCACCCCGGTTCATCGATTTGAAGACAAGGCAGCCTTCGGTCTCGGCACCGGGCTCCTCGATTCGTCCACCCCACCGGTGGCTGCCGGAGGCGCCATTCCAAAAGCCGGCGTCATCGACCTCACCTCCAAGATGCGCCCTGACGGCTCGCTCGACTGGACGCCGCCACCGGGCCGCTGGATCGTGCTGCGGCTGGGGTATTCGCTCCTCGGCATCACCAATCATCCGGCCTCACCGGAGGCCACCGGGCTCGAGGTGGACAAACTGAATCCCGCCTACGTGAAGAACTATTTCAACAACTACCTGGATCAGTACAAAGATGCCACCGGCGGACTGATGGGCGCGCGCGGTCTCGGATTTGTAGTGACCGACAGTTGGGAGGCCGGCGCGCAGAACTGGACCGACGATATGTTCACCGAGTTCCGCCAGCGCCGCGGCTACGACATGCATCCCTGGCTGCCCGTTCTGACCGGTCATGTGGTGGAGAGCTCCGAAGCAAGCGACCGCTTCCTTTACGATTTCCGCCGGACGCTAGCCGACCTGGTGGCCGAGAATCACTACGATCAACTCACTACTCTGCTGCATGCCAGAGGCATGGGCCGCTACAGCGAGTCGCACGAGAGCGGGCGCGCGTTCATCGGCGACGGCATGGAGGTCAAACGCACGGCCGATGTACCGATGAGTGCCATGTGGACGCAATTGCCGGGCGTGAACGCGGAACAGTACGGCTACAACGCCGATATCCGCGAATCGGCTTCGGTGGCTCACATCTACGGGCAGAACCTGGTAGCGGCGGAATCGATGACGGCCAGCCGCGGCGCATGGTCGTGGTCGCCGGAAACCCTGAAGCCTACCGCCGACAAGGAACTGGCCATGGGGCTGAACCGCTTCGTGATCCACACCTCGGTACACCAGCCGGTGAACGATAAAATCCCGGGCCTCGGCCTGGGCCCGTATGGACAATGGTTCACGCGGCACGAGACTTGGGCGGAGGTCGCCGAGCCGTGGGTTTCGTACCTGACGCGCAGTTCCTATATGCTCCAGCAGGGCAAGTTCGTGGCCGACGTAGCTTATTACTACGGGGAGGATTCCAACGTCACGGCGCTGTTCGCAACCCATTCACCCGACGTGCCGGCCGGTTATAACTTCGACTACGTCAACGGCGACGCGTTGCTGCATCGCCTGTCGGTGGAGGGCGGGCGGCTTACGACTCCGAGCGGCATGAGCTACCGCGTGCTGGCTATCGACGCCAACGCGCGACACATAGGTTTGCCGGTGCTGCGCAAGATCCGCGACCTGGTGAAGGCCGGCGCGGTGGTGGTAGGACCTAAGCCCGCGGACACGCCCAGCCTGAGCGACGACCTGGCGGAATTCCAAGCCATCGCCGACGAGGTCTGGGGACCGGACACGGGCGAGCACGCGTTCGGCAAGGGCAGAGTCTACGCCAACCAGACAGTGGCGGACGCTTTGGCCGCAATCCAGGCGGGGCCGGACTTCGCCTACGCCAAACCTCGGAGCGACACGAACCTGCTGTTCGTGCATCGTAAGCTGGCGGACGGCGAAATCTACTGGGTGGATAACCGCAGCCCGCGTGCCGAATCTTTAGATGCCACCTTCCGCGTCGCAGGCAAAGCGGCGGAACTGTGGCACGCCGATACCGGTGCGATGGATCCCGCGCCGTATCGAATCGAGGGCGGTCGCACGACCGTGCCGCTCGACCTGGAACCTTACGGGGCGGTATTTGTGGTGTTTCGCAAAGCCTCCGCCTCGCCATCGCGAACCTTGCCGCGGCAAACGGAAACTCCGCTGGGCACGCTGGACGGAGCCTGGGAGGTCGCCTTCCAGCCGGACCGGGGGGCGCCGGCAAAGATCGCCCTGGAGAAGCTCAGTTCATGGAGCGAGAGCGCCGATACCGGAGTGAAGTATTTCTCCGGCACGGCGATCTACACCAAGACCTTCGAGGCGCCCGCCGGCTGGTTCCAGTCCGGCGCGCGGCTGTGGCTGGACCTGGGCGAGGTGAAGAACATCGCGGAGGTATCCATCAACGGTGTGCCGCTGGGCGTGGTTTGGAAGGCGCCGTTTCGGGCTGAAGCGACGGGCGCACTGAAGCCGGGCGCAAACAGCTTGGAAATCAAGGTGACCAACCTTTGGGTCAATCGGCTGATCGGCGATCAGCAGCCCGGCATCGCGAAGAAGTACACCTACACGACGCAGCCATTCTATCGGGCCGATTCGCCGCTGCTACCCTCCGGGCTTCTGGGGCCGATCGCGGTCGTGCGGACAGTGAGCCGGCAGTAGCGCAGGTCAGGCCGCCAGTGCCACACCCGATTTGTACCGAATCCCGCCTTGAAAAGCCTTTCAGGCGGTGAGAGACCTCTTAGCCACTTGTTCTAACCATTCACTGACGAAGACCATCGCCCAGACTGCGGCAGTGGTTTGTCCGGGCAAACTGCTTGTCGCGGTGAGTTTCGTTCTGATGCGCCGAAGGAATTTCTTCTCAAGAAACGGACTCAATTGAGATTGGTCCGCGAGCAACTTGTCGAACGCAGCAAGGAATGCGTCGCTTTTGAACCTCTCGCTCATTGGGGCGACAAAGCCGCTCTTCGGTCGGTAAACCATCTCGGAAGGAACGTGCCGCGCCAATGCGGCCTTCAGCAGCCACTTCGCTTCCTGGTCAGCCCCCGGCCAGTTCCCCGACGAGAGGGCAATCCGAACCATTTGCGGGCTGAGAAAGGGATAGGCGACGTCTAGAGCCGAGGCCGCGAACAGCGACTTCGAGTTCTGAGCATAGATGCAGCTACACACCAAGGACATGTCCAGCGCAGCGAATTGGATGGGCGGGCTTTGTGGTGAGATCGAGTGCAGCCAACTGAGCCCCAACGATTCGACTTCCTGGGCAACCCGCTTCGGCACGTGATAAGCGATTCCATCCAGAGGATTCTGCGCTACCGCAGACAGGGGGAAACGATGTTGGGACGCTCTTCTCAGCACGCTGAACAAATACTCGACCTTGGAGTCCTTTTGCCACGACGAGAGCAACCGGTATCCCAGGGAGCCGATGTGGAGAAGTGCGCCTGGGAGGGAATGGACTTTCTGCCATTGGCGGGACCGGCCGAACAAGCCGAATGCCCCGTCCGCGCCGATGCCATCGATCACGCTAAATTCAGGTCCGAACGTGCGAATTACCGAATGGGCGAGAGTCCGGATGGGGACGGCGGAATGATCGCAGAATGGCGTTCGGTAGTCGCTGCCGGCGTGCGTCAGAACATCGCCGACGTCCATGCCTGAGTCGATATCCTGGATTCGTTGGAAGCTCAGACCAAGATGTTTGGCCATTCGCTCGGCGAGAAGCGACTCGGGGTCGCCCGGGCCCAAACAGTAATTCACCAGCAGCGTGTCCTTCAGTCCCAAAGCAGCGGCTCGCGCAGCCAGCAGGCCGGAATCGACTCCCCCGCTAAAAAGAATGATGAGGCGATGCTTATCATGCGATGCGAGAAGCGCGCTGTCGAGTGCGGCGACAACGATGGAAATTTGCTGATCTAGATCCAGAGGACGACTCTCCTTGTCCCACACCTGTTCAGGTTGGAACTCGGATTCCTCGACCCGCGCCGGCTGGTCTCGAAAAGTTGTGATTCTCCCCGGAACTGCACGGCTAATAGATTTCCATGGGCTCAATGGAGGAATAGCCGCGCCGAATTGCAAAAGGGAATAGATTGCCCGCTCATCTATGGTGTCGGTCGGTCTTACCAGTTGCCTGAGGTCGTCCGCGAGATCGATGGAATCGCTACCGATGCGATAGTAGATCTGGTCCACAGCAGTCGCCGGGATCTCCAATCGAAGGACCGCTCCTTTTTCCTGGCACAAAATCCCCGTATCGCTGCTAGGCCGGGTCCAATTCGAATGAACCATGAAATCCTCCGCTTTTGTACAGCTTGCCCATTTGTGACCTACCAATGGGCTGCGTCCTTTTCTTGAGACAATCCTCAATTCGGGCACCTACCGTTCCCACAACTGAGTTTGTCCTGTGCCCGCACGGATACCGCATGAGTATAGCATTGAGTGCATTGTACGGATCGCCGGCATGGCCTGTTCCTCGCATTCGACGGCAACTTGCGGGATGGCCTCTGTTCACCTCAGACGCAATTCCTGCTCGCGGCGGGCAACCCGGGCACTAAAGCCGCGCCCCTGTGGCGAAAAGTTGGTTGAGCTAAATCCAACAAACCGCTTGGGTTCCACTTAATGTCAGATTTCCCGAGAAAATTCCTCAACTGAGCGCACTAGCCATAAGCGAGACGTGGAACAGGGCTGCGTTGGCTGCACATGCACTTCCGGGGAGATCGACCGTCAAGACCGCATCATGAATCAGTTTCCATCCGTCGATGATTACCTATTTGTTGCGGCACCTTGGGACAGACGCAAACTCCACTCTGACGCTTTCAGATGCTATAAATCCGGCGGTCGCGACACCTGATCCGTGGACAAACTCGCGAGCACGGAAGGCAAACCCCACGGTTTGCCAACCTCCCCGTAGCGAACTCAGTGCGGTTTGCCTGAGATTCACGTTTCTGTTGGAGCGCCTGAGCCGCGATCGTATCCGAGGTCCCAAAGGACCCGTGAACCTTCAGCCCTCGCCGGCAATTCCTAAAGATTGCTACTCCGAGCCCCACACCTCTTCGCTTCAATTGCACTTTTCGGGAGAGGAACCTTCTCTACAATGCACCATATTTATGATTCACCAAGCTAGCACGACCCGCTCGAAACGCTTGGAACCTCGTCAAGAGCCACGATAACAGTTTGCTATTAACTGACGGCAACTTGACCCGTTTTAGAAACTGCTGATATGCCTTGTAGCGGGGCGCCTCTTTTGGGAGAAGACAGCTCGCCGTATTCGGGAGATTGACCTTTCTCAAGACGCCTGCCCATTAACCCACATAGGCAGTAAGGAGCATAGGTGTCTAACGCAAACTCTCAGTGTGTGATTGGTGGCCGCCCCCTGATTCAAGACAGGTCCCACGATGTCGGCATTACCGCAAGTCCTTCTCGTTATTGGAGAACTCACGATATTATCGGAAGTCGCCTAACGCTATACCTTCTTGCTCTTGTGCTCCCCGCCGTCGCGACCGCGGCCGTGGAAGTTTCGCTGACGCCACTCTCCGTTACTCTTGCCAGTGGCAAGACCCAGCAGTTCACAGCCAGGGTGGCCGGAACCTCCAAAACCTCCGTTACCTGGACGCTGAAGCCGAGCGTGGGGACGGTCTCCGCAACGGGCCTCTATACGGCCCCAGCCAGCATCTCCGCGGCGCAAACCGTGACGGTTACGGCTACCAGCGTGGCGAATTCCGCTAAGTCGGCAAGCGCCACCGTGACGCTGAATCCTCCGGTGACTGTTTCGCTAACACCATCTTCAGTTTCTTTGCAGCCTTCGCAAAGTCAGACGCTTACGGCCAAGGTCGCCGGCACGAGCAACACCGGTGTCACTTGGTCGTTTAGCCCGGCTTTGGGAAGCATGGCGACCAGTGGCGGGACCGCTGTCTACGTTGCCCCAAGTAGCGCCCCGACTAGCAACACTGTTATAATTACTGCCGCAACCATGGCGAATCCGTCAATAGTCGCGACAGCGGCCGTCACAATACTCCAGGCAGTGACGGTGTCCCTAAGCCCACCCACCGTCGGCTTGACCTCTTCTGGGACACAGCAGTTCACCGCCACGGTTGCCGGGACTACAAATACGGCGGTGACCTGGTCGCTTAGCCCGTCGGTAGGTACAATCTCCTCGGCTGGTCTGTATACGGCGCCCTCGAGTATTTCAACGTCTCAGACAGTTACCCTAACGGCTCAGAGCGTCGCGAACCCGGCCGTGTCGGCCACCGCCACCGCGTCCTTGGTACCACCCTTGGCTATTACGAGCGCCACAGTGCCCAACGGCACGACTGGCGTGCTGTACGGCGCGACACTGACGGCCACAGGCGGCATACCGCCGTATACTTGGTCGCTCGTATCGGGTGCGCTGCCGCCAGGTCTCACCCTGACGGCTTCTTCGGGATTAATTTCCGGTACGCCAACCACGGCTGGATCGTATACCTTCGCCGTTCAGGCCCGCGACACCGTTGGGAACCAGGCGTCGCAATCCAACGCTGTCGCCATCACCGCTCCTACGGGCGTGCCTTGGGGCCCCACCTATTATGTTTCTGGTCAAACCGGCAACGACACATGGTCTGGACTTTTGCCTTCGCCAAACTCGGCCGGCACCGATGGCCCATTTCAAACGCTTACAAAAGCTCAAGCCGCAATGCGAGCCTCATCGACTGTTAAGATTGCAACCATTCTGGCCGGCACTTACAGCATCTCTTCTATTTGGTCGTTTACCTGGGCCGATGCCGGTGAACTCTGGATCTCCTATCCGGGACAAACGGCGGTACTGAATGGCGCTACGACAGGAGGCGTTAGTGTAACTGGTGTTAGCAGCCTCCAATTCACGGACCTTACATTTCAGAATATGGGGACCACCGGCGTCCTATTAAGTGGAGGTTCGACTGCCGTTAACTTTAGGTGGAACACTTTCGTCAACTGTAACGAGACCTGTATTGCTGGAAGCGGCGTCACCAATTCGATCGTCGACAGCAATACTTTCAATGGGCAGAGCCCGGGAAACCCGAGCGGTAGCACTAGTCAGTTCTATTCCGCTATCTCACTTTCGTACGGAAGCAGCAACAATCAAATCACCCACAATCTGATCGAAAACTGCCAAGGCGGTGGTATAGCGTTCAACGCCGGCCTGACCGACCCTCCGAACAACAACAACATCGTGGATCGCAACATCCTTCAAAACGTCGACACGAACGTCACGGATGCGGGGGCCATTTACATGATGGACCGATCCCACTCGGCCGTGGGCAATCAAATCACAAACAACCTCATTTACGGAAACGGAGGCACCGGATATCTGACAAATCAGACCAAGGCGATCTATCTCGACGACCTAATGTCCAATGTCCTGGTGAGCGGCAACATCTGCCAGACCTGCGGCGAATACGCGTGGCAAATTCACGCCGGAAACAACAATAGCATCGTCAATAATATCTTTGACCTCTCGGTGGCGGGTACATTGGCCGGTTTTTATCAACATGATTCGCTCTTGACGGATTACGGTATGGCCGGCAATCTGTTAGAGCGGAACATTTATTATTTCGCCACTACACCCCCCAGTATCTTATACACCGTAAGCATTGGCTCTACCGATGTCTTGCCGACCGATTCGGCTAATATGTATTTCTCGGCGGCAGGTTCGACGATCCCCAACACGACGATCGTTGACACAAATGCCACGACTGCCAACCCGCAGTTCACAAGTCCGTCGACTCTCAATTACTCTATGCCGCTGTCTTCCCCTGCATACACGGTGATTGGGTTCCAGGCGTTAACGACAAACCAGGGGCCGCTCCCGTACGTGCCTTGATGCAACGTGGCTGCGCATTGGATTCAGAAACTGGCCCACAAGCCACCACCTTTCGCGACTCCACACGGGGCGGGAAGCCGCCCTATGCGCAAATGTCTGCATGGTTGCCAGCCGGGCCGTTCCGGTAGCGTAGACGCCGCCGCAGAGCCTTCAATGGCTCCAGCAGGTACGTTCGCCTGAGGATGCTCGGTAAATTGGAGCGGTGGCCGGTGGCGCCTCGCGGCGTGTCGCAGGGTATCCGGTTTACGATGAAGGACTCATCTTTCATCAAACCGTTCGTGTCGTACATGAGGTCGATGCCGATCTCACGGCGCAACGCCGCGAGTCTCCCGCGGGGCAGGTTGCGACCGTTGAACGGGAATGCCAGAGGCACACGTGCGCGGCCGGTGATTCCTCGCGCGAAATCGCACGATTCACGAGCTTGGCGGCGCACTTCCTCCCAGTCCGGAAGCTTGCCTAGCTGCGGATGATCGCTCGTGTGGGAGCCAATGGTGAAGCCGTCACTGTGGAGTTGTGCGATTTGGCTCCGGGTCATATAGGGGCGCTGGTCCCGCAAGAAAGCTTCGACGTCGATACCCAGCCGCACGCAGGCCGCGTCGATTATGTCTCGGTGGGCGAAATCAAGACCCAGGAGCCATTTCCCAATCTCCGAGGGCGTGGCGAATGTAAGCCCGAATTGTGCCCGCAATCTTGTCTGGAATCCCGAGATCTCGGCAGCCGTCGCCATGCCAATACGGGACAGGCACAAAGCGACTTTGTTGCGATACATCAACTCCCGGTTATCGACAAAGCTGCTGCATATGAAAAAGGTGGCTGGGAGTCCGTGCGCGAGTAGCAGAGGCTTGGCCACGGTGAAACATTCGACGAAGCCGTCGTCGAAACTCAACGTCGCTGCATTCGGCGGCACTCTACGTCCATTTTCGCGATGCGCGACCAACTCCTCGTGGCTCATCACGCGGAAACGGGTTTTCAGATGGATGAGATCCCGCTCAAGATCGCCTGGGCTCTTGCACCCGTAGAGGGGTCCAATGTGGGGAATCGGCGCGGCCGTGAACGAGTGATATAGCAAGTGGACGCCATCGCTGGCGACGATGTTCCGAAAACCTGAAAGCAGCATAGACATTTTCGTCTGAAACTAAAGTGCGACGCTTCAGTCCGGTATGCACTGGCCGCACGCAATGCTTCCAGGCATTCGACGACTAATCGCGACATCGCCCAGAGACAGTGGAGCCGTGCTCTTCCAGTCACTTATGCGTTTCGGGGGCAGCGGCTACGTGGTTATGCTCTGGACCTTTTCTCAGAAGATACTTAAGGACGCTTCCTACCCGCGTGTTGCTAACTTTCCTCCTTAGCATCTTTGTAATCTTCAGCGCAACGGAATATTCCGCGCCCCTGAGCGTAACTGGAATGTCCAGCAGATGCAGTGCGATCTCGACATCGCAATATTCAAGCTTGTAATCCTCGTCGCCAATACCGAAATCGAAGATCTCAATGCCTTGAGCAAAACTCCACTCAAAAAAATGCTCGTACAGCAGGCGTCCTGGCGAAAACCGAGCCCACGCGCCGCCTTCGTAGGCCGAGATCAAAGCGTAAAATCGTGACCCAACGACATAGCCCCAGTGGACAGCGACAATCGTGTCCTCTACTTTCAATGCTGAAAGATGGATAATACCCGCCGTTGAAGGGCGGTTGGTCATTTCCGTGACAAATTCGCGGTAGCCGGGTTGGTCGAATTCTGCGCTCGTCCGCGTCTCGCGGTGAAGACGGATCTTCTGGCGGATGAGCGCCGCAAGGAAGGCATCCCGCTGTTGGGATGTTTTGGCGATTTCGAATGTCAATCGGCCCCGACCTAAGAGTCGACGACGATGGTTGCCAACCATTCTGCGACGGGGGAGACGCTCTGCCTTGAAGTGGCTCCATGTTCCCGATAGAGTGGTGGCGTGGCCCGACACCGTATGGCGGGTTTCGCCGAGAAGAATCAAGGGGTTCGGCAGATCACCGACCCGTTCAGGCATCTTATCGAGAATGGCGACGTCGAAAAAGGGCAAATTGGCCTGAAGCTCCCGCCAGACCATGCGAACGTCCTCCGGACCCCAGTCCCGTGTGGCGGGAAAAACTACCGGCGAATTGTAATCGGAAAGTCCGCCGTCAAGGAACGTCAAGACTCGAACTCCATGGCGGCGTTGAATGCCCAACGGCAGAAGCATCAGCGGATTCTTCTCGGCATCAACCACGGCCACGAATAGAGTTTCCACATTCCCGGCGGCGGCTATGGTGCTGCACCTCACGTCGAGGATTTCCGCGCATTGAAAGGCGTAGCACCGCGCAGCACACAGTTCCTGGCTTCGCGGCCAAAACCCGCTGTAATCTGAGAGGCTGTGGGTTAGCCAAATCTGATGAGGAGCCTCCGGACGCGAGGTTTGGTTGTGAGCCGACGCGGATCCGTTTAGCGATTCCAAGTTGCGCTTTTGAATCATCGCTCCACCAAGACGGAAGGATCAGCAAGGCGGGTGGAAGTGGAATTCTCGTGCCTTCATTGCGATTGCATTGCCGATGGCTCCGCGCTGGCCACTGGTGGAACACTGTAGGGCGCCACGTCGCTCCGAACCCGGCCATAGACGGCGAGTTCGTGCACAGTAATATCTGCGTCGGTGAATCGCCGCCCCACATGCCGAGCCGGATTCCCCGCCACGATCTCATAGGGCTGAACATCGGAGATCACGACGCTACCCGCGGCAACAATAGCGCCGCGCCCGATGGTGACGCCAGACAGCACGACGGCACCGAATCCAATCCAAACATCGTCTCCAATAACAGTCCTCATGCCCTTTCCCGCACCGCGATAGTCTGGATCTCCGACCCACGGGGCGTGCCGAATCGGCCTGCCCACACACTGGTGATCGTGGTCGTAGCGCCCCACCACACCGACATTGTCCGCCAGCATCACATAATCGCCGATCTCGCCGTCACACGCTATCGTACAGAACCTCCCTATATAAACATCCCGGCCCACCACCAGTCTTCTCGGCGCGAAAAGCACCGCGCCAAGTCCCAGGTACAAACCGGGGCCAACAATCACCTTCTTGCGGACCCCATATCTCCGATAGAGCCACTGCCACAATTGAGACAGTGTAGAACTGCTCATAACCTTTCTTTTCACGGCGGTCCTCTTTGTCTAACTCGCCAGGGCCTGTCTTACGCCGTTGGCGAACCTCTCCACCATGTTTTCAACGGTATAGATATCCGCGGCCGCGTGGCACCCGGCAACCAGCGTTCGGCGCCGTTCTTCATCCTTCAAAAGCGCCGTTACCGCTCCGGCGTACGCCTCCGGGCTATGTGCCTCCTGGACGATGATACCGTTCCTCTCGTCGTCCAAGTACTCGATCTCGGGACCGTGCCCAGCTACTGCGGTCGTCACCAACGGAACACCTAGAGCGAACGCGTCTAAAACCGCGAGGCCGACTACGCCCGGGAGAAGAAACAACTTAGAGAGCAAGAAGTACGGCACTTTCTCGTGGTCGAATTTCGGTCCAATGTATTTAATCCAAGAGTGACGAATAGCGGCCTGTCTGACGAGCGCCGCATCAATCCCCGCGCCCATGAAAATCATCTCGAAATCGGGAACCGATTGCCGAACCAGCTCACACGCCTCAAGCAAGAACGAAAGGCGCTTGTCGCGGTACATCGCTCCCGCATAGATGCATACGTTTCGCCCAGCCAGTTGCAGCTCGCCCGCTAGGGCCTTCAGCGCGGACGCATCTACCATCCGCGCCGCGGCGACGAGGCCCCGCGTGTCGATGGCGTTCTGGGTATCCGTCGTGCGCTCTACCGGAAAGCCAAGTGACCGAACCACAGCCGCCGACTTCGCATTGTATGCGAACCACCAGTGAACCCGTGTAGATGCGCAACGCTTCAAACATTCACCAAACCAACTCGCGTCGTAGAAAAAGCTCTTGCCGTGTCCCCACAAAGCGAATCTGGCGCCGCCGACTAGATATCGCGCCTGGAGGACATAGTTCACGAGCAGCTTGCTGGCTTGCTCCACGATCACGAGATCGGCGCCGCGCAGAAGGCCCAGGCACGGTTGCCAATACAGTTCCCGGCCGCCGACCCGCACGATTCGGTTTTCGATGCGCTCGGCCCAGTCCAGGTCCACCGTGTCTTTCTTGGCGGCATCGTTCGAGCCGGGCTGACCGTAAATCAGTTGGAGATCGATTGGATCCCTTGCGAGCTCGCTCCGAAGCATCTCGTAAAATTGCCGCCGATACTGCGGCACCGACCTATAGATCACGGCGACGCGTCGCGTTCGCTTCATAGCACCTCACAGCCTCTTCCGTTCCCTGAAACGGATACACTCATTAATGAGCGCCCGGCTTCAGCAAAACAGTACTGTCCATTTGCCGCGCCCGAGAGCAACAAGCACGTCCGACTGTTCAAGCGGAACATCTCCGAGTCTCTTGCCTTAACGCTACTTGGCAAGCCCTGTGCCTTGTCACCGAAGTTGGAGCCGAAGCAGAAAATGACCTGTAATTCTTGCCAGATCGAACAGCAGAAAACTCACGAAACGCACCGGGTTCTTCGCCGTGTCGTAAGCGAAAAACCACCGTATCTTCAGCTTTGTATAGGCCCCGACACCAAAGAAGTAGCTCTCTAAGTCCCTTAAGGTGTAACGCTCCTTAACATTCACTCCATACGAGGTCTTCGTATGCGTCTTCACTACGCACGCGTAGCTTACCACCAGCCGAAAACCGGCGGCTTCCGCTCTGACCGGCAGTTCCGGGTCGCCACATTGCTGATAGTGCTTGGCGTTATATAACCCTATCCGCCGGAACACAGTTATAGGAATCAATGTTCCCCGACCTGTCAGCCACGACACAGGCGCACTATAGGCCGTGCCAAACTGCGATAATGCTTGCCCCACATTGAGTTTTCGCTCTTTGGCGGTCCACCAATTCACTATTGTGCCGCCGTCGACAATACTATCGGGGTTCTCGATGTCAACCGCGACCGACCCGATAAGAGTGTCTGGCATAGAAGTCCATTGGCGATGAAGGTTCTCCAAATAGTCGGGACTAACCTCGAGATCGTTGTTAATGACGAGGATGGCATCGTCCGCTCCCGCCCGGTCCATTGCATGTCTGATACCCACGTTGGTCGCGCCCGTCCACCACAGAGTGCCATCCCCGCGAACCACCTGGACCTCGGGGAACTGGTCAGCGATGAGTTCGGCAGTGCAGTCGGTAGAACCGTCATCTACAACGATAATCTCAAAGCGCCGGAAGGACTGGCCGTTCATGCAGTGAAGAAGGCGCTCAGTGAGCGTCCTGCGATTGAATACGGCAACGACAATGTAAATTTTGCCCTGGCCGGCTGCTTCGGTCAAGTTCGGACGACACCCCATATGACTACTTGTCCGAAACGGTGCTTGAGTTCCATTTGTAGACCAAAACTCTCCTTTCCGCCCGACTGGCTTAACAAACATAGCCAAATTGTTCCCCCTGGTCGGCGCAAGCCCCCCGCTCCCCTGTTCCGAGTGGATTCCTGGACCTCCCCACCTGGCGCCGTCCAAGTGACGCGTCTCCAGGTGCTGCTTTGCCCGCTTTGGTTTGTCTTGCTCCGTTTCGCTGCCGTTCAACTCCTCCCAGCATACCGGCAGCATCGACACGGCAGGAGACTTTCAGGGAACGGGCCCCGCTGACGTTAGCACGCCTAAACCATCATCTTACGCTCATAATCCACTTCCTGGCCGGCTTCTCTATAAACACTGATGTAAGTACCGAGGCGGCGACTAAAACGACTACGAATTCTAACAATATCGGAAATGTATAGACCTCGAGACCAGTCACATGAAAGACGTGTCGGAGTATCGTCTCAAACCACAGTGACAGCGGGTGTTGAAGTATGTACATCGTGTAGCTTGCCTCGCCCAGAATTAACAGAGGTCGAGTGGACAGTAGTCGTTGAACCGGCCGCCACAAGGCAGTGACTTGTGAAATGAACGCACAAAAGAGCAATGCTACGATGCAATCGTGAAGAAGAATATGGGGCATGCGGCCGCTAATAGCAAGCACCGTCAATATAGCGAACGCCGACAGATGTACAGCCACACGTCGGATGCCAGAACTTCGGGGGCCGGAGAATATCCTTCTATATCGTCCGACCGACATGCCAAGCAGAAAGGTTGGAAGATGAACAATTGGATTGTAAAGAGCTAAACGATACCACCCATCGTGCCAAAGGACGAATCGGGTACTTAATAATGTAGTGTCACGAGTGAAATGCGTCAGGTTCTCCTGGGTCAGGGAGGCGGTCGATATGTGATCCGGCTGGAACAACAGGTAAAGCAGCGGAACCAGCAATGTCAATCCGGCGAATACCGTCATTGCGCAAAACAAGCCATTGCGCCTTAGCTTGATAAGTTGAATTCCTATGAAAGGAAAAAGCAGATAGAAAAACCACTCGCACGAAAGGGACCACGCGGGCATGTTCCACACGGCATGCGTTCCAATAACCCAAGCTTGTGTGCAGGTAAGCGACACGAGTATTGTGGTGAGCGGGTAGTTGAAAGATGTCGTGTGGTTTGGAAGCAATTCCTGTATCCAAAACGGAATCTGGATAAGGAGCGCAGTCCAGTACGCAGGCCCGATTCGGGCGACGCGGGCGATCCAGAACCGTGACGCTCGTACCTTGACGTCGCCAAGATAGTTATAACCGAGCACGAATCCCGACAATACGAAGAACATGCTGACTGCCGTGTATCCGCTGCCAAGAACATTTCTAGCCCACGCCGGGGCATCCGATACTAGACCCAGCCCGAAGTGGAAGATCACTACGAAGAGCGCCAGGAAAAAGCGAATCCCCGTGAGAGCGGGAATCGCGGGCGCTTTCACTATGGCGACGGGATTTGGGCAGCCAGGCCGCGCGACCCGACGTTGTACAGCCTGCTGCTCATCGACCCCAGGCATGCTTCGATGCCGCACTGGCTGTCGCTCTAAGTCAACTGAGCGAAGGGCAGCGCCAAGAACTGGTCTCAAGAAGAGAAACTCCTTCCCCGGGAATGGCCGCGGTAGCGAGACACGCATGTCAGAGACTCTCGGGTACTTTCTCGCGGGCGCCTTGCGCAATCGTGACTTCGCCCGCGGATGCGGCCCAGAGCAATCCGAAAACGGTTCCCTGGATCAAACCGCCACTGTAGGCCGTCATGTAGGCAAGTTCGGACACAAAGAGGGCAGCGAGCGTCGCGCCCGCGATTCGGTTGCTCAGCGAAGGAACTATTGTCGAGAGGCCGACCCGTCCGATATGGCGTGCGAGCATCCCCATCCATACAACGAAGACGAGCAACCCGGCGACGCCGTAATAGGCGAACGTTGCGATGTACTGATCGTGGATGTGGATGGAGGCTTCCGTTGCAACGTCGGTCAGATCGCGTCCGGCGGGTGGGCCGACGGCGAGATCCAGCAGTCCATTTGAGAGCGCACGATCCGTGGCCTCAGAGAATCCGTCGACACGCCAGGCCCAGGTGCTATTGCTTTGGCGGGTCTCCTCGATGTTTGCTTTCGCGAGGGAAATCACGTTGTCGGCTCGGCCCGACACAAAGAGAAAGGCAATACCGAGCGCGATCACGGGCACTGCAACCAATGAGACCTGGATCCACCGCCTGTTGGCCAAACGAAAAGTGCGGAAAGCAAGCCAGGCGACGCCGACCACACTTGCGGTCCATACGCTCCGATGCTGCAAAGCGAGTACAAAAAGGCCGAAGATCCCCGCCGTTAGAAGGCCGGTGGCTTGTAAGCCTCGTATGATTTGATTCGCGAGCACGGCGATGAACGCAAGGGCCATGACCATCGCGTAGCTCGATGTCAGAACGCGAACGATGGTGCGAAAGTCCCCGGTAAATACTTCCGGCGTGGGCAGCACTCCGAGCCACCGGCAAACAGCCACTGCTGCAAGGACGTATGACGCTCCGCAGAGCCAGGTAACCAGGCGCTCTGCGCTTATGCGAAACGCCGGGCGAAAGGCGCTGAACGCCATAGCCGGGATAACGAAGTAAACCATCGCCCTGGCGTCGTTGCCAGCGTGTCTCAAGCCGTAGACCGGCGCTCCCCGAAGAAAGTTCATCACCGCCAGTCCGAACAGACTGAGGGCCGGCCAGCAGTAGTTGGCCGGTAACCTCCCGCTTCTGCCGGCTATAATTACAGCGCCGGCAATCAGAACGGCGCATGCGACGTCGTCGAAGTAAAGGGAGATCCCCGCGTCGATTCCGGATGCGCCAATCTCCAAACAATCCAGAACCACGACGACGAAGAGAAATGCAAGTCCGGCTTGCGCGGGATAGCGCCAGAACAAAAGCACGAATAAGAACAGGGGTCCAAGGACGAGCCCAATATAAATAAGGGTTTCCATCGCTGATTAGCTGGCGATCGCGACTGGTATCGCGCGCGACGCTGCGACCTGAGCGGCAACCCAGTCATAGGTCTTTTCCAGGCCCTCACGCAGAGGGCGGTCCGGGGCCCAGCCGAGCCGCTCCCGTATTAATTGGTTGTCCGAGTTTCGGCCGCGTACGCCAAGTGGTCCGGGAATGTGCCGAATGCCGAGATTCTTACCTGCTATGTCCATAATCAATCGGGCCAACCCGTTGATGGAAATCATTTCCTCCGACCCGACATTTACCGGTCCGGTAAAGTCGGAAGCCATGAGACGCCGAATCGCCTCGACGCATCCGTCGATGTACAGAAACGAGCGCGTTTGCAAACCATCGCCCCAGATTTCAACTTCCCGGCTGTCGGAAGCTTCGGCAATTTTCCGGCACAGCGCCGCGGGCGCTTTCTCCCGGCCGCCTGTCCACGTCCCCTCGGGGCCGAATATGTTGTGAAACCGGGCGACACGGACGTCCACGCCCCAGTTTCGGTGATATGCCAGATACAGCCGCTCACTAAACAATTTCTCCCAGCCGTATTCGCTGTCAGGGGCGGCCGGATAGGCGGATTCCTCGGAGCACCTCGGGTTTTTTGGGTCTCGCTGGTTATACTCGGGATAAATGCAGGCCGACGAGGAGTAGAAGAACTTCCGCACCCCTGCCTGTCGTCCGCATTCGAGGGTATTCAGGTTGATGGTTGCCGAGTTGTGCATCACATCAGCATCGTGTTCGCCGGTGAATATGTAGCCGGCGCCACCCATGTCCGCCGCGAGCTGGTACACTTCCTCGATGTCCTTCACAACTTCATGAACCAGACCTGGTTCTCGCAGGTCTCCGACGACGAACTCATCGGCTGCCGACGCCGAGAATTCGGGGTGTTTCAGGTCTACGCCTCTTACCCAGAAGCCTTCGGCTTTCAGCCGCCTAACCAAATGGCTTCCGATGAAACCACCCGCTCCACATACCAGTATTCGCTTCATGACGGTCTCCTATGCGCAACGCGGCCCGGTGCCGCGTTCGTTGTAGTTGGTTACTTGTAGGTTTTCAGCTTCAACGCTTGCAGCATTACCAGCCACACGAAATGCGGATTGTTAAGCAGATAACGCTTCCACAGGCGCCGTGGCTCCGCGATCAGACGGAACAGCCACTCGAGACATAGTGGTTGCATCCATCGCGGCGCCTGCGGCACCTTCCCGGCGTGAAAATCGAAGGCGGCGCCAACGCCGATCAAGACCGGCGCATTTAGATCGTTGCGATTCTCCGCCATCCAACATTCCTGCTTCGGTGTACTGAGACCGACCCAGACGATGTCCGGCCCGCGGGAGTTGATGTGTGAAATGACCGCGGCAGTTTCATCGGGCGTAAGCGGGCGAAATGGAGGAGCGTAGGTGCCCACGATCCTGAGCCCTGGAAAGTGCCGGATAAGGCGATCATGCAAGCTGGCAAGAGTAGCCGGCGTAGTGCCAAAAAAGAAGTGCGTGAATTCCTGCGCGAGCGATTCCTTGCACATTTCCAGCAGGAGGTCGGGACCATAGACTCTGGTGGTGTTCTTGTGGCCGGCCACGCGACTGATATATACCAGTGGCATTCCATCCGGGACGATAAGGTTCGCAGAATTATGGACTGAGCGCACCTTCTCGCTTCTTTGACACTCCATAATGCCGTGCACGCCAGAGACGCAGACGTAAGCTCGGCTCTTTTCGTGGATCCAGGCTTTTATCCGCTCTACGCTGTCGCGCATATTGGTTGCCGCAACAGGCACGCCCAGAATGTCGACGGTCTCGTGGCTTTGGAAAGGTGCCATAGGCGCATTAAGGGCAGGGCTCGGTTGTGAGAGGGAGACCCGCACAGGATCTAACATTCGTAGCCGGCAGACCTTCTTGCTGTGCGTTTACCGACCGAACACTGCGGGCCAGGAAGTAACCGTAGGGGCTGCCGGGCGCCAGCATGGCCTCCATTTCCACAACATCGAGGCCTATGTCGTTGCAGATACTTGCATAGGCGTGGAAAAAGAGGCCGGTCCGCGCAGGGCTATTATCGAAGAAACGTTCCATTCGGTCGACGACAAGGATATAATCCGCCACTCGACAAGCAGCCTCAAGTACCAACCGCGTATGTTTCTCGTCAATGTAGTATAAAATGTGTGACGCGACGAAGAGGTTAAACGACCCTAGGGCGTCAGCGTGTCTGATAAACCATCCGTGATCGCCAACATGAAAGGAGTCGGAGGGAAAACGTGTTCTCGCGAAGGCGATCGCTTTCGGGTTGATGTCGACACCGCAATACGTTACAGCAGCCGTCGCCGGGTCCTGGCGGAGGGTGTAGAGGTTATTACCAGCGTTACATCCGAATTCGAGAATGGCCAGAGGACCAGGCCCGGCGTCTTGCCGCACTCTTGACAACGCAGTTTTGAGCCATTCCTTGCCGCCATCCCGGGCAAACTTCTTAAAGTGCCAGTGGCGTCCCATGGTTCGCCACCATAACGCCTGCTTCGCCGTCAACAGGCTATCGCCCCATCGATCCGGCAGGAGTGCCATAACACCCGTCCTGATGGCAGCTCTGAACGACGTGCTCACAAAGAGTCTCCTTTTTGGTTTTCGGTTACCGGGAAGTGTACACCCGACGTCTTGCCTCGGATTCCTATGTATTCGCCCGGCGTTGCAGAACTTTCGCGTAGGCGGTACTGCTTATCGTCAATTACACTTCTTGGGGCTGAAATCGATTTGATCGGCCTGGCCGGCGTGCCCCCGGCAACCACGTTTTGAGGGAGTGACCGAGTGACCACGCTGTTCGCGCCGACAACCGTGCCTGAGCCAATTCGTACGCCTTTGAGAACGAGACCATTCATCCCTAGAAATACGTCGTCTTCGATCTCAATGGCGGCGGCCTCAGGCGCAATGCCGCTGGCGCGGTCTGCTGCGCTGAGTGGGTGCCAATCCGAGTCGGAGATTGTGCAATTGGCGCCACAGAGGACACGATCACCAATGCGAATCTTCTTCGATGCGGCGATTACGGTGCCACTGAAACCGGAATCCCGTCCAATCTGAATCGAGGCAGCCCGACCGGCAGATATGAAACACCGCCGATCTATCCCAAGGGTACTTGACCATTGCGCGGAGCGAAAGGTACAGCCGTCTTGCAATCGTTATGGTGGCTGTCGGGTGCTTGCGGAACTTCGGCAGTCCGTAGAATGAAGCACGGGGACCCAACGGGATGCTCCACCACAGGGCCAGACCTCGACTGGCTGCGGTGTCCAACATCCGCCGAAACCGCTCGCATACGCGACTCATTGCGAATGGCATGAAATCGCGGAAAATCAGAGATTCGCCTCGATAGTTAATCATGACTGCACCTAGGGGCAGCGGGGCCGTGTGACGGCCGAAGAACAGGCCGGCTCGTAAAAGGAACCCCAAAGACGAACAACCGCCAGAGAGGCAGCCGCCAAGATTGTGAGAAACGCGATCCGCCCCGGCAGCGCCAAATCAGGGGTGGGCACAGTAGGCCTGCCGCTACAGGGGCCAAGTTCTGGACACCGGGCAGCAACAACTATTGATCATTCGCCCTGTTCTGCCAAACCCTTTCCAGCAAAGTCTCATAGCGCCCGACCGTGCGAGTTAAATCGTATTCCTCCGCTGCGCGCCGGCGGCCTGAAGCGCCCAGGCCTTTACGCAGTCCCGCGTCAGTAACGAGCAGTTCCATTGCTTTCGCGATCGACGGTGAGCTGGTAACGTCTGTAAGTATGCCGGCTTCGCCGTGGGCAAGCTCCCAAGGGATTCCGCCGCTCTTCTCTCCTCCGATCACGGGTATCCCGATTGCCATGGCCTCCATTGCAACCATGCAACAGGCCTCCTCCAGCGATGGGTGCACCAGGACATCCGCTTCTTCCGCCAAAATCGTCAGAACCTCGGAGTGCGGCAGCGGACCAACGAATTGGATCCCCAATTCGGCGTCGTGTCGTCTCGCCCATTTTTCAGCCGGCCCATCTTTCTCAAAGCCGCTCCCAATCATCTTAAGCTCCACCAGGCCGGGGAACTTCTTCCTTACGAGCGCAAACGCCCTGATCAAGGCCTTAGCATTCTTGCGCGGACCCCATCCGTTCAGGACCGAGGCGAAGGTAATCGTCTCCGCGGTTCTCCTGGCGGCGCGCCGGCCCGTCAACGCGAACACTTCCGTCCCGACTCCGTTGGGTACCACTACGATGTCGTGCTGCGGGCGAAGCAGTCTGTGCAATTGTTGTGCCACATACGGCGATACGGCCGTTACGCAGCGCGCCCTACGCAGTACGGGGACAGCCAGCCAGGGCTTTTCTAGCCAGTACGGATGCCGGGCAAATCGCAGCACAACCATCGGCACGTCGTGTGCGGTCACCACATGTGGTAGACCGCTGGCGACTGCGGCGGCGCCAAATTCGTACGTCCAGTGTGCGTGTATCACATCGCAGCCGGCCTGCCGCATGGCGTCCCGGAGTGCTATCCGTTCGGCACGAAAGAAATCCGGCATCTGCCACCGCTCCCGGCGCCGCGGGCAGACATAGAGGCGAACGCGGTCGCCTTCAATGATTCGCGTGTGGGCAACGCCTCCTGATAGAGCGAAAATCGAGATCTCATGTCCACGTTCCCGCAAGTCCGCGGCGATAGCACCGATCAAGGGGAAACTCGCAACGCTAGGGATTGCGGCGTTCGCTGGGAAGAATTGCTGAAGCGGAGCGAGGGAAATCGGCCCCGCAATCCCAATCTTCATTGCCGCAACTCCCCTGCGGCAAGCGGTCGCAGAACACGGCGAGAATTCTCAGCCGCAATTAGGTCCTCCGGTATGTGGCCCGTTTCCCCCGAAGCCAGGACCCGGTAGAGCTTCGGCGCCAAATGGTCGATTCGAAACCGGTAATTGTATTTCTCCAAACCAGCAACTCCCATGCGAAGACGCAGGACCTCATCGTCAAGGCCTATCGGTTTCATTGCACTTTCTTTCTACCTGCCGGTGCCACCATTGCGGCGATGAAGAGCGAAGCGCTGGCGCTAGGCCGCGCCTCTTTCTCCGATACCTGCCGCTGTCGCACGTCGCGCAGCGTATCGCGACCGGCTTGTTTTGCGTTGATTCCTTCCAGCCACTGCGAGAGCTTAGCCGGAAGCGATCGGGAAATCTGCGTCAGAACCAAAACGAGTTCCCTGGATAAGATATGATCCGCCGCCAAGAGGAAGAGGGCGGAAACTGTAGTGACGCCGGTTAGGCTCAACACGAGAAGTGTCCACGCCGGCTTGACGGAGTAGATACTCGCCAGGCGCCCCGCGCTCCATACCGCGCCGGCTGTAATACAGCTCGTGATGGCCGGTCCTCGTAATACCCGGAAAACATCTGTCCAACCCAGACGTAGCAGCCGAAGCGTCGGCTGCGTGTTTGCGAGAAACCGGAATACGTAAACACCCAGAACGGCCCATGCTAACGCGACAGCGGAGTAGCGGATGCACACAGAAAAAGCTGCGGTGGCGACCGCCAGGGTCAGCGCCTGCGCTCGCACCTCCCGCTTGACCTGATCGGCCGCGGCTAGCATCGGGCCGGCCATGGCCATCACCGCATGCACCGAAATGGCGAATGCAAGCGGCCGAAGCAAAGGCGCCGCTTCCGCCCAACGCGGGCCATAAAGACCGGCAACTACCGCCGGCGCACATACGGCAACGCTCCAGAACATCGGGAATGTGATGATAGAGACGGCGCACACGGAGGCAAGATACGCACGTTGGAACGCGCGGGTCCGGTCTGCAAGCCGCGAACAACTCGCAAATAGCACTTGCTGCCATGTGCTGACGACTGCCTCGGTCGGCGCGCTCACGGTATTGAAGGCCCTGCTGTACAAGCCGAGGGCCGTCGAACCGAAGGCGCGGCCCACAAATGCGTTGTCGAAATTGGTGATGCTCCAGTTCAGGATGTTCGCTCCCGTTACCTTCATCCCAAAACGCGCCAGGCGCAACCCGGACCGGCTCCAACAAGGAATCAACGAATGCCGCGCCTGTACGAACACCAGCGCCGAAAATGTCAGGCTCTGCGTAAGTTGGGCGGCGACCAGACTCCACACGCCGGCGCCAAGCGACGCAGCCGCGATTCCAACCAATGCGTATCCCGTCACGGATGACACGACCTGCGCCGTCTGGAGGGCGCGGAACGCCAGCCGGCGCTTCAGCAGGGCCGCCGAGCTCTGCCCCAACGCCTGTGTCAGAAACACCAGCGCCATGACTCGAACCACGCTTTCAACAAGAGGGTCGCGCAAAGCCACGGCCACCCCGTGAGCGAGAAGTGCGAAGCAGGCCGCCAAGACCGCCCCACTCAGCAACTGAAAGGTGAACGCAAAACGGACGTCCGCCTCATCGAGTTCTGGCGCTTGGACGAGCGCTGAGCTGAAGCCCCCATCGGCGAGCTGGACGGCAAAGCCGAAAACCAACATTGCGGCTGCTACCTGCCCAAACGGTTTCGGTCCCAGTAGGCGGGCCAGCACAATCCCGCTCGCGAAGCTGGCCAGCGCTCTGGTCAGAAAGCCTGCGTAGCCCCACCGAAGGGCAGAGAAGGCGCGTGTTGCCAGACTCTCGGGCATGTTAGAAAGATCGATTCGTCTCTACTCGTGCTCGAAGAAACGTTGGGCTCAGATGTCGGAACCATGTGGATGCATGAAGGCCGCTGATTTTCAGACAGCCCCGCTTCCCTTTAGAACGGCGGGAATCGTTTTCGCAAGGATCGAGAAGTCGAGCCCAAGAGACCAGGTGTCGATGTACTTGAGATCCAGCTCAATCCAGCGACGAAAGTCGATATTGCTGCGCCCGTTTACTTGCCAGAGGCAGGTCAAACCAGGTCTCACGCTGAATCGCCGCATGAGGGACGCATCGTCGAAGTTTGAGACGTCCCGCCGGGGGAGGGGCCGCGGTCCAACGAGGGACATTTCACCCCGCAACACGTTAAAAAACTGTGGCAATTCGTCGAGCGACGTTCTGCGCAGTATCCGACCGATGGAAGTGATCCTCGGATCGTCATGAATCTTGAACACGGGACCCCCGGCTTCGTTGCGAGACTCCAGCTCTGTTTGCCGTTTTTCCGCATCCTGCACCATCGTGCGGAACTTGTACATCCGGAATCGGCGTTTGTTCAGCCCATAGCGTTCCTGTGTGAACAATGCCGGCCCCGGGCTGGTCAGCTTGATCGCCGCCGCAATGACGAGCATGAGCGGGCTGAAAATCGCCACGCCAACGATGGCTCCGATGATGTCGATACCGCGCTTCACCACTAGCCGGTAGTCGTCCTGCACTACTTTGAGACTGACCACTGGTGCGTGCTCATCCGCCACAAATGTCGGCCTGGCGAGAGACAGTTGGAAGACGTCCGAAAGGTATTTCGCTTCAACGCCGGCGCGCTCGCAGGTCTGGATAGCAGTCTGAATCTGGTCGTAACAGGATTTCGCTGGTAACGCAATCAAAACTTCATCCACGGGCCGCTTCATCAGAATGGTCTCGAGATCGTCGAGGCCGCCAAGCATTTGCTGGCGAATAGCGGCGGTCACCAGGTGGCCGTTCGGCGTGTCTACAAAACCCAGAATATGCGTGTAGGTGTGGTTGGACTCCTGGAGCCGCGCATATATAGCTGCGGCGCGAGGACCGCTCCCGACGATGATCAGGTCGCGCGGGCTACTGAAAACCTGGGCGAGCCTTCCGGCGAAAGCACCCGCGATGAAACGGCCGGATAAACATGCCACAATTGCCACCGGAAGAAAATACAGAACGATCCGGCCGGTGAACGCACCGGTTTGCGAGGTAAGCGGAAAGAGCAAAGCAAACATTGATGCCACTACGCAAGCTTTCGTTACTTGAACCAGCTCTTTCCAGAACGGCGCGGCCGACGACGGGCGGGATAGGCCGAACGCGCGGAACGCGATGGCCCAAGCCAGCAGAAAGAGGACCGCGAGAAACAGGTTCTTGATTGTTACACGGAGGGCCAGGAAGGCGCCGATTCCGTCCGGCATGTTCTGCCAGTTCGCTCCTGTAAACACGCCGAGCAGAATTAACATAACGACTGCGGCGTTGACGAACGTGTAAACGCGATTAGCTATCGATTTAGGTGTCCGAAACATGGCAGTGCAATGGGCGGATGAGTCCCATGCCGGGCCGATGCCGGCTTGCGAAGTTGACCTGAATTGGGTGACGGAGGCGATGCTGCCCGCCTTAGGGCACGGGGTAGTACATCCCGATATTCGCCCATTTCACGAAGCGTTCGATCTTGCTGACGGAATTCTGCGGGACGACCAGCATGTCGCCGGGGTGCAAGTCGGCCATCGGCTCCTTGGCTGAAGGCCGCATGGCTTCCTTCAAGTTCAGAATCTCGGTTTTCGCCAGGTCCGGACCGACCCTACGGAACAGGATGACCTGCGAGTGTTTCGCGCTGGCCGTCTTGAACCCGCCGGCCATGGCAATCGCCTGGATGGCGGTGACCTGGCCCCGCATTTCGAACTTCCCGGGATTCGTGACTTCGCCACCTACAATGAAGTACGGTTTCTCGAAGTCCTTCAGCACCAACGTGATTTCCGGGTCCTTTAAGCGTTGACTCGATTTCTCGAGAATGGTGGCTTTCGCCTGATCGAGAGTCAGCCCTTGCAACTTGAGGTCACCGACAATTTGCAGCGTGGCGAAGCCGTCGGGTTGGATCGTGACGATCTGGTCGAATTCCGGAGTGTACCGGTAATGGACCTCGACAACATCCGTCGGCTGCAGCCGATAACGCGGTTCGCGTTCGGCAAAGGAAACCGACTGAGCGAGCACCGCGCTGGAATAGATCACGGGCAAAAGCAGATAATAGATTCGCATTGAGTTACCTCTTCCGCATCAGGATGCATCCAGCCAATTTGACGCCCCTCAGCCGTAGCGCTTCCCGGTCGCCTTGGATCTGGCGCCTGGACGTTTTCCCGGCTTCGACAACCAGTACCGCCGCGTCGGCTTGGGCCGCGATTGCGCCGGCCGACGGCGCCGTCTCGACACAGGGACAGTCGAGCAACACCGAATCGAAGTCGCGGCGTAAGGAACCGATCCAATCGCCGTGTGACGGCACGGACGAGGGAGATTGGAAGAACTCGATGGGCGCGCCAACCGTGGACGGCCAAAGGGATACATTCGCTACTCGTCCCGGCTGATAGGCCGCCACCTCGGGAATCTCGTTCATTGCCAGCAACGCCCGCACCTGGACAATGACTACCCGGTTGCCGGAAGCGGCCAGTTCCGCGGCGATGCCTCGGCAGGCTTCCGCACTACGGGATCCGGTGCCGCTCTCCACCAGTGCAACGACCGAGGGGCCTCGAAAGAGCTGGCGAATCAAGCCCAGGTACTCTCCGGTGTGGGTGACGGTTTCCATTGGCCCCGGGGAAGTTCTCTTCAGGGTCGTCCGCTCTAAGATCAGGGAATTTCTACTCATGTGTGCTCCAACGATCAGAATCGGCCCAAGAGAAAAGTGCCGGCCGCAAGCAGGGCGACGCCCGCGGCGATCCAGACCAGGCGGGAGGGTCCGGCCGTCTGCGCAAAGGCCGGAGACCGTTCCAGAACCGCCTGCGCCGCCAGTTGTGGCTGCGGTTCGCTGACTGGAAGGGCCAGATCGCGGAGTACTTCGGCCACTTCGTCCGAACCTACGCGTTGCTTTTCCAGGGCGTAAGCCAGTGTCAGCGAGTTGAAGCCGATCATGTTGATGTTGCGCGGAACGCCGCCGGACGCGGACGCGATCATATCGATCGCCTCGGGCGTGAACAGTTCGATCGACCCGCCGGCCACTTGTAAACGATGGGCCATGTATTTTCGAATTTCGTCGCCCGCCAGCGGTTCCAGGCGGGCAATCGCGCTGAAACGCTGGCGAATCTGCTCGCAGTCGGGCCGCCGAAGGGTCGCCGCGAGTTGAGGCTGGCCTGCCAGGACGATCTGTAGCAGTTTCCCGTCCGGGGTTTCGAAGTTCGATAGCATGCGGATCGCTTCGAGTGTGCCGCGGTTCAGATCCTGGGCTTCGTCGAACACGGCGACGACCGTTTTGCCGGCAGTGTGCGCTTTTAGTAAGTACTGGTAGAACAATTTGTGAGTCGCGGCCGGGGAGTCGGCGGGCTCCAGCCCCAGGGACACCATAATCGATTCCAGTACCGTGTCGCGGTCGTAATACGGGTTGGGCAAGTAGGCGATTTGGGCTTTGCCTTTAAGCATCTGGACGAGGGTGAAAAGGACACTGGTCTTGCCTAGGCCGGCGTGGGCAAGCATTAGCGCGAACCCCCTGCGCTGTTGAATGGCGTAAAAAAGTGTAGCCGCGGCCTCGCCGTGCTGTGTAGTTTGGTAGAAGAAGCGGCGGTCGGGTGTCACGCCGAAGGGCTCTTCGCGAAGACCGAAGTGGTTGTGGTACATGGAGCGGATCCGGTGTCAGTCGCCGAAAGAAGTTGCCAGCACAGGAAGGCCGGTGAGCTCCTCGAGTTCACGTGGCTGCTCGACCGTGTCGAGCCAGTAATCGGTGGCGAACGCGCCGCCAAGGCTGAGGAAGGCCGCCAGCACAATTCCTAGTGCCAGATCCAACGGTACGTTGGGTTTGGAAGGCAGATGCGGCTCGATGGGCGTTTCGGCGATGGCTACGTTGGAAATCTTTTGCTTGTCGAGCGATTCCGCGATCCGCGCTTCTTCCGTCTTCTTCGCGTAAAGCAGGTAGTTGTCCTCGGCTTTCTTTTGCGTGCGAACCAGGTCGTCAAAACTCGCAGTGGCGTCGGCCAGCCGCGACAACTGGCTGCGATAAGCCTTGGTCTGACTTGCCAGCGCATCGCGGCGGGATTGCAGCCCGGCCAGTTCGGCCTGCTGGCGGTCGAGATCCAGTTCGAGAGCCTGATGCACGGGGTTGACGTCGGTGGCCTGCTCGACACCGGTCAGCTTGGTTGCCTGTTCGAGCGCGACCTGCGTGTCTCTGATCTCCTGTTCGACTTCCCGCACCAGCCGGTCGTCCGGGCGAAACTTAACGAGCAATTCCGTACGGCGGTTCTGCAGTTCGGCCAACATGGTGTGCAGCTTCTCCACCGAGGACTGGTTAGTCAAAGTGCGGCTCTGCGTGATCACGCGGGGTTGGGCTGCGCCCAGCGCGTGACGGGTATCGGCGATTTTTCGCGTGTATTCGTCGGCTGCGGCGTCGGCCTGCAGGAAAGCGGATTCCGATTCGGCGGCCTTCTGCAGCAGGACATCTTTCTGCTCGGGCAGCATTACGATGTTTTCGCTGCGACGGAAATCGGCCAGTTTGCCATCCGCGTCCTGAAGCTCGCGCTGGTATCGTTCGGCTTGGCCCTTGAAGAACTCGTACGTACCGGGCGTGCCATGGACCTTCAGATGCGCTTCCAGGTAGAGCTCCGCCAGGCTGGCCAGAACCGCGACCGCCCGGTGCGGATCGACATCGGCGTATTCCACTTCGATGATATCGGCCTTACGAACCGGGGACACTTTGAGATCTTTCCCCAAACGCTTTACGGCTTTCTCGATGGAGACCGAACGGTCCTCGCCCCTGCCCGATCCGGCCGCCTGCTGGCTCCGGTCCAACCCACATTGCGTGACGACCCCCTGGAGTAGATCGTTGCTGGTCAGCAACTCGATTTCCGAATTGATTTGGGTCTCACTGACCTCGCCGACAAAGCCCGAGCTGCCGTTTCGGTCGGCCGATACGATCATATCGGCACGCTCGTTCTTCACCAGCACCTTCATGCGGGTTTCGTATTGCTTCGGCATCAAAAGCGTGCCCGCGCCCACGGCCGCCACAATCAGAACGAACGTGATCAGAGTTTGCCACTTGCGGCGCGCAAGAATCGCCGCCAAGTCTTTCGCGGAAACGTTAAAGGAGGGGTCGGTTGGCATCATGGAGCTCACCTTTTAGTCACGGACGCAAGCTGAGTTTCGAGGGCATATACCCGCTCATCCAATTCCGCCAGTTTGGCCGTCAGATTATCCAGCGGACTAGCCGACTGGTTCATAATCCGCTGCAAGGCCAAGCGGGCGAGATCGGAGACGTTGCGCGCACCATAGGTGCGGTAGTGCATTTTGAGCACGTCGTATTCCACCTCGGAGAGGCGGAGGCTGATCATTTTCCTTCTGCGATTCGTGTCGAACATGAACGTAAGTACCGTCTTGTCGTAATCCGACGATTCAAACCCAGGGGCGCGCCGGTTCGGACATGCCCTGGGCAATGGGTCGAGCCCAGTCACGATCGATTTCGACCGCAATGGAACGTTGCAGCAGACTGACGGAGACTACCAGGCGAAGGGCCTTATCCGTGTTGGTAATGATGCCATCCATGCCTGCCAGCGGGCCGTGCTCGATGTACACTCTGGAACCGACGCTGAGAAATGGCCAGGGCTGCGCCGCAAGCCCTGAACGAAGAATCGTTTTGATGGCCTCAAGCTCTTCCTTGTCAACCGGGATGGCGGTCTTACCAGCCCCTACCACGCTGATCACGCCGGGGGTGGCCAGAATGGGCAACCGATTGCCCGCGTCGAATCGGCAGAACATGTATCCCGGGAAAAGCGGCAGATCCAACTCCTTCATCCGGTCGGACCACCGGCGCCGAGAACGATACAACGGCACATACACTTCGTATCCCTTACCGCACAGCGTCGCGGACGCGAGGCTACCAAGTTTGGATTGGACCCGAAGGGCATACCAAGCCCAGGCGTCGCGCCGGCGCCAGGTCGTGCTCTGAAGTTCTTCGGATCCGCAATCGTCACGTGCGTAAGTCGGTGACATTATTTACCTTACCCGGCTTCACGGTTCTGGAGCAAGCTACCGCCACAAGAGTCCCAATCAGGGAACCGCGCCCAATAACTAGTGAAACCTCGGGAGTGACTAAACTTAAGCAATCTTAAGAGTGCTAAGCGTCTCAGTCAACAAACCGCTGCAGCATAGAGTACTAGAACCCGGAGGAAACAGCGCCTTCTTATTGTTTTACATTGTGATACGCTTCGGCATTCCAAGCGCCCGCGGTCTGAGTTGTAGTCATTTTCCTACGCTCGCGCGATTCCAACCCTCATGGGCTCAATCAATCCATCGAGCCGCCCGGATTCTGCTCGTCTACAATGGACCGCCCTCGGCGTTCTCCGGAATCCGCGACTTCAGCCCTCAACTGCCATTCCGCCGGAGCCCTTCGTGTTCGCGCCGAAGAAAACCAGGCACGGCGGTAGCGACCGGGAGACAAATGGCTCGCTCCGTCAGGCGGACACCGGCGCCGCGTTGCAGCCCGGGCCAAAACGTTCGGCCGTCGAATCCTTTGTGTGGTCGCCACCGTTGCCACTGGCGAGGCAGATCCGGCCGTCTCCCGACGAAACCACATCCGCCCTGGGCGCTCGGCGAGCGGAGCACGGCCAATCCGATCCGGACGGTCCTCCCGGAGCGGGACCAATCGTACCTCGCTGATCCGTTGCCCCGGCCTTGAGCGATTGGCTTTTGTTTTCAGCTGCTTATATGGAAGGTAGGACTCGGGAAGGTGAGACTACGGAAGACGCCCAACACAACCGGAAACTACGGAAGTGGTGCCCGCAAGAGAACTCGAATCTCTGACCTCCGCTGTGTGAAAGCGGCGCTCTAACCAACTGAGCTATGCGGGCACGCCGCTTCCCGATTCTACCACGGTTAAGTCCATATCCGCGATCGCCCCGTCCTTCGTGTTCCCGCAAGCCAGCCCCCAGTACTTTCGCACTAAGACAATTTTCCCCTCAAGTCGGCGCCGGAAGTGTCCGATAAACAAGTTTTACAAGGAGCCGTAGTGGGAATACGGAATAACGAAGTGATACGGGCGTCCGCAATCTCCAAGCCGTCATTGCTCTTAGCCGTTGTTGCGTTGGCGGCCGGCACGGGCGTCGTAAATGCACAAAGCGCGTCACCACTGACCGTCGCGGTAACCGGCGGATTCCCGATACAACTGTCCTGCCAACAGGGAGTGGCGTGGACCGCGCCAACGCCGATCAATGTTACGGTCACCGCGGCCGCCTCAACGTTTTTTTTCCTTGACACCACGACGTATAACCCACCGGTTTGGCTTAGCGTCGGCGCGATTAGCGGACTCGCCACCCCGTCGGGCGTCTCCGTGGGACTGTCCGCTGAGCAATACTGTCTGACGATGCTGCCGGGGGTATACACTGCCACCATTGCGTTCGACGTGCTGCCAAACGGGTCGACCACCTATCTGCCCAAAACCGTCGCCGTTAGATTCACGGTCGACACATCCCCTCCGGCTCTGAGTGCGACAGTGACCGGCGGTACCCCGGCCTCCATGTATCCAACCTGCGTGTTCACGCCCAGCGCCACCGCGCCGTCCGTGGTCTGCAATTGGAGTTCCGGCATCGCGCCGACATTGACTGTATCGCTGTCCTCCAGCGGCGCGCCAGTCTCTTTTGCCGTCGCTTGCGCCTTGGTCGCCGAGACATCCGGCGGAGTCTCCGGCAGCAGCGCTTTCTACGGCGTCGCGAACCCCGCAACGGTGTCCCCGACCAGCAGCATCGGCTACTCATGGGGCACGCCTCTGACCGTGACCTTCAGTACCCAGGCGTTTCTTCAGACCCTGCCGGGCGACGCCGTCCAGGAGGCGGTCACCGTCACACCCGCGGCCGGTGCCGCCATCACACTTAGCATTACCATCAACGTGACTGCCCCCGTGCCTTTGCTCACGAGCACTTCTCCCGCTCTGGTCCCGGTGGATTCCACTCAAGGCGATACCATCACAGTGGTGCTCAACGGGAGCGGATTTGTTCCCTCCACGGTGGGCAACAGCCAGTCGACCATGGTCTATTACTGCAACGCCTCGGACCCAACCACCTGTCTTATGAACGAGGTCAATATCACCGTGGTTAGCACTACGGAGCTTGTCGTCTCCTACCAGGTCATCAGCGGCGGATACACTTCGGCTGCGGGCTCTTGGTACATTGGCGTCTGTAACCCGATGGGGGTCGCTTCCTGCTCAGTAAGCGCTGGATCGGTGGCCACCGTCACGGTAACCACCTCACCCATCATCACCGCTGTGACCAGCGCTTCAACCTTCCAGCAGGGCGCGACCGCGTTCGCGCCTTACGACATCGTCAGTATTTTCGGGTCGAACTTCTGCCCCGGCTGTCTCGCGCTCGCTAACCCGACGCTGACCCTCTCGCCAACCGCCGCCAACGATTATCGCTTTCCGACCTCCGCCAGCCCCGACAACACCAATTTCCTCACGGTCGGGTTCTACAACAACGCCGGCACTCCCAGCGAGATCGCCTCCGGCTATCTCCTGTTCGCCAACAATACCCAAATCAATGTGCTGGTGCCATCCGCGGTGGCCAACTCGCTTGGAGCCGGCAACATCCAGGTCGGGTACGGAGCCCCGCCGGCCTATAGCACTTTCTACCCGGTCACATACGCGGCTACCGATCCGGGACTCTTTACCGTGAATTCGGCCGGCACGGGCCAGGGAGCCATCCTGAACTACGATTGGACTGCAAACAGCGTGGCCAACCCGGTCATCATAGGTGGGAAAGCCACCTCGACACAGGTCGTGCACATCTATTTGACCGGTTTGGGCGTGCCGAACAGCACCGGCAGTATCAACACGGCTGGCGCGTCGACTCTCGCCTCTCCCGGCAGTTGTGTCGCCATCTCCGGAGCCAACGGTTTCCTGGCCGCCGCCAATACCGTATATGGCTTGTCCGGCAATGCCACCTGGACATCGCTCGATGGCGTGGTAATTAACAACGCCGTGCTCAATGGCGTCAAGGCCAATCATTTGCCCCCGTGCCTCACCCCCGAGCCAACCGTCACGATCGGCGGGGTCGCCGCTACGGTCACGTATGCCGGATGGGTTACGGGCTCAGTCGCCGGGCTCTACCAGATCGATGCCCAGGTGTCAAGCAAAGTGACGCTCACTTCTCCGCCCAACGCTCTGCCCGTGCTGGTGACCATCGGCACCAAACCCGCCGTAACCAGCCAAGCCGGCGTCACGGTTGTAGTAACGAACTAGTTTGCAGGGCGAACGGCGCCCGCGCCCCGACGTCTTGGCAATTTTTGGGCTCCCGCAAGGCCAAGCAGAGACCGAAAGCGCCCCCCGCTACGAAATAATCCCCTTGCGCACCGCGTACAGGATCAGTTCCGGCACGCTGTGTAGGTCTAACTTCTGCAGGATGTGGGTGCGGTGGGTTTCCACCGTGGTGAGACTGACGTTGAGCAGCGCGGCCACGTCTTTGTTGGTGCGGCCCTCGGCCACTAGTTGCAGGATTTCGCGCTCGCGGTCGGTGAGCAGTTCGTACGTGTCGTCAACCCCGCGACGCTCCATCTCGCGGACGTAATCTTCCTGCAGAATCCGGCTCACCTTGCGGGTGAAATAGGAACGACCCTGGGCGGCGGCGCGGATGGCCTCCACCATGTCGCTGCGCAGCGAATCTTTCAGCAGGTAGCCTTTGGCGCCGGCCTTGAGGGAGCGCAACACGTAGCTCTCGTCGTGATGCATGCTCAGAATCACCACGGCGGTCCGCGGGTTGGCGGCCAGAATGCGGCGGGTGGCCTCGATGCCGTTCATGTTGGGCATGGCGATGTCCATGACGACGACGTCGGGGGCGTGCTCCCCGGCTAGGCGCACGCTGTCGCGGCCGTCGGAAGCTTCCGCTACCACGGCCATGTCGGGTTGCTTCTCCACCAGCGCGCGCAGGCCGTCGCGCACTACGGTGTGATCGTCAGCCAGCAGGATGCGAATGGCCATTTCGGTTTCCGTTTCTCTCGCCCAGGTCCGTCAAGGGTAGCTCGGCCGCGATCAGGGTGCCGCGGCCCAGTTTCGAATCGAGCCGTAACTGCCCGCCCAGCCGCCGCACGCGTTCTTCCATGCCCAGCAAGCCCAGGCCGCGGACGAAACGGGTATCGAAACCGCACCCGTCGTCGCGCACGCTGAACAGCACCCGTGAATCCTGCCGCTCCACCACCACCTCCACGGTGCGAGCGCTGGAGTGGCGGGCGGAATTATTGACGGCTTCCTGCACCAGCCGGTAAATGCAGGTCTTGTGCTCCTCCGGCAGGTCGTCGGCTTCCCCGTCCGCGCGTACCAACACGTTTAGACCGGTGCGTTTGCCGGTCTCGCGAGCGTGCCAGTTGAGCGCCGGCACCAGCCCGAAATCGTCCAACATGGAGGGCCGCAGCAGCAGCGCCAGGTCGCGCACTTCGTTCATGGTTTTTTCGGCCAGGCCCTTCACCGCGGCCAGGTGCTCGCGGATCTCTTCGGGCTCTTCGGCGCATTCGGCGTTTTCGGTTTCCATCAACATCGCCGAGAGCGATTGGCCCACTTCGTCGTG
>Ga0182013_10001213_pt1 | contig 35618 bp, 27 predicted proteins | sample 612S2MmetaG_FD_120487 | JGI IMG/M metagenome (GOLD analysis project Ga0182013, IMG submission 120487) | Permafrost microbial communities from Stordalen Mire, Sweden - 612S2M metaG | ecosystem: Environmental > Terrestrial > Soil > Wetlands > Permafrost | place: Sweden: Stordalen | collected... | reverse complement strand
GTCGTTTGAAAGTGAGATCTATCTCCTGACGCCGGGCGGAACAAGCAAGCTGGGCTTGCCTTTGAAGGCGAGTCTCGATGGATTCGTCGATGACCAGTTGATCGTGACGCTGAAGGAGGATTGGACACCGGAAGGCGGGAGCAAGGCATTTGCGGCTGGGTCGGTGCTTTCGCTGGATGCAGAGGAGGTCAAGAAGGACTCTGCTCATTTGAAGCCGACAGTTGTGTTTGCGCCATCCGCGCAGGAGTTTGTGCAGGAAGGTGCCGGGGTGACGAAAAATCACCTGCTTCTGACCACGCTCGATCATGTGCAGGGGCGCGCCTATGTGTACACGCATAAGAGCGACGGCACGTGGACGAACCGCAAGCTGCCCGTACCTGACAACACATCCGTCGATATGGTGACCTCAAGCTTGAAAGATGACCGCTTCTTTCTTTCGCTCACAGGCTTTTTGACGCCAACTTCGCTGTACCTCGGCGACGCGGAGACAGGAACTCTGGAGCTGGGCAAATCGGAGAAGCCCTTGTTTGATGCCAGCCACGATGTGGTCGACCAACTCGAAGCGACTTCGAAGGACGGAACGAAGGTGCCCTACTTTGTCGTGCACCGCAAAGACATGGCCTACGACGGCTCAAATGCGACGCTGCTCGATTCCTATGGCGGCTTCGAGGTGTCGTTGACCCCGTACTATTCCGGCGTTACGGGCAAACTCTGGCTGGAACACGGGGGCGTGTATGTGCTGGCGAATATTCGTGGCGGCGGCGAGTTTGGTCCGGCGTGGCACGAAGCGGGATTGAAGACGCATCGGCAGCGCATCTACGACGATTTTTACGCCGTGGCCCAGGACCTTGTCGCGCGCAAGATCACATCGACGCCCAAGCTCGGCATCATGGGCGGATCGAATGGCGGCCTGCTGATGGGCGTGGAGTTCACGCAGCACCCCGAGATGTGGAAAGCAGTCGTGATCCAGGTTCCCTTGCTGGACATGCTTGGATTCGAGCACATGTCGGCCGGCGCATCCTGGACTGGCGAATACGGGTCGGTTTCCGTGCCGGAAGAGCGCAAGTTTCTGGTGTCGATCTCTCCCTATAACCAACTCAAGCCCGACGCGCATTATCCTGAGCCGCTAATCTTCACGACAACCGCGGACGACCGCGTGGGCCCGGTGCATGCGCGTAAATTCGCGGCGCGCATGGAGGAGTTTCACGAGCCCTTTTTGTACGACGAAATTGTGGAAGGCGGCCATGGCGTAGGCGCTGATAGCAAGCAGGAAGCCAAGTCGTGGGCCGATCAATACACCTATCTGATGATGAAGCTGATGGATTGAGAAAGGCAGTGATTCGCGGTCAGTGATTCGTGGTTAGGAGCGGTTGCGCTGGCAGGGTCGGCATCTGGTCGTGCGCGTGTACCTCGTGGAGGCCGATGGCTGCCATCGCCGCGACGCCGCCGATGCCGGCGATCATAATCGCCCAGAACGCGCCGCTTGAAACTCCCGTGTTCAGCCGGACGACATCCGCATAGCGGATCGACGTAACGGTGGGATCGTTGTGCAGTTGCAAGCCGAAGGAGTCGTCATCGAAGCTGACGATCCGGCCAGCGAATGCCGTGCCATTGAGTAATTGCACGCCAACCCAGTTGCCGACACCGCGCCTGGCGATGCGCGCATGAACCTGAATCGGAGTGATGGGCGCGGCCTGCGCAACCGGTGCTGACGCCATGAGCAGCGCGCCGATAAGAAACAGCGAAATCAATCGAGAGTACACGCTGGCAAGAATTCTCATGGTCGTTCAACTCGCCTTTCGAACAATTAGATCGAGTCGATGCACGTGCGGTTAGGCTCGGAACCAATAAAAACGGGATGAGCCGAAGCTCATCCCATTTTTTGCGCAACGATTGCGATGCGTTATGCGTAGATGCCGCGCTGCTTGATCGTGAAAGCAACGCGATCGATAGCGAGCATGTAAGCTGCGATGCGGTTGTTCACGTTGTGGGCTTCGGCGTAACGGACCACGTCGTCGAAGCTGTCGCGAAGAATCGTCTCAAGCTGCTCGTTGACGATGGCTTCCTTCCAGAAGTAGCCCTGCCGATCCTGCACCCATTCGAAGTAGCTGGCGGTGACGCCGCCGGCATTGGCAAGAATGTCGGGGACCACAAAGATGCGCTTGTCGGCGAGGATTTCGTCGGCAACCGCTGTGGTGGGGCCATTCGCGCCTTCCACCACGATGCGCGCCTTGATCTGGTCGGCATTGCGGCTGGTGATCACATTCTCAGTTGCGGCGGGGATCAGAATCTCGCAGTCGGAGACGATCAGCTCTTCGCTGGGCATGGCTTCGGCGCCGCGGAAACCGAGTGTGGTGCCGTTGCGGTTTTTATATTCAACCAACTGATGAATATCGATGCCGTTGGGATTGTGCAGGCCGCCATCCATCTCGGCGATGCCGATGACCTTGTAGCCGTGTTCCTGCATCAAGCGGGCGGCATTCGATCCGACATTGCCGAAGCCCTGAATGATGACGCGGCAGCCGTCAACGGGAATGTTGAGGTAGCGCAGGCTCTCGTCGCAAGCGATCATTACTCCGCGGCCGGTGGCCTCGGTACGGCCGCGCGAGCCGCCGATGTTCAATGGCTTGCCCGTGACGACGCTGGTGACAGTGTGGCCCACGTGCATGGAGTAGGTATCCATGATCCAGGCCATGGTCTGTTCGTTGGTGTTCACGTCAGGCGCCGGAACGTCTTTTTCGGGTCCGATGAAATCGATAATCTCCGAGGTGTAGCGGCGCGTCATGCGCTCCAATTCGCCCTGGCTCATCTTTTTGGGGTCGCAGATGACCCCGCCCTTGGCGCCGCCAAAGGGAATGTTGACCACTGCGCACTTCCAGGTCATCCAGCTCGCCAGTGCGCGGACTTCGTCGAGAGTGACGTCGGGCGCGTAGCGGATGCCGCCTTTGCCGGGACCTCGAGCGATGGAGTGCTGTACCCGGAAGCCGGTGAACATTTCGATCTTGCCATTGTCGAGCGTGACGGGAAAATGCACGATGATCTCGCGCGAGGGCGTGCTGAGCACTTTCCAGAGGTTTTCGTCCAAATTGAGCTTGCGTGCTGCAAATTCAAACCGTGCGCTTTGTGCTTCCCAGGGGTTGATCTCCCGGTCAAGCGTGATTGCCGATGTTGCGATTAACATACTTCTCTCCATTTCAAGTGCCCTGCGGGTTCAGATGCGCATCCGGGGAATAGGTCGCAACCAAAAGATTCCACAAGACTTCCTTCGTTTGCGCGAAGGTATCCGGGGCAGGCCTTCAACCAGTGGTGGCGGCTCCGGAGGATCAGGCCCGATTCACAGTCCCAGCAAGCCCAAACCCCAGTGAGTCTAGGCTTGCCAATTCAGGCTCGTCAAGGGAACGAAAGGGGTATCCAAGACTCCCGTAACCAGGTTGGCAACGTCAGGCAGGCACTGAAGCGGCCGTCTCGATCAGGCATGCTGGGTTGCCTGTCGATCAGGCGCGCCGTGATTGCCGTTGTTCTCAAAGCGAATCGATACCATCGCTTTTTGTTCTCCCGATCAACAGTACCCCGCGATATTCGACAGCATCAAAATTCCTTGACACGATATTTCAGTCAGCGCAACATGGTGAAAGTTCCCGTGTCCCGCCAGAAACTGCCTTCCCTGCTCTCGATTGTGTGGGAAATGTTCCACGGGTTTTTCAAGCGACTTGCCCCTGAACAGCGGAATTTATCCAGAGGACAGGCGCGACAGCGGGTCGGAGTGTGAACGGTCACTCCCGGCCAACGAACCATATTGGTGAGGCCATGGGTTCGGGTTTCACAGGGCTCTACGACGACCGGCTCGTTGCGATATCGATTTTGATTTCGATGCTGGCTGCCTGCGCGACGCTCGATCTGGCCGAACGCGTATCCACCGCCCGCAAAACTCTACGAGTTCTCTGGCTTTACGGCGGCGCCGTGGCAATGGGCATCGGCATCTGGTCGATGCACTACGTGGGCATGCTGGCCTTCAATCTGCCCACAACTGTTCTTTACGATTGGCCGACAGTTCTTCTCTCCCTCTTTACAGCCATAGTCGCATCAGGCGCGGCCCTCTTCATTGTTAGCCGCGAGACGATGGGTCTGGGCCGCGCCCTTGTTGGCAGCGTGCTTTTGGGCGGCGGGATTGCCGCAATGCATTACATCGGTATGGCGGCCATGCGGCTGCGAGCCGCACGCGTGTACTCGCCCGGCCTGGTCGCGCTTTCAATTGTCTTGGCGGTCGTCATTTCTTTTGCGGCGGTGCAGGTGGCCTTCGCCAGCGGGCACAGGCCGGGGAAATGGGGATTGCGCAAAGTCGGGAGCGGAATCCTCCTCGGCCTGGCAATTCCGATCACGCATTACGTAGGTATGGCGGCGATGCACTTCAAGAACACGCCATACTTCAATGGCAGTCTCGAGCATGCAATCCCTATCTCGCCGTTCGGTGTGACAGTCATTATCGTCGCGACGATTCTTTTCCTCGGGCACGTGTACATGGTCTCAGCGGTCAACAGGCACATTGCGGAACAAGCGCAGCAATTGATCCAGAGCGGGGGAGAGCTGCACGCGATCTTCAACAACCTGATGGACGGCATCCTGGTTATGGACAAGGAGAACAAGCTAATTCAGATGAACCCGGCGGCGCAGCGCATCTTGGGACTGCCCGCCGAGATCCCCTCTTTGGATGCTGTGCGCAACATGTTCACGCTGCATCAGCCTGACGGTTCTCTTCTGCCGCCGGACGAGTGGCCCGGCGAGCGCGCGCGTCACGGCGACTACGTGCGGGACCTCGAAATCGAGGTTCGCTCGAGCTACACCGGGAATGTCGAGATGGTTGAAATCAGCGCCGTGCCCGCGGTCAGTGAGAGCGGCGAAACGATGGAGACCATTCTTACGTTCAGGCCGGTGACGGAACGGAAACACAGCGATGAAATGCGTTCGCGGATGGCGGCCATTGTGGAATCGTCGCAGGATGCGATCATCGGCAAAGATCTGAACGGCATTGTGACCAGTTGGAATCTCGGTGCGGAAAAGATCTTCGGCTACGAAGCCGGCGAGATCGTCGGGAAGTCCATTCATTGCCTGCTGCCCGGGGACCGGCAGCAGGAAGAAGATGGGATCCTGGAGCGGATTCGAAGCGGCCAGACAGTAAGCCAGTTGGAGACCATGCGGGTTCGCAAGGACGGCAAGCAGATCCAGGTTTCCCTGATGATTTGCCCGATTCGAGATCGCAACAACAAGATTGTCGGGGCCTCGAAAATCGCTCGCGACATTACGGAGACGCGTCATCTGGAACGCCAGTTGCGGCAGAGCCAGAAGATGGAAGCGATCGGCCAACTCACAGGCGGCATCGCCCACGACTTCAATAACCTGCTGGCCATCGTCATCGGAAATTTAACTCTGATGGAGCGATTGATCGCCGACAACGAGGATGCCATGAAGCGGCTTCGGCCGGCACAGAAAGCCGCTGCGCGTGGCGCGGACCTGACCAAGCGGTTGCTGGCGCTGGCGAGCAAGGAAGAACTGAATCCAATTGTCCTGCACGTCGAGGATGCAATCAGGGAGACAGTCGAATTGGTCGGCCGCGCGCTGGGGCCGGAGATCAAGATCTTCACCCGTTTCGACAAGGAGATACCGCCGGTATTTGCTGACGCCTCGGGCCTCGAGAATGCCTTGCTGAACCTTGCGGTGAATGCGCGGGACGCTATGCCTCATGGTGGCACCCTGACATTCGAGGGCGAGCTTGCCAAGGTGGAAAAGGATTTTCCGGGCGTGCAGAGCGGCGAGCTGCAGCCGTGCCATTACGTGCGGATCGCGGTCTCCGACACCGGGCATGGAATGTCGAAGGAGACCATGGAGCGGGCGCTGGAGCCCTTTTTCACGACCAAGGAGCGCAACAAGGGGACAGGCCTCGGATTGGCCATGGTCTACGGTTTCGCGCGCCAGTCGGGCGGAACGATTCGCCTCTACAGCGAAGTGGACTTTGGCACCACCGTCTCCATCTACCTGCCCCTGGCGGGCGATATAAAGCCGGAATCGATTGAGATTCCGCAATTAGCATTGACGACTCTTGCCGGTGGCACGGTGTTGGTTGTGGATGACGAGACCGACCTGCTCGAAATCGCGCGCGCCTATCTGACGGAGATGGGGTATTCCGCGCTCACTGCGAGTAATGCCGCGACCGCGCTGACCACAATCGCCCAATACAAGGAAATCGACTTGATGGTGACCGACATTATCATGCCCGGCGGAATGAACGGCGTGGAGATGGCGGTGATGGCGCGTGAATTGAACCCTAACCTCAAGGTGATTTACTCTTCGGGATTTCCGGCGGACGCGCTGATGGAAAAAAATGGGACGGTGATCGACGGACCTTTGCTGCGCAAGCCCTATCACCGGGCGGAATTCTCGTCGATGGTTCAACGCATGATGGAGACAACGTAGACCTAGGCACTTGGCTGTGAATAGTTTCGATGATACCGTCGCGCCAGAAAATGGGCCACGTAAGGAGCGGGGATGACCACTGGAAGGAAGATCCTCGTCGTTGACGATGAGATCGAAATTGGAGAATTTATTGCCGCGGCTGCTGAAAATCTCGGTTTGGAATGCATCTTCACAACCGATGCGATCGCCATGGAACAATTGCTCACGCCCGACGTGGGGCTGATTGTGCTCGACCTGATGATGCCGGAGATGGACGGGATCGAGGCCATGCGCCGGCTGAGCGAGTTGAAATGCAAGGCAGGCATTGTGCTGATGAGCGGCATCAGCACGCGCGTGCTTGAAACAGCAGAGAAGCTGGCGCGGAGTCTCGACCTGGTCGTGGTGGGTCATCTTTCGAAACCATTCAAGATCTCCGACCTTGAAGCGATCCTGCTGAAGCAACACCCCATCGGGCCCAAGGTCGTCACCAAGACGAGTCCACCGTTTCAAATGGAGGATGAGCGGTTGCAGGCCGCTGTCGACCGCAATGAATTCCTTGTTCACTACCAGCCGCAAATCGATATCGCCACCGGAGCTGTGATTGGCGTGGAGGCCCTCGTGCGCTGGCAGTGTCCGGAACGCGGCTTGCTTTATCCCGACAGCTTTTTGCGCCGGGCAGAGCAAATGGGATTGATCGACGACCTTGGCTGGCTGGTAGCAGAGCGAGCGCTGGAAGAGGTAAAGCAATTCGCGAGCAGCGACGGCGTGGTCCCAAGGCTGGCGTTGAATCTCTCCGTGCAATCCCTGCACGACCTCAACTTTCCAGATCGGTTTATCGATACGCTTCACAGGCACGGTACTCCGATGGGAAGCGTGATTCTCGAAATCACGGAGAGCGGCTTGATCTATGAGCTTTCGAACATGTTGGATGTGCTGACGCGGCTGTGCATGAAGGGCATCAAGCTCTCCATCGACGACTTCGGAACCGGGTACGCGATGATGCAGCAGTTGTTGAATATTCCGGCGACCGAACTGAAAATCGACCGCGAGTTCGTTATGAACATGGACCTGAGCACAAGCGACCGAGTCATGGTGGAGAAGAGCATCGAGATCGGCCATGAACTTGGCATGAAAGTGCTTGCGGAGGGCGTTGAAACCGCAGAGCACCTGGGCTCGCTGCGCCAGAAGGGCTGCGATGCCGCGCAGGGATACTTCTTCAGCCGCGCGCTGCCGCCCAAAGACCTGGTGCATTGGCTGGCAACCTACGAAATCGGAAATTCGCGCTGACGCCCGCGCTGTCGAACACCTCCCATTCAGCCCGCGCGGTGCGCACAGGCTCATGAAGTCCTTTCGCCTGGTCAGCCGTTACACTGAAGTGTGCCCGTCGACCCAAAAACTGTTCAGCCCACGCGCAAGGAATTTCTTGCGCTCGCCAAAGACCACACGCTGGTTCCCGTTTGCCGCACGCTGACGGCCGACCTGGAAACGCCCGTTTCAGCGTTTCTGCGCGCGGCGTGGCCTGAGCGCGAGTGCTTCATGCTGGAGTCGGTCGAGGGCGGCGAGCAGGTGGGGCGCTACACGTTTATTGGCATTGAGCCATTCAAGCGCATCGTGGCGCGTGGCCGCGCGATCACCATCCATGAAGGCAAGCGCGTGTCGAAGCTCGACGGCGATATCTTCAATGTGCTGCACAAGGCGCTGGCAGGCCACAAAGCCGCGCGCTTGAAAGGGCTTCCGCCGTTTACGGCAGGCGCTGTCGGGTTTTTCTCCTACGATGCGGTAAGGCAGATTGAGCATCTTCCCTCCCTCGCCAAAGACGAACTCGGCGTGCCGGACGCCTGCCTGTTGTTCTTCGATGAAGTGCTGGCCTTCGACCATGTGCGGAAGGAGATCTGGCTCGTGGTCACGGCCGATGTTTCAAAAGGCAAACCCGCAGACGCGTACGGAAAAGCATTGGCGCGGTTGGCCAAACTTGAAAAACGGCTGGCCCGCCCGCTGCCCAAGCTTGCGCCCCGTCGCGGCCCCGGCAAACCAGGAAAGCTGACCGTGCGGCATCGCACCACGAAGAAGGGCTACCTTGCGGCCGTGGCGCGCACCAAGGAGTACATTGCGGCGGGCGATATTTTTCAGGCCGTGTTGTCGCAGCGCTTCGACCTCGAGCCGGAGGCCGACAGCTTCCAGGTGTACCGCGCGCTGCGAACGGTGAATCCCAGCCCGTATATGTATTTTCTGCGGTTCGATCCGGATGGGGCTCTGGGGACAGCGGCGACGAAGCAGAAGACCGCCGCGAAGAACGCCAGGGCCCTTGCACGCCCCACCCTGGAGCTCGCCGGCTCATCGCCCGAGTTGCTGGTGCGCGTGCACGCGGGCAAGGTGGAGTACCGGCCCATTGCCGGAACACGGCCACGCGGCGCGACGGAAAAGGAAGACCTGGCGCTGGCTGAGGAAATGTTGAACGACGAGAAAGAGCGCGCCGAGCACGTGATGCTGGTCGACCTGGGGCGAAACGATGTGGGCCGGGTGAGCCAATTCGGCAGCGTGAAGGTCGACCGGCTCATGTTCGTGGAGCGCTACTCGCACGTGATGCACATTGTGAGCACCATCGAGGGCCAGCTTCGGCCTGAGCTTACCGCGGTGGATGCGCTGCGGGCCTGCTTCCCGGCCGGCACGCTTTCCGGAGCGCCCAAGGTGAGGGCAATGGAGATTCTTGAAGAGCTGGAGCCGTCGCGGCGTGGCACCTATGGCGGCGCAGTGCTCTACGCCGACTTTTCAGGGAATCTGGACTCATGCATCGCCATCCGGTCAATGCTCGCAACCGGCGGCAAAGGGTATGTGCAAGCGGGCGCGGGCATCGTGGCCGACTCGGTGCCGGAGATGGAATACCAGGAGTCGATCAACAAGGCGCGCGCGGTGATTCGAGCGGTGGAGCGGGCGCGGGAGATGTGAAAAGGCAGGGACTAAGGGACTAAGGGACTCTGACGAGCGAAGGTGCGGATCACCGATCGATGCTTCCGCTCAGTCCCGAGTCCCTTAGTCCCTATCCCCCCGCTTTCGCGCCACTTCCCTACTCCGAGCCGAAAACCTTCTTGAAGAAATTGCCGATGTGCTTGAAGAAGCCGGCCTTCTTCTTGGCAGGCGGAGCAGGCGGTGGAAGCTGCGGCGGCGGCGGTTCAATCACAACAGGCGCGGGCGGAACTGCGATAGGCGGCGCAACGACAGCCGGTTGCGTTGCAGGCGCCTTGGGCGCGTGCTCGGCGCTGTTGTAGCTGAGGGTTTCAGACGACTGGGCCTCGTGACCGACCCGCTGAACGCTGGTGTCGGGATGCAGGATCGGCGCCAGACCCTCGCTTTGCGCCAGCGGGAAGTCATTGCTGCCCTTCAATGCCGGTGGGCATCCACAGGGCTCTTTTTCCTGATCCACAACCTCCTGCAGGCTGCCGTGCTGGAACATGACGCGCTGGCGCGATTGCACCCGGTAAGCGCCGCCGTCGAAGACGCTGGTGACCAGCACGTACGGCGCATCGCCGGAGTTGTCGACGCAGGTATCGCCGTTCGGCCCAAGGCGGACCTTGACGTCAGCGGGGCCCGGCCCCCCGATAAGGATGCGGAAGTCGGGGGTCATGAGGATATCGGAGTTGCGCCCGGTGGCGAAGCTTGCCTCGATAGCGCCATGGTCGATCGCCATCAGAAGGCCCGGAATCTCGCCGGCCGGGACGCTCGCGTCGGACGATAGATTCACTGAAGTGGAAGCGCAGACGTTGAGAGTGCCGCGATACGGCAGTGTGACCTGCGCCGTGTGGTCGCTCGCCGTGATGGTGCCGTGCGATGCGATGAACGCACGGCCGTTGTAAACACGCATGGCCCCGGTAACCTCGGCAGCGGACCCGACGATCTTTGTATCCAGGGAGACAATGGCGAGCGGGCGCGGATCTCCGGGGCCCGGCGCAGTGGTTTCGGGAGCCGGACTGGCATTGGGCGCCTGCGGTGCCGGAAGGCCCAGGGGGACCTCTTGTGCCGAACAGGCTGCACCGGCAAGGAGCACGCACAGCGGGAACATAACAGCCGCCAATCCGCCCTGGATGGGAGTTCGTGGTGCGGCGTTGCGGGTTTTTCCAGGGATACGTGCCGGCATGTCTTTTTACATTTCCAGGAAGTTGCGAATCATCTGGTGGCCACCCTGCGTCAGTACGCTCTCGGGATGGAATTGCACACCCTCGACAGGCAGGGTGCGATGACGGAGGCCCATAATAACCGAGCCTCCATGCTCCTCAGTGCGGGCTGTTACAGCCAGGTCGCGGGGGAGCGAATCTTCCTGGACGATTAAAGAATGATAGCGTGTGCAGGTAAGGGGTGTGGGGAGGCCGGCAAAAACGCCCTTGCCATCGTGCTGAACCGGGCTGGTCTTGCCATGCATCAGGTGGTCGGCGCGAATCACATTGCCGCCGAAGGCTTCTCCAATGGCCTGGTGCCCGAGGCAAACCCCCAGGATGGGAGCCTTTCCGGCCATGGCTTGAATCAGCGGGACTAGAATTCCGGCTTCGCCAGGCGTGCAAGGGCCGGGGGACAGCAGGATGCGCTCGGGCTTGAGCGCTTCGACTTCTTCTATGGTGATCTGGTCGTTGCGATAGACCTCGACCTTGGCCCCCAACTCGCCCAGATATTGGACGAGGTTGTAGGTAAAGGAGTCGTAGTTGTCGAGGACGAGGACCATGGGATCAGTGTAGATGAACAGTGTAGCGCGAGGAACGAAGGGCGTGCGCGCCGCCCGGATTCGGTTGCGCGGCCCGGCGCCCATCTGCCAAACTGGCCTTGGCCGCAAACATGGTACTTCACTTCCTCATTCAAGGGCGTGTGCAAGGCGTGGGGTTTCGCTGGTTCGTGCATCGGGAAGCCAGCGAACTAGACCTGCGCGGATGGGTGCGGAACACCGAAGATGGCGACGTGGAAGTTGTGGCCCACGGAACCGAGACCGACCTGGCTGAACTGCGCTCCAGCCTGAGGCGCGGACCGCGGGGCAGCCGGGTTGACCGTCTCACCGAGCACTACCTTGACGAGACCGAAGCGGCTGGCCTGGACGCTTTCCGGATCGAAGGGGCGTGGTAAACGCAGGGACGAAGGGACTCAGGGACCAGGGACCCAGGATCTGAGGGTTTTGGGGATGTGGAACCAAGGTTCGCGCTGATGTTCAAGCCCTTCGCGCCCGAGTCCCTTAGTCCCTGGTCCCTTAGTCCCTCACAGTCCCCCGTCCCTCCGTCCCCCTCCGTCTTCTATAATCGATAAGGAAGCCGAACCGTTGTCACGTCTGTTCTCTTCCCGCACATTTCAAAACAGATAGAGGAGACTTGAGAGACATGGCTGCGGATCCGACAAAGATGGAAGTGGAGTCGCTAAAAGCGCTCGTGCGCACGGTTCCCGACTTCCCCAAGCCCGGGATTCTCTTTTACGACATCACCACAGTTCTCAAAGACAAAACCGGCTTTGCCAAGTTGATTGACGCCCTGGCGGCGCACTACATCGAGCGCAACATCGACCTGGTGCTAGGTATTGAGGCGCGCGGCTTCATCTTTGGTCCGGCCTTGGCGTACCGGCTCAACGCTGGTTTCGTTCCCGTGCGCAAGCCGCGCAAGCTGCCGGCGCCGGTGGCGCGCGTGACCTACGACCTTGAATACGGCTCCGACACGCTCGAGATTCATCTCGACGCGATTCAGCGCGGCCAGCGCGTTGTGTTGGTGGATGATTTGCTCGCCACTGGCGGCACCATGGAAGCAACGGTGAAGCTGGTGAATCAACTGGGCGGCGAGATTGCCGGATTGGCCTTCGCCATTGAACTGGACTTTTTGAAGGGCCGCGACCGCTTCAAGGAGTACGACGTCTTCAGCCTGTTGCACTACGACGAGTAATTCGGTGAAAGTTCCTGGCTTGATACTTGCAGATCGCCGGCAATATCAATGTTTTGAAGGGTACGGGCTTCAGCCCGTACGACAGATCCCAAACGGAGTATTGGGCTTCAGCCCCCGAGGGATGGCTTTCTGAAAATCGCCAGGAGCCTCTTTTCTCTCCGCAGCCTCTTTAACCCCTGTGGCAAGGTTTCCGCGCATCCTCAGGAGACACTTGGTGTGGGCGTACCTGCTTCTGTGATCGGCGTCCCGGCCAACGGCTCGTCCTGAAACAGCTGCGCGTCGGCGAAACGGTATCCGACATAGACATCGGTGAGCAGGTACACCGGCTTCGACGGATCGTCCTCGATCTTCTTGCGCAGCTGACGCACGAAGGTGCGCAGGTACTCAACCTCTTCGCGGCAATCGGCTCCCCACACAGCGCTGAGCAGGCGGGCATAGGTCACCACGCGGCCGGCGCGAATCATCAGACAATGGAGAATATCGAATTCCTTGCGCGTCAGGTGAATCTGCTGGCCGCGGCGCGAGACAGCGCGCTTGACGGGGTCAAGCCGGATTTCGCCAATCTCGATGGGCGCGTCCTCAGCGCGGACCGGCGATTTGACGCGGCGAATGGCGCTGCGCACGCGGGCGATGAGTTCGCGCATGCTGAACGGCTTCGTCACGTAGTCGTCGGCGCCCAGTTCGAGAGCTTCAACCTTTTCTTCTTCCTTATCGCGCACGGTGAGCATCAGGATGGGCAGGCGTGGCGCGAACGCGCGGATGCGGCGCAAGGTTTCCACACCGCCGATGCCGGGCATATTCACGTCGAGCAGAACCGCATCGTATGTGGAGGCGCGCAGCATTTGCAGCGCTTCTTCGCCGCGCGAGGCTTCGGCCACTTGAAAGCCGAGCTCGGCCAGCGGTGGGCGCAGGGCGCGCCGAATGGCCGGCTCGTCGTCGACAACAAGGATGCGCGTAGGCGTTTGCGTAATCATTGAGCCTTCTTTCGCTGAGGTGCGGGAATCGCGGCGAAGAACGTGGTTCCCTCGATCTCGTCGCTTGTAACCCAGACATAGCCGCCATGAATCACGGCCACGCGCTTGGCCACGGAGAGGCCAATGCCTGTGCCGGGCGTGCGATTGGACTGGGCGGCAGAACGGTAGTACCGGTCGAAGATGCGCTCGCGGTCGGCCATGGGAATGACGGGACCGATGCTGTGCACTGAAAAAATCGCCTCGCCCATGACATGCGCCACGCGAATCGTAATCGCGGTGCCGTAAATGGCGTACTTGCAGGCATTGTCCACGTACTGCGTAAGCAGCATGACCATCAACTGGCGATCACAGGCGACAACGAGATTTTCATCCTTCAGGTCGATGACGACTTTCATGCTCGCCAGCCGGTCAGACAAGCTGGTTACCACTTCTTCAATTAAAGTGGCCACACCGACCGAAGTCGCCTTAAGCGCCACTTCGCCGGCATCGAGACGCGACGTGGTGAGCAGCTTTGTCGTCAGGTCGTTGAGCAGACCGGTTTGCTCGTCGATCAGGCTCACCAGCTCCGCCTGACCGGCAGAGAGATGGCCCATCTCACCCAGGCCCGTAGAAGCGGCGCGAATGGCGGTGAGCGGCGTTTTATATGCGTGAGCAAGGCTATCGAGCACGGTGGCGCGCAACTGCTCGGCGCGGCGCTCCGATTCGATGCGGCTCTCGTTGGCGAACGCCCGATAGCGGTCGAAAGTGATGGCGATGAGCGAGGCGATGGCGTTGTTGGTGAGCGGGGTGGTTTCGCCACGCACAATGAGGCTTCCCACGGGAACGCTTCCAAGACGGACCACGCGTCGGCCGAGGCCTGTCTCGGCATCGTCATCGGATGTCTCGAAGTAGTAGACGTTCTGTGCGATTTCCTGCGGGTCGGCAGGCCAGATTCCGGCCTGGTAAACAGCGTGCAGGTCGGCATCGAAAAGCGCGACCGCTTCAAACGAAAAGATCTCGTGGACGAGTTCGGCCAGTTGCGGTCCCGGCTCAACATGCAGGTTCAATTGCAGCGTGCGGCGCGTGAACTCATAAAGGTCCTGCATCTGGTGGCCGCGCGACTCGGCCTCGCGCGCATGATCCGTGATGCGGGCAGAAAGCCGGCTGACGATGAGGGCAACGAGAACGAAGACGATGAGAGTGACGGAATTCACCGGATCGGATGCGATCCGGGCCTGGGACTGGTGCGTCGTGGCATACGCCTGCGCCCCAACGGCCGAAAGCGAGACGATGAGGGCCTGCCAAAATCCGCAGAGAAGCGCCGTCGGGACCACGATAAGTAGATAGAGCAGGACAGAAACGGGAAGCAGCCAGCGGGACCACTGCGTGAGAGCGGCCACCATGGCGACGGCAATCATGCCGAGAAGGCACTCAAGCACGAACAGAAGCACACGCGTACCGGAGAAACGCACGTGCCGCACGCGGAACCCAGCATGCGCTTGAATATCTGTTCCGGCCAAGGAGACTACCTCACGCATCGAAGCCGATGCACTTAAGAAGAGATCGATCCGCCGTATCCTCTAGGTTCGATCCCGGCGAATCGCGGCACGACGTAACATTGTATCCGTCGCCCTTGTTTCGCTGGTCCGATTCGAGCGTTGCGTAGGTAAAGTTTAACAGGCGTTGAATGAGACTCCGCCCGTTCGCAGGCTCGTCTGCCGAAGTGCGAAACCACCGCACCCCCATTTTCGGAATTCCTCATGGCATCCTTATTGCGTTGATTCTAAGATTCGAATTAGTCAAATGCCCGCATCCGCCCGGATGAATCCTCAAACCGAACGGGCCAGTACCAGGAAGACTCAGCACTGCACCGCCATCGCCATCCGCGCAATTCAATTCTCAGGAGAATGCTCTTGGCAGACCAGAAAGCACCTCAGATGCATGCGACTTTGGGCCTCACCGGGCTGACCAGCAACGCCATGGCCCTCATCGCGCCCGGCGCGTTTCTCTGGCTCACTTTCTATATTCAAGCCACCGAGGGAACGACTTCTCCATCCATGTGGTGTGGCATTGTTCTGGCCCTGCTGCTATGCCTGGCAACTGCAGTCGCCTATGCCGAGATTTCGAGGCTCTATCCGGGGACAGGTTCAAGCTACTACTATGCAGAGCAGGCGCTGCTGTCGAAAGACAAAGCCTTCAAGTATGCGCGCGTGGCGAAGTTTATTGTTGGCTGGGGCTCGCATCTCTACTACTGGGTCTATCCCGGCGTCATGGTGGCCACCACGGGCATTTTTGTCGGCTACGTTGTCGGCTTTCTTTACCCAACCTTGATGAGCGGATCGAACCCGGGGCCGGTCTTCATGGCCCTGGTGGCAATCGTCTTTTCTTTCTTCGTTGCCTGGATCGCGTCGAAAGGTGCGGGCACATCCACAGCCGTGAACCTGGCCATCAACGTGGTGCAGATTTCGGCGCTCATCCTGTTCAGTGTGCTGGCTATCGGCTACCGCACCAATCATCCCGCGGGCGCCCCCGCCTTCCAGTACGACGCGCAGACTCTGGCTACTTACACTTATCAGTTCCAGACCGCGAAAGATGGGACGACTCTGCGCGACAGCAGTGGCGTGCCACTGGCACTGCAAGATGCTGCCGGCAAGGCGGTCCCCTTCACCATCGATTATCCCGAAAAAGATGCGAGCGGGAATTTCCTCTCGCATGGGTCCGCTTCTTCCGTGCTGTCGCTGCACAAGTTCAGTTTCGTCTTCATCCAGGCAACGGTGGCCATCCTCATCCTGGTCGGCTTTGAATCGGTCACGTCGATGGGAGCCGAGGCCAAGAATCCGACCAAGCATATTCCGATTGCCGTGATCGCGTCGCTGCTCATCCAGGGCGTGGCGTGTTATCTCATCGAGTACTTTGCGGCCAACTACTTCCTGAATTCCGGCTACACGATGCAGAGTGCGGCGGGCTCCGCGGCTCCCATTGGCGACATGATGATTATCGTCGGCGATGGACTGCTCGGTCACGGCAATGGTAAGTACTTCATGCTGGCCGAGGCACTGACGGTCTTCCTCGCATTGATTGGCACGACCTTGAGCTGCATGAACACGGGCGCGCGCGTCACCTACGCCATGGGCAAAGACGATGAAGCACCCGAGCACTTCGGCATCCTGCATGCCAAGTCGCTTTCCCCGCGCCGCGCCATCTGGACGCTGGCAGCTATCTCGGCGTTCATAGGCGTAGTTGCTACCACGCTTGTATTCGCCGACGGTTCCGCGCCCACCGATGCCACCATCGCCGCATTGCCGCACGGCATTTTCTCCAGCTTCGGCTACAGCTCGCACGACGCCATGGCGGCACTGCCCAACTCGCTGCTGGCCATCACACTCACATCCAACTTCGGAACGTTCATTCTGTATGCGCTCAGTTGCCTGCTCTGCATCGTGGCCTACCACAAGCGGTCGGACTACAGCATGGTCAAGCACCTGCTCATTCCCGGCTTTGGCCTGCTCGCGAACCTGGCGTGCATGGCCGCTTACCTGGTTGTTCCGTTCCTCGGATATGGAACGTGGAAGGAACCCTACCTGGCTTTGGGCATCTCGGCACTGTGGGGCATCTATGGCGGCATCTATTTCCTGCGCTCTTCAAAGAGCAAGGGCAAGGCGGTCTTACTGAGTTACCGCAGCTGATACGCGGCAAGGAAGGCGTCAAGCTTCCTTTTTACTTCGGCATGCGCCGGAGCGAACCATAAAGCGCCTGCTTCGGTGAGACAATGTCCTCCATGCCCCCGCGCGCAGGGAGCAGGCCCATTTGAAGTGGCGGCGTTCATGCTGGATGTTCAATTCGCCCAGGCAACAGACTTCGGAAAAGTTCGTACCAATAACGAAGACGCCATGGGATGGTTCATTCCCTCGTCGCGTCAGCAGGCGCGCTCGCACGGGTATTTATTTGCCGTTGCAGACGGTGTGGGCGGCATGGACTTGGGCGAAGTTGCGTCGTCTACTGCCATCTCCGTGCTGACCGAAGGCTTCAGCAAGGCGCAGGAGGGAACCCTGCTGGTAAGTCTTCTGCCCCGTCTGATTCAGCACGCCAACGCCGCGGTGCACGATTGCACGCTGGCGCGCGAGTATCGTGGCAAGCGCATGGCCACCACGCTGGTTGCCTGTGCGCTGCGGCACGATCAGGCAGTGGTTTCGCACGTGGGAGACTCGCGCGGTTACCTTGTGCGCAATGGCAAGGCTAAGCAGATTACGCAGGATCATACATGGGTGAACGAGCAGCGTAAACTCGGAGTGCTGACCGCGGCAGAGGCAGCAGCGTCAGAATCCCGCCACGTGCTGACGCGATCACTGGGGCCCGAAATGTTTGTCTCCGCCGACACCGTGCCAATCACGCTCCAACTCAACGACATCCTGGTGCTGACGACCGACGGTGTTCACGACGAAATGGACGAGCAGACGATGGCCGCAATCGTTTCACAGAATCAGGAGATTGAAGCAATCGCTCAGGAACTCGTGCGGCGCGCGGTCGAACTCGACGGTGGCGACAATGCCAGCGCGCAGGTCATCCGCGTCCGCGGCATTGAGCCCGTTGGCATGTACCGCGGGCGCCCTTATCGGCTTCCCTCTTCAATATGAATTTCGTTTTGGTTCGGCCTTCCCGATAGAGTAAGAACAGCAATCCGGAGTGTGCGGCACGATGGGCTTTCTCGACGGCCTGGAAGCCGGTTCCCAACTCGACTCGTTCCGCATCGAAGCGCCCGTCGCGCGCAGTGGGATGGCCACGATCTATCGCGCAGTGGATACGCGCAATGGAAGCGTCGTGGCGTTGAAACTTCCACATCCGGAACTTGAGGCTGACCCACTGCTCTTCGACCGCTTTCAGCGCGAGGCCGCCATAGGCGAACGATTGAGCCACCCCAAAGTGATGCGCGTCTTCGGCGGCGAAGACCGGTCGCGCCTTTACATGGTGATGGAGTGGTGCGACGGCCGCCTGCTGCGCGAAATTCTCGAAGAAGGCCGGCTGTCACACGAGCGCGCACTCGCCATCGCGGCCGGGATACTGGAGGCGCTCGAATACATTCATGCCAACGGCGTGGTTCACCGCGACCTGAAACCCGAGAACGTGATGGTGGACTCCGCTGATAATGTGAAACTCATCGACTTCGGCATTGCCGGAGACACAGGCGCGCGCAGGCTGACCTTCGCCAATTTCACACCCGCCATTGGCACGCCCAACTACATTTCGCCCGAGCAGGTAAAGGGCAAGCGCGGCGATGCGCGGTCGGATCTCTACTCCATGGGCGTCATTCTCTATGAAATGCTCACCGGTAAGCTTCCCTTCTCAGGCCCTAATCCTCTGGCGGCGATGAATGAGCGGTTGCTGAATCACCCTGTTCCACCGTCGGTTGCCGACCCTTCGATCTCGCCGCAAATGCAAGAGGTTCTGTACCGCGCACTGGAACGCGATCCGCGAAACCGGTACGCGGGAGCGCGCGAATTCCGGCGGGATCTGGAGCATCTCGACGAGGTCGGCGTCGAAGATCGCCCGGAGCTTAAAAACTGGCAAAAGCGCAAGTCGCAAAGTGCCCGTAAGGTCCTCTATTACGCGGCGTTGGCCATGATTCCGGTGGCCATCCTGCTGCTCATGTTTCTGGTCGCGCGCCGGCGCTGAATTTCCGCCATGCCATGCCAATATGCAAGAATCTTCACATCTTCTTTACGCTCTAACCACTAACCTTTTTCAATACACCGTAAACCGTTCAAAGGAGACCCATGTCGACCGAGTACCGCAATTTCCTTGCTCTCTCTTACGAAGAATTGGAAGAAAGAAACCTCGAAGCCAAGAGCGACCGGATCAACCGCGTTTCGGCTGACGAGATTCGTGAGAAGCGCATCAAGTACCTGACAGACGAAAAGCGCATCAAGGCCGTGACCGTCCTGTTTTCCGATCTTGAAGGGCGCCTGCACCTGCTGGACTACGACAAGAAGTTTCTTCTGGGTGCCTACGAGAATTTGACCTTCGACGGATCTTCGATCCGCGGATTCACCGCGCAGAAGGAAAGCGATCTTCGCCTCGGCATCGACTGGAGCGCGTTCTTCTGGGTGCCCGCCGATGTGTTTGGCAACGGAAAGGTGCTGGTCTTCGGCACCGTCATCGATAAGGACGGGACGCCCTATTCCGGCGATCTGCGCGGCGTACTCAAAGCCTACAGCGACAAGCTCTATGCCGAGAAAAAATACACGCTGAACGCGGCCAATGAGATTGAGGGTTTTCTCTTCGCCGGCCGCGACGCCGAGCGGCGCTTCCACGAGACGGGCAAATTCGAATTCATCAACACGGGTGGCTACTACCACGTTCTTCCCCTCGATCCGCTGCGCGCGTTTATCGACACGGCGGCCGAAGTGCAGCGGGCAATGGGCTTCCAGAATGAGAAGGACCACCCCGAAGTTGCTCCCAGCCAGTTCGAAATCAACTACGGATATGGCGAAGTGGTGGCTGCGGCCGATCAGATTCAGCTTTACAAGTTGCTCACGCGCCAAATCGCGAACAACATGGGCTACACGGCCAGTTTCCTGCCGAAGCCCGTGGTCGGCGTCAACGGCAGCGGCATGCACACCAACGTCTCCATCTCCGAGGGCAAGACGAACCTTTTCTGGGATCCGAAGGGGCAGGAAAAGCTCTCAGGATTCGGCTGGGAATTCATTGACAAGATTCTCACGCACGCGCTGGATATCTGCCTCATTTTGAACCCGAGCGTGAATGCCTACCGGCGGCTCGATCCGCATTTTGAAGCGCCCAACCAGATCAAGGCTTCAGCGACAGATCGCGGATCGATGGTGCGCGTGCCCATCGGCAACTCGCGCTCCATGCGCGTTGAAGTGCGCTCCGTAGCTCCCGACGCCAACCCCTACCTCACGCTGTACTCCATCTTCAAAACAGGCATCGACGGAACCAAGTCCAAGATCGATAACCTGCGGCAGGCGCAGCGTTACTTGCCCGACAACATCCAGTCGGCAATCGACGACTTCAAGAGTTCCGCGTGGATCGGCAAGATTCTCGGCTCCGATGTGCAGGGACGATTTGCCGACCTTAAGCAGGCGGCGGCCAATCGCTCTCCGCGCGAACTGGGGACTTTTGTGAAGCCTTCCGAGGTGCAATACCACCACGAGGTCTACAACCAGTCGCTCTGGAACTTGTTCTAGACCACGAGCAGATGCACTGAAATTGCGGCTCGAAATGGGCGGCAATACCGGAACCCGAAAGTACACCGGCGGCGCAAACTGTAAGCTTGCGCCGCTTTTGTTGCGCCTGACGAACAAGCAAATCTGCCGCCCGGACGCCGGTATAGAATCGCTTTTGTCGGATATCGAACAGAGCCAGACCTTCCCATCCTCCATGTCTGCCAAAATCCCAGAACAAGGATCGAATCGAATGTTGAAAAGAATGCCTTCTGCAATTGGAGCGTCCAGCCTGCTTCTCTGCACGTTCGCGATTGTCTGTCTCCCCGGCGGGGCGCAGGCGCCAAAGCAATACACCAGCGAGGATTATGCAGCCGCCGAGAAGTTCATGGCCTACAACGTGAATCCACTCGCCTATAAGGGAGTGGTGAAGGCGAACTGGCTCGACGACGATCGATTCTGGTACAGGGATGCGGATGAGACCGGCTGGTCGTTTGTTGTGGCCGAGCCGGCCAAGGGCACTCGCGGCGCCATGTTTGACGCAGGCAAGCTGGCCGCCGCTTTGCACGATGCATCGGGCGGCGCAATCAAGGACGACGCGCGCCATTTGATGCTCTCAGACCTTGTGCTCTCTGATCGCGACAGCGTAATCACGTTTTCCGACGAAGGCGGATCGTATCGCTGCGAGGTTGCAGAAAGTGCCACAAGCTGCAAACGCCTGAATGCAGACAGTGAGGGAGGGGCCGGGCGAAGCCACGGAGAAAAGCAGCCGCCGCTTACGCTTTCGCCCGACAAAAAGCTGGGCGCCTTCATTCGCGACTGGAATCTGTGGGTCCGGGACACGGCATCTGGAGCTGAGACGCAGCTGACAACCGATGGAGTGAAGGACTTTGGCTACGCGACGGACAATGCAGGGTGGGTTCATTCCGACGCCGCAATCCTGCTTTGGTCGCCCGACTCGAAGAAGATTGCCACATTTCAGCAAGACCAGCGCAAGACCGGCGAGATGTATCTGGTGCCAGTGACCAACAGCCACCCGAAACTGCAGGCCTGGAAATATCCCCTTGTCGGCGACAAAGACGTAACGATGATCGAGCGCGTGGTGATCGACGTGCCCACACACACGGTTGTACGGCTGAAGATGCCTCCGGATCAACACCGGTCGACGTTGTGCGACAACGTTGCCTGCCGCGGCACCACCTGGGATGACGTCGAGTGGAGTCCGGACGACGCGCACCTGGCGTTCGTTTCCACGTCGCGCGATCACAAGCAGGAGTGGTTCCGCGTGGCCGACGCAGCAACGGGCGAAGTGCGCGAGGTGATGACGGAGACAACGCCGAAGTTTTACGAAAGCGGTAACGGCAAAATCAACTGGCACTATCTGCCCGCGTCGAATGAGATTCTGTGGTTCAGCGAGCGCGACGACTGGGGCAACCTTTACCTCTACGACCTGGCATCGGGAAAATTGAAGAATCAGATCACGCAAGGTCCCGGCAACGTGGCCCAGGTTCTCTACGTGGACGAAAAGAAGCGCACAATTCTCTTTGTTGGCGTGGGCAAGGAAGCCGACCGCGATCCGTACTTCGAGCATTTTTACAGCGTGCACTTCGATGGCACAGGCCTGAAGCTTCTGACGCCCGAGAATGCCGACCACAACATTAAAGTCTCATCCGACGGACGATACTTCGTGGATTCGTACTCGACGCCAACCGACCCGCACATTACAGTGATCCGCGACAGCAGTGGTAAAACCGTGATGGACGTGGCCCGGCAGGACATTTCAAAGCTGTTGGCAGATGGATGGATTCCACCCGTGCCAATCAAGGTGAAGGCGCGCGACAACCAGACTGAGCTGTATGGCTTCATGTTCAAGCCCTCGCACTTCGACGCCACGAGGAAGTATCCGGTGGTGAACCAGGTTTATCCCGGACCGCAGACGGGCTCGTGCGGCAGCCGCGAGTTCATGGCGTCACACCGCGATATGCAATCGCTGGCGGAGCTGGGATTCATCGTGGTGTGCATCGACGGCATGGGAACGCCGTGGCGCTCAAAGACCTTTCACGAAGCCTATTACGGGAACCTGGGCGACAATACAATTCCCGACCAGGTGAGCGGCATGAAGGACCTCGCCGCACAGTATCCATTCATCGATCTTGATCGCGCGGGCATGTATGGGCATTCAGGCGGCGGCAATGCGACAGCTGCGGCCATGTTCCACTATCCCGACTTCTTCAAGGTGGGCATCGCTGAGAGCGGCAACCACGACGAGCGCGACTATGAAGACGATTGGGCAGAAAAATGGGCGGGCGTTGAAGTCAAGAATGCCGATGGCACCAGCAACTACGACTCGCAGGCCAACCAGAACTACGCGAAGAGCCTCAAGGGCCACCTGCTGCTGGCACACGGGACCATGGACGACAATGTTCCGCCCAATAACACCATGCTGGTAGTGGATGCGTTGATCAAAGCCAACAAGGACTTCGATCTGCTGTTGATTCCGAATGTTGCGCATGGCTACGGGCCGGCCACCCAGTACATGACGCGGCGGCGCTGGGATTATTTCGTGCGCTACCTCGCCGGAGGCATTCCGCCCAACGAGTATGAGATGATATCGGGCGCCGCGGTGCAGGCGGTGATGCGCGGAGGGCCGGGCGAACCCAACGGCGACGACGAGTAGCGGACCTGGGTGACAGTGTCCTGATTTTGAGAGAAAGATTTGGGTGCCCAGGTCCGGGGTCCCCACGGATAGGTCTTGGTCCGTGGGGTGGAGGTCTCGCTTCTGAGACCTGGGAGAGCACGATCTCTTCCCCACTACGATTAACAACGGACCAGGTTGTCTGCCTCAATTCCCTTCGTGGCATTACGTGTATCGATCACCAATTGCGCCTTCTCGACAATCGCGCGGTAGTCGTACTGCGTGTGGTCGGTGACAATCACAACGCAATCGAACTCGCAAATTTTATCGAGCGATGTGCATGTCATGTTGAGCGCGTACTTCCGGCCGCGGCCCACCGTGGCGAAGAACGGGTCGTTGTATTCAACGTGCGCGCCGCGCTTTTGCAATAGTTCGATAATCGTGAGCGAGGGCGACTCGCGCAAATCGTCGATATCGCGCTTGTAGGCGAGGCCGAGAACCAGCACGCGGGAGCCATGCAGCGGTTTGCCGCGCTGGCTCATGGCTTCAATGATGTTCTCGACCACGAAGTAGGGCATGCCCAGGTTCACCTCTCCGGCAAGCTCGATAAAGCGCGTATGAAAGTCGAATTGTTTCGCCTTCCAGGAAAGATAAAATGGATCGATCGGAATGCAGTGGCCGCCGAGCCCGGGGCCGGGATAAAAGGCCTGAAAGCCGAAGGGCTTGGTCTTCGCGGCGTCAATCACTTCAAAGATGTCAATCCCCATGCGCATTGAAAGCTGCTTGAGCTCGTTCACCAGCGCAATGTTCACGCAGCGGTAAATGTTTTCAAGCAGCTTGGTCATCTCGGCCGCCGCGGGTGAAGAAACCGGAATGGTTCGATTGAAGATGCTTGCGTAGACAGCGCAGGCGCGCTCCAGGGCGACGGGGCCGCAGCCACCCACAACTTTAGGAATGTCGCGCCGCGGAACAGCATCGTTGCCCGGATCTTCGCGCTCGGGCGAGAACGCAACATACACGCCAGTAGCTTGCGGTTCCCTCGCCACCCGCAGCCCAGCGGGATTTCCCTGCTCCAGCAATGGGACCACGATCTCTTCTGTCGTACCCGGATAGGTTGTGCTCTCGAGAACAATCAACTGGCCCTCGTGAATGTGCGCTGCAATGCTTTTCACAGTTCCGGTGACGAAGCTGAGGTCGGGCTCATGATATTCGCTGAGAGGTGTGGGAACGCAGATGATGACCACGTCCATCCCGGCAATCGTGGCGTAGTCGGCTGTCGCCGTGAATCCGTGTTCGCGCGCAGCTTGAATCTCTTCCCGCGAAATGCGCAAAATGTACGACTCGGCGCGGTTCAGGATGTCGACTTTTTTCTGATCGATGTCGAAGCCCGTAATCGCGAATCCTTCGCCGCTGAAAAGCAGGGCCAGGGGCAACCCCACGTATCCCATACCGACTATGCCAATGCGCACGTCTCGCGACTGAATTCGTTTCTGAAAGTCGAGCGTACTCTCCATGAAGGTCACTTTAACAGGAGCGGGCAGGCTGAGAGCTTGGGATCAGTCGATACAGAAGCATCTCGCAGGCAAGCCGCCTTGATCGATCGAGAATCAAACGGAAAGAGCGCGCAGACCTTTGCGCAGCGTGCCTGGATCGCCGCCGGGAACAAGCTGCTCCACCTCATCGTGCATGCGCTCCCAAACCGGCAGCGCGTTCAGCATCAGGCTGTGCCCTTTCGCAGTAAGCGACACGACACGGCTGCGGCGGTCCATGGGGTCTTGTGCGATTTTGACCAACCCGCGGCGTTCAAGCGGTTTCAATGCGGCCGTCAGCGTGGTGCGATCCATGGCGAGCAGGTTGGCCACCGGACCCATGGGCGGCGGCTCAGGGCGATTGAGGGCCATGAGCAGCGAAAACTGACCGTTCGTCAGGTCGAAGGGCCGCAAGGCCTCATCGAAGCGCCGGCCCAGCGCGCGCGCCGCACGCTGCACATGCAGGCAGAGGCAGCAATCCCGCACCAGAATCGTTGTTTCGTACGGCAACGTTTTTTGGCTTGACACACCCCCACAATAGTTGATATCAACATAAACGTCAAGCAAGTCTTCCCCCGTCGCCGTTTCCCGCCCCGGATCGAGGCGACAACCTGTATGGAGGCCCCCATGTCTTTCCTTCGCGATTTGCGTATTGCCCTGCGCTCCCTATCGCGCGTTCAAGCGCTTTGGATCACCGTTGCCCTCACGCTGGCTTTGGGAATTGGCGCCAATGCCGCCATCTTCAGCGTGGTGCGCGCCGTGTTGCTGCGCCCGCTCGCCAATCGCGATGAAGACCGGCTGCTCTACGTCCGTCAGAGCGCGCCAGGCTTGAAGCAGGTGAACACGACATTCTCTGTGCCCGAGATTAAAGACCTGGGCACGGGCCTGAAAACCATTCAGGAGCTGGGCACATTTTCTGAGATCGATTTCACGATTGTGGGCCTGGGCACGCCGCGCGAAATCCCCGCCGGTGTGGTCGACGGCAATTATTTCCAGGTGATGGGCCTTAGGCCGGTGCTGGGGCGATTGTTAGGGCCTGCCGATGACGGGCAAAACGCAACCGGGGCGGCCGTGCTCACGTACAAATTTTGGCGCGATTCGATGCACTCCGATCCGCAGGTGCTGGGCAAGACGGTCCGGCTTGAAAGCGCCATGGGTGCGCGTTCCGCCGTCATTGTGGGCGTGCTCGAACCTTCTGTTCCCTACCCCGTTGCAACGGAAATCATCTCCAACGTAGTGACCAGTCCGCATCATCTTTCCGCCACCATGGTCACGGGGCGCGAACATCGCATGACCGAAGTCTTCGCCCGCCTTGCGCCAGGCGCGACACTGGACGCGGCACGCGCCGAACTGCGCACGGCCTACTCTGCCATGATTGCGGCTCATCCTGAAACCTACAAGCCTGAAGATCGCTACACCATTGAAGTGACGCGGATGCACGACCAGATCAACGCCCGCGCCAACACAATCCTGTGGGTGCTGTTTGCGGCGTCCGGACTGCTGTTTGTGATTGCGAGTTCGAACGTAGCCAATCTTGTGCTCGCCCGCACGGTGCGCCGCGAGTCGGAACTGGCCGTACGATCAGCTCTTGGCGCCAGCCGGGCCGCGCTGCGGCGATCGCTTTTGGCAGAGAGTCTTATCCTTTGCGGAAGCGGGGCGATCGCGGCAGTTCTGCTTGCCATACCGATGGTCGAAATTCTGGGCCGCTATGCCGCGCGCTTTTCCGTGCGCGCAACTGGCATGTCGCTCGACTTTAGCCTGGTCTGGTTCGGCGTGGGCCTTGCCCTGATCGCAGCGGTCTTCCTGGCATTTATTCCGCGCCTCCCTTCCATGGACACCTTGCGCAGCGGCGGTTTGGCCACGGGCGGCACGCGTGTGACGGGCGGCAGCAGCCGCAAGCTGCGCGTCTTCGCCGTCATGCAAATCACCGCGTCGTTCCTGTTGCTGGCAGGCTCCGCCGTGCTGATGCGCACACTTTACGAACTTGAGAAGACCCGGCCGCCATTCGACACAACGCACGTGCTGGCGGTGAACCTGCCGGTCATGAGTTATGGCAAGTCGCCCGAGCAGGTGCAGGACTTTTATCGCGAAGCGAAGCGCCGCGTGAGCACCATTCCCGGCGTCGAAAGCGTATCCACCGGGTTCAGCGTTCCCTGGCGCGACGAGCAGGGCCTGAATATCAGCTTTGCGTTTTCAATTCAGGGGGCAAAGCGCGAAAACGGATTGGGTGATTGGCGCGCGCACTTCCGGTCGGTTTCTCCAGGCTTCTTCGGAACGCTGGGCATGCCTTTGCTCGAAGGCCGCGACTTTAGGGACAGCGATCGCGATGGCGCCGAGCGCGTGGTAATCGTAAGCGAGAGCGTAGCAAAATCGTTGTTCCCAGGGCAGGACCCGCTCAATCGCGAACTGATGTGGACCGACGGCGTGATGAAATTCATCGGCATCAGCTACGAACCGCGGCGCATTGTGGGGGTTGTGCCCGACATCGACGATGAGAACATTATTCCCTCGCCGGCAATGACCGTGTATCAGCCCGCGGATCAGGAGGGATGGCAAGGCCGTCTCTTCGTTCGCTCCAAACAGGATCCCTATTCCATCGTCCCGCAGATTGCGCAAACAATTCATAACATGTCGGCAGACCAACCCGTCGAGCGCGCCAGCACACTCGAGGACATTCGCGCCGAGGTGCTGACGCCGGATCGTCTGAACGCTGTAGTCTTCGGCGGGTTCGCGGCCGTAGCGCTCTTGATCTCGGTTGTCGGCGTAGCCGGCGTGCTTGCCTTCTCGGTGAGCGGTCGCACACGCGAGTTCGGCATTCGCATGGCCCTGGGAGCGCAGCCGCGCAACATTCTCACCGGCGTTCTGCTCGAAGGGCTGGTCATCGCCGGTATTGGCGTAGGAGCCGGCGTGGTGGTGGGCTTCGCCTTTGCGCGTGCACTGGGCAGGTACGTAGGCGAGGTGCAGCAACCGGGCGCGCTCTCCATTGCCGCCTCGGCAATCGTCATACTGTGCGCGGCGGTAATTGCGTCGGCGGTTCCAGCTGCGCGTGCCGCACGCATCAACGCGGTTGAGGCTCTGCGCGCGGAGTAGTGCAGCGCATGCATGACGTTATCGCGGCGTAACTCGAATCACGGTAGCCCGGCACGACCGCACGCCCTGGCAGGCCTCGGGCTGCAAGTCTTTCGTCAGGCAAATCTCAATCGCGGTGAGCCGGTTATTTCCGCAGCTCAGCGCGAAGCTCGCCGGCGGAAAGGCCGGATTCGCGCGGCTGAAGCGATCGAGAATTTGATCGGGGCTCACGCCGTCGGCATCCGCGCCTGCACCCAGATCCGCAGGCACCTTCACAGCAGAGAAAGCCTTGCGAATCTCAGCGAAGTACGCGTCGGCCGCAAGACCTGAACAGGTACCGTGCGTCTGCCATTCATGCTCGACCAACGATGCGGTCGGAAGAAGATCGGTGTAGGCCTGCGGATTTGCCGGCCCCGGAGCATCGCTGCAATCTTCAGGGTAATCACCGCTCAAGTCCTGAGGCCAAAGACCATGCACGACAAGCCCCAGGCCATGGCCACACTCCGAGCTCGCTCCGTGCGTGGCGCAAAACTCCGGCGACCACGAGAGGTTGAGCAGGTAGTAGTCGAAAGCGCCGGGAGCCGCGTCCTTGTCGGCGTTTCCGCGACGCGAACGACGCCGGCCAGGGCGAGCCTCCGCGTAGGCATCCCTCGAGCCGTCCCTGGAACTGTCAGGCCGGCTGGCTGCCGCGGGCTGCGGCGGAGCGGGCGCCGTTAAGTTGCGGCAGGAAGAAAGCGGAAGCAACGATAACATGCTCGCGCTCAGCAAAAGGCTTTCAATCGACTTACGGGCGAACTTCCCACGCGGAACTTTCATCTAGCGATCATATCCCCAGGCACAAACTTTGGGTGCCCCATCCATTTCACAGTCTTCTCGTGAAATGGGTGGGGCACCACAACCCTCTTCCCACCTTCGTTTATCTGATGACATATTCCTGTGCCACATAGAAATACCGCGGGTTGATTCCGGGCGTGGTGGCTTCCACAAATCCGCCTTTGAAGAAGTGCCCGAAGCCCGCATAAAACGTATACGGTCCAGCTTTGTATGTCATAAAAGAGTCGAGTTCCTGGCCGACGTGCGTGCCTGCCTTCCCGCTGGTCGAGATGGAGATTTTGGAGCCGGAGCTGTTATACAGCGCGTCCGTGGCGCTGTATAAATTCTCATCGCTGTAGATTGCATTCCAGGCGCAGGAGCGCGTCAGATTCAGCGTCGCCTGCGATTTAAAGGTCTTCAGATTGCGCCAGCCGAAGAGATCTTCGTGTCCGAATTTATCGTGGTTTGCCGACGACAACTGATCGTACGTTGCGCTGTGATCCGATCCGAATCGCGAACCGGATGCGCCCTTGTAGTCGCCCGAAAGAGTCAGAGTGTGCTCTGCAATGTCAACGGGGCGCGAGATGCTGGAGAACCATGCCCACGCCCGCTGATCGGGGACGCCCAGGTGACCGTTTTGGCCAATTGCCTCCAGGCTGTAAGCGAAACGCTCTGGAAGCGGCCCGTAGAACCGCGTCCCGAACGTATTGGTTCCAAGCGTGCCCTTGCTTGTCCATCCGCCGATGACATTTTGCGAGTGGCGCAGCGCGTAGGTATCGACGGATGCTCCTCGCCAGACATTGGAGAACACATCGTACGTTCCCCACATGCGATTGCCAAGTTCGGGTGTGTTGAATGAATTCGGCAGCACGATCACGGGAGACGCCATCAGCCCATCGAGCGTCATGTGTCCGGAGTTATACCGCATGCGCCCAAAATCGAAAGTGCGCGAGGTGTTGCTCCACTGCGAAGCGGCGATGACGCGAGTTTCACCGTAATTGAGCATGCGGCGGCCTGTAGAGAAGCTGAGCGGCCCCCTGTCGCGCCCAAGCGTGAGCCAGCTCTCCTGCAAATCCATTGGATCGCGCATGGTGTTCGGCGCCGGCATGCCGTAGAAGGGGGCGCGCGCATCCTGCCCCATTCCAGAAAACGTGAGCCACGTGACGGGCGCGTATTGCATCCCGATGCGAATGCGGCTGAGCATGTCCTGCTGGTTGACGGCGTTGCCGAACGTGACTCCGTACTTTTCTTCCCAGCGGGTGCGCTCCTCAACGTGGACGGCGAGACGGTCGCTGGTAGCGTCTCTTAGTTCGTCGGCTGCCTTTTGAGCAGGGTCTTGCCATCCCTGGGCCAGAAACGACGGGCAAATCAGCATAAGTGCGCAGATACTTCTTGGCAGTATTCGCATCGCAGAACCTCGTATCGCATGGGTAACGACACGAGGGTTATCGGCGCGATCGTAGAGAACTGCAGTTCGAATGAAAAACCAAGGATGGCTCAACGTTCATGACGAACTGCCGATGGAATATGCAGCGCTCGGCAAACTCGCCCTGTTCTGACCCCGAAGTATGAGTTGCCGTGAATGCTACGCGGGAGCGTGCGGAAAATGATTTGGAATCGCCTTGGTCTCGAAGGACTGCTGGCCTCAAGCTTTGGCCTGGTCTCGCTTGCGGCAGTGATCGCAGGCGGAGTGTCGGTATCGGGCCATCTGCGCGTGCAGAAGTATGGCGCGCTGGCTGCGGCCTCCTCGCAGAGCGCTCAGATGGCCCAGCAGCTTGCGTTTTATCAGCAGCGGGAACAGGCCACATCGCGCGCATATTTTCTGCAGCCCGCGGAGCATGGCGACGCGCGCTGCGGCGAAGCGGCGCGTGACTTTGCCAACCTCTATGCGCAACTCGAATCCAGGACCATCGATCCCCAACAGCGAAGCGAACTGCTGCGCGTACTTGAAAGCTGGAAGTCCGGAGAAGCGGAGATGCAGAAGATGTTTGCGTTTGGCCGCGCGGGAAACAGAGAGGCCATGCTGGCCGAGTTGCCCGCGTCCGTAGCCATCAGCAAGCAGATTCAGACGGCCCTGACACAGTATGGAAAGCATGTGGCGGACCTCGCCAACCAGAGTCAGCTGGAACAGAAAAGAGTTTCGGACCAGGCGCTTCGGCTTTCGAGTACGCTGGTCGCGCTTGACGTGGTACTTGCCATTCTGTGCGGCTTCGTCGCCATCCGCATCGTCAGCCACAGAGTGTGGGCCGCACAGCTATGTTTGAGCGCAATCGCACTGCAGGATCTCTCAGGAAAAGATATTGAAGTGCAAACCCACGATGCGCTGGGCCAGGCACTCGTTTCTGTCAACCAGGTGAAGAACGCTCTCGCAAAGGTCATCGGAGAGATGAGTCAGGTGGGTACCCAGGTTTCGGAGGCCGCCGCACATCTAGCTGGTTCGGCGCACAGTTCGGCCCGCGGCGCCGAAGACCAGCGGGCTCGGACAGAGCAGGTTTCGGCCGCGCTTACCGAAATGTCGACTTCGGTTGCAGAAGTGGCAAAGCACACTTCGGCGGCCTCGGAAACCGCCAGGTACGCGTCCGAGTCTGTCCAGCAGGGCAACCGTGCGGTCACCGACCTCGCGGCAAAAATGGACGAGATTCTGGAACATTCCGCCGTCGCCGCAAGGACGAACGAGGAGCTCGCGCGCCAATGCGCGGAAATCGGCCGGGCAGCTAGCCTGATTCGTGGAATCACCGGGCAGACGAACCTTCTCGCGCTGAATGCGGCCATTGAGGCGGCACGCGCCGGCGAGCATGGCAAAGGATTCCAGGTCGTCGCAACCGAGGTGCGCCGCCTGGCCGAACAGGCCGGTTCGGCAACCTCCGAAATCGAAGCCATGATTGCCGGAGTTCAGCACCAGGCCAAAGGTGCGCTGGAGAAAACCCGGGCTGAGTTGGATCGCATTGCCGGCGGCGTCTCGCTGACTGAAACCAGCCGCGTCTCCTTCGCGCATATTCAGCAAGCCGTCTCCAGCGTCGATGCCCTCATGATGCAGATTGCGGCCGCAGCTCAACAACAGGCAGCCACAACGGAAGAGTTGAACCGCAACGTGGAAGACATTGTGCGGGTCGTCGGTGCGTCAGCGATAGCGGCCCACGAGTCTTCAGCGGCCAGTACCGAGCTCAGCCGCTTATCGGAGCGCCTGCAGAGCCGGCTGGCAGAATTCCGGCTGCGAAACGAGGTTTCTGCGAACGGCTCGCGCACGACGAGGCTGAAGAGCGGCACGTTGCCCCCGCTTGCGAGCCTCGCACACCATGGAGTTGCCGAATCACTCAGGTGAGACGGCGGGTGCAAGGCGCTCCCATCGGCGATCGGCTGAAAAAGGAGTAACATCGATTCTGTCTCGAACGCGACTTTCGCGCTGACGGAAAAACTCCATGCCCTATTCCACGCGCGTTCTTTCCCAAGAAGAGGACTTCCCTTCCTTTGAGGACCTCGCCGCATTTGTGCGCGACGGACATCCCGATTGCAAGCTGACCCTCGAGTCCGGCGATGCCCAGGACTGGGAGTCATTGCTGCTCGCTACCACCGATGAAGTTGAAATCGCCGTTCTCGAGCGGAACCCCGTCGACGACGGTTCTACCGGCCAGGATGAGATCGCCGATCTCCTCGAAGACATGCAGGACTGCAAGCCCGAGTCCAGCGTTCAATGGCTTGACGGCTTCCTGTCTGAAGTGAAGACCGTTTACACCTTCCAGCATCTGCAAGGCGCGGAAACAGTCGACGGCGGCAACGCTCTGCACGCCCTGCGCTCGCACCTTTGGGAGCGCGGCGACGCCATTCTGCAAGCCGACGGAGAAGGGTTTACCAACGAAGAGGGCTACCACATCCTCTGGCAGTTCTCCGACGATGTATCGGGCCCATGGAATATGGGCGTCTACAAAGACGATCTCTGGCATCACTTCAAAATGGATCTTGGCGACCCTGGTCATCGCGCCGCATTCCTCGCCGGCGAGGTCCCCGACGACCTGACGGGTGTCCACGCCGCCATTCCCCGCCGCGACTAATTAGGCGTCATGAACACCGCTTCCCCGGCCTTCATTGAGCAAAGCTCACACAACCTGCGGCGGCGGCGCGGATCGGAAAGATGTAGTGGGGATCCGGGGACCGCAAGTATAGTGGCAGAATCCACCGGGGTCGAACATGGTACGACGCGTCCATCTCGCTAGTCCGATCTTCTTCCTGCTGGCCTGCGCGCTCTGGGCCTCCAGCCAGTCCGTGGGTCCCGCTGCAACTTCACCGCCATTGGAGCACCGTCTGACCGCAATCCAACCCACTGGGATTTCTCTGGGGCAGTCGCTGGTCCCGCTCTATGGGCCATGGAAGTTCCAGGTGGGCGATTCGCCTGCGGATCCCGCAACCGGCAAACCGCTATGGGCAGAGCCTGCCTTCGATGATTCTCGATGGGAATCGGTAGACCTGACGCCTGCCGATGAAGCGAGCCGCGGTGTTGTGAGCGGATGGGGAAATCGAGGCCACCAGGGCTACAGCGGCTATGCCTGGTATCGCATTCGCGTTGCGGTCCATTCCGCGGCGGGAACCGATCTCGCGCTGGCAGGTCCAGCGAACTTCGACGATGCCTACCAGGTTTTTCTGAATGGCCGCTTCCTGGGCGAGTTTGGGCAATTCAACGGCAAGCAGCCGAAGTTCTTTTACTCTGAGCCGGCCGCGTTTTCACTAACGCAGACTGAGCATGCCGGCTCTCAGCAAAACGCGGTATCCGATACGGAAGAGGTGATTGCCTTCCGCTTCTGGATGGCTCCCGCCACGCTGCTGAACATTCCGGATCCGGGCGGATTTCACACCCCTCCATTGCTGGGAACAGCCGAAGCCGTTGGAGCAGCATACGAGCTAGGCTGGGTCCATCTTGCGAAGGAAAACGCGGTATGGGCGCTGACCGCGGTCGTGTATTCCGCGCTGGCAGCCATCGCTTTCGCCCTCTTTTTCTTCAACCGCGGTGACCGCGTCTACCTGTGGATGGCTGCCTCGTTTTTCGCGCAGGCTATGGGCGGCGCGGAAACCGCATTTTCTTCGTGGACACAGGCCATCACGGCCACCACGGAACAGTGGATTTGCTTCGTGCTCGTGGTGCCGGCAATCCGCTTTCTCTGGTTCATGCTGCTCCGCGACTGGTTCCGCGTAGAACGGCCGCGCTGGCTGCCCTGGGCTGTGGGCGCGCTGGCACTGGCGATGGCGGCGGGCTATGCCGGGCAATTCGCGCTGCTCTACCCCCTGGTTCCCGCGTCCTTCATTTCCACCTTCTACGTACTTGAGCAATGCGCGCAACTCGCCTACGGCTTGCTCATGCTCTGGCTCACCATCCGCTACGTCCTCGGCCACGGAGTCGAGAGCTGGCTGCTGGTTCTTGCCCTTCTCTCCGATTGGGTGAGCTGGCTGGCACGCGGGCTCACGTTCCTCCATGTGCCCCGCGTCTTTTATCCGTTCGGCATCTTTCTCAGTTTTGCGCAGATCACTGGCTTTCTAATGGCGATGGCCATGTGCGGGCTGCTGGTGCGTCGGTGGATCCTGTCTGCGCACGCGCAGCGCGTCCTGGCACAGGAGCTGAAGCAGGCGCATGAAGTGCAGCAGGTGCTCATCCCTGAAGCCATACCGGCGATTCCCGGTTACGCCATCCAGTCGGTCTATCAACCCGCGGGCCAGGTGGGCGGCGATTTCTTCCAGATTCTGCCTGCAAAAGATGGTGGAGTCCTCGTCTGCATCGGCGATGTCAGCGGCAAAGGCATGCCCGCGGCCATGACCGTATCGCTGCTGGTGGGCACGTTGCGCACGCTCGCGCACTACAGCGAGAGCCCGGCGGAGATTCTTGCCGCCATGAATCAGCGCATGCTGGGCCGGTCGCGAGGCGGCTTCACGACATGCCTGGTGCTGGTTGCCGCCCCCGATGGAACCGTGACTGTGGCAAACGCAGGACACATTCCGCCCTACCTGAACGGAAAAGAGCTGACGATCGAAAGCGGCATCCCGCTGGGGATTGCGGCAGGGGCAGAATATCCCGAAGCGATCTTTCATCAGAAAGAGAACGACCGCATCGCGCTGATGACCGATGGCGTGGTTGAGGCGCGCGCCGCATCGGGTGAATTGTTCGGCTTCGAGCGCACGGCGGCAATCGCCCATCTCTCCGCCGAGAAGGTAGCGCAGACCGCGCGCGAGTTCGGTCAGGACGACGACATCACCGTTCTCACGCTGGTGCGTCTCGCCACAGGCGAAACTGCGCCAGCCCCGCAGATCGTAGCCTCTCTGTCCCCTTCCGTCGCCTGACCAACGAACGTCTGCTCGCTTCCTTCTCCGAGTGAATTGCTCTGCAAAGCGTGAATAGGTGCGGTGCGCTTGGGTGCGCAGCGACTTATGTCACTCAACCGCTCTTACGTGTATGCGCCGACTGCCTCCCAGAATAGGCTGTAGACAACCTACACCCATGGGAGTAGATTGTCTGCACATTGAACAGCAAGCTGCCCATAAGGCGAGCGGCGCCCAGTGCGCCTGCGAGCCCGAGGAGTACTCCGATGACCGTGAGCCATGCAGCCTCACGCAGAATCATGCGTGAGACGGTGCTGCGCTGCGCGCCCATGGCCATGCGCACGCCGATCTCCCGGGCGCGCTGGCTGGCAGCCGTGGTTGTCGCTCTCAGCGTGTCCGCTTTGGCGGCAAGCCTTTTGCCCGCGCGCCGCGCTGCTTCAGTCAACCCCATCGATGCGCTTCGCGCGGAGTAGACGCAGAGATCGCACAACTCCTCGCCCTCTTATCACTGCAAGCATCCATCGCTGCATCCATGCGCGCAGATTTGAGCATCGCCCGGCTGATGCCTTCTCGCCGCAACTATCCTGTTAACTCCCACGAGCCGCCTGTGAGCACACTCACTCTGAATATTCCGGCGGCCTCGTACAATTGCTCGGAGTTCTCTCGCTGAATATTCCATGCCATCAAAGGCGCGCCTCGAATCGTGGCGTGCCCTATCAATTGCCGCGTGTGCAGGAGTCCCATTGAAACGCTTGACGCAACTCTGCTCTGTCGTCTCCTTCCTAATATTTGCT
>Ga0182013_10001212_pt1 | contig 35630 bp, 32 predicted proteins | sample 612S2MmetaG_FD_120487 | JGI IMG/M metagenome (GOLD analysis project Ga0182013, IMG submission 120487) | Permafrost microbial communities from Stordalen Mire, Sweden - 612S2M metaG | ecosystem: Environmental > Terrestrial > Soil > Wetlands > Permafrost | place: Sweden: Stordalen | collected... | reverse complement strand
TCCTGGTGGAAAAGGAAGAGTCGGTTTATCCCATGATTCCTGTCGGCAAGGGACTGCATGAGATGATTCGCCGGCCGGGCAAAGACCCGCTGGAAGAAACCGCGAACGACTGAGAAGCCAGTGACCACTGTTCTTCGGAAAGGCCTTTATGCTGCACACATTCGTAGCTTACGTTGACGACAAGCCCGGCGTGCTGACACGCGTAGCGTCGCTGTTTCGCCGCCTCAACATCAATATCATCTCGCTCACGGTGGGCCGCAGCGAGCGCGCCGACTTGTCGCGGCTGACGCTGGTTTGCGAGGCCTCGGCCGAAGCCGGCAACCGCATCCGCGCCGCGCTCTACAAGCTGGAGAACGTCGTGGATGTCGACGACATCGCGGGTGCTCCGGCGGTGAACCGCGAACTCGCGCTCATCAAGGTTGCCGCCACGCCGAAAAACCGCGCTCAGATCTTCGACCTGGTCGAGGTCTTCCGCGCGCGCATTGTCGACCTGACCTCGGAGTCGCTGATGATCGAGATGACCGGCGTCGAGAGCAAGATCGAAGGCCTCATCGAGGTGCTGCGCGAGGACGAGGGCCGCATCCTGGAAATCTGCCGCAGCGGTAAGATGACCATGCGCCGCGGCCATCATGTGTCAAGCGTTCTGCGCGCCCTGGACGCCGGCGTCCCCAACCCCGCTGACCCTGTTGATAGCATTGAAACAGACGCCGTCCACGAGCCGGAATAACCCAACACGCACACAAAGGAAAAGAAAAAACATGGCAACGACCTATTACGATCACGATGCGGACCTCTCTCTCATCCAGGCCAAAAAGGTGGCCATCATCGGCTACGGCTCGCAAGGGCACGCCCACGCGCTCAACCTTAAGGACTCCGGCGTCGAGGTGAAAGTCGGACTGGCCGCCGGTTCCAAGTCCATTGCCAAGGCCGAGAAGGCGGGCCTCGAAGTGGACACCGTGGCCGAGGCCACCAAGTGGGCCGACGTGGTAATGGTCCTGGTTCCCGACCAGACTGCGGCCAAGTTGTATGCCGAAGAAATCGGTCCGAATCTGAAGCCGGGCGCCCTGCTGCTGTTCGCGCACGGATTCAACATCCACTTCAGGACCATCGTTCCCGCCGCCGGCATCGATGTGGGCATGGCCGCGCCCAAAGCGCCCGGCCATCGCGTTCGCGAAGTATTCGTTGAGGGAGGCGGTGTGCCCTGCCTCATCGCGGTCCACCAGGACTCGACCGGCACAGCTCACGCGCTCACGCTCAGCTACCTCAAGGGTATCGGGGGCACGCGCGCCGGAGTTCTCGAGACCACGTTCAAGGAAGAGACTGAGACCGACCTGTTCGGCGAGCAGACGGTGCTCTGCGGCGGCGTCAGCGCGCTGGTCAAGGCGGGCTTCGAAACCCTGGTCGAGGCCGGCTATCAGCCCGAGAGCGCCTACTTCGAATGCCTGCACGAACTCAAGCTCATCGTCGATCTGATCTATCGCGGCGGTCTGGCCTACATGCGCTATTCGATCTCCGATACCGCCGAGTGGGGCGACTACGTGAGCGGTCCGCGGGTGATCAACGACGAGAGCCGCAAGGCCATGAAGCAGATCCTTACCGAGATCCAGGATGGGTCATTTGCCAAGCGTTTCCTTGCCGACCAGAACAGCGGCCGTAAGGAATTTTTGGCCTTCCGCGAGGCGGAAGCCAAGCACCCCATAGAGATCGTGGGCAAGCAGCTGCGCGCGGCCATGCCGTTCCTCGATCCGGTGACGGTGGAGGAAGTGGCCAGGACGCGGTAGCAAATCCCGCCCTTCCAACTCGATCCCGAGGGCGCTCACCCCGGCCGCAGTTTTGTCGCGGCCAGGGCGGGCCCTCAATCGCTTTGCCCGATCAGTTTTCTTCTTGCGCCCGATGAAGTTCCTACGGCAGAATGGGGTCCACCAGCATGGACTCACTCGCCGTCGAGATCGCACGCTTCGAAGCGCTGAAGAAGCTCGCAGCGGAACGTTTTCCCGGTATCAGCGAAAACGAAGAGAAAGTCTTCCGGCAATGTGCCTCCACGGTGGACTTCGACACGGTTCCGTCGGAGAATAAACCGGAGGTCAGCGCGGCTTTTCTGCGCTGGCTCATTACCGACGAGGATGCGGTGCAGTATATCGACCCTCTCGGGTATCGCATCGTAAACGCCGCAATTGCTTCGGCCCTTGCTTTGGATTTCTGCAGGATTTCGCGCCCCTTAACCTTCCTCTTCTGCACCCTGAACGAGGAATTCACTTTACGCTATGCGGAACTTCCGGTTCTCCAACTGAAAGGCTGCACAGCGCTGAAGGGCATCTCCGTCGACGGCGCGCGCGTTCAGGGCAGCCTCAACTTCGGACTTCTGAGATCCCAGGGCACGGTGCGCTTCACAGGCGCAAAGATAGGCAACGACGTCGACTTTTCCGGCGCGAGGTTTTACGGAAGCGAATCCATTCGCGCCGACCGGGTTAAAGTACTCGGTAACCTGATGTTCAGGAAGGATTTCTACTCTGCTGGACGAGTTTCCGTTCTAGGCGCTGAGATCGGTGGGGACATCGACTTGAGCGGTGCCAGCTTTGCCGCTGAGGACTACGCCTTTCTTGCCGACGGAGCCAGGATAGGCGGCAAGATGGTCCTGAGAGACAAATTCTCATCTTCGGGAGCAATTCGGCTGGTGGGCGCCGACATCAGACGGGACCTCAATTGCGAGGGCGCACAAATCAAGATGCTCATGGCCGAGAAGATGTGCCTTGGAGGCACCCTGTATTGGACGGCGATCCGGCAACCCCGGAATTCCTACCTTGACCTTCTTGGTGCCTCCATCGGAACAGTCCGCGACGACATAGAAAGCTGGCCGCCGCCCGGGTGCCTGGTCATCAAAGGGCTCGAATACAAGGATCTCGCCCGCCATCAATCCGCGACGGAAGAGAGCCTGCTTGCACTTCAACTTGCCGAACAGCGAAAGCTCGACGCCGGCGAGAGCATCCGCTGGCTCTCGCTGCAAAAGCAGAAGGATTCGCTCGACCCGCAGGCCTGGATGTGGCTGGCAAACCTCCACAAGGGGAAAGACGATATAGCGGGTTATCGGCGCATCGTTCGCGAATATCGGTGCAGAGTGGCGCGCGAATCGAAAAATCCACTTCGGCGATTTTTCGGGATTCGGCTGGCGATGCTCGAAGAAAATCCATGGAGCATCCTGCGCGTATTTTTTGCCCTGTTGCTGGCCGGCACCGTGCTTTATTGGTGGGCCGCCGAGACGGGCAAGATGCCTCCCACGAGCGAAGACGCCTACGCCGCCTGGTCCACAGGCAAGCCGTTCCCCATTGCCTATCCCCGCTTCAACCCGCTGGTTTACAGCCTGGAGAACGAACTTCCCCTGGTCAAGCTGGGCATGGACGACAAATGGGCCCCGGACTCAAACCTCATTGCCCATGGCCAGCCAACCACCTACTGGTCGCTGGCTGCCTTCCGCTGGTTTTTGATTCTCGCCGGATGGATTCAGGGCATTCTGCTGACAGTCGGCATCAACCGCCGCTTCCACGATTGAGGCGCGTTTGCATCGCCCAAAACTCCAGCCGTGATGATTCAGATTCGGCTCCGCTTCTCCCGCGGGTGCATTCCACAAGTCCTCGTGCCTCTTCCCTGTAAAATCAAGCTGAATCCGTTCAACCGGCGCTGGAGGACCTTTGCTTTACTGGCTGCTGTACGAAAAGCTGTTTCCGTTCTTCCACCCGTTCCGGATCTTCCGCTACCTTACATTTCGCACTGCCTTCGCCTCGCTCACGGCCCTGCTGATTGCGCTTTTTATCGGTCCGTACGTAATTCAGAAGCTGCGCGAGTTTCAGATCGGCCAGTTCATTCGCGAGGACGGCCCCCAATCGCACCTGAAAAAGTCGGGCACGCCCACCATGGGCGGGGTGCTGATCTCGATCGCCATTCTGCTGCCCACCGTGCTGTGGTCGAACCCGGCCAATCCATTTGTCTGGATCACCGTTTTTTCTACCCTCGCCTATGGCGCCATCGGTTTTGCGGATGACTACATCAAGGTGGTCCAGCGCCGCAGCCTGGGCCTGACGGCGCGCGCCAAGCTGCTGTGGCAGGCGCTGGCCGCCGTTGCGGTGGCCGTTGCGCTCATCACGCTCGAGCAGTTCAGGATGTTTTCGACGCGCCTCACGGTTCCCTTCGTCAAGAGCTACCGGCCCGATCTGCTGTGGCACCATTGGCCGACGGCCATTCCGCACCTGGGCCTGGTTGCCTTCGTGCCTTTCGTCCTGTGGATCGTGCTGGTGCTGGTCGGCTCATCGAACGCCGTCAATCTGACCGACGGCCTGGACGGGCTCGCCATCGGCTGCACCATCATCGCCGCCGGAGCGCTGGCGGTTCTCACGTACGTCAGCGGCGACGTGGTCTTCTCCGACTACCTGGAGATGCAGCGCATGCCCATGGTGGGCGAACTGACGGTCTTTTGCGGGTCGATGGTGGGCGCTTCCATCGGGTTTCTCTGGTACAACGCCCACCCGGCCGAGATCTTTATGGGCGACGTGGGTTCGCTGGCACTGGGCGGGGCCATCGGAACCATCGCCATCGTCATCCGGCAGGAGCTGCTGCTGCCGTTCATTGGCGGCATCTTCATCCTTGAAGCCGTTTCGGTGCTTCTCCAGGTGGGCAGCTACAAGCTGCGCGGGAAGCGCATCTTCAAAATGGCGCCGCTTCACCATCACTTCGAACAACTGGGCTGGCACGAATCAAAAGTGATCGCCCGCTTCTGGATCGGCGCGCTGGTGTTTGCACTGTTTGCACTCACCACGCTCAAACTGCGCTGATGGCGCTCGCGGTCGCCTGCCGGGCGGTGCACAATGGAATAGGCGCGCAAGGCTGAGGTACCTATGTTGGAACTCAAGGGAAAAAAGGTTCTGGTTGTCGGGCTGGGAAAATCCGGCCTTGCGGCGGCCCTGTTTCTGCGCCACAAGGGAGCGCAGGTGACCGTCTCCGACGTGCGCAGCGCCGAGGCCCTGGCCAAAGATATACCGGCGCTGCTCGAGGAAGGCATCATGGTCGAGACGGGCGGTCACGGCCTGCTGACATTCCGCCGGCAGGATCTGATCGTGGTCAGTCCCGGCGTACCGCTCGACACCCCGGAGCTTGCCCAGGTCCGCAAATTCGGTCTCCCAATCATCGGCGAGCTTGAACTGGCAGCGCGTTTCCTGAAAGGACGCATCCTGGCCATTACCGGCTCCAACGGCAAAACCACCACCACCGCGCTGGCCGGAGAGATTCTGAAAGCAGCGGGTTTTCGCACCCTGGTGGGCGGAAACATCGGCGTTCCAGTGGTGAGCCTGATCGAAGAAAGCACGGACGACGGGTGGTCGGTGCTCGAAGTGTCGAGCTTCCAGCTTGAAAGCACCGCGGAATTCCGTCCATCGATTGCTGTCATTCTCAACATCACTCCCGATCACCTTGACCGGCACGGAAGCTTCGAAAATTACGCGCGCGCCAAGGAGCGCATTTTTGCCGCGCAGAGAGCCGATGACTGCGTGGTGCTGAATGCCGATAATGCGCGCGCCGCGGAAGCCGCCGTCCGTTCGCTGGCTACGGTGCACTGGTTTTCGATCGAGCATCCGGTCCGCCAGGGCGCCTGGGTTGAGTCGGGTTACGTGGTGTACCGCTGCGACCCGGGCGGGGAAGTGGAACGGATCATGCCGCTCAGCAAGATCCCGCTCAAAGGCGAACACAATGTGGAAAATGTGCTTGCCGCCGTCTGTGCCGCGCGCCTTGCCGGCGTGCCCGCCCAGTTGATGCAGGGGGCTATCGAGAAATTCCAGGCCGTCGAACATCGGCTGGAATTCGTAGCGAACGTGCACGGCGTCGAGTTCTACAACGACTCCAAGGCCACCAACGTGGATGCCACCGCCAAGGCCATCGCCGCCTTCTCCGGGGGCATTCACCTGATCCTGGGCGGCAAAGACAAAGGCAGCGATTACACGCTCCTGTCTCAACTGCTGCGTGAGCGCGTCCGCGCGGTATACACCATCGGCTCGGCAGCCGGCATCATTGAATCGCAACTGCGCGGCGTAATTTCGATCCACTCCTGCGAGACCCTCGACGTTGCCGTGGGCGCCGCCGCCGGCGCGGCTCATCCGGGAGAGGTGGTGCTGCTGGCGCCGGCCTGTTCCAGCTTCGACCAGTTTGAAAGTTACGAGCACCGCGGCCGCGCCTTCAAGCAACTCGTGAGCCAGCGGCGCGCCGGGAAGGTATGGCAAAGCGAGTAGGCGTTGACAAGTGGCTTTTCTTCACCACGCTGACGCTGGTCGTGGTGGGCCTCGTCATGGTTTTTTCCGCCTCTGCCGTGGTCGCGCAGGCGCACTATCACTCGCCCTACGCATTTGTCGGCAAACAGGCGGTCTGGGCGCTGGCCGGGGTGCTGGCGCTGATCGTGCTGATGCACGTAGACACCGACTACTACAAAACTCCGCGCTTTATTTATTCCTCGCTCTGCGTCACCACCGTGCTGCTGGTCTCGGTCTATTTTTTCCCCGGCTCCCACAACACCCATCGATGGATTCACTTCAGCAGCTTCTCGTTTCAACCTTCCGAGATCGCGAAGCCGGTGCTGGTGCTGTTTCTGGCCTGGTTTTTGCACACCCGGCTCGACGCAATGCGCGACTGGAAACACACCCTGCTGCGCGCCGCCGTTGTACCGCTCTTGTTCATTGCCCTGGTGGTCCGCCAGCCTGATCTGGGCACCGCCCTGGTGCTGGCCGGGGTCACCGCCATGATGCTGATTCTGGCCGGGATGGAGTGGAGGTACCTGATCGGCGCGTTCTGCGCCTCGCTTCCGGTGTTGGGCGCCCTGTTGTTCATGGTTGCCTGGCGCCGCCAGCGCATGCTGGTGTTTCTGAATCCGGAGGCAGACCCGCAGGGCGCCGGCTTCCACATCAACCAGTCATTGATCGCCGTGGGTACCGGGGGCCTGACCGGCCGCGGCTACATGGAAGGCATGCAGAAGCTGTTCTATCTCCCGGAGGGGTACACAGACTTCATCTTTGCCAACATTGCCGAGGAACTCGGATTTATCGGCACGATCACCATTCTGCTGCTCTTCGTGGTGTTCGGAGTGTGCGGGCTGCGGGCGGCTTTCCGTTCGAACGATCCGTTTGCCCGCCTGGTGGCTTTCGGCATCTCGACCACGATCCTGCTGCAGGCCTTCTTCAACATCAGCGTGGTGCTTTCCCTGGTGCCTACGAAGGGCATCCCGCTGCCCCTCATTTCATCGGGCGGAACCTCTCTTTTTTTCACCCTGGTCAGCATCGGAATCCTGCTCAACATCACGAAAAAGGTGGAGTGAGCGGCCGTTCGCCGCGTACCAAAACCGCATCCAATCCCCATGATAGCCTTAGGTAGAGCGTTCTGCGACGGCGCCGAGGTTTGATTCGGTTTCCCCTGTATCCCTTTGAGAGGCAAGAGCTTGTCAGAGCTGCGCATTCTAATTGCCGGGGGCGGGACCGGCGGCCATATTATTCCTGCCCTGGCGGTGGCACGTGAGCTGGCAGTTCGCTCCGGCGCCGAGGTGCTGTTTGTGGGCACAACCCGGGGCATGGAACTGCGGCTGGTGCCGGAGGCGGGTTTTCGCCTGCGCACCATTCATGTGGGGCCGCTCAAGAACGTCTCGCTCATTACCAGGCTTCGCACCTTCTATCATCTGCCCGGAAGCGTCTTCGATTGCAGGCGCTTGATTCGTGAGTTCAATCCGGGCGCCGTGCTGGGAGTGGGAGGCTATGCTTCAGGCCCCGCGGTGGCCGCAGCGCTCTGGATGGGGATTCCCACCATGGCGTTCGAACCCAATGCCGTGCCCGGACTGGCCAACCGGCTGATTGGCAAAAAGGTCCAGGCCGCGGCGGTCAACTTCCCTTCGGCTGCTTCCTGGTTTCATAATGCCGAAGTCACCGGCATTCCGGTGCGGCCGGAGTTCTTCTCGCTTCGGCCTCCTGCCAGCCCCGCCCCTCATTTGCTGGTCTTTGGCGGCTCTCAGGGTGCTCGCATCTTGAACAATCATCTGCCTAAGATCGCTTCCGAGTTGCTCAAGGCGGTTCCCTCGCTGACCATCCTCCACCAGAGCGGGACGCGACTTCGGGATATTACCGAGGCGGCTTATGTCGCCAGCGGCGCCGATCCCAGAAGATGGCAGGTGCGAGCCTTCATCGACGACATGCCGGCGCAGTTTGCCAGGGCCCACCTGGTGATGTCGCGCAGCGGAGCATCCACGGTGGCTGAACTGGCTGCCGGCGGGAAAGCTGCATTACTGGTTCCGTTTGCCGCGGCCGCCGACCAGCACCAGAAGCGCAATGCCGAAGCGATGGTTCAGGTCGGGGCAGCGGAAATGCTGAATGAGTGGGATCTGGGGGTCCCCGGCAAACTGCTCAAAACGCTTGTCGAACTGCTCAGCGCGCCGGAACGGCTCGCGGCCATGGCGGCTGCTGCGCGAAGCCAGGCGCATCCGGCCGCTGCCGAGCGCATCGCGGAACGGCTGGTTTCCCTGGCCGTCGGAAGCGTTCCCCATGTGAGCGCAAAATAGGCTCCGGGTTAAAGCGGCCTTCAGAGAAACAAAAAAAGCCCGCCTGCCGAAGCAGACGGGCTCTTTAATCACAACGGCGAAACTTACCGGTGTCCGCCGCCGCCACCATGTCCGCCGCCGCCAAAGCCGCCGGCATGGCCGCCACCGCTAAATCCGCCTGCATGGCCGCCGCCGCTATATCCGCTTGCTCCGCCGGCATACCCACGGGCTCCGCCAGCATAACCGCGTGCTCCACCTGCGTATCCGCGTGCTCCACCTGCGTATCCGCGTGCTCCACCTGCGTATCCACGTGCTCCGCCGGCATATCCACGGGCTCCGCCCACATAGCCGCGACCCCCATAGCCGGCTCGCCCGCCGTAGCCGCGTCCGCCCCAGCCACGTCCGCCCCAGCCGCGGCCCCAGCCCCAGCCGTACCACGGGCCTACGCCGATGAACACACCGCCGTCAAACCAGGCAGGTCCGTAATAGCCGTAAGGGGCGCAGGCGTATGGGTAGTAGGAGTAGTAACCCCACTCGCATTCCGGGGGGCCATAGGCATAGGGAGCGTCAACCACTGCCGGGCCAACTCCGACTCCCACCGCCACCTGGGCGCGCGCCGTAGCAGCCAGGCCCAAAGTCAACACCATTGCAAACAAAATCCAGCGGATATTCCGCATGACAACCTCCCTGTGCTGTCCCGTCCCAGTGTTCCAGGATCCGGTTCGTACTCAGCTCGCCGGCTGCTTTCTCTGTAGCCGGCTTCTATCTTCTCAAACAGCATTTCTCGAAATTAGTTGCGGTCTCCAGTGAAGAATCGCTCCATTCGCGGCAAAGAGCAAGACATTTACAAAACTCCGTTGCGTCCGCGGTTTGAGCGTCTTTTTCATCCCAATTGGTTAGACGGTTTTCAGGTGTCTGAAGGCACAAAAAATCGGCCTCCCTTATGAAGAGAGGCCGCTCGAAATCAGGCAGCAGATCGAAAACTACCTGCGGAAGCGATCAAAGTGGCGGGCATAAACCGGCCCATGGTGGTATCCACGTCCCCAACCGCCAACCACCACCCCAACTCCCACGCGCGGTCCGGGGTAGTTCCAATAGCCCGGAACCCAGTAGCCATTGGCGTAGTAGCCATTAACCCACACATAACCAGGTCCGGGGCAGGGGGGAACGTAAGCCACGCCGCCGCGCACGTGAAATCCAAACTCGGCCGCCTTGGCCTGGGTCGCTCCCACGCCCAATGTTGCGGCCACCATCGCTGCTCCAAGCATCAATTTCCGAATGCTGCCCATAGTTCCTCCATCCCAGCCGGCCCTTTTGGTGAAGTGCCGCTCCGGCTTTCGCCGCCGGGAGGCTTGGTTCCTGCTGCCTCCCGGCCCCTGCCGGTTATGTCTGATTCAACAGCGGTTGCGAACAAAGGTTGCGCTCGTGGAACAAAAATATTCCGCGCAACTTTCTGTGAAATCAGGGTTTATGGCGCATTTCCCGGCAATGAGCAGGCGTTCTTGATGTGCTTGCTTTATCCTGAAAACCGCACTATGCCGCGCATCGCTCTCTTGCTGATCGCCCTGGCGCTCCTGGCGCCCCAATCCCCATCGCAGACCAAGGAGGTCCCCGTGTCCCACCACGCCCACGGAACATTCACCGTCGACGTTCACCCTCTGACGCCTCCGCCCGCCGAGGGCCTTGGCCGCTTCTCCATCAACAAGCAAATCCACGGCGATCTGGAGGCAACGACGAAGGGCGAGATGTATTCGGGCGGCGATCCCAAGCAGGGAGCGGCCGGGTACGTGGCCATCGAACTCGTCACCGGCACGCTGAACGGCAAGCACGGCAGCTTCGCGCTGCAGCACTCGGCCACGATGGACGCATCGGGACTCAAAATGACCGTGGTTGTCGTTCCCGGCTCCGGAACCGGAGACCTGAAAGGCATCTCCGGCACGTTTACCATTCACGCCGACAAAGGCCAGCACAGCTACGACTTCGATTACACGCTGCCGGAATAGAGAGCAAGGGACTTGGGGACTAAGGGACCGAGAGACTGAGGGACTAAGGCAATGGACAGGCTGCGGAGAAACTCATTGGAGGGTCGATTCCTAAGGCTTTGTAACAGGGTATCAGTCGTGCCGCTAAAGTCAATCAAATCAATACCGGGCTTGTAGCCCCTGCAGAGGCTAAGCCTGGAAAAATCTCAAACCTCAACTTATTCCCCCAGCCTGGAAGCCCCGTCGAGAGCCATCCATCCGGCTCCGGGGCGAATCCGACTTAGTGTCTGCTGATTCACGCGCCGGAGCCTCCAGCTGGGGCGGCGATCCTCCGGTTCGCCTGCAAACTGCCTTTCATGAAGGAGCCTTCCCCTTTTGCTCGAGATGACGGTCATGAATGCCGCCCCGCCGGCCGCGGCCTACGACGCCCGGTCGAATTATTCCGCTTTGAATGGACTCAGATTTCTTGCCGCGCTTGGGGTGGTGGCTTTTCATTACATGCCGGCCACAGGTTCGGCCAGTCTTTCATCGCTGGTTCAATGCGGTCCGGCCGCGGTTGGCTTCTTCTTTCTGCTCTCCGGATTCGTACTCGCCCATCGTCATCCCTCCACCCCCAGCAAGACAGCATTCTGGTGGGCGCGGTTTGTCCGCATCTACCCCATGTACCTGCTGGCCTTTTTGCTCTTTCTTCCCATGGCGGTCGAGAAATACCGCGGCGCCCCAATCCACTTGCCGGCGCTTGCTGCATTGCTGAACTTGTTCATGCTGCAGTCGTGGACGCCGCTCTCTCAATCCTGGAACGGACCGAGTTGGTCGCTTTCGGTCGAGGCGTTTCTCTACGCCATGTTCCCATTCCTGGTGGTGCCGATCGGCCGGGCCAATCGCCGCGTAGTCTGGTGCCTCGTGGCCATGCTTCCGGCAGCGCTTACTGTCCTGTTTTGCCTGAACGTGATCCCCGCGCAAGCCTGGAGATCATGGATCGGCAATAACCCGGCTTTCTGGGTGCCCGTGTTTTGCCTGGGCATCTCGCTGGGGCTTTGGAGAAGCGGCCATGCAGATTCAGAGAGACCGGTGGATATTCCCGCCGCGCTGGTGCTGGCTGCCATTGTTTTCTCTGCCCTGTTCTGGCCGGCAGAATTCCGCGAAGTCTTTATCAACGGAGGAGCCATCTTGTTATTTGCCGGGGCCATCGTGCTGTGCTCGTTTCGCACCGTACTGGTTGGCAGGCTCCTCGGCAATCCGCTGATGGATCGATTGGGAAAGGCAAGCTACATAACCTACATCGTCCAATCTCCACTATGGCACTACTTTCATGCTGCGGTGAACGGGGTGCGACATCGGCCGCTTTCAGACGCGAGCACCGGCATGGCCGAGTTTCTGCTGTTCGTAGTGTTCCTGCTTCTTGCTTCGCTGTTTCTCGACACATGCGTCGATGAGCCGATCCGCAGGAGGCTGAATCGATGGGGAAAGAAGCCGCGAGCTGAACGCGCGACGTAGCGCATTGCGCAGCAAGGACGGCACTCCAGCCACGCCAGGCCAGATTGCGCGGGGTGTCCACTGTCCACTGCCCGCTGTCCACTGTTAAAGTTAAGTTCAATCTCCATGTTCGCCACCTCCCAGCACGTACATTTCGTCGGTATCGGCGGCATCGGCATGAGCGGCATCGCCGAAATCCTGCTCAGCCTGGGAATGAAGGTTTCCGGCTCCGATCTGCGCCGCGGTCCGGTCACCGATCGCCTGGCTCAGCTTGGCGCCACCGTCTACGAAGGCCACGACGCGGCCAACCTTGCCGGCGCAACCGTGGTGGTCACCAGTTCCGCCGTGGGCGCGATGAATGCGGAAGTTCTCGAAGCGCACGCCCGCAAGATTCCCGTAATTCCGCGCGCCGAGATGCTGGCCGAGCTCATGCGCCTCAAGTACGGCATCGCCATCGCGGGGATGCACGGCAAAACCACCACCACCTCGATGGTAGCCAGCGTGCTCAGCGCCGGTGGCCTCGATCCCACGGTGGTTGTCGGCGGCCGCGTGGATGCGCTGGGCTCGAACGCCCGTTTGGGCACCACGCAATACCTGGTTGCCGAAGCAGACGAGAGCGACCGGTCGTTTCTCAAGCTGTCGCCTATCCTCGCGGTGGTCACCAATCTCGATCGCGAACACATGGACTGCTATCACGACATGGCGGACGTGGAGCGCGCTTTTCTGGACTTCATGGACCGGGTTCCGTTCTACGGCGCAATCACCGCGTGCATCGATAATCCGCAGCTCAAGGCGATCCTTCCCCGAGTGCGCCGCCGCGTCTTTACGTATGGTCTGGACGCGGAGGCCGATTTCCGCCTCGAGATTCTTGCCGCTGGGCAGGGAATCCGCTTTTCGCGCTTCCAGGTCAACACGGCAGCCGGTCCGCTCGGCCCGTTCGAGCTTCAGGTTCCCGGCCGCCACAACATCCTGAACGCAACCGCCGCGGTTGCCATCGCGCATCAGCTGTTAGTCACGCAACACGATATTGCAGAAGGACTCGGCAATTTCCACGGAGTGGATCGCCGCTTCCAGCAGCGAGGCCAGGCCCGGGGCGTCACGGTGATGGACGACTACGGCCACCATCCTACGGAAATCCGCGCCACGCTGTCGGCGGCCCGTGAGTGCGGATTCGGCCGCATCCACGTGGTCTTTCAGCCCCACAGGTACTCGCGGACCAAGGACCTTTTGGACGAGTTTTCAGGCGCATTCAGAGAAGCCGACACCGTGGTCGTGCTGCCCATCTACGCCGCCAGCGAGGAGCCGATTCCCGGGGTTACGGCCGAGCTGCTGGCAGCGCGCATCGAGGCTTCGCATGTGGGGTACGCGCCCGATTTTCCCTCCGCTGTCGCCGCCGTTGTTGCCCAAGCCCACGAGGGCGACCTGATCCTCACTCTCGGCGCAGGCAGCGTGAGCCAACTCGCGCCGCAGATTCTAGCCGCACTGACCGCCGGCAACTGACAACTGCCAACTGTCCACTGTCAACTGTTTGCTGTCCACTGTCCTTCTCCCCGTAACGGTGGAGATTCCCCGTAATTCCCCGGTACCGGAAATCCACTTCACCCCCCGCTATAGTGAAAGTTGGGGAAATCCCTCGGACCTGGCTGCGGCGTGACGAATCAAGGCAACTCTACAAACCGCCCCCTGATGTGGGAAGACGATCCACCCGCGGAACCCCGTGTCCGGCGTGTGCAGCAATCTGTGCCCAGAGCCGGCCGCAATCTGCCCGGCATGCCCGTCGAAATGGAAGATCCCGATGTTGACGAGGATACCCGTCCCGGCTCGCAATCGAGGGTGCGCCGGTTTCCATCTTCAGAATCCAAAAGCCGCTGGTGGCGTCCATCCAGCAAGATTGGCCGCATCGCGCTGGCTCTCGGAGCGCTGTTTGTTTTAGGTGGTGTGGCTACCGCCGTGATCGCGCTGCGCACTTATATCGAGCGCGACGCGCGCTTCCGCATCGCCGGCGCGTCCAACATCCAGGCTACCGGGCTTACGGAAGTGAGCCGCGCTGAGATGCTGCCCGCATTTGGAGAAGACATCGGGCGCAATATTTTCTTTGTTCCGCTCGATGAGCGGCGCAAGCAACTCGAATCGATTCCGTGGGTCGAGCGCGCCACCGTCATGCGCCTCCTGCCCGACCAGATTCGCGTAACCCTGGTGGAGCGCCAGCCGGTGGCCTTCACGCGCCAGGGCCAGCAGATCGGCCTGGTCGATGCGAACGGCGTTCTGCTCACCATGCCCGCTTCCGCCATGGCTAAGCATCACTACTCCTTTCCTGTCGTCACCGGCATCGATCCCGGCGACCCCGCATCTTCGCGCAAGGCGCGCATGGCCGTCTATCTGCGCCTGATGGCCGATCTGGATTCGACCGGGCAGCACTTCTCGCAGCAGATCTCCGAGATCGATCTCACCGATCCCGAGGACGCTCGCGTACTGATGCCTGAGCAAGGCTCCGACATCCTGGCTCACTTTGGCGACGATCGATTTCTCGATCGCTATCAGCGCTACCAGGCGCACATTGCCGAGTGGCGCCAGCAGTATCCTCATTTGGCCGCTGTCGATCTGCGCTATAACCAACAGGTGGTGCTTGAAATGGCTTCGGGCAAAGAAGCTTCCGAACCAACGCCGGGCGCCCAGGTTTCTTCGGCCGGCGATCCCGTCGCCCCCAAGCCGAAGGCAGGCGAACCCGACCCGCCCGCGAGTCCGGCCGCGGAAGTCGCCAAGTCTTCCGTCGCAGCGCCGCCCAGAAAGCCATCGTCCGCCGCAGCCAAGGCGCGCGCAGCTCAACTGAAAGCCCAGGAAAAGAAGAAACGCGCGGAGCACCACACGGCGCAACCTGAAACCCGGCGGAATTCCGCCAGCGTCAGCCAAGCGGCATCAGCCGCGGCCGCGGGTGAGTGAGCGCCGATGAACCAGAAGCCCGAAAACCTCATCGTCGTTCTCGACATCGGCAGCTCGCAAACGCGCGTTGTGGCCGCCGACCTCTATGAGAATTCGCTGCGTTATCGCGGCCATGGCGTGGTGGAATCCGCCGGCATGCGCAAAGGGCTCATCGCCGAGCTTGCACCCGCGGCGAAAGCTGTCCGCGCCGCCAACGAGCAGGCCGAGATCATGTCGCGCGCCAATATCGACGTGTGCGTGGTGGGCGTTGGTGGTCCGCATATTCGCGGGCTGAACACCAACGGCGGCTTCGAGCTCGGCAACCGCATGAGGGAGATTACGCGCGAAGACGTGCGCACCGCCGTCGAGCGTGCTCGAGCCGTCGAACGGCCTCCGGATCGCGAGATTCTTCACCTGCTTCCCCGGCAGTTCATTCTCGACGGCCAGCCGGGAATCTTCGACCCCGTAGGCATGATCGGCGCGCGTCTCGAAGTCGACCTTCATATCGCCACCTGCTCCGGCAGCGCGCTGCAAAGCACGGTCACCTGCGCCAATCGCGCCGGCCTCGAAGTCTCTGAGGCGGTACTCGAATCGATCGCCGCCGCCGAGTGCACGCTGTCGGCCGACGAGCGCGAACTGGGCGTCTGCCTGCTCAATATCGGCGCGCACTCCACCGACCTGGCCGTCTTCTTCGAGGGTGCGGTGGCGCATACCGCTTCGGTTCCCATCGGCGGAGCGCATTTCACCAACGATCTTGCCATCGGGCTGCAGATGCCACTTCTTGACGCCGAAGAGATCAAGCGCCAGTACGGAAACTGCGTGGTCACCGCGGTGCCCGAGCAGGCCGAAATCGAGATCGCCAACCCCCAGCCGCAGCGTCTTCAACTGCGCATGGTAGCCGAGATCCTTGAGCCGCGCGCCCGCGAGCTCTTTTACTACGTGAAAGACAGCCTTCGCAATGGCGGCGTAGTGGATGCGCTGGGAGCGGGCTGCGTGCTTACCGGCGGCGGAGCGCTGCTGCCCGGTATGTTGGACGTGGCGGAGAGCCAGTTGCGCGTGCCCGCGCGAACCGGCATGCCCGTTCGTCTGTCTCGCATGCCCGGCGAAATGGCACACCCCGGTTTTTCAACTGCCATCGGAATGTTGCTTTACGCCCATCGAACGCGATTGACCAGGGCGGCGGAAGACAATAGCCTGCGCGCCAAACTGCGCGCCATTTTTGCAGCCACTTTCTAAGACCAGTTCTTCAGGGATCCAGGAGGCCCAAACGTAGATGGAACAGCCCAGAAATGAAGCCGGTGAGATGAGAATCCAGTATCACGAAGAGACGGTGCGCGGTGCGCGAATCAAGGTGATCGGCGTCGGCGGCGGCGGCGGAAACGCCGTGAACCGCATGATCCAGGCGCACATGGAAGGGGTCGAGTTCATAGCCGCCAACACCGACGTTCAGGCCCTTAAGCTTTCTCAAGCCCCGGTAAAACTTCAACTCGGCGTCCGGCTCACCTCCGGACTCGGCGCCGGGGCTAACCCTGACGTGGGCCGCCGCGCCGCGCTCGAAGACTCGGAGAAAATCATCGAGGCCCTCGAAGGCGCGGACATGGTCTTCGTGACCGCGGGTCTGGGCGGTGGCACGGGCACCGGCGCGGCCCCGGTGATCGCGTCTCTGGCCAGCGAGATGGGCATTCTCACCGTGGCCGTCATCACCCGCCCCTTTGCGTTTGAAGGCAAGCGACGGCTGCAGCAGGCCGAGCGCGGGCTGCGCGAGCTGCTCGAGAGCGTCGACACCATGATCGTCATTCCCAACGAGAAACTGCTCGCCGTAGCCAGGGATGCCGGCTTCTTTGAGAGTTTCCGCATCGCCGACGACGTGCTCCGCCAGGGCGTTCAGGGCATCTCCGACATCATCACCATTCCCGGCATCATCAACCGCGACTTTGCCGACGTGAAGACCACCATGGCCGGCATGGGCCACGCCGTCATGGGAACCGCCGTCCGCTCCGGCGAAAACCGCGCCATAGAAGCTGCTCAGGCGGCGATGGCTTCGCCGCTGCTTGAGGCCGGCGCCATCGACGGCGCGCGCGGCATCCTGATCAACATCACCGGCTCCAGCTCGCTGAAGCTCTCCGAGGTCAACGAGGCTTCCTCGCTCATCCAGTCCGCCGCGCATGAGGACGCCAACATCATCTTCGGCGCCGTTCTCGACGAGAAGATGGGCGAAGAGGTCAAGATCACCGTGATCGCCACCGGCTTCCGCGACCAGATGCCGGAGCGCCGCGCCCGCATGCTGACCGTTGAAGAAGCGCCCGTGGTTTCAGTGCCCATGGTCTCGGTGCCCGTTGTCGCTCCTGAAAACTGGCTGCGTGAACCCGCTCCCGAGCCTGCTCCGCCAGCACCCCCGGCGCCGCCCCGCTTCATGAGCGAGGAAGAGGATTCTGAAGATGCTTTCTTTTATTCCTCGGCCAGTCCGGCAGTAGCCACCACGGTCACTATTTCGACGCCGCTTCCAAGGGACCACGCGGAGCCCGTTCGAGAGCCGCTTGACGAGATGGTTGCGGCGTCAAGCCTGCACTCTGCCGAAGGTCTGCGTCTCGATCAGAATGCGCATTTTAATCAGGAGGCGGAAGTGATGGATTTGAGGCAGCCGCCCAGGGACTATGCCCAGGACATGGGGGATGCTCCCCATGCCTTGACTGAGAATCGGGACGCCTCGTCCGACCCATCCCTCTTCTCTGACGAGAAGGACGAAGCGGGCAGGGATCTCGATGTGCCTGCTTTTCTGCGCAGGCTGCAATTTTGATTTCAGATTGTGCGATGGCCGTCATCGCGCGAATTCCAAATCGGGCCAGGGAAGAATATAGTAAAGGTAAGACACCACAATTTTGTACTTGTTTGGCACCGCCTGAGCCGGATAGCTCGAATTTCGGTTATTGTTGGAGTAAGCAAGCGCCGATCGGGGCGAAAGCCGGCTTTATCCGGGGCAAGAAGCGACACAAGGCAAGGGAGTTTAATTGCAATGTGTTGTTTGAGTTTGGCGAAGCAACCGCAGTGAATTGAAATTCCGCCGTGGCTTTGCCGATAAGCAGGAAGTGCTCCGTCTTTTTGAGATGGGTGCGCGGCACCAAATCCAAGTGTTGAGAGGATGTTGGCTGGATGAAAGTGTCTTGCGTTTTGGCAGTTGGTTTGGCTCTTATCGGTACCGGAATTGGCGCTGCCCGCGCCCTGGCGTTGAACGTTCCGCAGAAGGTCCATCATTCCCGGTTCGGGGAGCCTCGTCTTACCCTGTCGCATCGCGGCTCTTCCGGCCATCGCAGCGCAGGCCATGCGGCCTCGTCCGCGACGGTGCGCGGCTCGGCGGCCCGCACTTCGGGAGTACGCGCTTCGGGCCGTGTCTCAACTGCCTCCGGCGCGCATCTGCGCCGCGCCTCGCTTGGCCTCCGCCATCATTATTACGAGCGCTTCACCGCCAGCTCGTTTGTCAACGGCTCGGTCGGTGAAGGCGACATCACTGCCGGCGAAGATCCGGTTGTCCGGCAGGCAGCTATCGACGCGCTGGGCGACATGAACGGCACCGCGGTGGTGATCGACCCTTCCAACGGCCGCATCCTGGCCATGGTCAACCAGAAGCTGGCGCTTTCGCCCGGCGCCGAGCCCTGCTCCACCATCAAGCTCACCGTCGCCCTGGCGGCGCTCTCTGAGGGCCTGGTTACGCGCGACACTCCCGTCCAGCTTGCCGGCTTCCGCATGAACATGACCCAGGCGCTGGCCAAGAGCAACAATCTCTACTTCGAGGAGCTGGGCAGGGAACTCGGCTTCGAGCGCGTGCGCCACTACGCCAACCAATTCGGCCTCGGAGAGCTGGCTGGCTATCACATCCAGGGCGAACAGCTCGGGGTGTATCCCGACCATGAAATTTCAGCCGCCGATGGCGGCGTGGGCCGCATGTGCAGCTTCGGGCAGGGCGTCTCGCTGACTCCGCTGCAGCTCGGCGCTTACGTCTCGGCCATCGCCAATGGGGGCACCCTCTACTACCTGCAGCACCCGACCACGGCCCAGGAAGCTGCCCAGTTCGTGCCCCGCGTCAAGCGCACCCTCGACATCGCCCGCTACACTCCCGAGATGGCCGACGGCATGGCCGGAGCGGTCGAGTACGGGACGGCCCGCCGCCTGCGCGCCAACTTCCAGCAGTTTCCTGTTTTTGGCAAGACCGGCACCTGCTCGGACAACGGCACCCGTTACGGCTGGTTCGTCTCCTACTCACAGGGTCCGCAGGGCGACCTGGTGACTGTTTTCTTCCTCGAGGGAGGACGGCCAGTCTTCGGTCCCCGCGCCGCTGAACTGACCGGCGAGTTCTACAAGAATCTATGGGACCGCGACTACTTCGCCACTAAGAACCAGGAGGCCAAGTCTGACACAGGCCTTGCCCCAGGCACGTCGGTTGGCGCAACGCAGTAACCTCTGACAATTTTCCCCGGGATTCAAGAAAGCCGCCCTCGGGCGGCTTTCTTTGCGCAGGAAGACGCTGGATCCGGGAGACGTCGCATCCTTTGCAACGAATCCCACCGACAGTCATCCAACGAGATGATCCCCCGGGGGGCGCCGGCCTCTGACAGCGCAGCCGGAGGTTCCAGATCCCTCTCAAGCACAGGCCCTTTTCAATGGAATTACCGATTCACATCCTGATTGTCTACGGCTACCTGCTGCTGTTCGCGTGGGTTATGACCGAGCAGCTTGGCGTTCCGCTGCCTGCCACGCCGGTTTTGCTGGCCGCTGGCGCTCTGTCCGCCCAGCACCAGCTCAGCTTTGCCGCCGCGCTGCTGGCCGGCGTCGCGGGAGCGCTAACGGCAGACTCGACCTGGTTTTTTATCGGCCGCCGCTATGGCCGCCACGTCCTGCGCATCCTGTGCAAATTGTCCTTGGAGCCGACAACCTGCGTTCGCCGCACCCGGGACTCGTTCGGCCGCCGCGGGGAAGTCCTGCTCATGTTCGCCAAGTTCGTCCCGGGCCTGGGTACGCTGTCCGCTCCCGTGGCCGGCGAAAACGGCATGACCTACGGCCGGTTCCTTTTCTTCGACCTTTTCGGAGCCACGCTCTGGGTGGGAGCCTTGCTCGCCGCCGGCCGCTTCTTCGGCGACCTGCTCAAGCGCGACCCCAGCCTGCTGGATTGGGTGGGGCGATTCTCCGGAGCCCTGCTGGTGCTGGGGATTATCGGTTTCTTCGTTGGCCGGGTCATTCGCCGGCGTATGGTCCTCAAGAAGCTGGCGGCGTCGCGCCTCGAGCCCGCGGAGCTGAAGAGCCAGCTCGATGCAGGCGAGCAGGTTTACATTGTCGATCTTCGCCACCCACTGGAGCAACTGGCTGAACCCTTCACCCTGCCGGGCGCGGTCCTGGTTTCGCCCGATACGCTGACCGCGCGGAACAAGGAAATTCCCCGCGACCGCGACGTGGTCCTGTTCTGCACCTGTCCCAGCGAAGCCACAGCCGCCAAGGTCGCCATGACGCTGCACAAACTGGGCATTGAGCGGGTGCGGCCCCTGCGCGGAGGCTACGACGAGTGGAAGCGCCTCGGCTACCCGATGGACGCCATTCCACCCGTCATGCCGTTCCTGACAACCCGGATCCAGCCCGCGCACTGACCGATTCTCATGCGCTTTTGACAAACAGCGCGGCAATGCTGGCGCCGATCGGCGACCCGATGCCGCTGCATGGATCCGGACCCACCGCCGCGTTATAAAATCCGTTGCCGCCCACGGTGATGTCGTTGAAAGCCGTCTGATTCAGCCACAGCGTAGGGGTAACAAACCCCAGCTTGGTGCCGAAGGAAGCAAACAGCCCGGCATAGAGGGGCGCAACCGCGCTTGTTCCCCCCACCACCGTCGACGATCCATCCACAAAAATCTCGTAGCCGGTGTTGGGATCGGCATCCGCGCACACGTCGGGCACCATCCGTCCCGTGCCCTGCGTGGTTCCGGCCGGAGGCGGCGGCGCGCCAATCTGGAAGCTCTGCACCGGGAAGATGGTCGAATAGCCTCCGCCGGTTCCTTCGCCGTCCGTCTCGCCGGGATTGTCATTCCACACCGTCTCCTCGGTCGTCGTTTTGTAGGTCCCGCCGCAGCCAACTACGTGAGGGCAAGAGGACGGGCAATCGACATTGGCCGGGTTGGACCCTCCGTCGCTCGAGTCGTTATCGCCTGAAGCGGCAAACACGATCATTCCACCGGCAGTTGCCGACTCAGCCGTCGACTCCATCTGCTCGGCCGCCGTCGTGCCCCAGTTCGCTTCGTCAGCGCCCCATGAAATTGTGCACACATCGCAGCCGTCCGAGGCCGCTTGGGCGACAGCCGAAGCGATGTCCTGCGACCAATAGACGCGGATGGTGGCCGCCTGTCCGGTTGCCGCGTAGTACGATGCGCCCGACACCTGGATATCGAGCCCCACTTCATAGTCATCATCGCTCTGTCCGGGCGTGTTCGTCGTGCCGTCCACCGAAACATCCGTGATCGAAGGCACCGGCTGGCCGACCGACGCGAAGAACGAGCTCATGTCCGAGGCTGTCCACCCGCCCCCCAACTCCACAATCGCAATCACTCCGCCGCCCGGCATCCCGGTTGGCCAGTTGTATGCCGAACAAAGGTTGGGGACCGTCCAGGGCTCAGCGGCCGTTGCCGCCAGCATAACGCCCTCGGGGTGCTCTTTTCGCAGTTTGAAATACGGCTTGCATCCGTAGGTGGGGGAATTGCTCATGGGTGGGAAACCTCCGTTTCTCAACGAGAGCATCGCATAGCGGGCCGCTTATGGCAAATTCATATTGAAAATTTCAGGAAGCCGCAACTGTGAAACTCTCTGTCTCCGCATCCACAATTTAAAACCTCTTAAAGTGCCGATTACAACGGCGTAAAGTCAAGGGATCGCCCGATTGCCCCGTCTCATTCTGATCAGGTTCGCCAATTATCGAGCCCGGCAACACTTCATGAATTCTTCTATCCCGTATACGCGTTTGCGTCTCATCGGATTTTGAGCTTGAACTGTTTGTTTGAAAAGTAGGGACAACTCCACTATCCAGGCTTTCCCATGTAATGCCCTTGATGATGAACTTCGGAATGATCTTCCAGGCATTCGAGATGGGTGATGATTTCGGCCGGTATCTTTAAGTCGATCGGGAGACGCTCTTCTATCGCCGTCGCCAGCGCATGCGCCTCGCTCACCGACATGAGACGCGGGAACAGCAGGTGCACTTCGATGATCTGCCTGTACCCCGTAGTCCGAAAGCGCACACCGTGGTATTGGATGTTCATCTCCGAGCAGATTGCGTCCAGCCGGTCACGGATCCTTCTGCCCGTCTCGGGATCGGAATAGTCAAGCAGTCCCAATGCAGATTGCCAGACGAGTTTTCCTCCCGACCAGAGGATATTGATCGCAACTAATATTGCAACCAATGGATCGAGGGGCTTCCAATGGGTAATCAGAACCAGTATCAAGCCCGCTACGACTCCAAAGCTCGTCAGACTGTCAGTCAGTACATGTTTGCCATCTGCTTCGAGTATGAGCGAGTTCGTCCTGCGACCCGTACGGATGAGATAGTAGCCGAGGCCGCCGTTTAGGATTCCCGCAACCAGGATGAGCACTGCGCCCGATCCCAAGCGCTGCAGCGCAAGTCCTGATATCCATTCGTGGATCGATTCCGTCAAAATCGCAATCGCGGCGAAGAAGATCAATGCTCCTTCGAATCCTGCGGAAAAAAAGGAGATCCGCTCGTAGCCATACAGAAAGTGATGCGAGGCCGGCTTGGCACTCAGCCTCAGGCTGAAACTCGCAAATGCGACGGCGATCACATGAATGACCGACTCAGCTGCATCGGAGAATACTGCTGCGGAGTGAGTCATTAAATAGGCGGTCGTTTTCCCGAGGAGCATCGCGACGCCAAATCCCAGAGAGAGTCGCATTGCGAATTGCGCGTCCCGCAACTCTCGTTCGTTTCTCCCCGGAATTGCGCCGCCACTTATCTTGGACATCTCGATCTCCGTCGGAATGGAAGAGAGGTTGACTTATGATTCTGCCCGACTGAAGTGAAAGGATGTGATGACGCGCACGCGAAACACTGCGCGTGTGAAGTCATGACTCGCCTTTACGCCGGGAGAAAAGCCAAGCCCTTGATTCACGTCGGGGCCGTGCAAGGTGCGTTCCAGTGCCGGATTGACTGCGAAGTGATTGCACCGTCAAAACTGCTCCAGGGTGGGAGCGCAGCCAAAGACAAGCTCCGGTTCCCCTTGACAAACGCGACCGCGACCGAGGGGGCGAATCGGCTGGGATTTTCGGGGTTTAGACTTGAAGATTGAGCGCGGAGCTGGTACCGCGCGGGAGCTCAATGGCCTACGACGATCTGCGCGACTGGATCAAAACCCTTGAAAAAAACGGCGAGCTCAGGCGCATCCGCGAAGAGGTTTCGCCCGAGCTTGAAATCACCGAAATCACCGACCGCGTGAGCAAAATCGGCTCTAGCCCGGCAGGTAAGGGAACTGTCTCCCCCCATTACGCTCCCGGCGGTCCGGCGCTCCTGTTTGAAAACATCAAGGGACACCCGGGCCACAAGGTCTTCATCAATCAGTTCGGAAGCCTGCGCCGCATGGCCATGGCCCTGGGCGTCGACCGCGTCGAAGAGATCTCCGAGCGCATCGTTGCGCTGATGAACGTGAAGGCCCCCACCGGGATGCTCGACAAGCTGAAGATGCTTCCGCAACTCGGCGCGCTCACCAGCGCCTTTCCCAAGACCGTCAGCGCCAAGGACGCGCCGTGCAAGGAAGTCATTCTTCGCGACAACTTCGACCTCAACGCATTTCCTATTCTCAAGTGCTGGCCCAACGATGGCGGACGCTTCATCACGCTGCCCTGCGTGCACACGCGCGATCCGCGTACCGGCAAGCGCAACATCGGCATGTACAGAATGCAGGTCTACGACGGCCAGACCACGGGCATGCACTGGCAGCGCCAGAAAGTCGCCGCCGAGCATTTTCGGAATGCAATGCGTGACTCGGTTTCGACCGATGCGCTCAATCAAGACCAATACGGCCCCAAGGGCGCAGGCGTGGCAATGATGGCCGAGTCGGCAGGAGGAGCGGTTGCCATTCCCGACGGTCCCATCGGCGGCTTGCCGCAGGTCTCGCTCGGTAACCTCAAGGGCTCGCGTCTCGAGGTCGCCGTCTCCATCGGCGCCGACCCCGCCACCACTTTCTCGGCGATCGTTCCCGCGCCGCCCGAGGTCGAGGAGTTCATGATCGCCGGCTTCCTGCGCGGCAAGCCGGTCGAAATCGTGCAATGCGAAACCGTTGATCTTCAGGTTCCCGCTCATGCGGAGATCGTCCTCGAGGGATATGTCGAGCTCGGCGAACTGCGCACCGAGGGCCCCTTCGGCGACCACACCGGCTTCTACACCATGACCGACGAGTACCCGGTGTTCCACTTGACCTGCATCACGCATCGCAAAGACCCCATCTACGCGGCGACGATCGTGGGCAAGCCGCCCATGGAGGACGCGTGGATGGGCAAGGCTGTCGAGCGCATCTTTTTGCCGGCGATGAAGATGACCATCCCCGAGCTGGTCGATGTCAATCTTCCCGTCGAGGCCGTCTTCCACAACCTCATGCTGGTTTCGATTCGCAAGAGCTACCCCGGCCAGGCGCGCAAGGTGATGAACGCCATCTGGTCTCTCGGCCAGGCCATGTTCACCAAGATAATCATCGTCGTCGATGAAGACTGCGACGTGCAGAACATCCCGGAAGTGGTGCTGCGCGTGGCCAATAACATCGACCCCGAGCGCGACATCCAGTTCACGCTTGGGCCCGTAGATTCGCTCGATCACTCGAGCCGCCTGCCCAACTACGGCTCAAAAATGGGAGTGGACGCCACCCGCAAATGGAAGGCCGAAGGCTTCGAGCGGCCCTGGCCCGCCATGATGGAAATGGATCGCGGCACGAAGGCGAAGATCGATGCGCTCTGGTCGAAGCTGGGGCTGTAGCTCATTCGACGCATTGCCCGCGAGCCAATAACCTCTGCGGGACGTCGCGCTTTTTCTCGCCGCAATTACGAAGACTACGTCCTCACCGTTTTCGTGATCGAACCAAACAACATCCCGACCACAGCCAATGCCACCGCGCCGAAGAGCGCCGGGACCAGTCCAACGACGTGGAAACCGTGAACGAAGCGCGAAGCAAGCAGGATCATCAGGGCGTTAATCACCAGCAGAAACAGGCCCAGTGTGATGATGGTGATGGGAAAGGTGACGATCTTCAGCAGCAGACCCACAGTCGCATTCAGCAGGCCGATCACCAAGGCCGCGATGATGGCTGTTTTCAGATCCCGTACGTGGAATCCTGGCACAACCCGGGAAAGCAATAGCAAGGTCAACGCGCTCAAAATCCAGTGAATCAAATGCTTGATCATTCTCAATCACTCCTGGTCTAAGCCGGTTAAGCCGGCATCTTCCGGTTGGATGCGGGCGAGAGCAGGTCCACATCCGTCAGACTCGAAATCACGCAACCCGCTCTGCTATACCTAGACTCATGCGTTGCGTCCTCCTCCGGCGCGCTTCTCTCTGCGCCGCCCTCCTGAGCTTGTGCATTCATCTTACCGCCCAGCAGCCCCCGGATACCTTCCGCTGGATGGACTTCCATTCGCCCAGGGACCAGGACACCATCGTGTGGGTCGTCCGATCGCTTGCGGTTGAGAAGTGGACCTCCATCCGTGAAATCGGCGTCAAGTATGACGCGGCCCTGGTGGTCACCACCTATCGCGCCACGCCGCAATCGCTGCCCGAAGACGACACCTTCACCGTCTGGACCGTCTCGTTGACCAGCCACACCCATGCGCCGCTTATCAGCGGCGTCAACCTGCGCCTGCTCGACTGGCAGCGTTTTGCCGATAACGTGGTCCAGGACCTCACCGCGCTCTATGACAATTGCCGCGACTGCGCCCCCAACACCTTCTTCACCGCCTTTTATTACGACGCTAACAGTCACGCCTGGGCCTCTCGGTGGACCCGCGGCGGCCAGGGCGTGCCGGTGTGGAACGCCAACCACCCCTCCGGCCCTGACTGGACCCAGGTCTACGCCCTGATGGCCGAGCCCGACGGACACAGCGAGCTTTTCACCTGGAATCACTTCGACTACGGCAAGCAGAAGCCGCCGCAGGACTACCTCTACCGCTACGACCGCGACCCCTTCGGCGGCCTCGATCGAACCGTTGAGATCACCGCGAAGGACGCCCCGGCCGTCAAACTCCGCATCTGCCGTGGCCAGGATACCGTGGAGGGCCTCGCCCGCGGACAGGATTCACCTCTTTGCCAGCAGTTGTTGAATCCCCACCCCGAGCGACATCCGGTCACCACCCCGCCGGGTAACAATCACGGCCATTCCGCTCCTCCCGGAACCCACTAGACTCTTCCTTTAACGGGTGTTATAAACTTCACGCGCGGTCGCCGATCCCCGCGCGTGATCGGGACCACTCGAAACGGCATCTAAGCTTATTGGAGAATCAACACAAAATGCCCCATTTCCAGCTCAAAGCCTTTTCGCTCTTTGGTTTAGCAGCCGCGATCCTGCTCGCCGGCTGCCACGGAAATCAGCAGAATTCAAGCGCATCCAATCAACCGGCTACTGATCAGACGGCGCAATCCGGGGATCAGACCTCGCAAACTGCACAACAGGATCAGCCTGATTCGAGTCCTGATGCGGCCAACCTGGTTCCCGTCGCCAACAACATTCCCAACTACTCATCCGGCCAGAACTCGGGCGGCTCTTCAGGATCGGCCGGCCAGAACTACGGCGGGTATTCCGGCGATTCTGACTACTCCCCCGACGAATCCGACTACGGCGTCGAGCCCGAGTATACGGCGCCCCAGCCGCCGCCGCCGCTGCCTCAATACGAACAGCCGCCCTGCCCTGGCGATGGCTATGAGTGGACGCCGGGCTATTGGAGCTACGCTTCCGGCGGCTACTACTGGGTTCCCGGCGCATGGGTCCAGGCGCCCTACACCGGCGCTCTCTGGACACCCGGCTACTGGGGTTGGACCCATAATCACTACGGGTACTTTCATGGCTACTGGGGCCCTCACGTCGGCTTCTACGGGGGCATCAGCTACGGTTTCGGCTACACCGGCGTCGGTTATCAGGGAGGCTACTGGAATGGCGGCCGGTTCAACTACAACCGCTCAGTCAACAACGTCAACGTGAGTGTGGTTCATAACGTCTACAACCGCACCATCATTAACAACACCACCATCATCAACAACCGGGTAAGCTTCAACGGCGGCTCAGGCGGCATCCAGGTTCGACCACGTCCCGCGGAACTGGCGGCCCTTCGCGAACCCCACGCCCCGCCCATGCGGACGCAGATAGAGCTTCGCCAATCCGCCAGCGCCAACCGCGCCCAGTTCGCGTCGGTCAATCATGGCCGCCCGGCGATGGTCATCGCCCAGCATCCCATCGCTGCCGAACCCGGTGTGCGGCCGGTCGCGCAAAATAACATTCGCAATCTGCCGCCCGCCGCGCGCCCTATGGAACAAGTCCGCGGCAATCCCGCTCCGGCCAACCGGCCTGAAGCCGCCCAGCCCAATCGCCCCGAGACGATGACTCATCCCGAACCCAGCCGCCCCGCAACCGAAAATCGCACTCCGATGAATCGCACCGAGCCTAATCGCACAGAGCCTGGCCGGCCCGAGACCACCAACCGTCCTCAGCCCAACCGCCCCGCGACTGAAAATCGCCCTGAGCCGAACCGTACAGAACCCAACCGCGCCGAACCGCCCCATCCTACGCCGGCTCGTCCTGACGAGAATCGCACTCAGCCGTCGCATCCGGCGCCTAGCCGGCCGGAGGCGAATCACCCTCAAGCCGCGCGCAATGAAGCCCCCCGCCCCGCACCGCAGCAGCGCACCGCTCCCGCGCCGGAACACAGAGCCGCGCCCGCCGAGCAGCATCAGGCCGCGACCAGCCATCCGGCTCCGCAGAAAAAGTCGAGTCCTGATGAACGCAAAGAAGATCACCCCCGGCAGTAGATGGATGCTTCCGGCGCACAGGTTGTCAGTTTGAACGGGTACGCAATCAGGCCGCGGTCAGAACCTTGACGGCGATCAGGTTGCGTACCCAGCCCGCCAGCCGCTTGTCCTCGATGGCGACCAGCTTCACCTCCGATGCCCAAACGCCGGCCCGTATCGTGATTCCATCCGCCATTCATCGTATACTGGGTGCATGTCGATCGTTCGCAACGTAGCCGGCATCGCCAAGGGCATGAGCATCACGTTTGGTGAGATGCTGCAGCCCACCGAGGTTGAGAACTATCCCGACGGCAAGGGCCCGCTCCGCGGAGCGGTCTTCGAGCAGCGTTTTCGCGGCGCCCACGTGCTGCAGCGCGATGAAAACGGCCTGGAAAAATGCGTAGCCTGTTTTCTCTGCGCCGCTGCCTGCCCGGCCAACTGTATTTACATCGAGGCCGACGAGAACACCGAGGCCCGGCGCATCTCTTCCTCAGAGCGTTATGCGAAGGTCTACAACATCGACTACAACCGCTGCATCTTTTGTGGCTACTGTGTTGAAGCCTGCCCGACCGACGCCATCACGCACGGCCACGGCTTCGAGCTGGCTACGCTCAACGCGACCAACCTGGTGATGCGCAAGGAAGACATGCTGGTCCCGGTAGCCTCGCTCACCGCGGCGAAATAGGGCCGCATCCGGCTCCCGCTTCAGGCACTCACGAACCTCCAAGGAGCCCCCGTGCCCGCAACTCCGCGATCACCCGCTCCACCTTCCAGTCAAGGGCCCCGGTCCCGTCGATAACCAAATCCGCATTGCCCGCCGACGGCCTCACAAAGGCCACGCTCGACGGCCGCACTGTCGCTTCATACTGCCTGCGCACGCTCTCCTCGGTCCGGCCTCGCTGCTCGATGTCCCGCTTCATGCGCCGCTCGAAACACAACTCGTCGGGCGTGTCGATGTAGACGCGCAGATGATAAAGCGGCAAGGGTTCCGGGTAGTAAAGCGCAAACAGCCCCTCGACAATCAGAAACTCTCCGGCCGCCACCGGCTCGGTCTCGCCCTCAACACGCGTGTAGGTCGCAAAATCGTACACCGGCCTCTCGATCGTCTCGCCCCGCGCAAGAGCCGCCACATCGCGAGCCAGCAGCGGGCTCTCGATCATCGCCGGATCGTCAAAATTCTGGAGCCGCCGATCTTCGAGCGGCAGATGCCCCAGGTCGCGGTAGTAGTTATCGAGATGAAAATGGATGCCGCCCAGCGTCCTTGCCAACTCCGCCGCCAGTGTCGTCTTTCCCGAGCCTGAACAGCCGGCAATTCCCACGACGAGTGGCGGAAACGGAAGCCTCGGCGCCTCCGCGCTCGAAAACTCTCCGCCCGCAATCGTATCCCCGCTCACTCGTCGCCCGTCATCAGCGCGGCAATCTGCGGAGCCAGCCGCGCCAGCAACCGCGCCATCCGCCCCTCAACCTGCCGCCCGGTCTCAAAAACCTCCTGGTGGCTGAGCGGAGTGGTGCTCAGCCCGGCCGCGAGGTTAGTGACGCACGAGATGCCCAGCACCTCGATCCCCATATGGCGCGCAACAATCGTCTCCGGTACAGTCGACATGCCCACCAGCGTCGCCCCCATTACGCGGAAGGCGCGAATCTCTGCCGGCGTCTCGAAGCTCGGCCCCGCAGTCGCCACGTATACGCCCTCATCCAGCGCGAACCCCTCTTCCGCCGCAGCTTCTTTGGCCAGCGCCCGCAGCCGCCTGCTATACGCCTCCGTCATGTCAAAGAAGCGCAGCCCCGTCCCCGGCCTCAAGCCAAATCGCGCCTCATTAGGCCCGGTGAGCGGATTCCAACCCATCATGTTGATGTGATCGCCGAGCGCCACCAGCTGCCCCAGTCGATAGCCCTCCTTGATTCCCCCCGCCGCATTAGTCAGCACCACGCCCCGCACCCCGAGCGCCCCCAGCACCCGCATGGGAAAGGTAACCTGGACCGGGCTATAGCCCTCGTAGGCGTGCACGCGCCCCTGCAGGATAGCGACCGGCGCCCCACCCAGGAACCCGGCAACGAAGCGCCCGGAATGGCCCTCAACCGTCGACCGCGGAAAACTGGGAATCTCGTCAAAGGGAACAATCGCGGCATCGGCCACTACCTCAGCCACCGCGCCCAGTCCCGAACCCAGCACAATGCCGACCTTCGGCTCCAGCGCGTCCAGCCGCGCTCTAAGAAATGCTGCAGCCTCGGCAACCTCGTCGTAATAGCTCATGGGGAGTCCTGCACGAAACGTTCTCGCCATTCTAAATGACAGCTACGCCGATCACCGCTGGCGGCTGTTGGCCCGTTCGAATCCACCAGCAACGACGTCGACGAGTTGGCCCGGCCACCTTCGAGTATCCTCCTGGCTACCCGTAGCCTGACCAACCCGTCTACCATGCCCTCGCCGAGCGGCTACGAACAATTAACTTGACCTTGTGGAAACCGGGCCCAGAATAGGTTGCATGGCATACGGTGTCAGCTTCAGCCCCCACCTACTCTCAGCGGAGATTCTGCTCAGCGGCCCTATTCCGCCGAGCGACACAACCAGACCAAGGCGTTAAGGAGTTCTCTCATGTCGATTCGATTCTCTCCAGCGCGCCCAGTCTGGGACCCTGCCTTGACTTCGTCCTCCGCTGCTACAACCTGCCCCACCCCGCTCATCCCATCACCTATGGCGGTGTTGCCAGACCGGAAGCGGTCTGCGCATCGGGGCCTTAAGGGTCTCCCAAAGGGCCTTTGGCAGACAATCGAGAACGCCGCGGCTGAAATCGCAGGAGAGATTCCTGCGAGTCCACGAGCGCGACTGTTGGCCATATCCTGCCTCGCTTTGTTGGCACTCGTAGCTGCCTGCCAGTCCGCGGCGGCACAGGCCGGCGAATGGGCCTGGATGAACGGAAGCAGCACGATACGGTACCTCGAGGGGGGCAATTTGTCTGGCCAGCCCGGCGTGTACGGCACGCTGGGTGTTCCTGCCGCCGGGGATGTTCCTGGCGGCCGCCAATCCCCCGTGAGCTGGACCGACAGCAGCGGCCATTTCTGGCTTTTTGGCGGCTACGGCTTCGATGCCAACGGAACTCAGGGCTATCTCAACGACCTCTGGGAGTTCAATCCTTCCACCAACGAATGGGCGTGGATCGGCGGAAGCAGCACGGTCCCCGAATATAGCGCACAGCCGGGCGTGTATGGCACGTTGGGAGTGCCTGCTGCCGGAAACATCCCCGGAGGCCGCGAGGACGCTGCGAGCTGGACCGACAGCAGCGGCAATTTCTGGCTCTTTGGCGGTGACGGCCTCGACGTCAACGGCAGAGGGGGCGACCTCAACGACCTGTGGGAGTTCAATCCTTCCACGAACGAATGGGCGTGGATGGGCGGAAGCAGCACGGCTGCGAATCAGCCCGGCGTGTACGGCACGTTAGGAACGCCTGCTCCTGGAAACATCGCCGGAGGCCGCGCCTTCGCTGTGACCTGGACCGACAGCAGTGGCCGTCTCTGGCTCTTTGGAGGCTCTGGCTACGATGCCAACGGTCGATTGGGTTATCTCAACGACCTTTGGGAGTACAGTCCTTCCACGAACGAATGGGCGTGGATGGGCGGAAGCACCCCCTTGAATTGCACGCTGGTTTACCAATCCGAGTTATGCGGCGAGCCTGGCGTGTACGACACATTGGGAACGCCCGCCGCCGGGAACATCCCCGGAGGACGCGATAGCGCCATGAGTTGGGCCGACAGCAGCGGTAACCTCTGGCTGTTCGGGGGCTACGGCAGCGATGCCAACGGAAACTGGGGCTATCTCAACGACCTTTGGCAGTTCAATCCTTCCACGAACGAATGGGCGTGGATGGGCGGAAGCAGCACCATCCAAAGCGGCGGGATTCCTGGTACAAACGGCCGGCGTGGTGTGTACGGCACATTAGGAACGCCTGCTGCAGGAAACATCCCCGGGGGGCGCTATTTCGGGATGAACTGGACCGACGGCGGCGGCCGTCTCTGGCTCTTTGGCGGAATTGGCTACAACGCCAACGGCGACAACCCCGACAACGGCTATCTCAACGACCTTTGGGAGTTCAATCCATCCACGGACGAATGGGCGTGGATGGGCGGAAGCAGCACGGCTGTAAATCAGACCGGCGTGTACGGTACATTGGGAGCGCCCGCCGCCGGAAACATCCCCGGAGGCCGCAGTCGCGCCGCAAACTGGACCGACAGCAGCGGCAATCTCTGGCTGTTTGGAGGCTATGGCGATGATGCCGAGGAAACTGTAGGCTATTTTCTCAACGACCTCTGGGAATATTGGCCGCACATCATCTTCGCGCCGTTGACCAGCCCCGTCGTCTACGGTGTGCCTCCCATTCACCTCGAAGCCACCTCCGCTTCCGGGGCTGAGGTCCATTTCCGCGTCCTGTCCGGACCGGGATTTGTTCACCACGATAGGCTGACTATCACCGGCGCGGGCACGGTAGTGGTGGCCGCATATCTGAAGGACGGGCCCTCGGTCACTCAAATGATTGTCGTCGAAAAAGCCACGCCCACAATCCGATTGGAATCATGGCCTCATTCAAGCGGCCACGACCATGATGATGAAGTCGCTTTAAAGGCGAGGCTTCGCGGCGTCGGCAACACGCCAACCGGCAAAGTAACATTCTTCGATGGCGAGACCATCCTTGGAGAAAGCTGTGTGAACCGGAGCGGTGAGGCTGAATTCTCAGCACATACTCTCGGGGCGGGTACACACAGCATCACGGCAAGGTACGACGGGGACAGAAACTATGTCGCCATAACGTCAACTCCGCTGAGCATCACCATCCGATAACGGAAGGCATATGAGACTTGCAGCGAGAGAGGGTGTCCACTCGTAACCTGCTGGAGGTCTTATCAACCAGACCCGTGCGCGGCGAAGAGAACTTCAATCAGTGCCAGAATGTCAGCTAGTATTCGCCAGTCGGCACAGGCATTACTCCGGACTGACGGTAACAGGCCAAGGAAACCGTTGACAGACTGTACGCGCGATTTTCTGAACTACCCCCTTAAACGCCGATGTAGCCCGAAGAATCGCTCCTCGCGTTGAATGGCCAAAGCACTCACCGAGAACCGACAGGTCTTCACATGTCGGCTCAAAAGGATTGATGGTTCCACCAGGCCAGTGTCCTCGTAAACCGAAAATTCTCAAATCGCCCCAATAACCGGATGACGACCGATCATTGCCTTCCCCCCGAGGGATCGGCGAACCGGGACACATCGAGATCCACGAACGAGTTCGCCCCCGCCGGCAATCCCGGCGCATAGCAGTTTCCATCCGGGGCTGCATTCTTAGGGCATTGCGCACTGAACTGCATCCGCCGCGGCGACTGTGCATACTGCCACACCGTCGCCAGCCTGCTGACGTCTGCCGAAAAAACCCCCGTCATCGACGGCCTCGCAAGCGTGCATCCTGGGGCCGGCGGGCAAGCATCGTTAGCCACCCACAACTCCGTTGTTTGACTCTTTGGACGAGTTTTTTCCCGGGCCGCAAGATCCTCAGCCGTGCTGATCACGCCGCTTGAGTCCCGCACCTCGATCCCCGAACAATACACCCCGGCCCGCGCCCCCTCCGCTCGCACCGCGTCGGCCCAGGCGAAGATGTAAGCTGCCTGCTCGGCCAGCAATCGGCCGCCCTCTTCCTGGTCGAGAAAGATGAGAACGCTGCGCGCGAACCCTTCTCGCCGTGCCGCCTCGGCAGCGGCCTTCCCGTCCGCCGCGCCCACCGCCGCAGCGTCCCGCCCCTTTAGCTCCGCATAGGTGCGCCCGTTGAACAGGACCAGGAAGCCAAACCCGTTTTTCAAGAGAATCACGCGCTTCCTAACCCACGTGTTTTCTTGCTCTCCCGGCGGATTGTTCAACCAGTAGCTCGTGAAACGGAAATCCTTGCGCAACGCCGCCAGCGACCCGTCTCCGGGATAATCGTTGCGGTCGAACCCCCTTAACGCCACCTGACCCAAGCCGGCGCCGCCCAGCAGAATCCAGCCCGCCAGGCCCAACGCCCATCGCCCCACCATCATCGCTCCGTGTTCCGCTTTGCCGATTTTAACGTTCGCTTGTACATTGTTGGTCAGGCAAGGCGATCCAAAGTCCGGCTCCCGCAGAGGTCCGCAATCCATGTGCCGCAATATCAAGATGCTGTACAACTTCGATCCGCCGGTTACTGCGGACGAGGTCCGCGCCGCATCGTTGCAATACGTCAGAAAGATCAGCGGCTTCAACAAGCCGTCAAAGGCCAATGAGCGCGCTTTCCAGGCAGCAGTCGATGAGATCGCCACTGCCTCGATGCGCCTGCTCACGCGCCTTGAATGCGCCGCCCCGCCGCGCACCCGCGAAGAGGAAGCCGCCAAGGCAAAAGCGCGCAACGCGGCACGCTTTCCCGGTCCGCTTAGTGTGCCGCGGCCGCCGGTTTAGTTGTGGCAGCGGCAGCCGAGGCGGGAGCCGAATCGGCTAGTGTGGACTGGCTCGTCGAGCCTGAGCTCTTAGCTTGCTCCATGGGCGGAGGCTCGCTCAAATTAGCCGGGGGAAGACCTCGCCTAACCCGCGTAGGTCCACACGCTTGCGGCTCATTCTTCATCTGTTTGATGAATACGAAAAAGCTGGGATGATGAGGCCGAAGCGTAACCCAGTAGCTCGACTTGCTCAGCAGCGGCTTGTGCTGAACCACGAGCTGATTGTCGAGGATTTTCACTCCGCACAGCAGGTTATTGGCCGGCTGCAAAATCGTCTTCGCGGGGTCGTGTTCGGGGAGCTCCTTGTCCTTGTCCCAGTCAAAGTCGCAACCGTATCGCGGCCCATCCATGTAGGTGAGTTGCAGCAGCCCCTCGCTGCGCACCATGCGCTTGGTCACGCTATCCACCACCGCAACCTCCGGTTCGGCATGTCGGACGTCGGTGGTGGGTGTCAGTCCTGCCTCGGCCCCTGCCAGCGCCTGGAAGAAATAGGCCCAGAACGCCCGCTTGTCCGTCTCGCTCATGTACTTGAATCGCGGGCAAAGCGACTTCACTTCACGCTCCCGCCGCGGGGAAAGCAGCTCGGCTGGCACGGCCTTTTCGATGAGCCTGTCCCAGTCCGGATTCCAGTTGTTCCGTTCGCCCAGCTCGGACTTCTCGACCGCAATCGGCGTCGGCGGAGCCTGCTTGACCGCTACCTGTCCGGCAATTGTGTGGATCTCCGGGGTCGACTGTGCCGCCGGCGGCGTGCCGGCTTGCGGCTGCCCGGGGCTTCCAGCCGGCGCAGCGCCCGGCGACGCTTGCTGTGCCGGGGATTGCTGTGCAGTGCCGGACGCTTGTTGCTGGCTCGACGTTGCTGCCTTCTGCTGGGCAGAAGCATTCTGCCCCTGCCCCGACTGTGTTTGAGTGGAACTCTGCGCCTCGGCCACAACCGCGCAACCGGCTAGCCCTACCCATAGAATGACTCGAAAGAATCTATACATCGGGAGCAGGCCCCCTGCCAATCTTGAGTAAGATGCCAGCCCCGGTCACCCCGACAAGCCAGCCAGCCAAAATAAATACCACCCAGTCAATATCCGAACGGCCGCCTGACCCCTGATCTCTGGTCTCTGAAAGATGAGAGCATAAGACCATGCGCCCACCCCCCCCCCCCGCGCCCGCCAAAAAAAAGAAAAAAAAAAAAAGTT
>Ga0182013_10001210_pt1 | contig 35639 bp, 22 predicted proteins | sample 612S2MmetaG_FD_120487 | JGI IMG/M metagenome (GOLD analysis project Ga0182013, IMG submission 120487) | Permafrost microbial communities from Stordalen Mire, Sweden - 612S2M metaG | ecosystem: Environmental > Terrestrial > Soil > Wetlands > Permafrost | place: Sweden: Stordalen | collected... | reverse complement strand
CCACCATCCAATCCATCATCGCAACCTCAAATGTTACCTTTTGGGCTAGGTCAAGCATTGTGCTTATCACAGTATTCCGGGGCACTTCCAATCTGAATTTCTCTTTGTGGATGAAATCGAACATGCTTTCGGCGGATATTTGGCTTCCACCAGTCTTTTCACCATGTTGCTGCACCAACTTTCCAGCAGCATCTACGGTTGGGACTGCATGTTTAACGACGTGTTTTGCCACCGCATCGGCCACTTCATTGACTACACGATCAAATTTAGGCGAACGAACCATTAAAAAAGCGATAAAGTAAGCCAAATAAAGACGTTCTTCGGGTGAAATTTCACCCCCAGCCTCTAATTTGCCAATTGATGATTTGGCACTGCCTTCAATCTTGGAGAAAAAAGATTCAAGGCTGTAATCCTTTTCGCCATCCGTATTCTCGAAAACATAATAGTTGCCGATGACCGCCGTATTCAATGGCTGTTGTCGCCGATATTCTTTTTTCTCCCGGTCGTAAAGCCAGACGAATCCATCCCGAGTGAATCCGTCCAAGTAGGACTTCGGCAAGAAATGGTGTCGTTTAGGGTTTTTCCCCATTGTTTATTCCTCGGTCGAATAGCACGAGAATAGGCTACTTGATTTTATGTGGTTTGACGAGGCTTCGGTCTGTGGTCGGCGAGCGGGGCAAGTGGAGCGGAGGGCGGAAAGGAGCGTTTAGCGAATTGGAGCCGAAGCGCAACGTCCCGCCGCCGGGCCGCAGACGGAAGCCCGCCGCACCTGCGGTCCTGCACCATGCAAGCTCGTGACGAGCGCGCGGTTTGCGAAGCGGAACGGGCGTCGTCGAGAGGGGGACAGGGACGACGGACAGCCCGTGCAGCGAAGCAAACCGCGCGTTGGTCACGGCGGATTCGATCTGTTTGGAATTTGTTCAAAAAAAAATCCAACTTGGCCAATTCCATTTTGATGCCTGTTTTGGTGTTTTGCTTTGGCTGGACGGACTGATAACGTGCGAGCAATATGGATCGAGTTGCTCAAAGCCCAATTAAAAATGCTGGCACAATATGAATTCATACGATCACTCCTCGCCTTACCATCGCCAGTCTTATCGTCCGCCGTATAGCTCTCTACCGCCGCGTCCCTTTGTTCAGGAAGACACGCTTAAATCCGAGTTGATCCAGATCGAACGCAAATCATTCCTGCTGACGCTCAAAGAAAATCCTCGTGGACGGTTTCTGCGTATTTCAGAAGAGGTGGGCGGAAAACGAAGCGCCATCATCGTTCCCTCGACCGGTCTGGCTGAATTCAAGAAATTGCTGGATGAAATGGTCGGGGCAGAAAATGGAATTGCCGCCAAAGACAAACCGGCAGAGTCGCCCGTTGTTGTTCCTGACGCTTCGGTTCCAGTGGGTGCAAAACCGGTAAAACGCACGATGAGCGAAGCCGCACGAGCAAAAATCTCTGCGGCAGCCAAAGCTCGTTGGGCGAAAATTAAATCCACTGGCAAGAAATTGTTAAAAGACGCATAGTGCTGAAAACCATCTGAATCATGGCAAAAACTGTTAAAATATACGATCTGGCCCACAACAAGATTTCGACCATTCCCGCGGCTGAACTTGCTCCCAACATGGTCGAAGCTGATGTGGTAGGGGTTGGCCGGGTTTGGATTTCCGCTGATGATATTTCTTTAGCCGGAAAGGTTAAACACCCTCCATTCAACGAAGAAAAGCGTCAGAAATTGCGTCAGATGAAAGCGGCCTTGGATGAAGTTTACCCGAAGACCATTGAAGAATTGGAGGAAACATTTCGCAAAGACTCCGACCCTGATCAGGAGATTGCGATTTGGCTTCACATTGCTTCGGTTTATCAGCAAAGCACGGCAGGGAAAAAGCTGACACTTCCACAGCGCAAGGAATGCCTGATGCTCATTTTAGCCTGCTCGCGCAGCCCACAAGAACACGTCTTTGAGATTTTTCAGCCCAAGGTCATCACTCGTCAAGAAGCTGAACGGGTGGTTGAGCTTTATTTTCCAAAATAACGCCCCGCCACGTTTGGTGCGTGATGCGTTGGTATGAATTTCAAGACGGGCACAAGCGCTGTCCTTGTGTCCGAAAAATTTATCCGCGATTGAATTCGCGCTCCCACTCTTTTAGCAATGCGAGGATGCCGTCAAATTTGGGCGGCTCGCCGAAAAACATTTCCCGCATATTCACATAATCGGATTGCAACATCGTGATGCGGTGTTCGGGCGGCAGAATTTTCAAAGTTCCCTTTGTTGCTTCACCATATTTCGCCCAGGACGATTTGAAAAACAGGCTCTTGTGTTGCGCCACGCGGTTGAGCAACTCAGGTTGTTCGACGGCGCGCTGCGCAACCCCTTTGCGGATCAATTCATAAAAATCGCAATAATGCCGGGATAACCGGACTGGCGTCGGTTTTTCAACCGGTCGGTGAAATTCTGAATGCAGAATCGTCGCTTTTTCCCAGAAGGTTCGCTCTGCTGCCAGCACTTTCACATCACACGCCGCCTGCTTGAATCCTTGGGGGAACAATTCCGCCACATAAGGGGTCACGGATTTGGTTTCGTAAGGCCAGTGGTCTGATCGTGCGCCCATTTCGATCTTCACCGCCCGTCGGACGTAGTTGGATTCACCAACCGGAAGCGATGTCGGATAGGCAAATTGCAACGTCTGTTTGTCCGGGTCGGATTCGTCCGGCAGCAACGACCATTTGTCTGCGCGGGAAATTTTGCCCTTAATTGCACCGCGCAACGCCGGCATGAGTTCGTCGGTGATTTTTTGCTGACACGCTGCCATCAAGCCGTCCACCCGCCGCTGCTTCTCTTTGTTGCTGACGCCCGCCTCCGGTTCGTTCGCGCCGCCGTAACCGAGGAAGCCACGATCAATAGAAACATCAATGTCCTCGGAAAACCGGTTGATGATTTTGAAAACTTTCGACAATGACGTGCCGCCCTTGAAAATCAAATGGTCGCCCATCGTTGGCAGGCGGAACACTTCCTTCAATGTCCAGCAGACCCAAAAATCTTTTTCCAATACCACCACGTCAATGCCGCTCTGTTGCGCGGCGGCGTTGAAAAGTTCGCCGCGCTGTTTCGAGGTGAGTTGTAGAACGGAATCCATAAATCATTTCTCAACGATCTGCTGCAATAGCGGGTGCATCCAGACCGGAGTTTTGAGCATGAGCGATTTCAAATCCGCCTTGGTTTTTCGATCCAGCCGTTTTTTCAATCGCGCGATGTGGCGGGGAATGTCCGGGTCATTCCGCAGATGCCGAATGGCTTGAATGACGAGACCCGCTTGCCGGCCCGCTCCGAACAAATTGCGCGGGGCGACCCGACGAAACAAGAGCGTCAACTTCCCCAATGAAACTCGGCGCGGCACGCCGTCCGTCTGGATGACAATCTTGGCTGGCACTTGATCTGACAACCCAAGTGCATTGGCTGCGTAAGCACCCGTGAACTGCCACTGCGCGTGGCTGCCGTCCATCAACGCACGCACCGTTGCCATGATGTCCGGAGCGGTTTGACCGACGATGGGATGTTGGCGTGGCAAATCGTAGAGTCCCCGGCGAATCCGGCGGATTTTACCAGATTTTACCAACCGGCTCAACGTCTGACGGATGGCGACGGCACTGCCAAGGCCATCAAAGTGCCCTGGCGAAAACACCGAGGCGCTCCGACTCGAACGCATGGAGCGGAGAATCGAAACATCAATCGGTTGGGATGCTGTTTTCATTCTTAACTGTCACAAAAACTGCCTAGTTTTTGTGACAATGACAAGAGAATTTGAACCTCAATTGCAATTGGGCATACTCTGGCTTCGGTCTGCGGTCGGAGAGCGAGGAAAGTGGAGCGGAGAGCGGAGAGAAGCGTCTAGCGGAACGCAGCCGGAGCGCAACGCCCGCCGCCAAGCCGCAGACGGAAGCCCGCCGCTCATGCGGCATTTTGCGGATGCTCGCTCGTGACGAGCGCGCGGTTTGCGAAGCGGAATGGGCGTGGTCGTGAGGGAGACAGGGCCGACCGGCAGCCCTGAAGCGAAGCAAACCGCGCGTTGGTCACGGCTGTTGTGTTTGAGTTCTTGACGATAATGCGGATTGTCCGCCTTGGCCGCATCCGATAACATCCAAAAAACGTAGCGCATAAAAATCTCATCAAATGGATATTTTTGAAGTTCACCGTCGAATAATGGGCGATTATGCGAGCTACATTCGCAGCTTCGTTTCCATTTCCGATGATGAGATGCGCAACCGGGTCGAACAGCACCTCAATGACGGACATTTGTGGCCAGAGCCGCTGCTGACATTTAACCCGTCATTCGCCAAGGTCGGCAAAATTGAAGAACTCGTTGCATCGGGAATTCTCGCTGCGCCATTGGGGGATGCGTTTCGCGGCTACGAATTATTCGAGCACCAGTTGGAGGCAATCCAGCTTGGAGCAGCCGGCAATGATTTCGTTGTCACGTCGGGCACGGGTTCAGGAAAATCACTCACCTACATCGCCGCTATTTTCGACCACTTGTTCAAGTCTGGAACCCCAATGCCGAACGGAGTGACGGCAGTGATCGTTTATCCGTTGAACGCGCTGGTAAATTCACAGGAGGAGGAACTTCGGCGCTACGCCGAGAATTACAGCAAGGCGCGTCATGGCGAAAAATTTCCCATTCGCTTTGCGAAATTCACCGGGCAGGAAGACAAAACCCGGCGTGACGAATTGGAAGCTGAACCACCGCACATTCTCCTCACAAATTACATGATGTTGGAGTTGCTGCTCACGCGCGGCGGGCAACGAAATCTGCGAGAGGCAATCTACGATGAGGTCAAATTTCTGGTTTTCGATGAGTTGCACACATATCGCGGTCGCCAGGGGGCGGACGTGGGTATGCTCATTCGCCGAATCCGGTCGCGCGCGAAACATCCGGTCGTCTGCATCGGCACGTCTGCGACGATGATTTCGGTCGGCTCAATTGCCGAGCAAAAACAGCAAGTGGCCAAGGTCGCTGAACAGCTTTTTGGTAAACCGTTCAAACCTGAAGCGGTCGTTCGTGAAACGCTGGTGGCGAAATTTCCCGGCGCTCCCAAACTTGAAGCGCTGAAATCGGCGGTGGCTTCGCCTGTGAACATGGATGCCCCGGAATCGGCGCTGTTGGCACACCCGACGGCCGCGTGGCTCGAAGCTTGCATCGCCTTGGCGGAGCGCGAGGGTCAATTGGTTCGCAACAAACCCCTGCGCTTTTCGGATGTGGCCAGTTTGCTTGCGGAGCAAACAGGACATTCACAATCGCAGTGCGACCAACATTTACGCGAAGTTCTGCTTTGGCTTGGAGGAACGAACAAGCGCCTGCTCGATGAGGGCAAACGATACACGCATCTGCCGTTCAAACTTCACCAATTCTTTTCTCAAACGGGCGCGATCTACGTCACGCTAGACCGTGGCGCAGAACGGCACATTACGTTGCAGGCAGGCTATCATGTCGTGGGCGAGCCAGACCGGCCATTGTTTCCCGCAGTTTTCAGTCGTTACTCCGGCGAAACACTCCTTTGCGTCTCGAAAGACCCGGCAGGACACAAGCTGATGCCACGAACATTTTATCCGTCCCAAGACGAGGAGGATGACATCACGCGAGGTTATCTCATTCCGAATGCCGACTTGTGGAATCCCGAAACTGACCTCGAACTTCTGCCCGACTCCTGGCTGGACGTGAATTCCGCCGGGCAAATCCGCGTGCAAAAGAAATACAAGGCACGGATGCCGCAACGCATTTATTACGATACGCAGGGCAATTGTTCGGACGAACCCCGCGAAGGGTGGATGCAGGGCTGGTTCATGACTGCGCCTTTGCTGTTCGATCCGACTTCGGGACTGATGCCCGACCGACAAACGAAGGATTCCACCAAGCTCAGTCAGCTTGGCACTGAGGGCCGTAGCACGGCGACAAGCATTTCCGCTTTCGCCATTCTCACGCGGATGGCAGAACTTGGCTATCGTTTGCGCGATCAAAAGCTTCTTAGCTTCACGGACAATCGGCAGGATGCCGCGTTGCAAGCCGGGCACTTCAACGACTTCATGGACGTTGTCCGGTTGCGCTCCGCAATTCGCAAGGCTGTCGAGACTGCGACAGGAAAAGAACTCCGCCTCACAACGCTGGGCCGGGCGGTGCGCATCGCCAGTGGACTTCAATTTGATGATTATGCCACGGGTGGTTCAGACCTCCCGGAATTTCGTAAACGCATTTACGAAGAAACGCTGGAAAGCTATTTCGCGTTTCGCTCGATTCACGACCTGCGGCGCGGCTGGCGGGTGGTGCTGCCAAATCTTGAACAATGCGCGCTTCTGCAAATTGACTACGACCATCTCGACGAAATTGCGGCGATGGACAAACTTTGGACGGATGTTCCGTTGTTTAATCAAATCGGCGCGGGCGACCGCCGCGAGTTGATACGCGTGACGCTCGATTTCTTCCGGCATGAATTTGCCCTTCACAGCGAAACGTATCTGACGGAAGCAAAGATCAAGGAACACGCGACGGCGTTCCGCGAACGGCTTCGCGCCCCGTGGCGGTATGAGGACGAAGACGATATTCCGTCGCCCGCTTCGATTCGCACCGAATCCCTCGCGCGTTACAGTCGGCGCGAGACGCGAAGCATTGGCCCTCAAAGTGGATACGGAAGATTTGTGCGTCGGTTTGCTCAAGACAAATTGAAGCGGGATTTGAAAGCTTCAGATTATCAAGATTTCATCGAAAAACTTTTAGGCGCGCTCGAAAACAAAGCCGGTTACTTGACGAGCAGTGAAGCCAAGAATCGCGAAGGCAAACCCACACGCCTTTACCAACTGAAACTCACGGAAGTTATCTGGAAGCCCGGCGACGGTCAGTCCGTGCGCGCTGATGCTGTGAAATTGCGCGCCTACAAAACGCTCACGCTTCGACCTAACCCGTTTTTCCAGGAGGTTTATCGCCGCGATTACGGCATTGGAAAACTGCTGCTCGCCGCCGATCACACCGGGCAACTCAACTACAAGGACAAGCAGGATCGCGAAGACCGGTTTCGCGCGGAATGGAAGACGAAGGATGGCCGCGACGACGAAAGCGAAATCCGCCGCCGCTCCATCAGTTCACTGTTCTGTTCACCGACAATGGAATTGGGGATAGACATCGGCGGCTTGAGCGTCGTCCACATGCGGAACGCGCCGCCGAATCCGGCGAATTACGCGCAACGCAGCGGTCGCGCAGGTCGCAGTGGACAGCCCGCTCTGGTGTTCACGTTCTGCGGCTCGCAATCAAATCACGACCGCCATTATTTCAATAATCAACCCGACCTTGTGGCCGGACAGGTTGTGCCGCCGCGTCTTGATTTGCTCAACGAGGAATTGCTCCGCACGCATCTTCACGCCATTTTCCTTTCGGAGATTGGCTTGCCAGGTTTGAAAGGCTCTGTGCCCGACCTGCTCGACCTGAACCAATCCACCTTGCCATTACGAGAGGATGTAGCCGGTGCATTAAATCTGAAACCGGCGGAAGCCGCCCGCGTGCGCAGCGCGTTCGAGCGCGCGATTGCCGACTTCCGCCACAAACTCACAGGTGAATCAGTCGCGTGGTTTTCTATCGGCTGGATTGATGCTGAACTCGGATGCCTAAAGGAACGGCTTGATGAATCGCTCGAACGGTGGCGCGGTCTGTATCGCAGCGCGCAAACCCAACTCACCTTGGCTTCACAGAAAATTAACAGCGGGCTGTATCCCGCGAGCAGTCCTGAATTCAAAGAAGCGCAACTCGAACAACGTCTCTCGCAACGCCAGCTTGACCTGCTCCGCAACGAAGTCACCAGCGGCGAGTTGTCGGAGTTTTACGTCTATCGCTATCTTGCGGCTGAAGGTTTTCTTCCGGGCTATAATTTCACCCGGCTGCCGCTCCGTGTCATGCTGCCGGGCAGTGATGCGAGCGTGGAATTCATTTCACGCCCGCGCCACATTGCGTTGCGCGAGTTCGGACCGAACAATGTCATCTACCACAAGGGGCAAAAATTTGAGATTACCCAACTTCTCGGTGATCCGCCTGGCAATCGCTTCGAGAACGCAGTTGTCAGCATCAAGCCGGGTTATTTCCTGCGCGGAGACGAAGGCAAACGTGACCGTTGCCCGTTTTCGGGTGAAGACCTAACGAGTCAGGCTAACAAGGAGCATCTGCATTACCTGTTGCAACTCGGCGAAACCCGCGCGACGCAACGCTCACGCATCACTTGTGAGGAGGAAGAGCGCGTCACCAAAGGTTACGACATCAGCACCTATTTCACCCTCGACGACCTGACACAAATTGGCTCAACGGGTTTGGTGAAGGCCAGCGGCGAAATTTTGCTGCGATTGCGTTACCTGCCGACCGCGCGGCTCGTTTGGGTGAATCGCAAGTGGCGAGTTGCCCGTGAGGACAAGAACGGTTTCGCAATTGATGTGAAGACCGGCGCTTTCGTTAGTGACCGCCGCCGCGCTGAACTCACCGACAAGGGCGAGTCCACCGACCACATTCGCGACGTGATGTTTTACACGACCAACATTGCGGACGCGCTTTACGTCGAGCCTGTGCCGGCACTTGGTCTGGATGAAGACGGCGTGCTGACACTTCAGTTCGCGCTCAAGCGGGCGATGGAACGAGTTTTCCAAATCGAACCAGCCGAGCTTGGCGTCACCGCGATTGGCGACCCGGAGAATCCGAACATTCTTTATTATGAAGCCGCCGAAGGAACACTCGGCATTTTGAGCCAGTTGGTCGAACAGACCGGCCCGTGGCGGCGCGTCGTCGAGGAAGCGTGGAAGGTTTGTCAGTTCGACACCGATACTTCTTTAAGTCCGGCCTCCTACGACAATCTGCTCGATTATTACAACCAGCGGCATCATCCGCGTCTCGACCGCTGGCTCATCAAAGGTGCACTCGAAAAGCTTGCGGCTTGCTCGTTTGAATCGGTGAAAAGTCCACCGTATGCGGATTACGAAGACCACTATAAGCGCCTTTCGCGGCAGATTGACCCGACTTCTTCAACCGAACGGAAGTTTCTCGATTATCTCCACACGGGAGGTCTGCGTTTGCCTGACGCTGCACAAAAACCGTTTCCCGGTATCTATGTGATGCCAGACTTCTTCTACGAGCCGAACGTGTGGGTCTTCTGCGACGGCACCCCTCACGACGACTCTGCCCTTCGTGAAGTTGATGACACGAAGCGGCAGGCCATCATCAACGCTGGCGGCGAAGTCATTGTGTGGCATTACCGCGACAACCTGGAAGAATTGATTCGCAGTCGCGGCGACATTTTCCGAAAAGTCCGCGAATAAAATATCTGAATGCCCTCCACCCTTAAATCTCCCGGTCGCCTCGTCAGCCTGCGCGGGCGTGAATGGGTTGTGCTGCCATCTGACGACTCAGATGTGTTGCTTCTCAAGCCCCTCGGCGGCTCGGATGAAGAAATTACCGGCATCTTTCAGCCGCTTGGTTTTGTTGAAGATGAACCTTCGGAAGCGATATTCCCAAACCCAAAGAAAGAAGACCTCGGCGCATTTTCGTCTGCGCGTTTGTTGTTGGAATCCTCACGGCTCGCGTTCCGCAATGGTGCTGGCCCGTTTCGTTGTCTCGCAAAACTTTCCTTTCGCCCGCGCGCTTACCAGATGATTCCGCTCATCATGTCGCTGCGGCACGAGCCTGTTCGTCTGCTGGTGGCCGACGACGTGGGAATCGGCAAAACAATTGAGGCGTTGCTGATTGTCCGTGAATTGCTCGAACGCCGTGTCATCCGCCGTTTCGCCGTGCTTTGTCTCCCACACCTGTGCGACCAGTGGCAGGAGGAAATCCGCGCGAAGGTCGGCATCGAAGCGGTGGTCATCCGCTCCAACACGCAGGCGCGACTTGACCGGGAAATTCATGGCGACGCCAGTGTATTTCAACATTTCCCGTTTCAAGTGTTGAGCATTGATTATATCAAGGGCGATTCTCGCCGTGACGTGTTCATCAGCCAGTGCCCGGAACTGGTAATTCTGGACGAAGCCCATACTTGCGCCCGCCCCAGCGGAGCGAGTCCGGGGCAACAGCAACGTCACGACCTCATGCGCCGTATCGCGGCGAAGGATGAACAGCACCTCGTAATGCTTACGGCCACGCCGCACAGCGGGAAGCCGGAAGAATTTCAATCACTTCTCGGCTTGCTGCACCGCGACTTTGCCGGTCTTGATCTTCCTTCCGCTGCGCCAGAGCAACGCAAGCGCCTAGCACGTCATTTTGTCCAACGTCGTCGCGGTGACGTTCTGAAATGGATGGGCGAGGACACACCTTTTGCCAAACGCGAAGCCGGTGAAATTTCTTACGAACTCGGCGCAACCTACGCCGTGTTCTTCGACCAAGTTTTGGATTTTGCGCGCAAACTTGTGGCCGCACGAACCGGCCCTGAACGTGAACAGCGCGTCCATTACTGGACGGCGCTCGGCCTGTTGCGCGGCATCATGTCCAGTCCGGCTGCCGGTATTGAGATGTTGCGAAATCGGTTAGAAGCTCCCGCTGGCGAATCCGAAGGTGGCGAACTTGAGGGGAATCCGGTTCTCGATTCATCCGACGGTTTTCTGCTGGATGTCACGCCGAGTCAAACAGTCGGACAAGTTTCGTGGAGCGACCCGGAGAAACGTCAGCTCGCAAATTTCGCGCGCCAGCTTGAATCCCTTTCCGGTGCGAAGCACGATGGCAAACTTGAAGCCGCTGCCAAGACAATCGCGGAATGGTTGCACGATGGATTTCAGCCCGTTGTATTCTGCCGCTACCTTGCGACCGCGCGCTACGTTGGCGAGCAACTTCGTTCGCTGCTCGCTGCGAAGTTCAAAGACTTGCGGGTCGAGGTTGTAACGAGTGAAGACCCCGACGATGTGCGCCGTCAACGTGTCACCGATCTCGGCAAAGCCACGCGCCGCCTGCTTGTCGCGACGGACTGCCTTTCCGAAGGTATCAATCTTCAAGAAGCTTTCACCGCCGTCCTGCATTACGATTTGCCTTGGAATCCGAATCGCCTCGAACAACGCGAAGGCCGCGTTGACCGCTTCGGCCAGACCGCTGAATCGGTGAAGGCTTACTTGCTTTTTGGTCGCGATAATCCCGTGGACGGCCTCGTCCTCGGCGTCATTCTGGAAAAAGTCCGCCAGATTCGGCGTGACCGTGGGATCACCGTGCCGTTCCCCGAAGACAGCAGCACCGTGCTTGATACGGTGGCAAAAGCTCTGCTTTTCAATCCCGACCGGCGCGTCAATGCCCGCACCGATAAAAACCAACTCAAGCTTGGTCTCGAAGATTTTGCTGAAGCTCGTGAAGCCGAAATTCGCATCACGCACAAAATCGAGGAAGCTGCCAAGCGTGAGGAGGAGACACGCTCAATCTTTGCTCACCACTCCATCAAGGCCGGTGAACTCGAAATTGATCTGCGCGAAGCCGATGCCGCCATCGGCGATGTTGCTGCCGTTGAACGCTTCGTCACCGGTGCTCTCGCTGAATTGCTTGGCGCGCAAATTGACCGCACGAAGCTGGATTGGCGTTTGCACACCGGCAATCTTCCAGCCTTGCTCCGCGCGCATCTGCCCGACGAAGCCGTGCTGGATGTCAGCTTCCGCTCGCCGACGCCCAAGAAGCACATTTACCTTGGGCGCAATCATCCGTTCGCTGAAGCACTCTGCCAGTTCGTCATGGCGCGAAGTCTTGCTCATGCAGATACACGCGTGGCTGCTCGTGCTGCCGTGATGCGAACCAAGGAAGTCACCACCAAAACTACACTGCTCCTATTCCGCTGCCGGAATGTCATCGGCGAAAAAAATGGGCCAGCACGCATCGTCGCGGAAGAAATGCTCGTTTGGGGCTATCGCGGCTCACCGGCAGACCAGCAGTTCCTTTCTTCCGAAGAGGCAATGCAATTGCTCGACCGCGCGCGTCCTGCTGCCGACCTCACGCCGCAATCGCGCGAAAATTATTTCGAGAATGAATCAAAACTCCTGGTGAAACTTCGCAAAGAATTTGATGCCGTGGCCGAGGAACGCAACAAGCATTTGGTTGAGGCACACGAGCGGTTCAGTAAACTCTTTCGCGCGGGAAAATTTGAGGTTGTTTATCCCGTGCTGCCGATGGACATCCTGGGACTTTACATTCTCTTGCCGGAGGCCAGTCAATGACCTTCCCCTCCATCCGCATTGAAGGCGCGATTTTGTCCGGCGACTTGCTGACCAAACTCGACAAAGGGGATTTCACCGGCCAACGGCCGGCCGACTTCGGCTTCGATTCTCAACCGAAGCTGAAAGAGGAAATTGTCCGTGCGTGGACGGCGGCGCAGGCGTTTTATACTGCATTCCAACACAAGCTCGAAGGCGTGAAGGAAGGGAATGCCGCCACGTCGGAGACGCGCAATCAGTGGATCATCCCATTGCTCGGTTTGCTCGGCTACGCGGAACTCGAATTCCAATCACAATCCGAACTCGTCGGCGACAAGCCGTTCCGACTCTCGCATCATCTGCGAAGTCACGGCGGCTTTCACGTTCACATCGTCGGCGCGCGTGAATCGCTCGACAAAAAACCAGTCACCGGCCCGCGCGTCAGTCCGCACGCGCACTTGCAGGAATATCTCAATCTCACGGAGCATCTTTACGGCATCGTCACGAACGGGAAACTCCTGCGACTGCTCCGCGACTCCACGCGGCTCATTAAACTTTCCTATGTCGAATTCGATCTTGACCGGATGTTTGGCGAGGAACTTTTCGCCGACTTTGCGGTGCTTTACCGGCTGTTGCACGTCACGCGCCTGCCGCGCTCGCCGGAGAAATCATCCGAGTCGTTGCTCGAACGATATCATCAGGACGCGCTCGAATCCGGCGCGCGTATCCGCGACGGCTTGAGCTTTGCGGTTGAGCAAGTCGTTCAGGAACTTGGCTCGGGCTTCCTAGCTCGCAATGAAAATCTTCGGAATGCCGTCGCCGACAATTCCGTAACCGCCCGCGAACTTCATCATGCACTGCTACGTTTGATTTACCGTTTGCTGCTGATGATGGTTGCGGAAGAACGCGGGCTTCTGTTCACCGACGTCGCCACGCCTCGGCAACGCAAACTTTACCTCGACCATTACAGCATTGGTCGGCTGCGCCGCCTCGCAGAACGCCGCGCGCTCGCGGATTCGACCAAGCACGATCTCTGGCGGGGCTTGCGCAGCACGTTCCGTCTTTTTGAAACCGACGGTCCTGGTGCGCCGCTCGGACTCACCGGCCTGGGTGGGCAACTTTTCTCCGCAGCCGCACTCGGCCCGCTGCAATCAGCCGAACTCGACAACGGCACGTTGCTCTCGTCGCTCGCCAAGCTCTCGCTCTTTCGCCAGCCAGACACCGGCCAGCTTTCGCGTGTCAATTACGGCGCACTCGCCACGGAAGAATTTGGCTCGGTGTATGAACGCTTGTTGGAATTGCATCCGGTCATCAATCCCGCCGCTGGAAATCTCTCGCCAACTTTCGGTTTCAAGCAAGCCGCCGGCAATGAGCGCAAAACCAGCGGCAGCTATTACACGCCGTCCAGCCTCGTTGAATGTCTGCTCGACTCCGCGCTCGACCCGGTGCTGGACGACCGCCTGAAAAATTTCGCCAAGCTCGGCTACAAATCCGCCGATGAAGCCGTCCTCGCCCTGAAAGTTTGCGACCCGGCTTGCGGCAGCGGCCATTTTCTCATTGCCGCCGCGCAACGCATCGCCCGCCGTCTCGCGTTGCTCCGCTCCAAGGGCGACGAGCCGAGCGTGAGCGAGCTTCGCCACACTCTCCGCGAAGTCATCGGCCATTGCATCTACGGCGTGGACATCAATCCCATGTCCGTTGAGTTGTGCAAAGTCGGCCTCTGGCTAGAAGCGATGGAGGCGGGCAAACCGCTTTCTTTTCTCGACCATCACATCCGTTGCGGCAACAGCCTTCTCGGTGCGACGCCCGCGCTCATTGCCGAAGGCATTCCCGATGATGCCTTCAACGCCATCGAAGGCGACGACAAGAAAGCCTGCGCCGCGCTCAAGAAACTCAACGCCCGCGAAAAGCTCGGCTTCGGCGAACTGTTCGCCCTCGAAGACAGCGCCACGTTTGAGCGGTTGCAACAAGCCGCCGTCGTCGTCGAAAACCTGCCTGACGATTCTGTGCGCGCCGTCGAGCAAAAGTCTTTCGCCTTCGAGCAGCTTCAGCACAACTACGATTTTGAAAGGGCGACCGACCTCGCCAATCTTTGGTGCGCCGCGTTCGTCATCCCCAAGGGGATGGCGGATGGCGAACTGCGATTGGAGCAAGCGCCGGTTGGCATTGCCGATGAAAGTTCGCCCGCCTCAACTCAAGCGGGATTGTTCGGAGAAAGTTTTGCCGCACCGACCACGAAACCGAAAGCAACCGCAAAATCTTCTGTTGCACCTTCAACACTTGCCGAAGCTCACGGCATCACCAGCGGTCACTTGCGCGCTTTTGCCAAAGGCGAGCCTTTGCCAGAGGGATTGTTTGGCGAAACCCGCCGCCTTGCTCGCCGATACAATTTATTTCATTGGCATCTCGCGTTCCCGGAAGTTTTCAAGTGTGACGGTTTCGATGTAGTGTTAGGAAATCCACCGTGGGAAAAAATCAATCTGAAGGATGTGGAGTTCTTCGCCGAGACCCACCCACACATCGCCAATGCAGCCAACAAAGCAGAACGCAAACGATTTTTAGAACAGTTAAGAATTGATGAGCCGAGCGCTTATGCCAGTTATGAGCTTGAGAAAGAAATGCACGACCGAACGAGTCACTTCTTCCGATTCAGCGGCTACTTTCCGTTTACTGGTGTTAGTCGCATTAACCTCTATTCAGTTTTCTGCGAAACCGCTTTGCGTATTCTGAATCGGAAAGGCCGGAGCGGGCTAGTTCTGGCATCTGGAATTGTTACTGACGACAATAACAAGGATTTGTTCACTTCCCTAATTGATGGACAGCAACTCATTCATGCTTGGGATTTCGAGAATCGCGAAGGTATTTTCCCCGACGTGGACAGTAGATTCAAGCTGTGTTTGGTATGCGCTGGCGGTAAGGACACGAAGCAATCCCAAGCCGATTTCGCATTTTACCTCACGCGAATGGAGCATTTGTCTGAACCTGATCGCCATTTTTCTCTTTCTGCTCAAGAGCTTCTTCTGCTCAATCCGGTTTCCAGAACTTGTCCAACATTCCGAAATAAGCGTGAAGCAGAAATCACCAAAAGCATTTACCGAGTCGTGCCTGCTTGGGCGTTACACGAGAAAACTTCCGCATGGCCCGGCTTGCCAAAGACTCCTTTCAACATGTCGAACGACTCTGCTTTATTTCTGGATAAGACTGATATGGGAGAACTGCCAGCAAGTGAAACAGTTTTTTTACCACTCTATGAATCAAAATTTATCCACCAGTTCAACCATCGCTTCGCGACTTTTACCGCTGACTTTGAAGCAGGGGCGCAAGAGCTTTCGCCCACCCAGCTAAATGACTCATCGCGCTTCGTGGATAGCCGATATTGGATTCCGAAACGCATTCTTGACCAGAGATTTCCAGGACGATGGTTTCTCGTTTATCGAAAAATTACTTGTGCAACAAATGAACGAACATCTATCTCTACAATAATTCCAGAAGCTCCTTGTGGTGATTCACTAATTCTCATTGAGGATGTTGCAGCACCCGCAGCGGCAGTTCTGAACTCTATTCTCAATTCTTTCGCTTACGATTACTGCGCTCGCCAAAAGGTAGGTGGAACAAATTTTAATCATTGGATTTGGCATCAGCTTCCAATTCCATCTGCTACACAAATTGACTCCAGTTGTGCTTGGAGCGGCGACACGCATACGCTCAAAGACTGGCTGCTACCGCGCGCACTGGAACTGACCTACACGGCGTGGGACTTGGAGGCGTTCGCGCAAGACTGCGGCTGGTTTGGCCCGCCGTTCCGCTGGGACGAAGATCGCCGCTTCCAACTCCGCTGCGAACTCGACGCCGCCTTCTTCCACCTCTACGGCCTGGACCGCGACGACACCGCCTACATCCTCGACACCTTCCCCATCGTGAAGCGGAAGGACGAAGAAAAGTTCGGCACATACCGCACCAAAGACCGCATCCTCGAACTCTACGACGCGCTGGCGGAAGCGCAACGCACTAGCAAAGCCTTCGACAGCCCTCTGAATCCCGCTCCTGCGAGCATGGCTGTGGCGCATCCGTGGAATTGGGAAGGCAAGGCTTTGGAATTGCCGGTGACACCGCGAACGCCATTGCCGGAAAGTTGGCAATATGTCGTCAACGTGATGGTTGAATTACTCTGGCAAGCCGGCGGTTCGCTCCCGTGGCGCATCTTGCGCACCGCGACAGATTTACTTTCTGACCGCAGGCGTCTCGCACGACTGGCCGAACTGCACGTCGGCCAGGTCGCACTCGATTGGCAGGCATTGAATGGTGACGTTTTCGATGCGACGCATCGTTGGGATCAGCTTTCTGGCTTTTGCCATGCCGGGAAGATGCGCGTTGTTCGCCGCAACGACGAACTCATGGTCGAGTTGTTGTCCGCCGACAGGCATGTGCTGTTTCCGCACGTCCGTTTTGACGCCCGGCTCGCGCTCACGGTTGCCCGCTCGCAGCCCGTCACAACACCAACTCCTGCCGAAGCAAAGGAGGAACGCCGGGTGGCGGAACTCATCCCCGCATGATTTATGAAAGACCCACAGTCCCATTTCTTCGCCAAGCTTGGTCGAATCATCAAGCCCGATAAAGAGCGCGAAGAACCGGTGCTGTGGTTTCGCGAGCTCAGAATCTTGCGGAAACTGGAAGCGGGTGCGGTCAATGAAGTCCGCCGCGTGACGCTTCGGCGCGGATTGAACATCGTTTGGGCCGCTCCTGAAGAAAGCGACGAAGTGGAGCTTTACGGTGACGGCCTTTCTGGTCACGCCTCCGGCAAGACGCTTTTTTGCCGGACGCTGCGATACCTGCTTGGTGAGCCGAACTACGGGCCGGAGGCCTTGGAGAAAGCCGTGGATGAGAAGTTTGAAAAGGAGCTGTGGGCTGTCGCGGAAGTCTTCGTTGATAAACAGCTTTGGCTGGTGGCACGTCCGCTTGCGGGATTGGCGCACAAATTCGCCGTTAAGGGCGGCACAATAGATGAACTTTTGGACGGAAAACTGACGCATGGTGACTTCGACGACTTTCTCACCGCAATTGAGGACAGTGTTTGCACGCCCGTCACTGAAGCGACGGAAGGGAACGAACAATTTCGCTGGCGGTTTCTGTTGCCGTGGCTGACACGCGATCAAGAATGTCGTTATTCTTCGCTGACGGACTGGCGGAGTTCGATGGCGGAATCGGATAACCCGCTGACGAGTGTGGCGGCACAGCAGGAATTGATGAAGGCAGTCCTGGGTTTGTTGGACGCCAAGGAATTGGAGTTGCGCGGCCAATTGACCGCCGCCGATGCCACGATCAAACAATCCAATGAAGACTTGCCCGGATTGGAACGGACGGAAAAACGGGATTATCGGAAACTGGTGGAAGCCCTACGACGCGCGGGCATGGATGGAATTGCGGGCGACGAGAGTCTTAAGGATTTGAGTGAACGTCGAGTGTCACGCGCCGATGGACTAAAAATGGCAATTGAGAGCGCTGAAAAGGATGAGAAATATGTCACTGCACTTGCGGCATGGACAAAGGCCGTTGCCGACCGAAACAAAGTTGATGGTCAGGTGGAGCAGGCGAAAATTTCTATTGGCTCGACCGAGTTGCAATTGCAACGACGAACCAGCCGGCATCAGAAGATGAAGGCCGACGGCATTGAAAATCCCGCCCGACTGGAGCAAGGGTTTTGCCCAAAATCGCGACCTTTCGCCGAGAATAAGGGTTGCATCCCCAAAACACCTGGAGCATCGCTGGAGACGGAAGCAAACCTCGGCGCAATCTTGGCGGAGGCGGATGACTTGGAACAGTTGAAGAAAGAACAAGAGAAGCAAATCCGTGAACTGACAGTGCAGCAGGAAACATTGGCCGGGCGGGTCACAAAGATATTTCAAGCCTACGAAACCGAGAAGCGGAGGATTGACGAAAGCACCACCCAAGTGCGGGAGTGGCAGCGGCTGTTAAACGCAACCGACAACTTATTTGAGAGCGCCGAAGAATCCATCGCTTCGGCGAACGAAGTCCGCGAAGCACTGGCCACAGCAATCAAAACGAAGGACGAGATCAAAGGGACGGTTGAGGCCCTGCGCAAAACGCACGAAGGTGCGGTGAATAGATTGTCCGACGCCTTCGGGGACACCGTTCGCGCCGCGATGGGCGGCAAGGTTGAACCCACTGCCACGCTCGGTGAGCGCGGATTCATATTGAGTGTGAAGCGAAAAGGCGAGTTGTCGGGCGCAGCACTGGAAACCATCAAAGTGCTCGCCTTTGATCTGGCGGCGTTGGTGTTGAGCATTGAGGGTGTCGGTCATCACCCGCGTTTTCTCATCCACGACGGCCCGCGCGAGGCCGACATGGCGCGCGTCATCTACGAGCGGTTCTTCCTGTATTCTCAAAAGTTGGAGCAATGCTTCGAGGATACGGATCAGGCCAATTTCCAATACATCATCACAACCACAACCCATCCGCCAAAAACCATGCGTGAAGGCAGCAAGTGGTTGCGGATGTCGCTGAACACAACGAAGACAGACGAGCGCTTTTTGAAGGAGGATTTTTAATTATGCCTACAATCGTTGCCTTCCTTGATGTGTTGGGGTTTTCAGACTACGCAAAAGAAGACCTTGAAGGAGCGGTTCGGCTTTTGGGGCATCAGGAATTTATTCTTCGACAGAAGATTCAAGACGGAAAATTGTATCCACCGAGCAAGTATTCCGACCAGTCGTTGGCTGCTCTTGCGGAAGCTCATCTTGTTGACAGCTTCAAACTCTTTTTACCGTTCAGTGATTCAATTTTCATCGTGAGCGAAACGCCGGATAAATTTGCCCAACAATTGAGCCATTTCCTGATTGAGTGTCTTTTGTTGATTGGACACGTCTATGACGATGCCGAAGATCCGGCCCTCCCAGAGGCTGTGAAAATTGTTGAGTTTCCCGCCGGGGATACGCATCCAGAAAGGTGGTATCCCCCTCTTTGGCGTGGCGGCATGGCAATTGGTGAGTTGGTCGCTGGCGGAGTCACCGGAATCGAGGATGGAGAAGACATCCGAATCCCCAACCTAGCAGGACCTGCCGTGGTGAAGGCCGTTTTGGCTGAAAAGACATGCCGTGGGCCACGTCTCTTATGCGAAGCTGGTTTCGAGAAGAATTTTGGGCCAGAGGTTCAGCGGTATTTTAGAAAGGTGACTGACGAAACTAACGAACTTCTTTGGCCGGCTTTTATTTACAACCTCAACAATAAAGCGAACATCGAAATGTTTGAATTCGGAAAACTTTGGAGTCCGGCGGTAGCGCTATGGAAATCAAAGCGAGGGCACAAAGCATTTGAACACTACGACGAATTTTTGAAGCTACTTGTGCGGTCGTTTTTGTGTTGGGCAGAAATTGCAGGCTGCACCACCGAAGCCCGCACAATTGTCCGCCGATGGATGGCCAAGGATCTGTCTGAGGATTTGATAGAATCGTTTTTGCAATAAAGACTCCAAGTCAAAATATGTTGCACCTTTCAAAATCGGACTTCAAGGTCGCTCGCACATGCGGGACGAAACTCTACTACCGCAAGCTGCGCTATCCATCAAACCTTGATGAAGATCCATATTTGGAATTTCTTGCGGATGGCGGCTACATGGTCGAAACCATCGCAAAGCTTTTATTCCCGGAAGGAAAAGAAATTGCCTTTGATTCCGGCGATGACGCCGTGGCTCTCACCAACGAGGCGTTAAAACAGGAAAACGTAACGCTGTTCGAGGCGACATTCTTGTTCGGGCAATTGCTTGCCCGTGTAGACATTCTCGAAAAACGCGGAAATCACTTTCGACTGATTGAAGTCAAAGCAAAGGGCTTTAAACCGCAATCGGATGGCCTCAGTCCGTTCAGGGGCAAACGTGGAGACATTTCCTCGAAGTGGCAGCCTTACTTGGAGGACGTGGCCTTTCAAACCCACATCGTGCGCAGTCTGTTTTCCAAGGCGCAGGTCACTCCCTTCCTGTGCCTCGTGGACAAGAGCAAGACGTGTAGCGCCGAAACGAGTTTCGACAAATTCCAAGTCGTGCCAAGAAAGAAGCAAGAGGGGAAGAAAGTCTTCAGCCGGCCAGAGGTTGTGTTTACCGGCAGCGTTGAGGAATTGAGAAATGATCCCTTCGTAACCGTCGTGAACGTGAGTAATGAGGTTGATGAATTGCTGCCAATTGTCAGAGGATCAGCGGCCACGTTTTCCACTACACTCACTGGTGAAGCTCCGGCTCGAATCTCCCCCGCGCTGGGCGTGAGATGCAAGAAGTGCGAATACCGCATGGATGACGGCACGAAATCTGGATTCCAGGAATGTTGGGGAAAACTAGCTGACGTATCGCCGCACCTATTGGATTTCTATCGCGTGGATGTGCTTGGAAAAAAAGGTCAGGTTGCCGCTGACATGATTGCTCAAGGACGGTGCAGCGTTCGTGATGTGAACCCAAGCGATTTAAGGGAGAAGGTCGGCGAGCGGCAGGCAATTCAGTTGCAGGGAACATTAAAGAACGCCGAGTTCATCAGCGCGCAACTTCCCAAGATTCTTGGCGCTTGTAAGTATCCGCTGCACTTTGTGGATTTCGAGGCTTGCAGGACGGCCGTGCCGTATCACGGCGGTATGCACCCCTACGAGCAGGTTGCTTTTCAATGGAGTTGCCACACCATTCCGACGCCCGGCGCAGAGGTTGTGCATAATGAATGGATCAACATTGAGGATTCTTATCCGAATTTTGAATTTGCCCGCTCACTCAAAAAAGTCATCGGGGGGAGCGGAACAGTTTTCGTCTGGTCGCATTTTGAAAAAACGGCCCTGAAAGACGTGCGCCGGCAACTGGCTCAATACGGCAAGACGGATCACGATTTGGCAACCTGGCTGGATAACGTCACCTCCGATCACGGGCCGTTGGTTGACCTCTACGAACTTGCCAAGGAGCACTATTTTCACCCGCGAATGGCCGGCAGTCTTTCGATCAAGTATGTGCTTCCGGCAGTTTGGTTTGAGAACGAGAAAATCCGCAATCACCCGTGGTTTTCAGAGTATGTGCGGGAAAATGATGGGCGTCTGCTTGAACCCTATGAAGCCCTCGATCCGCTACCGTTCGGCGATGATGCTATTGAGGATGAAGGCGAAGCGGTTCGGGAAGGCACTGGAGCAATCCGCACCTACCAAGAAATGATGTATGGCCTCCGCAAGTCAGATGCTGCATTCAGAAACACATACAAGCAGCTTCTGCTCAACTACTGCAAATTGGACACGGCAGCGATGGTGATTGTTTGGATGCACTGGACAAATTTGCATTCATGATTAATCGCACACATATTTCCCTTCAAATTTGATCCATGCTTCCCAGCTTAATACGCATCAATCGTTTGACCTTGCTGAAATCCGTATCCGCAGGCCATTTCATTTTTGCAATCACCCATTGATAGCGCAGGTCACCCTTCATTCTGGCCTTTGTTGCTTCGCGCCAAAAGCGTTGCACTCGTGACGCTTCAAGTCGGCGTTCTTGTTGGTTTTGTCCAAGTTTTGCTCCCTGCCTCTGCACATCCCTTGAGCGATGAAGTTGTGTAATAGCACCCCAGCGCAAATCACGATCAGGATCAAAACTCCAGTAGCGAGGAATGAAAATCATCGTTCCGAATGGCGTAACATTGACGCTCAACATTTGAAGGAGGGGGCGTTCACCCTCCATGCCATATAAAATCCACTTGTGACAGAAGGCGTCGAAAACTATGCGGAATCGGTCATCGGATTTCCCCCAACGGAATTGCCAGCCTTCGGGGCGAAAACTTCGTTCCTGGGCCATTCGGCGGCGAATGATTCCCTTCTTATCGCGATAACGGCTGAGATCGAAATGCGCTTTTAATTTTTTCCAGTCGTCGCGGAAAATAGGATTTTCGAACAACATTTTTTGTTTGTGCGCAAATTTGGGTTGCGCAGTAATTAGGGAAGTGTAATCACCCGCTTGGACATTGTGCTCATACTTGCCAATTGTTTGCTGCTCGTTCACGCACGGACACTCACTGATTAACTCCAAAAGTAATTTCACATCAACACCGGGCTTTTTGCCGGACTCAATCAAACATAAAAAGTGGTTTGCCAATCCGATAAAATCCACAGGCCAAAGGGTGAAAGGTGTGAGCAACCAACCGCGTATTTTTTCAAACAAAACGTAGCTGTCGTGCATTTTTACCGCTTTGGGTAAACGGTGAAATCGCTTAAGCAATTCACCGCAAGCTTCCACGCGACGAAATGCCAGATGTTTAAGCTGCGCTAGATCCGCATTATATGCTGCGTTCATAGGAAAAGATTAACAGGTGTTTCTCAAATATCAGTCCAAAAGGGGGCAACAAATGCACGCAATGATTGCCCTTACGGATTGCCTAAACTCCTGACATGATATACGCAATTGAAAAAGCTGGTCGTTGTATCCAAATGGATCGGTGGCCACCAAATTGAAAGAAAAACAAGATGAAATCATTACCAAAAAAAGGTTTTGTGTTCTGGCCGGTTGGGAACGGAGACAGCACAACCATTGTTGTAAAAGAAAAATCAACCATTATTCAGGTAGACCTTCGTCACTGCGAATCTGCCTCCGACGATGATTCGCCAATGACGCCTGTGCTTGATGAACTCGTCCGCCTTCTTCCGAAGCGAGATGGAAAACCATATCTATCGCTTTTTGTGCTCACCCACCCTGACGAAGACCATTGCTTAGGTTTCAAGGAATTGTTGAAAAAAGTGAAAATTGGGGAACTCTGGCATACGCCACGGGTCTTTAGAGAGTATCACAAAGACCTCTGCGAGGATGCCCAAGCATTCCGGCAGGAAGCCAGACGACGCCGTGATGTCACTATCGAAAAACAAGGTGATGTGGAAAGTGGTGACCGAGTCCGCGTGATCGGTCATGACGATATTTTTGAGGAAGATGACTACAAAGATTTCCCCTCATATTGGCGCACGAGGCCAGGGACATCAGTCACCGAAGTGGATGGGGAGGAATTGGGCGAAATCTTCGAGGCGTTCATCCACGCCCCATTCAAAGACGACATGGACGACACCCGCAATAACACCAGTCTCGCATTCCAGATCAACCTCATTGAGCAAGAACAGGTAGGCAAAGGGCTTTTTTTCGGGGACCGCGAATACCTGCTCATCAAGAAGATTTTTGACAAGACCAAGGAACGGGAACGCACTCAATACCTTGAGTGGAACGTTATGCTATCCTCACACCATTGCTCGAAGTCTGTCATGTATTGGGCGGAGACCGATGAAGAAGAAAAAACTCTCCAACAGGATATTCTTGATGACTTTGAGAATGTCCGGTGTGAGGGAGCTTATATTATTGCAAGCAGTCGTTCTGACTTCGGAGACGAAGATGGCAAGCTTCCGCCCCACTTAAAGGCCAGAAAGCGCTACGAAGAGATTATCGACGCCGGGCACTTCATCTGCACGCACGAACATCCTAATAAGAAAGCGCCCGAACCCATCGTTTTCCTATTGGATACCAACGGTTTCAAATACCAGAAGCCTGAAGGCGGAGCGGAAACGGCCAAATCCGTTGCGAGTGCAGTTACTGCTGCGCGTGGCGGTTCAGCACCCCCGAAAGAACAAGTTGGATTTGGCGCAACCTCATGACCGAAGGCCAACAGTTTGCATTGCGACAGTTGGAGGAAATCCAGCGAGCCGATCCACATGCGCTGGAAATCATAGGGAGTTCTCCGCCAACAAATGAAGAACAGCGGCTCGTTGTTCAGATTTCTTTGCATTGTGGTTTGCTGCCCATCGTTCCAGGTGGCCTGCCATTGCGTGCCAGAGAACGATTCACGATAGCCGTTCCCACTGATTTCCCATTCGTTGTGCCGTTGGTTTGGGCAAGTCACACACGGTTCGCAGGACATCCACATGTCTTCTGGACAAGATGGCTCTGCCTTTATCAAGCACCCGCGACGGAATGGGAGGTGTCAGATGGAATGTTCGGTTTCATTGATCGGCTTTGGATTTGGTTGAAACATGGAGCGGCAAATCAACTTAATCCAATCGGCCAGCCGGTGCATCCTCCTTCAACTAACGCGACTTCGAACCGAATTCTCGTGCCCAAAGTGAACACTCCGACATTTGAAGGTTTGTATTGGGTGGGATTTGCCGATTTGCAAGCAGTTGGTGATCGAAGATTAGACATTACCTCATGGCACGAACTTCTGGCCGAAGGCATATCGCCAACCGTCAAAACACCCGTAGTTTTATTGACAAAAAACTTGCCGTGGGAAATGCCAAACAAATTAGGTGATCTTTTTCGTTATTTGGAAAGCGTTGGAGTTTCCCGTATCGCTCTCTTTGCATTACTCCGATTTGGTGTAAGCCGCACCGAGGAAGGCCAGTCGCTAGTGTTCATTTTAGGCACGCCCCAGCGAGGCATTGCCGGCACGGCGGATGTGCGGCAACATTTGATGGCGTGGGAGGTAGATTCTCTTCTGGTCAGAAGCCTGCGAATTTCGTTGAGCAAATTCTCGGATTACCCGCCTCTCCGTGCGATTGGCGAGGAAGGCGAAAGGCTTGCACTCGAAGTGGCTGAACTGGTGGAAATTCGTTGGTGTCGCGTGATGGAATGTCGCCCAGAAGTCACAATTCGTCGGGATTTCGACGCGCCTATTTCAGTGTTTCGTGGACGTAGCATTTGCTTATGGGGATGCGGTGCGCTTGGTTCGCATATTGCCTATTTTCTTGCCAAGGCGGGTGTTGCAAAACTCACGCTTATGGACTGTGGCGTTGTTACGCCCGGTTTGCTCGTCAGACAGATGTATGAAGATGCTGAAGTCGGGCAAGCAAAGTCGGAGGCTCTACGGACGAGATTGTTAAAAATCAGTCCCGACCTCGTTGTTGAATCACACACCCAAAACATTCTAAACGACCTCGAACCTCAAAAGGAATGGTCGCATGGAGCTGACATTGTTATCGATTGCACCGCCTCGCAATTGTTGCAAGCCAAGCTTGAACTCGCCCTGCGTTCCGATGGTATTCAGCATGCGCCTTTGATTTCAATGATGGTCGGACCGCGAGCAGAGCGTGGAATCGTGGTGTTGGCATCGGCGAACTTCACCGGCGGTGTTAAGGATGTGTTTCGGAAGGCGAAGATCGCCGCATGTGCTGACCGCTCTCTAGCTGCTTTTTGCAAAGATTTTTATCCGAGCGGTGACGCACTGAAATTCTTTCAGCCTGAACCTGGCTGTTCAGACGCCACCTTCATCGGCTCGGCAACGGACGTTTCCACTTTGAGCGGGAGCATGTTGAATCTCGCTGCTCACGAGTTGGTAAAACCAGATGCTGAAGCCACCGCGTTCTTTGTTGTGCAATCTCATATTGTTAGCGCAAATTCCAAAGAACGTGCTGTTGCCAGAAAATCATGGAAAAATGACATCATTGTTGAAAATTCCTACGAAGTGCGACTCAGTCCCATTGCATGGAAATCGATATCGCAAGAAATTCTTGCCAGTCGTCGTAAGCGTGGAAAAGCTGTCGAAACGGGCGGCATTTTGTTCGGTAAACGCGATGACGTCTTGCGGGTCATTTGGGTAGATGCAGTTTCAGGCCCGCCGCCAGATTCAAAACATTCCAGAATGGAATTTCTGTGCGGCGCTCGCGGAGTTGAAAAGTCCCATGAAAAATGGAAACAACGAACACGCGGCAGTGTAGAGTATGTTGGAACTTGGCACACTCATCCAGAATGCAAACCTCGACCAAGTGGGAAGGATTGGCTTGGAATGACCCAGATTCTTACCGCTGGCAGCCCACCGCCGCGCAAATGCCTACTCCTAATTGTGGGACTTCAAAAGAAGAATCCGTGGTTGGGGGCGTCTGTATTCGAGCGCAAGACTATCAAAGATGGATGGCACACTATCGAAGCACAGCCAACAATGAAAGAACTTCGCGATTTCCCGGTAGAATCTGCGAAGGATTGATTCAGCTAGTTTTGGGATTCTTGGCTTTCGCAACTGCCGAAAACGCGGGTATGCTGAACAAACTTTCCGCGTAACGCTCGCCAGCACGTTCAACATATTTTGGCAGCCAGAGGAACATCACCGATGCATATAGGAGCAAGCACCCGTTGAAGACACAGCCAAGCACCGAGCCGTGCTCGAACTTCCAAGCAAGTGCGCAACCAGCAACGCCGAATAGAGAAGATGCGAGCATTGCCCAGCGTAACCCTGCGAGATTCCGAGCGAAGCCATATTCCTCGTTGTGTTTATCGACCATCTTCGCGGTCGGCTTTCCGCGAATTTGGTTACGCAACTGTCGAATGGCGTCAGAAATAATGGTGTCCTCCTCTTGGGGTTGAGCTGTGACTGCCGCAGGAATGTCCAGCCCGGTTAACTTCTTGATTGCGGCATTCCACTGCTGCTTCTGTTGGCTTGAATGAGCCGTATCGGCTGCTCGTAGCCACCGAACTGTTGGAAGCCCATCTCGCTGCTTCCAGAAAGCGTCACTAAACCGATTACCTGCTGCACTCGCCATGTGCGCCAACGCTACAACCAATGCGCCGCCAGCGCCCCCGGTCACAAGCAGTTTTGTGAACCAGCCTTCGTCCGGGAGTTTCAGAGACATCGTGAAGACGATGATCGGCAGGATTACGATTAACGCGGGGAAAAAGCGCGCCTTTCGTTCATACGAATCAGCAATTTTCAGAAATTGTAGGACAGACGGCATAATTGAGTTCGTTTTGTCGGTCGCGATTATCGCAAGCGTTGCCCCTGTTGGCTAGGAATTGTGTGAGGTTCAGTCTGCGCCGCCATATCCAAAAGTAAAAATGGGCTGAAGCAAGTCTTGCGAGGTTTTGGACTGCTACCAAAGAATTTCAACCATTGGAGCTAAGAGTTCGGCCATTCGTCCAACATTACCTTGAGCGTGTTCAGCCAAATCGTCACTATCAATTTGTTCCCCGTCTGAAGAGTATGATTGGCGAGATGATTTCAGGCCCAGTCGCAATAAGTTACTCCAGTGCCATTCCGGACACATGCGTTTTTCCAATTCAAGCCAATTTACGACATTTGCTCGTCGCGCCCATTTGTCCAGTGGTTTTCCTTCCTTTTCATTTCCGCTGACCAAAACCGGCATCGCGAATGGGAAATTTTTGTCGTCAACTCGAATTAGCCATTTGTTGTTCCAATCGTCTTTTTTCAGGAATGGGCGGATTATCGTTTCAAGTAGATTTTTCGAGCTGGGTTGCGTGCTGAATCCAATTGCGCCAGACCGATGAAGGAAACAATGCCAGATCTTACTCTTGAACGCCTTTGAAACATTCGGCCAGATGGCTTCCCGAAACATAACACTCGGGAAATGAATTGTGGCATCTGCATAAGACGCCAACCCTTCTAACTCCAATGCGTTGACAAGGCTGTCTTGATCTCTGCCAATTTCACTTATCGGCTTCGGGAATAATATCATGTCCTTCTCGGCAAGTCTTTGGAGAAACACTTTCAGATCGTCTTTCTCGGGTAGTGCGTAAGATTGCAATGAACTGCGGTAGTATCTGTCTTTTGGGGAAGCCCAGAGCGCTCCCCGCTTCATTCCTTGGGTGAGGACTGCTCCCAAGTGTGATACCAAAATGGCTCGTCCAGCTTCCCGTGCCAAAGTTGCCATGTCCTCCTCAGAAATAGTTTGACTGCCCTCAACCAAATCTGGTGCCAGCCCAGCGCGTTCTTCATGAATTGTATGCAGCTTCGATTTCAACCAGAGGATGTGCCGACGAAGCTCATGTTCAGCAAGTTGTGAAACTATCGGGCTCGGATCAACCACATGCTGGCGCACCTGAATAACCGGTCCAAGTTGGCGGCCGATCCCGCTGTGGCAAGCAGGTAACGGTGAGCGGATTCCCATCGCATCGAGTAGCAGCTCCACATCGTGCGCTTCGCCACAAGAATGGATGTTGTGGCAACAGTCATTGTCAGGGGGCGGTCCGGTGATAAATTCTGCCTTCCGCGAGCAGGTGCATGCAATACTTGCGCCCCATCGAATGGCCGTCTCGCGGATTGAGGCCCTTGGCAGCTTGTGTTGCCCGTTCGCGCTGAAGAGAACCACTCGTGGTTGAACGGTGCTGAACAGTTCATCGTGGGCTGGGTCTGACTCAAGGAAAATGCGGCCGCCATGATGGCTCGCCTTCAAAACATCCGCTCGCAGCCCTCGTGGATTCTTGGCTAGGAGATAAGTCCAATTCTCTTGATCTCCCGGTAGCAACACGCGGTGAGAACGGCTGCCGGTGCAAACTTCAAGATATAACACCAAGCTTGTGTTATTCAGCACAGAATCGCCGAAAAACTCGGGTTCTAATCCAGTCTTTGCCGACCATTCTCTGGTCAACCGCCCCATGTCAACGGGAGGTGCGACAATCGCGGGTGGGAGATCAACCAAATCTGCGGGCTCTACGAAGCTTCGCGAAAGCGCAGCGTCCAAGTTCACAATGAACCCCGCTTCCTCCTGCGGAGGCGCTGGTGCAGGACCGACGAGCCATCCCAATGGCATAGGTTCCTGTGAAAAAAGATTGAGAAAATCTTCCTCTACGAGCAATCGCCTGATGAGTCGGGCTGGTGGCGAAAGCACTGACATTTTGCACACTCCATCGTGTGGTGTTGATGAGTAGCCCTCCAGTGGATAGCAAATGTCGACCTTGGCGGCTTTCAACGAGTCCTCAAGCTCACGTCCACGCTTGATTGCAGCAGCACCCCGGCTCCCAAATAACCAAAGATGACGCTCGAAAGCAGCCAATGCTGGCCCCCAAAAACTCGTGACTTTTCGCCGCTTGGCAATGCCTAGTAAGCCCCCAACATGATCTGTATCCAAATGTGTCAAGACGAGAAGATCAATTTTATCCACTTTTGCCGCATCGAGTCGCTGGTTTAGACGATCAGGGGACGAACCTCCGTCCACAAGACATGTCCAATGTCGTCCTTGGTCACGCCATTGAAGCAAGATTGAGTCACCATGGCCAATGCCAAGCGCCGTAATTCGAAATTCATCCGAATTTGGCGTTGCCGGAATTGCTACATTTGTTTGAGCCACCTTCTTCATCATTTGTCTATCAGGGCAAGAGTGGCTGTGCGAGCCGTCAGCAGAACGTGGTGACCAAATCCAAACGTCAACGAACATGCAAAATTGAGAAAAATGGGCGAATTGAGGTGTCCCAAAAAGGACATCTGTCGACAAATCTGTAAAATTATCATCGCTTCACACATGATCGAGAGGCGCTCAAGTATGGTTCAGTCCGATGTAGATTGTCACGAACGGAAGCTGTTTTTAATGTCAAGGAGGCGGTCAGAAGTGAAGAAAATGGTCTTCAAATAATATGCCTCCACTTTGAAAACCATTTGGAAACACTCGCGTCAAACTCCAATGGCGGGAGCGTGACGCGACGAAAACCACATTCGCAGTGGACGACAACGCACTCGTGGTCACGAAGATTGCGGAGTTTGTGCGGCTTGATCTTGTGCTCCTCGGTTTCGTTGTAATTCACGTTTCGTTTGCCGGCGCTGTAACCCCACGAGCGTTTTATAACTCGCTTCTTGCCGATGAAATCGGCGGCTTGAACGGCATCGGCTTCGTCGGCGGAGCGGAAAATCATCCGGTTACGAAGATTCAAGGTCAGCACCTTCGCCTTGTCGTTCCCCAATGGTGGCACAAGCGAAGTTGTGGATTGTGCGGCGGCCACAACGGTCGCGCCGGCTTCGCGGATCACGTCCACGCAGTTGTAATCGCTCGTGCCATCTTCGCTGGCGGTCATGAACCGCTGCGCCTCGTCGGCCCAGAGAATGAGCAAATTGTCTTTGCCGCGCTCGGCCTTTGCCTTGTCAAAACGTCGCAAGGCGTGGTTGTAAAACAACAACTTCAGGAATGTGTTCACATAACGTCGTTCGGTCTGAAACTTTTGCGGCATCGTCGTGAGGATGATTTTGCCTTGGTCAATAGCCGAAAAATCAAACGTGCTTTCACCGGTGCAGAACACCTCGGCGATTTCGGGCGTCAGGAAGTATTGAAGATAATTGCCGATGGTTTCACGGACGCCGCCAAATTGCTCGGCAGGCTGGGTCAGAAAACGGTCTAAAAAGTGCGCGTAAACGGCGGCCCGGCGTGGTGTTTCGAGGAGATTTTCGAGATTTTCCATTTCTTCTTCGAGCAGATCCCGATTGGACAGCAACTCATACGCGTCGAGCAAAGTCACGGGACGGTTCAATTCAAAGAGCATTTCGAGCGCGTGCGCGATGTGGGTCTGCGCCTGGCTTTTGAAAAACCCTTTGTCGCCGCCCTGGCCGAGACTCGTGGCGGTGTCCACGATGAACTTGGCGTAGGTGGAGAAAGGAATACTGCGGTCGCCGGTCAGGTTGTAGCGATTCGGCGGCGTCCACTGAGTATCGGTGTCGTTTGCGCGGATTTGCAGATGAATCAAATCGTGTTCGCGGACGTAGTGACGCGCCATTGCCGCGAGTGTTTCCCAATAAACGCCCTTTTCATCAACGCACAGACCACCCCAATGAGGTTCGTTCTGAAAAACTTGATGCACCAGTTGGTTGATGCCGGAACTGGTTTTGCCTGAGCCAGTGTCGCCGGTGATGAGCCAGCCGCGACAAAATTGATTTCGCTTCCACTTCAACCCGCCAAGCCGCGCGACGCAGCCATTGCGATTTCGAGGAACGAACAAGAGCCAAGCTGCGATGAACGCCAGAACAATTCCGCAGAACGCCAATAAGTATTGTGGATGCCGCAATGCGAGCATGATGTCTGGCGGCAGAATTATCGGGTCGAACGGAATGAGGTGAAGTTTCATCGCCACGCCCTCCCGATGAGATAGCCTGCCAGTAAGGCGGCGAGCGTGGCGAAGATCGCGGCGGCGCGGGTGATTCTCGCGGCACGGTGGGCCGGTGACTGGCTTCGTAGCAGTTCCAGCAAAACTGACGACTGTTGTTGAAATGTCTGCGCTGCGCCGAGGAGCTTCGTGATGTCCGCGCGAAATTGCTCGAAGGACGGAATTTCCCGGCGGCGAAGTGCATCCCAATGCTGCTGGTGGATTCGGAACAATTCGACAAGCAATGTCACCGCGTCGTCTTCTCGTAGCCGATGTTTATCGCGCCACTCGGCAACGGCCTTGGCGAATTCCTCGTCGAAGTCGGGTTGTTCGTTGCTCGGCATGGCGATTATTTTGGGGGCAAGAGCAAGTCGCCGACGGATTCAATCTCGGTGTAAAGCTTCCGTTGCCACGTTTGAAGTCGTTGTCGGTCGAGCAGGCTGAAAGCTGGATGCTTCGTTGCTGATGTGATGGCCAAGTTTTCGGCGTTGAGCGACTCGACCAGCCAATCCTGCAATCGTGTCATGGAAATCTCCCGTCCGCCGAGTTTATCTTTGATTTGCGTCCGCACTTCCGACGACTCGAACAGCGCAAAGCTTTCGCTGTGCGCGGCATTGCGGACTACAACGTAACCGCACTTCTTCCTGAACTGGTCAGCGAGACGCTGGATTTGATCCACGCTGTCCGACTCGTGGTTCACCGGCATGACGAGCGTGAGTGTCGCGCTCATTGCTGACAACACGGCAGGCAGGTCAATTTCGGTGAAGTAATCAATGAACAAATCGGTTGACGCGGCGCGGCAATCCATGACAACCAGGCTCGCTTTTTCCAGTGCGCTGAAAATTCCGTCAAGTTCACGCCGGTTATTCAAATCGAGAAACCGCGTGTCGGGATGAAATCGTTTCAACGTCGAGTTTTCGTTGTCGCTATCAATCGCGACGTGCGCGATACCCTTGTCTTTGAGAAACTGCACGAAGTTGACAGCGAAGAAACTTTTGCCGACGCCGCCTTTGCCGTTGAGAATGAGATCGAGACGTTTCATGTGTTTTCAGGTTTGAGTATCCGCACTTGTGCGATGCGTGGCCCACGGCTGCGGATTTGCGGAATTCCGCTGCCATTGGAGTCCGCCGGTGGTTCTTGCGATGGACGATTTTCCCCTGGCTCTGATTGAGCCGGTGAAGCCATTCGGCCATTTGGCTCGGCAGGCGACACCGGGCGTTTTCGTCCGGGGCGGCGGTGTGGCCGGACAATCTCGCCAAGAATTTGATGGCAGAAAGTGGCGATGGCGGTCTTGCTTGTCGGCAGACAGTGTTGCGTAAGCAAAGTGGCAATCGCCCGATACGAAGCGCGCCGTTGGCGTAATTCGATGATGACATCCTTGGCCGGAATCAAATCCTGGAACTTCTGCGGACGGAGCGGCGTAAATTCCGCGACCGCTTGACGGACTGTGGCTGGATCAAATGAGGACATGGGCTGGAATAATTTGGACGTGAATCGGGAAATGGATCGGCGGCAAAATGGACATCGCGATGCAACGACGCAGATGATTCTTTGCCGGCCCACGGTCGGGGACAAATCGCGTGCGTGACCAGTTCGCGGATGTGAATTGATCATGGCTGCGGACTGTCTGCGGACAGTCCACATCCGTGGCCGTTGCCTGTTCACGGACGATTGAGGCCGCTGCCTGTGCGTGGACATGGATTGTTCGCGGCCATGATTGTTGGCGTGGACTGAACGCGGACACGGATTGTTCGCGGACATGGTAAGTTCCTGTCCGCGTCCTGTCCCCGGCTGAATCAAGCCTGTGGACTGGCCAATGCCATGTCCATGAACGGTTGATTTTGCGCGGACATGCCGCGTGCCCGCCGCGACACATTCGCGGACACCAAGTCCTTCGCTCACGAAGGGGTAAGGCTTGTCCTGTATTAAACATGATGAGAAACACACTGCCTCTCCTGTTGCAACAACTCGTCGCGCCAGCCCTTCAGTTGCGTGGCGACGGCTTCGATGCGGCCGGTTTGTTCAATTGCACCCACTTCGATGCGCCCGGCGTAGTGAGCACCAAGTGGCGATTCCGACAGTTGAATCACGGAATGTTCGGCGTGGGTGTTGAGTCGTTCGCCAAGCTTTGTGAGCACTTCGATGGCGGTGCGTAATTGAGCGGTGGTGGGTGTTTGCATAATCAAATGGGGATGCCGCGTGAGGTTTTGTGTGCGAGTTCTTGCCGGTGTCCAGGGCGGCGTTTGTGAAGCCACTGTGCGTGTCTCACTTCTTCGGAATTGACCGGATGCGCCCACGGATCACCAAAGCCAAGTTGCGCGGCGGTCTCCTCGGCGATGAGTTTGTTGGGTGCTTCAACGACCGTGCGAAGTGGATCACCCAACTCGCGAGCATATTCCCGGTCGGTGTGGTAAATGCCCCAGAGTTGCTTGTCAGACTTCAAAGTCACAATCGTTTTCACGGCGACAGTTGACCAGAAACCAAACGTGCGAAGATGTATCAGCTACACAAAATGCGCGGACAGTCCGTGTATTGTCCGGTGCATGGTCACGGCAAAGACACAATACAACCTGGCAAACGCGCGGGAATACTTCGAAGAACATCTCTGCGTAGGCGATTACTACGATGAGGGCCAGCGGGTGTCTGGGGAATGGCTTGGCACCGGCGCACAACGACTTGGTTTGGCCGGAAAAGTCCGCGCGGATGATTTTCTCCGTCTGTGCGAGAATCAGCATCCGTCCTCCGGCGAGACGTTGACTCAACGGTTGAACACAACGCGGACGGAAGGCGGCGAGAACGCGGCCAATCGGCGGATTTTCTTCGACTTCACATTCTCACCGCCAAAGTCGGTTTCCATCGCGGGATTCCTGGGCAAGGACGAGCGGATTCTTGAAGCCCATGCCCGATCCGTGCGGTTGGCGCTCACGGAATTCGAGTCGTTCGCGGCGACTCGCATCCGGGTTGGCGGTGCACAGACCGACCGCCTCACGGGCAACTTCGCCGCCGCCTTGTTCACCCACGACACTTCACGCGCGCTCGATCCGCATTTGCACACGCACTGCATTGTCTTCAACGCCACTTTTGACACGGTGGAAAATCGCTGGAAAGCGCTGCAAAACTACGAACTGTTGCGAGCCAGAAAGTTTGCTGAGAACGCCTACTATCACGAATTCGCCCGCGAGCTGCGGAGTTTTGGCTATCGAATCCGCAACCTGCCGCGTGGTGACTTTCAAGTGGAGGGTGTTCCCGAAGAACTCTGCCAACGCTTTTCCAAACGTGATACGGAGATTGACAAGGCGCTGGCGAAACTGCTGGCGGATCACCCGGAACTTGGTGGCGCGAATATCGCGGGACTCCGCGCGAAGCTCGCTACGGAAAAGCGAACGCGAAAACAGAAAGATTTGAGCCGGGATGAACTGCGGGCCTTGTGGGAGGCGCAGTTGAGCAAATCCGAGCAGGCTTTGTTGCACGGACTTTCAGAGCAGCCGCAGAATATTACGAAAGAAGAAAACCGTGTCAGTGTCAGCGAAGCCGTTCAGTGGGCGGAGGAACATTTGTTCGACCGAAACTCGGTGGTTCTTGAATGTCAGTTATGGCAGGAGGCATTGGGCCGGGCGCGTGGCGAAAGTTTTTCGGTGTCCGAACTCAAGGATTTCACCCAACGGCGCGGTTATATCCGGGACGCCGCCCGTCCAGGTGAAGTGACTTTGCGGGAAGTTCTGCTGCGCGAATGGGAAATCGTTCAGACCGCGAAAGAGGGCGTCGGTGATTGTCTCCCGCTGGTGTCGAATCCCCGCCCGGCGAGTCCGCAACTCGACGACGAGCAATGCAAGGCCCTTGACGCCTTGCTTCGTTCGACAAACGGAGTTTCTGTCTTTCGCGGCGGCGCGGGCACGGGCAAGAGTTTTGTTCTGCGCGAATTGGTGGATCAACTTCGGCAATCTGGCCGGAGCGTGGTCGTTCTCGCGCCGCAACGTCAGCAAGTCGTCGAGATGGAGAAGGCCGGTTTTCCGTCGCCAACGACGGTCGCCAATTTTCTCATCAAGCATGAACTTCCTGACAGCGCCGTCATTGTGGTGGACGAAGCGGGACAGATTGGCGGGCGGCAGATGTTGGAGCTTATCCGGTTGATCCATGTGCGACATGGACGGCTGGTTCTTTCCGGCGATACGCGGCAACACGGAGCGGTTGAGGCTTCGGATGCCTTGCTCGCCATCGAACGCCATGCCGGAGTGAAGCCGGTCGAACTGCAAAAGATTCGCCGGCAAGACCCCTCGCTCGGTCGTGATGTCGAGGAACGCAAGCGCATCAGGCTGTATCGAAAGGCCGTTGAGTCGGCTGCGGTTGGCAAGTTGGATGATTCGTTTGAACGTCTCGACAAAATGGGCGCAATTGTTGCGTGTGGCATCGGCGAACAAGCCGATAAGCTCGCTGATGAATATCTCCGACTCGCGGAGCAAAATGCTTCGGCGGTGGTTGTCTCGCAAACTTGGGGCGAAGTGCATCGTGTCAACTCACGCGTGCGCGAGGCGTTGAAAGGAAAAGGATTGCTTGGCGCGGCAGATTCCGCTGTTCAGGCACTGGAAAGAATTGACCTCACAAACGCGCAAAAGCGCGATGAGCGTTTCTAT
>Ga0182013_10001205_pt1 | contig 35688 bp, 28 predicted proteins | sample 612S2MmetaG_FD_120487 | JGI IMG/M metagenome (GOLD analysis project Ga0182013, IMG submission 120487) | Permafrost microbial communities from Stordalen Mire, Sweden - 612S2M metaG | ecosystem: Environmental > Terrestrial > Soil > Wetlands > Permafrost | place: Sweden: Stordalen | collected... | reverse complement strand
CGCGGCGCGCAATCTGCCGCAGGTCAAAGCGCCGCCGTTCACGGCAATCTCTCTTTGCAATGAACTCTACGAGCCCGATGGCAGGGTTTTTCGTGATGGCCGTCACCGAAGCCTGTGAGCCAGGGAGCATCAAAAAACAGAAAAAGACTGAATTCCAGTAATTCACGCCGTAAACCGCGATTTGAAATGCAAATTCGAAAAGAAATAAATCACAATGTGGAACAAAATACCGGTACGCTGCCGCACAGGGCGGAAGGCCTCTCAGGCCCTCCGTCCTGCACCAGAAAGCGCACGATAGCGGGCCTGCGCGGCGGGAAACGGCTCTAGTGCCCGCTCGAATATGCCCAGACTGTAGGCGATAGTCAGCCCGTAGTTGGTGATCGGCACTCCCGCCCGCTGGCAACTGAGGATGCGGCTGAGCATCTGGCGGCGATTCCACATACAGGCGCCGCAGTGGATCACCAGCTTGTAATCGGCCAGGTCGTCCGGGAAGTCGCGGCCTTGCATGGGCACAAACTCCAGCTTGACGCCGGTGTATTGCGTCAGCCAGCGGGGAATCTTGACCCGGCCGATGTCTTCGCCGATAGGGTGGTGGGTGCAGGCCTCGGCGATCAGCACGCGGTCGCCAGAGCGCAGCTTTTCAATGGCCAGCGCGCCCTCGACCTGAGCGGTCAGGTCGCCCTTGAAGCGCGCCATCAGGATCGAGAAGCTGGTCAGAGGGACTTCGGGAGGCGTATCGGCGGCCACTTTAAGGAAGGCCTGCGAATCGGTGACCACCAACTTGGGCGGCCTCGTCAGCCGGTCGAGGGCCGAACGCAACTCCCGCTCTTTGACCACCATGCACAAGGAATCGGAGTCGAGCAGATCGCGGATGGCCTGCACCTGGGGCAGAATCAGCCGCCCCTTGGGCGCTTCCTTGTCGATCGGCACGACCAGCACGGCCAGCTCACCGGGGCCAACCAGATCGCCGACAATGGCCGGCGAGTCGATGAACTCCGGCGGCGCCAGTTCGAGCAGCGCCTCGCGCAACTCCGGCAAACCCTGCCCGGTCAGCGCCGAAGCTTCGACCACCAGCAGCTTGGCCCCGCCTTGCCCGCCCTCGCTTGGCTGGGCCGCGCGCAATCGGGCCACCAGGGCCGGGTCGGGCGAGGCCACGTCGCATTTGTTGAAGACCACAAGGGTAGGCGTTTGCCGGTCGGCAAAATCCCGCAGCAGACTCTCTTCAAACTCGCCCCACTGAGCGGAACCAGCACCGGAACCAGTGCCCGAACCGACGCCGGGCCCAACTACCAGCACGGCAATCTCGGTCCGCTCCAGCGCCTTTCGCGTCTTCTCCACGCGCATGGCTCCCAAGCTGCCTGCCGCGATGCTCTCCTCGTCAATGCCCGCCGTGTCAATGAACAGCACCGGTCCCAGTGGCAGTAGCTCCATCGGCTTTTCGACCGGATCAGTCGTGGTTCCGGCAATCTCCGAGACGATGGAAACCTGCTGGCGCGTAATGGCATTCAAAAGGCTCGACTTGCCCACATTGCGGCGGCCAAAGAGGCCAATGTGCAGGCGCAGGCCTTTGGGGGTGGTGCTCATGGCGGTGGTGCTCATTCTTTACGTCTCCTTAAATGCTTCCAAATCAAACAGCTTCCCGGTTTCAGCCTCAAAAACGGCGACCCAATCTCGCAATTTCTCTCATCTTGAGCGGCAGCGAGCACAGCGAAATGGGGTCGAAGAATCCGCGGAGGCTTTTTCCGGTAAAAGGGGGAGAAAAGCTGCCCTTCAACCTTCCCCGCTATCAACAGTGAAGCGCGGCCGAGTCAGAAACCTGCTTCAAGCGAAATCGAAGGCCTGCCCCGAGCCTCTCAAAGAGCCTGAAATTGCTTTGATCACAACGTAAAGAAATCGAAACCTGCCTCACTCCTACCCAAGGCGAGCCGCGATTTTTTCTTCTCATAAAACCAAAGATTCACCGGTGCGAAAAACGATTCACCCGCTCCTTCGACTGCGCCTTCAGCGTCTTACCGGCGGCGAACCCAACCGGCAGACCGCCTCCGGGCTGATCGCCTCATCGAACTCCGCCGCGCTCATCCATTTATTCTCGGTGACAATCGCCCGCAGCGTCCGGCCCTGCTCGCGCGCCAGATGGGCCGCCTCTCCGGCGCGTTCATAACCCAGAGCCGGCACCAACGCCGTGGCCGCAGCCGTCGAGTTTTCCACATGAGCCCGGCAGCGCGCCTCGTCAGCCTCGATTCCGTCCACGCAGTAGCTGCGCAGCAGGTCGCAGGCGCGGGCAAGTATCTCCAAATTCTCCAGCAGACAGTGGGCAATCAGCGGCATAAAAGCGTTCAACTCGAGGCTGCCGGCGGCGCAGGCCGCCCCGATCACGCTGTCGTTGCCCATGGCAAGCATCGCCGCCTGGGTCACGGCCTCGGGGATCACCGGGTTCACCTTGCCGGGCATGATCGACGAGCCGGCCTGCCGCGCCGGCAGCCGAATCTCTCCCAGCCCCGCGTCGGGCCCCGAGGAGAGCAGCCGCAGATCGGTGGAAATCTTGATGAGCGAAACCGCGTGCGCCTTCAGAATCCCCGAAACCTCGGCGAAAACGTCGGTGTTCTGCGTGGCCTCGACCAGGTTTTCCGCCCTCGCAAAGCCGATGCCGGTCAGGGCGCGCAACTGGTCCACCACGCGGAAGATGTACTCGCGCGGCGCGGCCAGCCCGGTGCCGATGGCCGTACCGCCCAGGTTGACCACACGCAGCCGTTCCTCGCATTTGTAAATCCGCCACCTGTCCCTGTTGATGGCCTCGGCGTAGGCGCTCATCTCCCGGCCCAGGGTCGTTAGCACCGCGTCCTGGTACTCGGTCCGGCCCACCTTCACCACGTGCGCAAAGCGCTTCTCGGCCCTCTGGAACGATTCCTGCAGCTCGACGACGCTCTGCTCAAGCCTGCGCAGCAGCCGGATGGCGGCCAGCTTCAACGCGGTGGGGTAGGTGTCGTTGGTCGATTGATGCAGGTTGATGTCGTCCAGCGGCGAGACGCGGCTGTAATCGCCGTGCTCCAGGCCCAGTAGCTCCAGCGCGCGATTGGCCACCACCTCGTTGACGTTCATATTGGTGCTGGTTCCGGCCCCGCCCTGCAGCGCATCCACGACGATCGAGCCGTCCAGCGCTCCCTCGCTCAACTCGCGGCAGGCGCGCTCGATGGCATCGGCTTTGGCCGCGCCCCAACCCGCCGCCTGCTCCGCATCCTGACCTGCGTCCGGCCCCGCGTCCAGCCCAGCTTCATCGCCCCACATGCCCAGCGCGCGATTGGTCAGGGCGCAGGCCAGCTTCACCTCGCCGAAGGCCCGCGTCAGGGCCGGATGCAAAGGCCGCCCGGCCAGCGGAAAATTTTCGATGGCCCGCGCCGTGTGAATGCCGTAGAGCGCCTCAGCTGGCAGCGCGCGCTCGCCCAGCGAATCCCGTTCGATGCGTTCCGGCTGGCTGCCCGGCTGGCGATTGGGCCGGTTCTCAGTTTGGTTTTGGGGCTGGCTCTGGTTCTCGGGCTGGCTCATGGTCTGCTTTCCGCTTTCCTGCGTGGCTTCATAGTCCAATTTCATTGTCCATCCGGGGCGCGCAAACCCGCAAACCCGGCACAAACCGCCCAACCCGGCGCACAAACCTTCAAACCGCTCATAAACTCGCAACCCCCGCCGGCAAACCCCATTCTGTGACCAAAGTCGCAGCAGGAATACGGCCTTTGGCTTAGCATGGAAGATGTAGGCGGCGCGGCTTACGGTCCTGTGGCGAGGGGCAGACTGCAAGGCTCCAGAGTCAGTGTGCATTCATTTTCTTGCCGCCGTCGGAGAGAGCTTTTCCGCCGCCAGCTAAACGCATTAAGCAGTAACCACATTTGGGAGAACGCATGAAGAACGCCATCGAAGCGTTGCAGAGCCGCCGCACCATTCGCACCTACACCGCGCAGCCCGTGGAGCGGCGGTTGATCGAGGAGATTGTCGACTGTGCCCGGCTGGCACCCACGGCGATGAACGACCAGCCCTGGGATTTCATCGCCGTCACCGGCAAGGAAGCACTCGGCCGGATTCCGCCCATGCTGGGCCACGCCGAGTTCGTCGCTAACGCGGCCTTCGCCGTGCTGGTTCTTGCCCGCGAGGCCAACTGCCCCATCGAGGATTGCTGTGCGGCCACGGAAAACCTGCTCATCGCCGCCGAGGCCCTCGGCCTGGGAGCCTGCTGGGTAGCCGGCGCGCCGCAACCCTACGCGCCTGCCGTCGCCAAGGCCTTCGGTGCCCCCCCGGACCGCAAGCTGATCGCCATTGTCTCCTTCGGCTATCCCGCCGAGGCACCCGTCGTCGAGAAGCGCGCCCTGTCCGACGTCCTCCATTGGGAGAAATTTTGACGCGGATGCCATTGCTGCCGCATCTTGTAAATGTGATTTAAATCACTGCTATCGCCCTGGCCAGCGAATAGCATCAGGAGTATCAAGAGGGCTCGCCAGCCCCCCGAAATCAGGCTGGTCTCTAACCGCTTGATATTGTATCCATGTGAGTGCCCCATCCAGCGGCGTACTTGTTCTTGCCACAAGGGTGGAGAGGCACAGATTTACGCGGTCAGAGACCTGGCTGGCGAGCCGTTCATCCTCCACCGTATGGCGGCGGCCGGGAACGGCAAGCGGAAGAGAAGCGCCAAACTTATGATCGGGGTCGTCCGCACCGGCAAGCGCGGCGTCTTCGTGTAAAGCGGAGCCACAGAATGCAGCGACTTACTCACGAAGAGATTCTCGGCTGGTTGCGGGAAACGCGTCCAGCCCAGCTCGATCAATTGTTTGCCCAGGCCGACCAGGTGCGCCGCGAGCACGTCGGCGATGCCGTTCACCTGCGCGGGCTGGTGGAAATCTCCAACTACTGCGTGCGCCAATGCCACTACTGCGGCCTGCGCGCCGCGCGCTCCACGCCGCGCTACCGCATGAACCGCGAGGAGATCGTAGCCTCCGCCCACAAGTGCGTCGAGTTGGGCTTCGGCACGCTCGTCATCCAGGCTGGCGAGGACTTTGGCATCGAGGCCGAGTGGCTGGCCGGAGTCATTCGCCAGATCAAGGCCGAAACGCCTCTGGCCATCACCCTCAGCCTGGGCGAGCGGCTGCTCGACGAGCTTCGCCTCTGGCGCGAGGCCGGAGCCGACCGCTACCTGCTGCGCTTCGAGACCTCCGACCCGGCACTTTACACCGCCATTCACCCCCTGCGCGGCGCGGCCCTCAGCGACCGCGTTGAGCTGCTGCGCGAGATGCGCAAAATGGGCTACGAGATCGGCAGCGGCGTGATGGCCGGCATTCCTGGGCAGACTTACGAGATTCTGGCGCGCGACATCGAGTTATTCGCCGAGCTCGATCTGGACATGGTCGGCATCGGGCCTTTCATCGCTCATCCCGAGACGCCGCTGGGCGCGCCTGATGTGCCAACCGCGGGCGAAGCGCAGGTTCCCAGCAACGAATTGATGGTGCTGAAAGCTGTCGCCCTGACCCGGCTGGTCTGTCCCGAGGCCAACCTGCCCGCCACCACCGCCCTGGCGACGATCAACACCGTCGATGGCCGCGAACACGGCCTGGAGAGCGGCGCCAATGTCTTCATGCCCATTCTCACCCCCTCGCCTTACCGCCAGATGTACCAGATCTATCCCGGCAAGGCCTGCGTCGATGAGGACGCGACGCAGTGCAACCAGTGCCTGCGCGGTCGCATCCAGCGGCTGAACCGGTACGTTGGCGAGGGCCAGGGCGGCAGAAGGTCCGGCGGCGGCGAAGCTGCTTTCGGCAACGCCAGTCAGAGCGCGCCCGCCACCAAAGCCCGCCAGCAACTCAGCGATGAGTTAGGTCAAAAAGAGTCTTCTCAGCCCGCGGAAAATGCCCTTTCGCAGTTCGTAGTCCTGCGGTAATCGCCCGCATCAAGCAGTGCCTGCCGGCGCCGGCAACTTTGGCGCCGGTTGTATTTTGCTGATCCGGCCCTGAACGAATAAGACAAATCGGGTGCCCACCCTCGCCGCTGTCATTCTGAGCGAAGCGCAGCGAAGTCGAAGAACCTGCTTCTTGCAACTTTTGCGGCTAGGGTGGGATAGCACGAAGCCCGCATGACGGAACAGGAAAATGCTTTGCACTTAGAGCGCTTCTCCCATTCACGCGCCTTTGCCAGATCCATGCGAGGCGGCTTTCTTCAGGGAAAGCCACTTCCCGGCCGAATTTCGGCGCACTGCTATTGGAAAAACCGATTTATCTGCCGTGAAAATGCAAACAGCCATAAATACTTTCTTCTGGGAGTAAAGCCTTGACCTGTTTCCGCCTTCGATGCGCGAGCTATAACCTGTTCTTTCACGCCGGATTTATCGACAAAGATACTCCCAGCTATGAACGCCGGAAGCAACTTATGAATTTTGTTTGTAAAAGAGGCGGCATTTGCGTATCGTATTTAAGAAGCAAGTGGCTGGCCCTGCGCGGCGTTGTAACTTATGTCCTACGGTGGTTAGACCGGTTGCTTGAATCAGTTAGGGAGAATACATGGCAATTTCAGACATTCTGGCAAGCATTGATCGCGACATTGCCCAGTTGCAGCAGGCACGCGCGCTGCTGAGTGGTGGCAAGGCGCCAGCGGCGAAGAGGGCCGCGGGCAGGCCCAAGAAGGTAGCGGTAGCATCCAGGAAGACAGCGCCGGTTGCGCTTGCTGTCGCCAAGCCCGCGAAGAAGAAGAAGAGAAACCTGTCTCCCGAGGGGCGGAAACGGATCGCCGAGGCGGTTAAAAAACGCTGGGCGGCGCAGAAGGCCGCTGGTACTGAGTAGCTGGCAGCCCCGTATTACGGAACTGAGCTGGCGCAAGTCATTCCCCGCGCCACCTCAGTTCTTGGTGCTCGTTTTCTCTTCCGGCCGAAGCTGCGGCTGAATGGCGTGGGCACTCATGTGTCGGAGGTCAGCAGGTATTCCGTACCAGCGGAGGGTACTGCGCCCAGCCCGAGCGGGTGTAACTGCGCCTCGCGGAATCGCGGAGGATGGTTTGACCTTCCAAAAGCGCCGGTCAGCCACAATCGGCCCGGTTGCACTTGGAGCTTGAAAGCGCCCTATATATATTCCGAAACCGTTTTAATTCTGTGCCGGGGACGCATCATTTTTGACCGCTATGTATAGGATATCTTTGTAGCCCGCGGTCAGATAGCCAAGAGAAAGCACAGATGTCAGCCTCGCTATCCCGCGTATGACTTTCTTGTTCCAATCCGAACGATCACGTCGGAATCCGTCTCCGTAGCAGCTCAGACACTTCACGCCCTGGCTGGCGAGGAAGGGCAGGAGTCGCTCGCGAGCGATGATCGGATGATAGCAAGTGGGGTATGGCGCGTAACCCGGTTGACCGGCGAACGGGGAATGATGGGCATATCGGTAATACAGCACATGGGCCCAAAACGGCAGGGCGCGCGTACAGAATCCATGCACGGTTTTCCGCTCCGGCAAACGGAGGATCAATAATCCACCAGGCTTCAACCATTTCACGAAGTTTTTGAGCGCCAGATCGGCGCGCGGCACATGTTCCAGGACAAAGCTGCTGAAGACAACATCAAACGATGCTTCAGGCAATTCGGCCGAGCACAGATCGTCACAGATGGCCACATCGAGATCTCGGGCATTGCTCCTGCGCAACTCAAGCGCCACGGCATCGAGATCGACGCCTGTGAGCTTGAAGTCGACGCCCGTCAGATCAAGCGGCCAACACTGCCCACACCCGGCCTCTAGAATCGAGAGCGGGTGCCCCAGTCGCTTAGCAAGCGCGCGGATAGCATCACTTTGAAGCTGATGGGTATGTTGATGACTCGAAGCCTGCTGTAGATCAGGGCCACTGGGGTTCATCGAACGCTCCCGAGTCAGCGCCCTTCCGCCGCCGAGGCCAGCTTGGCTTCGGCTTCGGCGATGACGCGGAGGGCTTCGGTATAAGCCTCTTCGCTCTCGTCAGCCTCGCTCCACTGCCTGCGGCCACGCGCCAGTTGCTCCTGGGCGCGAGGCACATCGATCTCCTCGGGCCGGAGGGCGTCGGCGGCCAGAATCGTAACCCGGTCACCCAGCACCTCGGCAAAGCCCCAACTGACATTGTAGCGGCTGACGCTCTCCGGGCCGTCCGGGACGCCGTGAAGGGTCACGTCGCCAGCGCCCAGAGCCGTCACCAGCGGAGCGTGCCCGTAAAGGACCTCCATGTAGCCCGTCTTCGCGGGCAGCTCGACCGCGGTCGCCAGGTGCTCGAAGAGAATGCACTCGGGCGTGACCAGCCGGACCCGCAGTTGATTTGTTTCGTCTGCCATAATAATCCTTAGCTTCTAGCCTCTAGCTTCTAGCTAAGAGCTAGAAACTGTTCTTACACCGCTGCCTTCAGCTTCTCGGCCGTCTCCAGCACTTCTTCGATGGCGCCCTTCATGTAAAAGGCCTGCTCGGGAATGTCGTCGTACTTGCCCGAGATGATCTCCTTGAAGCTGCGCACCGTGTCGGCCACCTTCACGTAGGCTCCCGGAATGCCGGTGAACTGCTCGGCCACGTGGAAGGGCTGCGAAAGGAACTTCTGCACCTTTCTTGCACGAGCTACAGTCAGCTTGTCATCTTCCGACAACTCGTCGATGCCCAGAATGGCGATAATGTCCTGCAAGTCCTTGTAGCGTTGCAGGATGCGCTTGACGCCCTGGGCCACGTCGTAGTGCTCCTGGCCGACGATGCGCGCGCTCAAAATGCGCGAGGTCGAGGCCAGAGGATCGACGGCCGGATAAATTCCCAGCTCCGAAAGCGGGCGGCTCAAAACCGTCGTCGCGTCCAGGTGGGCGAAGGTGGTGGCCGGGGCCGGGTCGGTCAAATCGTCGGCGGGCACATAAACGGCCTGCACTGAAGTGACCGAACCCTTGCTGGTCGAGGTAATCCTCTCCTGCAACTCGCCCATTTCCGTGGCCAGGTTGGGCTGGTAGCCGACGGCCGAGGGCATGCGGCCCAAGAGCGTCGAAACCTCGCTGCCCGCCTGCGTGAAGCGGAAGATGTTGTCAATGAACAGCAGCGTGTCCGAGCCTTCGACGTCGCGGAAGTACTCGGCAACGGTCAGGCCGGTCAGCGCCACGCGCAGGCGGGCTCCAGGCGGCTCGGTCATCTGGCCGTACACCAGTGAGCATTTGGAGTTGGCCCAGTCGCCGGGCTTGATGACGCCCGACTCGGTCATCTCCAGCCACAGGTCGTTGCCCTCGCGGGTGCGCTCGCCCACGCCGGCAAAAACCGAGTAGCCGCCGTGGTTTTTGGCCACGTTGTTAATCAATTCCATGATGACGACCGTCTTGCCCACGCCGGCGCCGCCAAAGAGGCCGATCTTGCCGCCCTTCAAGAAGGGCTGGATCAGATCGATGACTTTAATGCCAGTCTCGAACATCTCCTCGTGGGTGGACTGCTCGTCAAACAACGGAGCGGGACGGTGGATCGGCATGCGCGTCTTCTCGCCGATCGGCCCCAGGTTGTCCACCGGCTCGCCGATGACGTTGATGACGCGGCCCAGCGTTTCTTTACCCACCGCCACGCGGATGGGACCGCCGAGGTCGATGGCTTTCATGCCGCGCACCATGCCGTCGGTGGCTTCCATGGCCACGGTTCTGACGCGTCCCTCGCCCAGATGCTGCTGGACTTCGAGAATCACGCTAATGGGCGTGGGAACGGTGAAACCATCGCTCACCACGCGCAGCGCCTGAAAGATGGGCGGCATCGTCGCTTCTTCAAACTGCACGTCCACCGCGGGACCGGAGACCTGGATTACCTTGCCGATATTCTCTGCCATTTCTCTGCCTTCTTGTTGCGAACCGTTTTTGGGCTTCGAGCTTCGAGCTTCCAGCTTTTTTCCTGCCTTGGCGGACTCCCGGAGTTTCCTCCGGGCCTTTGGCCCGCCATCGAAGAGCTAGAGGCCAGCAGCTAGAAGCTAATAGCTGCTTTTAGAGCGCCGCGGCGCCGGAAACAATTTCGATGATCTCCTTGGTGATGGCCGCCTGGCGCACGCGATTCATGTGCAGCGTGAGCCCGTCGATCATATCCGAGGCGTTGTTGGTTGCCGAATCCATCGCCGTCATGCGGGCCGCGTGTTCGGCGGCGACTGACTCCGACATGGCGTGATAGAGCATCGAAAAAACGTACTGCGGAATCAGGTCGAAGAACAACTCCTCGGCCGGTTCCTCGTAGATGTAGTCCACCTGCTCCGTGCCGAACTTGCGCGCTTCCTCGTCGGCCTCGGCCGTATCCACAGGCTCGATCTCGATGCCCGCCGAAATAGCCGCCTCGGCGGCGCGCGCAAGTTCGGCTTCCGTGGGCTCGACCACGCCCGTGATCTGCGGAATGCCAATTTGCATCAGCGGCAACAGCTTCTCGACCACCAGCCGCTGCGCGATCACCGATTTGAACTCGTTGTAGACGATGTAGGCGGCGTCAATCTCCTCATGCACGTAGCGGGAAATGATGCTCTCAGCCAAGGCGAGGACGCGCGCCTTGTCGAGCTTCAAAAGCATTCCCGGATGGTCGCCGGTGACCTCGACGGGCGCCTTGCGCTCACGGGTCTTGACGACATGACCGCTCTCATCATGATGCTCGGAATAAAAAGTCTCTTCGGAATAGACGGCATAGACGCCATCATCGGCAGAGACCGTCTGCTCGGCATAAACGGCTGCCGGATAGCGGCGGCGCATCAGGTCGCGTCCCTTGCGGCCGACCGCTTCGATGTCGATCTCCTTGTCGGTATTGCCGGAGATGAACTGAAAGGCCACCTTCAGAATGTTGGCGTTGAAGGCGCCGGCAAATCCCTTGTCGCCGCTGACGATGATTACCAGCACCCGCTTCTCCGGACGCGTGATAAAGAGCGGATGGCGCAGATTGCCGGTTTCCGGATCGTAAATTTCGATGCGGCGGGTCAGCGATTCCAGGACGCTGTTGATCATCCTGGCGTAGGGCCGGGCCGCCAGAGCCCGCTCCTGCGCGCGACGGAGCTTCGCCGCCGAGACCATCTTCATGGCCTTGGTAATCTGCCGCGTGTTCTTCACGCTGCGGATGCGCCGCCGTAGATCGAGTACGTTTGCCATTGTTCTTCCGAGCTGCTAGCCGCTAGCTTCTAGCTTCTAGCTCTTCTTGTTCAGCTTCCAATTTCTGTTTCCAGCCTTCACCCTCCGGCTTTTAGCTTGCAGCTAGAAGCTAGAGGCTAGAAGCTGTTTCTACGCCTTTACCGCCGCCAGATCCGCCACGAAGTTCGCCTTGTACTCCTTGAGCGCCGCGTGCAGCTTATCGCGCAGATTGTCCAGCTTCTTGTCCTTGGTCAGCTCGCCAATCAGCGCCGTCTGTCCGCTATCAAAGTACTCATAAAGGCCGTTCTCGAAGGCGCGAATGTCGGTGACTGCCAGGTCATCCAGGTAACCCTGCGTGCCGGCAAAAAGAATCAGTACCTGCTGCTGCCAGGTGAGGGGGTGGAACTGTGGCTGCTTCAACAGTTCGGTCAGACGCTGGCCGCGGTTGAGCTGCTTCTGGGTCAGCGGGTCAAGGTCGGAGCCAAACTGCGCAAAGGCCGCTAGTTCGCGGTACTGCGCCAAGTCCAGCTTGAGCGTGGCGCCCACCTGCTTGACCGCCTTGATGGCCGCCGAGAAACCTACACGGGAAACCGAGAGGCCCACGTTGACGGCCGGACGAACGCCAGAGTTGAACAGGTCGGTTTCCAGGAAGATCTGCCCGTCGGTGATCGAAATGACGTTGGTCGGAATGTAGGCCGAGACGTCGCCCGCCTGGGTCTCGATGACCGGCAGCGCGGTCAAGCTGCCGCCGCCCTTTTCCTTGCTCATCTTCGAGGAGCGCTCCAAAAGGCGCGAGTGAAGATAAAAGACGTCGCCCGGATAGGCTTCGCGGCCCGGCGGACGGCGCAGCAGCAGCGAAATCTCGCGGTAAGCCATGGCGTGCTTTGACAGATCGTCGTACATCACCAGCGCGTGGCGGCCTGAGTCGCGGAAGTACTCGCCGATGGCCGTGGCCGCGTAGGGCGCGATGTAGAGCATCGGAGCCGGCTCGGAGGCCGAGGCGGCGACGATGACGGTGTGTCCCATGGCGCCGGCTTCGGTCAGCGTCTGAACAACTTGAGCAATTGAAGACCGCTTCTGGCCGATGGCGCAGTAGATGCAAATCAGATCGTTCTTGGCGTTGTTGATGATGGTGTCCAGCAGCACGGCGGTCTTGCCCGTCTGGCGGTCGCCGATAATCAGTTCGCGCTGGCCGCGGCCGATGGGGATCATCGCGTCGATCGCCTTCAGACCGGTAGCCATTGGCTCACGGACCGGCTGGCGGTCGATGATGCCCGGCGCCAAGCGCTCGATCGGCAGCATAGCCGTCGACGCGATCGGCCCCTTGTCGTCAATGGGCTGCCCCAGAGCGTTCACCACGCGGCCGATCATGCCCTCGCCCACGGGAACGCTCAAAATCGTCCCGGTGCGCTTGACCTCGTCGCCTTCGCTCAGTTCGGTGTAGTCGCCCAGAATCACCGCGCCCACCGAATCCTCTTCGAGGCTCAAGGCCAGTCCGGCAATGCCGTGCGGGAAGCTGAGCAGCTCGCCGGCCATGGCCTTGTCCAGTCCGTGGATGCGGGCAATGCCGTCGCCCAGCGACGTAATGGTCCCGACTTCGTCGACCTGGACCTTCGAGTCGTAGTTCGCGATCTGTTCGCGAAGAAGTTGCGTAATCTCGTCTGCCTTGATCTGAGCCATCTGTTGCTCTTCCTGTCCTTTAAGCGGTCAGGGATCAGCTTCTATCCACTAGCTTCCAACTGCCAGCTTTCAGTCGCCGGTTCCCAGCGCAGTGCCGGTGTTTCCACTCGGCCTTGCGATTGTTCACTGTCCCCTGTTTTTCCCATGCCGGAAAACTACCCGGCGATCAATGCTTCCTTCAACCGTTCCAGCCGTCCGCGAACCGAGCCGTCGTAAACCGTAGAGCCGATGCGCACCACCGTTCCGCCGAGAATGGATGTGTCCAGCTTGAAGCTGGCCGCGATGCGCGCGCCAGCCAGTTTTTCCACCCCGCCCAGCAACCCGGTGCGGTCCTCCGCGCTGAGTTCACGAGCGGTCACAATCTCCACCGGGCGAATGCCCAGCCGCCGCTGCATCTCCGCCCGGTAGGCCATAACCACCTCGCGCACCTGGCTGATGCGGCCATTGTTGATGAGCACCGCCAACAGGTTACGCAACTCCTTCTGCAGGCCGAACTTCACATTCAACTTGTCCAGCACCGCGACCTTCTGCACCGCGGCAACGGCCGGATTGACGAACAATTCGCGCAACTCGGCGCTTCCGTTCCAGGTAGCGATAAAATCGTCAATTTGCCGCTCAATGGCGGCTGCATCCAGCTTTTCCTGGGAGACTACATCGGCAAAGGCGCAGGCGTAACGCGCGACAAAGGCTGCCATCTAGTTCTGCCCTCCCTTATTCGCGCCATGCAAGGCCGCGTCGCCGAGAAATTCGGCAATCAGGGCCTGGTCGTTCTCCGGCGTCAAAATCAACTGCTTGGCGGCCTGTTCGATGGCCAGATCGGCGGCAAAGTGGCGCAGCGAACGCTTGGCCTGGGCGGCAGAAGAGCTGATCTCCTGCTCGGCGGAGGCGATGATGCGGGCGCTCTCTTCGCCGATCGTCGACTTGATGCGCGCCTCGTCCTGCTTGCTCTCTTCCTCGACCAGGGCGCGAATCTGCGCTATCTCTCCATCCAGACCGGAGAGCTTGGCTTCGATGACACTCAGCCGGGCGTTGGCGTCCTCGGTCGCCTTGCGGGCCGACTCGATGTTCTCACGCACTGTTTCAGAGCGCTTGCGCAGAACCTTGGGCAGGATGCGGAAGAGAGGAATGCCGATCGCCAGCACGATGATGGCGAAGTTGATCCCCTCGAAGATACGCGCCGCGGTCTCCACATCGAGACCAAGCAACCTGGCGATCGTCTTCACCACGGGGGCGTGCAGGTAGACGTTATTTTGGTCCTGCTCTGACTTGGGAGCCGCTTCCGGCTTGGGCTGGGCGGCGGCCTGCGCCGGCCGAACTGCGGAGACAGATTGCTGTGCGGAGGCCGGTTGCTGAGCCACGGCCCGGAAGGGCGCGGCGGTCAGCGCGGCGGCCAGCGCCGCCAACAGGGCAATGCGAAGGATTGGAGCGGTAAAACGCGAATGCACGGCGAAATCTCTCAACGGGAACCCCCGGCAGCCAGCGGCAGTACGGCGCGAACCACCTGATTGGCCAACTCTCCGGCAGAGACCTGAATGGACTGTCGAGCCTGAGCCGCCTCGGCCTCCAACTCGGCCTTGGCCTGGGCCACCTTCTGCCCGGCTGCCTTGCGAGCCGCATCGAGCGCCGCATCGCGCTCGGCGCCCCACTGCTTCACGCGAGCCTCGCGCATTTTGAAGACCTCGGCGCGGGCTTGACGCAGTTTGGCGGCGTACTCAGCCGCCCTGGCCTCAGCCTGCGCAATGGCCCGGTGCGCGTCTTCAACGGCGCCCACGGTGCGCGCGCGGCGTTCTTTCAGTATGGCCGTCAGCGGCCCTTGCATCAAAAACTGGTAGGCCAGGACCAGCACGATGAAAAGCAGAATCGTGGGCACAGCGCCAAGCAAAAGCGTCCCGACTTGTTGAATGATTTCTTGCATACTGGTCCGGTTTGTCCAATTTATTCAGGCGGTCAGCGTGGTTCCTGTCGCGGGTGGAATAACCTAACTTTTATCAGGTGCGCCCCGCCAAGGTCAATGCCAATGCCTCAATTTTTGAGGAGTTCAATGACTTTTTGTGGAGTTCTGTGACTGCGGTCACGATTAGAAAAATTCATGAAAAAATCGACCTGAATTTGTCACAGAAATAGCTTACACTAAGACTATCACCTAGACCCGCTCCAGGGTCCAGCGGGCGGCCAGCTTTGGGAAGTTCTTCCACTCCCGGAGTTGGCCGCCCGCCTCTTATTTTCCAGTCTATTTGCCTTTTTCGCAGCCGTTTATGTCCACTTGCCGCCCTTCCGCAATGGTTTGCAGCGGATGTGTCCCGCGTCCACGGCCCCCAGCAGCCGTCTCGGGGAAACCAGCGACCATTTCCGGGGGAGAGGAGATGAAAAAAAAGGGAGATAAAACTTGCCTCCGGCTCTTGAGCCGCTATTTTCTACCCCCTGTTCCTTGTTACAGCCACACCGCCGTGTGGCCTGGACAGGGATTCGCGGCCTGCGCGGTCAGCTCTTCGGCCAGCCCAAAGCCATAGCGGGCAAAGTAATAGGCCGCTCCATGCAGGCGCTCCTGCAACACGCCGCCGGGATAAAGCGCCTGGCTGATGGTTTCGGCGTGGCGCGTGAGCGCTGCCTCGCGAGCCAACTGGAAATTGCCCGCCAGACGCCGCAACCGGTTCATCTGGTAGCGCATCTTGCTGGCCGCGGTCCCGGCCGACCGACCCAGATCCGCATCGAGCAGCCGCATCCACTCCAGCAGCGGCGTCAACTCGGCCTCCAGCGCCGCGCCCGCCTCGGCCAGCCTCTGCTTCCCCTCGCCGGGGATGGCCCGAGCCGCCAGAAAATGCGCCAGCGAGGCCGCGCCCCCTTTTGAACACTGCTGAAAAACGCCTTGCAGCGTCAATTCATGCCGCTTGAGCAATTCCCCGGTCGCCGGCTCGACCAGAGTAGCGGAAAACCTTGGAAGCACTGGTGTTATCCGGCCCAGAATGCGCTCGAAGAGCACCGTGGACTGGGCAAAGTAGGCCACCTCCGCCGGTCCGCCCACGGTGGCCGAGGTGGAGAGCAGGAAATCCTGAAAGAGAGGCCGCAGCAGCGCCGAGGGCGAGATGCGCTCCGGCTCGGCCTCTAAAATCCCCACCAGATCGGCCGCCGAATAGCTCTGCCGCCCCGCCTGCCAAATCCCCTCCGGCTCGCCCGCCGTGGGAGCCAGCCGCTTGAGCGCCAGCCGCGCGCCCGTGCGCTCGTCCACCAGGAACAACAGGCTCGATTGCGGCCCCACGGCCACCTGCGCGTGATAGCCGGCCGCTTCGAGCTGCCGGTTGCGCTCGACCAGAGCAGCGTGCAGCTCATCGGCGCGCTCGATGGCCGCGCGCAAGACCGTTGCTGCCATGCGATGCGCCGCCCGCCCGCTGGCGTCTAGCACCAGCAACCCCTGCGCGGCAAAGGCTTGGGCGTAGAACTGCCGGAAGGCCTGGGCGAAGGTGCGGCCCGGCCGGTAGGCGCGGCTGAGCGCGTCCATGGCCTCCGAATCCCCGAGCAGCTCCCGCGCCTCATCGATCAGCGGCGTGATCGAATCGTCCAAAATGATGCCGCCGACCGGCCGAGGCACGGCGGGAGCGGCCGAATACTCGATCTTGTGCAACTGGCGGCGCGCGGGAAAAACCACGTGGTTGATCTCGGCAAAATCGTGGTCTTCAGTGGCCAGCCACAAAATGGCGGCGTGCGGCCAGCCCGCGGCCGTGGCCTGGCGGGCGCGAGCCAGCGCGGTAGCCACCTTGAAGGGCGTAAACAGCGGACCGCCGAACAGGCCCACCTGCTGGCCGGTCACCACCATGCCCGCGCCGCCGCCGAGCGCTTCGAGCGCCCCTGCGGCAGCCGGTGAAGGCGAAGCGTTCTGCTCCGCCAGCAGACTTACAATCTCTGGCCAGTGCGCGGGAACGGCCGGCCGCCGCATGGCCCAGCCGCCCAGCCCGTCTTGACTCTGTCCCAGCCCGTTCTCATCCTCTTGCAACCGGGGATTAGCCTGGGACGACGGAGCATAAAACGAACGCGCCGCCGCCGCTCCGGCGCAGTAGTCCAGAAACAGCCGGTGAAATCCCGGTGCCACGGCGATAGGGAGGCACTCTGCGGTCAACAACTTGCTAGCTCATTCTCCTGGCAATCTGAAATCTCGGGGCGGACCCAACACATTACAGCGGACCCAACGCATTACAAAGGAAATGAATTCAGCGCCTGTTTAGAAATCTTACGCCAGCGGGATTGGGGGCACGAACACTCATAAGTTTCCGGTGCGCTGACCGGGCGGTGCGTATACTTTTGGTGCGAGTACTCTTTAATCCGATTTGCGCGTCGATTGCGTCTGAAGGAGAATCCGGAAATGCCCAAAAAAGAGAAAGCCATGAAGGCCGCCGCGCCGCTCAAGGCCAAGGCCGCCAAACCCAAGGCGAAAAAATCAGCTAAACCCAAAGCGGCAAAAGCCCTCAAGCCCAAGGTGGCAAAGGCGTTGAAGCCAAAGGTGGCGAAAGCCCTCAAGCCCAAGGCGAAGAAGGCTCCCAAGGCGCTCACGCCCGCCGTCGAAGAAGCGGCGCAACTGCTCAACTCCGAGGTGGTCTTCGAGGGGCGGGTCTTCCAGGTGGTGCGTGACCGGCTTATTGAGCCGGGCGGCACCGAGGTTACGCGCGAGATCGTCCGCCATAACGGCAGCGCGGTCATCCTCGCGGTGGACAACGCGAAAAGCAAGCGCGATCCCTGGATCGTGGTCGAGCGGCAGTACCGCCATGCCGCCCAACGCTTCCTCTGGGAGCTGCCGGCCGGCAAGCTGGAGCCGGGCGAAGACGCTCTCGAAGGCGCCAAGCGGGAACTGGAGGAGGAGACCGGCTACCGCGCCAAATCCTGGAAGCCGCTGGTCGAGTACTACGCCAGCCCCGGCTTTGTAGGCGAAGCCATGAAGGTCTTTCTGGCCGAGGGCCTGGTGGCCGGCGACGCTCATCCAGAGGACGACGAGCGGATCGAGTTGCGCCTCGTTAAACTCTCCGAACTGCTCAAGCTGATCGAAAAGGGCGAGATTCAGGACGGCAAGACGCTGACCGGTGTTCTCTTATACGCGCGCCAGATAGCGCGCAAGTATAAGAAATAAAGCATTTCCCAAGGGCGCAGAATTGCCGGTTATGACCGGTGGTTTTTGCTTCCGCCCCGGTGACGAAGGCCTGTCACCGGGGCCCAGACGGGAAAAAGCCGCTCGGCGACTGCGGCCTCACTCTGCACCAATTCGAAAATGTTATAGCGGCTGAATCTTCAAAGATTTTCGCCGCATGCCTGAGAAAATTCTCGCCTGGCGCCGGCGACCGCAAGGCAGGCGGTTTGTCCTCCCCCCGCAACAAAGATTCCGTTGCCGGGCTCCCGGCCGAACAAATCCATCTTCCGACTGTCCTATTTTTGTACAGCGCTTTAGTGAAAGTGTCCTGTTCTCGGTCAGTTTTTCTCCCTTAACAAGCCATGCGCTGCCTAACCGATTTAGCCGCCAATTGCCAGGCTTTTTTAAAATTTGTATGAACCTTTTTTAACTTTTTAACGTCTTACTTCTTATCAGTGAGCATTCCCCTATTCCGTTGCTCACCGCACCATCACAGGATGCAAGGAAGGCGGGAACCTGTGGCTCAATACAAAGGGAAGGTCAAGTGGTTCAACAACGCCAAAGGCTACGGATTCATCGGGCGTGATGACGGGCCAGATGTATTCGTTCACTACTCATCGATTCAGTTGGACGGGTACAAAACCCTGAAAGAGGGTGATGATGTGGAGTTCGACATCGTCGAGGGCCAGAAGGGGCCGCAGGCGGATGCGGTAATCCGGTTGCGGGACACAGCTGCCCACAATGCAGCCTAGCGGCTAGAGGTGAGGTGCAGCAACAAGGCCGCCGGACAATAAGTCGAAGTGTGCCCATTTTCGACTTTGGCCACAGTTTGCATCGTCACCCGTGAACTGGTTGCGCCGCAGGCATTCAAACCTGTCGTCCTGCAAGCGTTTTTCTCAAATCTCCATTTTCGCGCGGTTTCTCCGCCTCTTCTCTGCTGGGCCAAAGGCCGGTCGTGTTTTTGCCTGCCGGAGCGGATTTTTATTGGCAAATGCGGGTTTTGATGGCCCTTTTTACCTCTGTGGAGATAAGATAAGGCGCTATGAGCCTACTACTCGGTCAGGAATCCGGGGAAGAAACCAGCGGCGCCGCTCCCGGCGAAGAATACACCAAGGGCAGCAGCCACCTGGTCTGGGCCAGCGTCATCGCGGTCCTCGTGGTCAGCGCCGCCATTGCCGCTTTTATGCTGCTGGGCGAAAAGCCGCCTGTGGCTGCGGGCGAGATTGTTCAGGTGTGGGCTTGTCCGCAGGACGTCGAAACCTCGGGCTTCGACGCCAGTGGCGCGTCGATGGGCAAGGAGAGCTTTGACCGGGTGCTGCTCTTCGCCCATGTAAGGCTACGCAACCGGAGCGGCAATCCTCTTCTTCTTGAAGATATTCTGGCCAACCTCAAGCTGGCGGACGGCACGCTTTCGGTCTCCGCCGGTAGCCCGGCCCAGTACGAGGAGATCTTCGTCGCCTATCCCAAGCTGGCCGCGCTGCATGGCAATGTGCTTGCGCCTCGCACGGTCATCGCCCCCGGCCAGAGCCTGGACGGCACCGTCTTCTGGGCTATTCGCAGGAGCAAACTGGAGTGGGAGGGGCGCCAGGGCCTGGACTTCACCTTCACCTTCCAGTACCAGCCCAGCCTGCGGCTCACCTCCCGCGCCGCAGTTACAGTACTTCCCCAATAAGTCTCGACGAGGCTACGGCCGCCTCGCACTGTCCTCAGCGGCGCTGCGAGAATTCGGGAAATGCTCTAGAACCGTGACCGTGTGGTTCGGAATGCCGGCCACGAAAGTGCGGGTGCCCCAGGTCCCGATTTTGGGACCTGGGGAATTACAAATTCACGCGGTCGCAGCACTAATTAGTGAACAGTGGGCGGAGCCGGCGCGTTTTTGGGCGTCGTAAGGTAGCCGCTGATCTGATTCTTCGAGCCGATGGTATTCACCACAATCTCAAAGAGCATGGGTTCCTTGCCGCTATAGAACTGGAGCGGCTCGTTCACGTTCCGGTCCTTCTTTTCGTACTTTTTGTCGTCCGAGTAAACCAGCAGCGTAAAACGGCTTTTCTTGGGGTCGGCCTTCTTCAACTCCAGGCTCACCGTGCCCACCGGCTTTCTTTGGCCCTTGGCCAGGGTGAACTCGTAGTAGTTCCGGTCGCCTTTGTGCTTGAGCAATTCCAGTTCTTCGTGATTGCGGGCAATCAGGCTGCTGTGGCTGCTCAGATCCCCTTTAATCGACTCCAACTGGCTCAGCGCGGTGGCCAGATCGGTCTGCGTCTTGCCCAGATCGGTCCGCACGCCACCCACGTCGGTCTTCACCGAAGAAACCGCGCCAGAAACGCTGCTCACCTCTTGCGCGGTCTGCTTCTGAGCCCTCTCCAGCCGCTGGCTCTTGGCCTCTTGCGCCTCCTGGCGCTCGATTATCTCCTGGGCGCGGGCGTCCATCTGCTTCTGCGTCAGGCCCAAGGAATGGCCCAGCTCCTCGGTGGCCACTTTGAGGCGGGCGTCGGTTTCGCGCAGTTCAGCGGCCAGCTTTACGTTCTCCTGCTCGGCCGCGGCCAGACCGGCTTGCTGGTTGGCCATTTTGCCATTCAGCGAATAGCTCCAGATCAGGCCGCCCACTCCCGCCAGCAGGGCCACGGCCAGGGCCGCCAGTAATGCGCCGGAGTAGTTTTTGGGGGTGCCGGGGTAGCTTTTGGGGGTATTGTCAGCTTCGCTCATCTCATTTGCCTTTCTTTGGCGGATCGTCTTGAGCATTTTCGGAATACATATAGACTTTTTGAGAGCCATGGAAGGTGGCTTTTACTTCCACCCCAGCGACGAAGACCTGTTGTCGGGGACCCCGGAGACCACCCCAGCGACGAAGACCTGTCGTCGGGGACCCCGGAAAGGAAAAAGCCACCTGAGCGCGTGCTTTCGGTTTACAGCAATTCAGAAAATGCTATTGGCGGACCGCTTTACGTGTGCGGCACCTTCCCGTTCAGTCTAACGGCGCTCCCGGTTAGACGCTGCCCGAGAGGATTCTTTGCCCGGAATTCGGCACGGAAGGACGAATGACAAACTCCTCGCTCCAGCCGCCTTCCTGCGGATCTTCAGAATATAGCTAAATTTCTGCTTCTGCGAGCAAAAGCTGACGGTCATTTCCACGGTACTGCGGGAAAACCTCTGCTGGGGGGCCGAATGCTCTCTGGCGCTGCCAGAAAGCGGCCTGGGAGGGCTGTTTTTGCGCCGCTGCCGTCCCACGCTTCGTGACAAGCGGTGAATCGCTACGATATAAATGGTTTTTGCAGCATTTTCTGGCGCCAGGCTCTTTTGAACGGTCAGGACAGTCGCCGTGTCCCCAACAAAATCGTCGCAAGGAGGAGATCCGAAGGCTATGTCGACTGCTGTCGCTGGAAAAGGTTTGGAAGGAGTCGTCGCGGCAAACTCCGGAATCTGTTGGATCGACGGAGAGGCGGGCGTACTATCCTACCGCGGAATCGACATTCACGAGCTGGCCGAGCACTCGACCTTCGAGGAGACCACCTACCTGCTGTGGAATGGCATTCTGCCCAACCATTTGGCGCTGCGCGAGTTCCAGTCTCAGTTGGCGCTGGCCCGCGGGCTCGACTTCCGCATCGTCAGCCTGCTGCGCAGCATTCCCGCCTCCGCCACGCCGATGGAGGTGCTGCGCACCGCCGTCTCCGCGCTCAGCTTTTACGACGCCGATGAAAAGGACAACTCCCATGACGCCAACGTGCGCAAGTGTTACCACCTGACCGCGCAGATGGCCATGATCGTGGCCATTTATGACCGGCTGCGCAAAGGCCTGGAGATTGTGCCGCCTGACCGCTCGATGAACCACGCCGCCAATTTTCTCTGGATGCTGAACGGCGTCAAGCCCTCCGAAACTGCTGCCAAAACTCTCGACATGGCCCTGGTTCTGCACGCCGAGCACGAACTGAACGCCTCGACCTTCGCCGCCCGCGTCATCGCCGCCACGCTTTCCGACGTGCATTCGGCCGTCACCGGCGCCATCGGCGCACTCAAGGGGCCCCTGCACGGCGGCGCCAACGAGGGCGTCATGCGCATGCTCTACGCCATCGACAAGACCGGCGCCGACCCGGTCGAGTACGTCAAGAGTATGCTGGCCGCGCGGCAGAAGATCTCCGGCTTCGGCCATCGCGTCTACAAGACCGAGGACCCCCGCGCCACCCATCTGCGCAAGATGAGCGAGCAGTTGGGCAGGGACGCCGGCGAGCCCAAATGGTACGAGATGTCGCGCGCCATCGAACTCTACATCAACTCCGACAAGAAGCTGAACGCCAACGTGGACTTCTACTCCGCCTCGACCTACGCCACGCTGGGCATCGACATCGACCTCTACACGCCGATCTTCGCCATCAGCCGCATCGCCGGCTGGGCCGCGCACATCATCGAGCAGTTGGACGACAACCGCCTCATCCGCCCCCGCGCCGAGTACATCGGCCCGCCCTACCCCTCGCCCTATATCCCGATGGACAAGCGCGCATAGCGGCTCCAGCATTCGCTTCGTGCAGGCGGCTCAGCACTCGCTCAGCCCTGCCGCGCCTTCCACAGGAGATAAAGCGCCCAGGCTGAGAGGGTGCAGTTGTCGCGAATTTCGCCCGAGCGCATCATCTGCTCGAACTCGGCAACCGGAACGGAACGAAGAATCAGATCGTGCTCCTCGGCGTCGGGAGTTTTGCCGGTCTGGGTCAGGCCAGTGGCCAGAAAGACGTGCTGCTTCTGCCGCGTGAAGCCGTAGGCGATCCACACTTCGCCCAGGTGGGTCATCTGGGCGGCCTCCAAGCCGGTTTCCTCTTTCAGTTCGCCGCGCGCCAGTTCCTCGGGATCGTCAATCTCCCGCTCCCAGCCGCCCTGGGGCAGCTCCAGCGCCCGCTCCCCGATGGTGTAGCGGAACTGCTCGACCAGCCAGATACGGCCCTCATCGATGGGCAGAATAATGGCCGAGTCGTGCTTTTCGACCACGCCATAAACCCCTTTTTCGCCATTTGAACGCAGGATTTCGTCCTCGCGCACCCGCATCCAGTGGTTGCGATAAACCTCGCGGCTGGCGAGCGTGACGATGGAGCGGCCGGAGTCCCCGTCAGCAGGTCTTCTGCGCGGGGGAGCAAGGCCGGGGCCTCCAGCAGCAGGAGTTTGTAGTTGGGGAGTAGTCAGGCCGGGGGCGGTTTCAACCGAATTCATGCGACTCCTTTTCCGGTTCGATGCAGATCCCGGTCCAATGCAAGATAAACCGGGGATCAGCAGAAAAATCGGCAGATTCGCAAAAGAAACCAGCAAACCTGCAAGAAGAATAGATAAACCTGCCAGTAGAATAGGCCGGGAACTAGCGCAGAACTGTGAAAAGCCGGTTATTCCTCGCGCCGCCGGAATTCACGCAACCGTCCAAGAAGTGAGGCCGGGCCGCTGACGGTGAGCCGGACGAAGTTGCCTTCGTACTGCCGCGAATGCACGACCATGCCCGCTTCGATGGCCGCCAGCGCCGCGCCTTCCTGCTGAGGCACAAGGAGTTCCGCCTCGATCACCGGGTCGGAGTGCAGGGCCCGGTCGATGGCTGCCAGCAGCGCCTCCATCCCCTCGCCGGTGCGCGCCGAAACGGCTACCTCGCCGCCATTCCCCAAATGGCCCTCGCCGCGCGCCAGCAATCCCTCGCGCTCGTGCTCGCCGAGCAGGTCGATCTTGTTCAAAACCTCGATGCGCGGCTTGCCGAGCACCTCCAGTTCGCCGAGCACCTTCTCGACTTGCAGCTTTTGCTCCTCGCCGTAGGTTGATGATGCATCGCGAACGTGCAGCAGAACCTCGGCCTGGGCCACCTCCTCGAGCGTGGCGCGGAAGCTGGTCACCAGCGTGTGCGGCAGGTTGCGAATAAACCCGACCGTGTCCGACAAGAGGATTTTGCGGTGGCTGGGCAGCTCGATGGCCCGCAGTTTCGGGTCCAGCGTGGCGAACATCCGCGAGGACTGCAAGACCTGAGCCCCGGTCAACTGGTTGAAGAGCGTGCTCTTGCCGGCGTTGGTGTAGCCCACCAAGGCCACCGTGGGCACCGGAACCGACTCGCGGCGCTGGCGCTGCTGCCGGCGCACGCGGCGCACCGACTCCAGTTCCACTTTCAAGTGGTCGATGCGGCGATTGATCTGCCGCCGGTCGGTTTCTAGCTTGGTCTCGCCCGGCCCGCGCGTGCCGATGCCGCCGCCCAACTGCGACATCGCCTTGCCCTTGCCGGTCAGCCGCGGCAGCATGTACTCCAGTTGCGCCAGCTCCACCTGCAACTGCCCCTCGCGGGTGCGGGCGTGACGGGCAAAAATGTCCAGAATCAGTTGCGTCCGGTCCAGAACCCGGCAGGGCAGCGCGGCCTCGATGTTGCGCAACTGGGTGGGAGTCAGATCGTGGTCGAAGAGCACCAGGTCGGCCTCGGTGGAAGCCGCGACGCCGAGAATCTCTTCCACTTTGCCTGAGCCTACGAGCGTGGCTGGATCGGGCCGCGCGCGGCGCTGCATGATCTCGGCGACCACCTCGCCGCCAGCGCTCGCCACAAGTTCGCGAAACTCGGCGAGAGATTCTTCCGCGTCCAGTTCCGTTGGCGAAGCCGCCTGAGCCGCTCGGGCTGGAGAAAGGCCTGAGACTGCCGGCTCGGCGGACTCAGACGCTTCCTCGTCGAGGGCTGTCAAATCGGGGCCGGTCAGATCACGGGCCGCCAAATCGCTAGCGGCCAAGTCCGCGCACACCGCCGCAGCCCGTGCGCCCGCCTGGGCTGCCCGGTTAGCGCGGGAGCGAACCCCGAGGTCCAAGCCGACGAGAACCGCTCGTTCCGCCCTGGGTTCCCCGCGGCCAGCATCTGCCCCTGGGAATCCAGGCCGAGGCTCGGAGCTGCCGGTTCTGCTCTCTTTCACGGTCAACTCAGACCGCTTTCCGCGCGCTATCGCTGCTCCCCAATGGCCTGAGGCGCTGGCGCCGCAGCCGCCGGAGCCGGACCGCTACCAACTGAAGGACTGGCTCCAACGGCTACGGGACGATGTTCGCTATGAAGCACACCCCGATTGCTGACCACGGTCGAAATAGCGTGCTTGAAGATCAACTGCTCCTGGCTGTTGTTTTCCAGAAGCACGGAATACTTGTCGAAGGAACGGATCTTCCCGGTCAGCTTGACGCCGCTGACCAGATAAATCGTGATGGGAGTCTTATCCTTGCGGACCGTGTTCAGGAATGTATCCTGAATGTTTTGTGCCGGCTTGTTTTCCATTTGCCGATCTCCTGCTTTCCTCTTGAGGGGTTGGATGCAACTGCATAGCGCGTAGTCTTGCAAATTCGACGGGAGCAGCACCAGAAGCCCCGGCGCCACCATCTCCCGCAATGGCTCAACAATATAAGGCTTTGCCAACCTTTTCAACCCTGCTTTGCCGCGATCTCCTTTCCAGAGCCGGGAAAACGTCAGGCTGCTAGCATAGTAGTGTGAAAAACGAGCCGAACCAGCCTCAGAATCCTGCCTCACCAGCCCAGCCCGTTCCCATGCTGGACCTGAAACGCCAGTACCAGCCGCTACGCCAGGAACTCATGGAAGCGATCGGGGCTGTACTTGAGACGCGGCAATTCATTCTTGGCGAGCCGGTGGCCACCTTCGAGCGGGCTGCGGCTGAACGGTTGGGCGTGGCCCACGCCGTGGGCTGCCCCTCGGGCACCGACGCTCTCTGGCTGGCGCTGGCCGCCGCTGGCATCGGCCCCGGCCAGGCGGTCGTCACCACCCCTTTCAGCTTTTTCGCCTCGGTGAGCGCGATTCTCCGCGCCGGGGCCACGCCGCTCATGGCCGACATCGAGCCCACCACCTTCAATCTGAACCCAGCGTCCGTGGAAGCCCTCCTCGACAGCCCGCAAGGCGCTGCTGTGCGGGCGATTCTGCCCGTCCACCTCTATGGTCAGGCCGCCGACTTCACGGCCTTTGCGCATCTTGGACGCGAACGCGGGCTGAAGCTCATCGAGGACGCCGCCCAGGCCTGGGGCGCTGAGTGGGTGAGCGCGGAGGAGTCGGGCGCGGAGGCTTCGCCGGCAGGAGCTCAGGCAGGGGCCACCGGCAGCGGGGCTTCGTCGCGAGGGGTGAAGGCGGGCGGACTGGGCGATGCGGCCGCCTTCAGCTTCTATCCCACCAAAAATCTGAGCGCGGCGGGCGACGCCGGCATGGTCACCACCAACTCGGACGAGTTGGCCGAACGGGCCAGAATGCTGCGCCAGCATGGAATGCGCCGCCGCTACTACCACGATGAAATCGGCTGGAACACGCGCATGGACGGCTTCCAGGGCGCCATTCTCTCGGTCAAGCTGAAGTACATCGACGGCTGGAACCACGCCCGGCGCACCGTGGCCCGGCGCTACCACGCGCTCTTCCACGCGGCGGGGCTGGTCGAGGCCGGGCCTTACCCCGTGCGCGGTGTCGTCCTGCCCCACGAGGTCCGCGGCAGCCGCCACGTCTGGCACCAGTACGTCATCCGCACCGCGCGCCGCGACGGGCTGCGCCAGTTCCTCACCGAGCGCAAGATCGGCTCGGAGATCTACTACCCCATCCCGCTTCATATGCAGGAGGCGCTGAAGACTCTCGGCTACGGCGAAGGCAGTTTCCCCGAGGCCGAGCGCGCTGCCCGCGAAGTCCTGGCCCTCCCCATCTTCCCCGAACTGCGCGAGGACGAAGAGCAGACGGTCGTCAGCGCGATTGCCGAGTTTTTGAGCTAAGGGGTTCGCGCTTTCCCAGCTCCCAAAAGCGGAACCTGGGGCACCCGCACCTGGCTGCTCAGGATAGCAGCCACCCCAAACAGAAGCGCCCCCGGCCAGTTAACCGGGGGCGCTTCTGTTTGGGGTGGATTCAGCCTCAGTTGCTGAAGAGCAGCACGCCGGCAGTTTTTTCTTCGGTTGCGCTCTCGTCGGCGCTGACCGGCCGATAGAAGAGCTGGTTCGCATCCAGGTAAACCTCGAGGAAGGCTGGCCGGGCGGTGATCTGGCCGGCGATCAGGGCCTCGCTCAAGGGGTCCTCGACGTAGCGCTGCAAGGCGCGGCGCAGAGGCCGGGCTCCGTAGCTGCGATCAACGAGGGTTTTGTCGAGAATCCACTTCTTGGCCTCCTCGGTGACCGAAATGGTGATCGACTTCTGCGCCAGATTGGCGTTCAACTGCTGCACCATCAGCTCGACGATCTGCAGCAGGTCGGTGTCGTTGAGCGACTGGAAGAGGATCACCTCGTCAATGCGGTTGAGAAACTCGGGGTTGAAGGTTTTCTTGACCTCCTGCTTGACCAACTCCTCGACCTTCTCGCTGACAATGTCCTCGCGCTCGCTCTGGAAGCCCAGGCCCTGCTTCTTCATCAGATGGCGCGCGCCAATGTTCGAGGTCATGATGACGATCACGTTCTTGAAATCGACCGTGTTGCCAAGACCGTCAGTCAACTGGCCGTCCTCGAAGACCTGGAGCAGAATGTTGAAGACGTCAGGGTGCGCCTTCTCGATTTCGTCGAGCAGGACCACCGAATACGGCGACCGCTTGACGCGTTCAGTCAGCTGACCGCCCTCCTCGTAGCCCACGTAGCCCGGAGGCGAACCGATCAGCTTCGAGACCGAATGCTTCTCCATGAACTCCGACATATCGAAGCGAATCAGCGCCTTGTCGGAGCCAAACAAAAATTGCGCCAAGGTCCGGGCCATCTCGGTTTTGCCCACGCCGGTGGGGCCGAGGAAGAGGAAGCTGCCAATGGGGCGGTTCGGGCTCTTCAGGCCAGCGCGAGAGCGGCGAATGGCGCGCGCCAGGGCGCTGATAGCCTTCTCCTGCGAGATGACGCGCTTGTGCAGCTCTTCCTCGACGCGCAGCAGCTTCTGCGTCTCCTCTTCCTTGATACTGGTGATGGGAACGCCGGTCCAGCGGCTGACCACGTCCTCAATGTCCTCGCGGCTCACGATGCCGGAGGCCGAATCGTCCAAATGGTACTTTTCGCGCAGGCCGCGCAGATTTTCACGCTCCTTGCGCTCCTCGTCGGAGTAGAAACGGGCCTTCTCGAACTCGTGGTTGGCGATGGCCGAGTCCATGCGGTGCACGATGAACTTGATGCGCTTCTGCACTTCCGTTATTTCTTCAGGCAGCGAGGTCTGGCGCAGCTTGACGCGCGCCCCGGCCTCGTCAATCAAATCAATCGCCTTGTCGGGCAGGAAGCGGTCCGGGATGTAGCGATTGGAGTGCGAAACGGAGAATTCGACCGCTTCGTCGGTGTAGCTGACGGCGTGAAACTTCTCGTAGCGGTCCTTGATGCCGTGGATGATCTTGATGGCGTCGGCCTCGTTGGGCGGCGGCACCTTGACGGCCTGGAAACGGCGCTCGAGGGAGCGGTCCTTCTCAATGGACTTGCGGAACTCGGCCGGAGTCGTCGCGCCAATGCACTGGATTTCGCCACGCGAGAGGGCCGGCTTGAGAATATTGGCCGCGTCCAGCGACCCTTCGGCCGAGCCCGCGCCCACCAGCGTGTGCAGCTCGTCGATGAAGATGATGGAGTTCTGATTTTCCATCAGCTCCTTCATGATGGTCTTCAGCCGCTCCTCGAACTGGCCACGGTACTTGGTGCCCGCCACGATCAGCGAAAGATCGAGGCCGAGGATGCGCTTCTCAGCCAGGAAGCTGGGGACTTCGCCGTCGGCGATGCGCTGCGCCAGGCCCTCGACGATAGCCGTCTTGCCCACGCCGGGCTCGCCAATCAGAACCGGATTATTTTTGGTGCGGCGGCAGAGAATTTGCACCACGCGCTCGAGTTCGGCGTCGCGGCCCACAAGGGGATCGAGCTGCCCGTCCATGGCCGCCTGGGTCAGGTCGCGGCTGAACTCGGCCAGCAGGCTGGATTCGCGCTGGCGCGGCTGCGTCGGGGCTTTTTCCTGGGTTACGTGGGCCAGTTCCTCGCGAATCTGCGCCAGCTTCAGGCCGCGCTCCTGCAAAATCTCGGCGGCAAAGCATTTTTCCTCGCGCAGCAGGCCCAAAAGCAGATGTTCGGTGCCGATGTGCTTGTGGCCCAGCCGTTCGGCCTCCTCGGCCGCATAAGCCAGCACCCGCTTGCACTCGTTGGAGAGCGGCAGGTCCACCGAGGTCGAGACCTTTTCCCGAATGGTGGTATGCGCCTCGATCTGCTTGCGAATCGACTCCACCGAGGTGTGCGAGCGCAAGAAGCGGTTGGTCAAGGCCTTGTCCTCGCGCAAGAGACCCAGCAGCAGGTGCTCGGTCTCGATATAGGGTGAGCCGAACTGGCTGGCCTCATACCGCGCAAAGAAGATCACGCGCCGTGCCTTCTCCGTATAGCGTTCGAACATGATGGTCTCCCTTATTGCCGGCTATCGGCTGGAGTGGCCGTCCGCTTCACTTGCCGGCTTCAGCCCAACCCGCGCGCGCCTTTCCTCTCAAATTCGCCGCCGGAGCCCCTGGAAAATTGCATCCAAGCTCCGAACAGCCCTTCAGATGGCGCCAGGCAGTCTTTCGCCAAGCAACTCCCGGCGCTGTCAGCCGCCGAAGAGCCTTCCATCCTCCCCTTTACAGCCCGGAAAAGATGAGAACCCATTCTACCCCAGACCGCTTACTTAATAAGACTCAAAAACCGCTCAAATGGTGCTTTTTCCCCTCAGGAATCCGCGGCCGCCTGGTCCGCTTGGGGAACGGAAGCCTCTTCTGTCGTCAGTCGGCCACCGTCCCGCCTGCCCGCTTCCGGCCCTCTGGCCTCCTGTTTCCCCGATTCCAACCCTTTTGTTTCCAGTCTTCCTGCTTCCAGGCGCAGGGTTCGCGTACAGCGCGCCGCCAGATCCAGATTGTGGGTCACCAGAATCGAGGTGAGGCCGTGGGTCGCGTGCAGCCGTTCAATCAGGTCGAAGACCAGGCCAGCGGTGGCCGCGTCCAGGTCGCCGGTCGGCTCGTCGGCCAAAAGCAGTCGGGGATTGTTGACCAGGGCGCGGGCCAGCGCCACGCGCTGCTGTTCGCCGCCCGAGAGCTCACCGGGCCGGTGGTCGCCGCGATCCTCGAGGCCAACCTCTTTGAGCCAGTTGGCCGCCGCCCGGAGAGCCTCTGGCTTGCGCACGCCGCGCGCCATCAGCGGCATGGCCACGTTTTCCCGCGCCGTGAACTCAGGCAGCAGGTAATGAAACTGCCAGACGTAGCCGATTTCGCGGTTGCGAAACTCCGCCGCCTGGCGCTCGGAGAGCCCGACCACGTTGACCGAGGCGCAGTGCACCGTTCCCGCGGTGGGAGCGTCGAGCGCACCGAGAATGTGCAGCAGTGTGCTCTTTCCCGCGCCGGACTGGCCCACGATGGCCACCATCTCGCCGGCCTGGACCTCAAGATCGAGCCCTCGAAAAAGGGTAAGCGCGCCGCGCGCCGTCGTGTAGGTTTTTTCGAGATTCCGGACCTGGATGATGGGAGGGATGGCTTGCGCCCGCGACTCCGTCTCCCGCGTGGTACGGGCGTACTGGCTGGCAGCCGCTGGAGAGATTTCATTCATCCGGTTACTGTCATTTTACCGTGCCGGGGGTGAGTTCCGCCCCAACCCGTCCTCTGGATTCACCACGCGGAGGTAATCAAGGGCGGCCAGCGGTCTGGAGTTGCCCGAAATGAATCTGGAGCACGATCTGGCCCGATTCGTTGCGGCAAGTTCCAAACTATTCATGAAGCTCGCTTTATCGAAGACTCGTGGCTTTGGCCCCCCCCCGCTCAGTACGCAACCTTGCTGGCCGACGCAATCCAGGCGGCGAAGCTGGCCCAGGCCTCCTCGCCGAGCAGTTGCGTAGCGGGCAGAAACTTGCGCTCGGCGCTCGCCCTGCGCAGTTCTTCGTAAATGAAAACGTCATCAAAGCCGGCCCGGGCGGCGTCGGCCGAGCTGGCGCCGTAGTAGATGGCCTCGATCCGCGCCCAGTAGGCCGCAGCCAGGCACATGGGGCAGGGCTCGCAACTGGTGTAGAGCTGGCAGTCGGTGAGCGTAAAGCTGCCCAGCGCCTGGGCGGCGGCGCGGATGGCGTTCACCTCGGCGTGCGCCGTGGGGTCCAGCGTGGCGGTCACCGTGTTCACGCCCTCGGCCACGATACGGCCCCCACGCACGATCACCGCGCCAAAGGGGCCACCCGCGCCGGTGACAACATTTTGAGTGGCCAGCCGGATGGCGCGGCGCAAAAACTCGGGATTTGCCGGGGTCTGCATCACGGACCTGCTCTTTATGTAGCTGTAAAAGCGAAAACAAGCCCAGTATAGGACACAGGCGCCGCTCTCCAACCGCTCCGCGGTCACGGCGCGCCAATCAAATTCTCCGGCGGGCGAGCGTTCTTCGTCCTCATCTGGCGATAAACTGGAAGGCATTATGGACCTGTTCTCGAATCAAATCCTGAGGGAACTACTCCCGGTAGAGAAGGAAGACCTACCGCCGGCTGCAACCCCGAAAAGTGGCACTCCGAACCCGGCCGACCACTGGTCCGCTGCCCTCCTGCTGGAGCGGGCGGCTTACCTGGGCAAGATGGCCCGGTACGGCGACGGCTCGGCCAGCGAAACGCTGAAGGAGTATCCGCAGCACTGCGCCGTGCTCTCCTTTCGCAGCCGCGACGGCGAGGCCGAGGCGCATGAGAACTTCGCCGACATTTTCTTCGTGATCGAGGGCCGGGCCACGCTGGTGACCGGCGGCGTGATGACCGGCGCCAAGCGGGTTGGGCCGGGCGAGATGCGCGGCTCGGCGGTCGAAGGCGGCGCGCGCCAGGAGCTGAGGCCGGGCGATGTGGCCCACGTCCCGGCGGGCGTGCCGCACCAGATGCTGGTCGCCAGCGAAAAGCCGGTCGCCTGCCTGGTGGTGAAGATCCAGGAAAACCCATAACCGGGGAATCCGTAGTAGAAGTCCGGCGCCCCGGCCAAATCCAACTCCGGCAGCCGCCACGCCGCCTGAGCGGCCAAGGCCTGCGGAGAAGCGCCCATGAAATGCTATAAATTTAAGCAATATAAGGACTTATTTGCCAAAATTCGCCTTGCCGAAAGCCTCTGGGAGGCATAAAATGGAAGTACAGCCCGCGCCAGACCGGCCCTGCTCGCACCCGAGCCTTTACTCCGCCTTTCGGCGGGCTTAGAAAAAACTTATGGCCGACGATCAGAATCCCATGCTCCCCCTCGAAGGCGGCACGCCGCCCAACAGCGGCACTAACCTCATCCCCATCAACATTGAAGAGGAGATGCGCCGCTCTTATCTCGACTACTCGATGAGCGTCATCATAGGCCGGGCGCTGCCCGATGCCCGCGACGGTCTGAAGCCCGTGCACCGGCGCGTCCTTTACACGCTCAACGAGATGGGCCTGCAGCACAACAAGAAGTACACCAAATGCGCCAAGGTCGTCGGCCAGTGCATGGGCGTCTACCACCCCCACGGTGACTCGGCCATCTACGACACTCTGGTGCGCATGGCGCAGCCCTTTTCGCTGCGATATCCGCTGGTCGACGGGCAGGGCAACTTCGGCTCGGTCGATGGCGACCCGCCGGCTGCGATGCGTTACACCGAGTGCCGCATGATGCGCATTGCTGGCGAACTGCTGGCCGACATCGAGTTGGAGACGGTGGATTTCGCGCCCAACTACGACGAGTCAACCTTCGAGCCCACGGTGCTGCCCACGCGCATTCCCAACCTGATCGTCAACGGCTCGAGCGGCATCGCCGTCGGCATGGCCACCAACATTCCGCCGCACAATCTGACCGAAGTCATCAACGCGGCCATCGAGCTGGTCGAGAACGCTGAAGCAGCGCAGAGCCGCGAGACGGCTCTGGCCATTGTCCTGAAGCACGTGCAGGGGCCGGACTTCCCGACGGGCGGATTTTTGTACGGCAAGGCCGGCATCCCCCAGGCCTACAAGACCGGCCGCGGCCGCTTCATGATGCGCGCCAAGGTGGCCACCGAGAACCTGACCAAGGAAAAACAGGCGATCATCGTCACCGAGATTCCCTACCAGGTAAACAAATCCAAGCTCATCGAGCGCATCGCCGAGTTGGTGACCGACAAGATCGTTGACGACATCAGCGACGTGCGCGACGAGAGCGACCGCGACGGTATGCGCATCGTCATCGAGCTGAAGCGCGGCTCGCAGCCGGAGATTGTGCTGAACCAGCTCTACAAGCACACCCAGATGCAGGAGAGTTTCTCGATGATCTTCCTGGCGGTGCTGAACGGCCAGCCGCGGGAGCTGGGGCTCGATCAGGCCATCCGCTGCTTCATCGATCACCGCATCGACGTGGTGCAACGCCGAACGGTTTTCCTCTTGCGCAAGGCCCGCGAGCGCGAGCACATTTTGGAAGGCCTCAAGATCGCGCTCGACAATCTCGACACGGTCATCAAAATCATCCGCGCCTCGGGTTCGCGTGTCGAGGCGCGCGAGAACCTCTACGCCTGGGGCAAGGGCTCTGAGATCATCCTCAACCTGGACCGCGACCGGCTGCCCCACGAGGAAAAGGGCCTCACGCTGCGCCAGATCGACGCCATCCTTGAGTTGCAGCTCTATCGCCTGACGCAACTCTCCATCGACGAGCTGCTGAACGAGTTGAGGCAGGTCCGCGAGCGCATTGCGGAATATGAGTCGATTCTGGCCTCTGAAACCAAGCTGCGCGCGGTCATCGTCAAGGAGCTCGAGGATGTCCGCGACCGCTTCGGCGACGCCCGCCGCACCCAGATCATCGACGAATCGGCCGAATTGCAACTGGAAGACCTGATCGCCGACGAGCAGGTCGCGGTCACGGTCTCGCATCAGGGCTACCTGAAGCGGACGCCGATTTCGATCTATCGCCAGCAGCGGCGCGGCGGCCAGGGGCGCATGGGCATGAAGACCCGCGAGGAGGATTTCGTCGCGCAGTTGATCGTCGATTCCACCCACGCCTTCCTCCTCTGCTTCACCAACACGGGCCGGGTCTACTGGCTCAAGGTCTACGAGATTCCCGACGTGGGCGCGGCCGGCAAGGGCAAGTCGATGCAGAGCCTGCTGAACCTGCAACCGGGCGAAAATGTGCGGACGATTCTGCCCGTGCGCGACCTCGAGGAAGAGGGCAAGTTCATCTTCTTCGCCACGCGCAACGGTATCGTCAAGAAAACTCCGCTCAAGGATTTCAGCAACGTGATGGCGCGCGGCATTATTGCCATTGCCATCGATAAAGACGATGACCTGATCGACGCGCGCATTACCGACGGCAGGCAGACCATCTTCCTCGCCACGCGTGAGGGCATGGCCATACGTTTCGAGGAGTATTACGGCCCGGAACGCAGCGGCTCCGGTCTCCGTCCGATGGGCCGCAACGCCGCCGGCAACAAGGGCATCTCGCTCAAAAAGAACGATGAGGTCATCGGCGTCGCCATTACCGACTCCGATGAGACGCGCGACAAGAATCGGGACGTGTGCGCCGCGGAACTCGGCCTCGCCTCCAAGCTGTCCGCCCTGAGAACCTCGCTTACCGATGCAAGGGAAGCCCTGCAAAAGGCGCGTGAGGAGAGAAGGAACGGACCTGCTGACGATGAGTCGCTGAAGGCCGCGGAAAGGGCCGCGGAAAGGGCCGCCGCTGGCGCAGATAAGGCTCTGAAGGCCTTGGACGAACGCCTCGGAATCGGCAAATCCCTCATTCTCACGATCACGGAGAACGGCTTCGGCAAGCGCACGGACATTGACGAGTACCGTCTGACGGCGCGCGCGGCTCAGGGAGTCACCAACCTGAAGGCGACCGCCAAGGTGGGCAAGTCCGCATCGATTCTCCTGGTGGATGAGACTTCGGAGCTGATGGTCATCAGCCAGTTCGGCAAGATCATCCGCATCGACACCAACACCATCCGCGCGGCGGGGCGCTCTACCCAGGGCGTGAAGCTGCTGAACCTCGAAGCGGACGACAAGGTGGCCGCCGCCGTCGTGATTCCGCCCGAGGAGCTGAACGGCAAGGACGAGGAGCAGGGGACGCTGTTGCAGTAGGCCGTTGGTATCCCAGGTCTCAAAGGCGAGACCTGGGGCACCCCGGCTTCGGTCCACAGTCTCACGGTTTCCCAGATTGCGTGTTTTTGTGGAGGATGCCGGAGAAAATTACTGATTATAAATGACTTATATATAGGCCCACCGTTTCACAGGCAAAAACAGAAAAAACAGCGTCTCCGCGCGGGGCGGGAGAGCTTGAACGCGGCCTGGAGAAATGGAAAAGGCTGAATTCACCCTGCGCTATTTCTATTGTGCGGCAGCGGGAGGTCTTTTTCTGCAAATCGATGGGGTGGCCTTGTGTGCCCCATATCCCAAAAGCGGGATCAGGGGCACCAGGCACCAGGCCGCTACGCGTGCCGAAAAAGTGCATTAAGCCAAATACTCGCTTCGCTTTCGACGCCATCGGTTTTAGTTACAAATTCTTGTCCTCGCCCGACTGTCTTCCCGTAAATGTATTCCCCATGCGTTTCCCACTTATTAGGGTCATTGTAGGAAAGTCCAGAGCGTCTAAAAAACGATGGTAGCGTCCAATAGCTACAGCGACCTTCTTGCGGAGATGTCAGCCGCAGATCGTCGTCATATTTTTTAAATATTCCTGCCCCATCGACGTTTTTAATGAACGAAAGCGATGAAGCCCCCTTATATATGCAGTTGTTAGTGCGTTCACGGTAGTGAAGGTGAGGATGATGAGTCGCAGATTTCAGACCTTCGGGAACTGGGCCTTGTTTTTGTATAGGATCACGGCTGTCCGGTTAAAAGTCGAACAGAATCAGTTGGTTGGAGTGAGTTAGTAGCTCATCTTGGGAGTCGAATCTCTGAAGAGCCCGTAAAATGGGGGTTTTCTCGAAAAGGGTAACACTG